>Ga0265303_10001442_pt1 | contig 14627 bp, 18 predicted proteins | sample Helome_2_FD_192494 | JGI IMG/M metagenome (GOLD analysis project Ga0265303, IMG submission 192494) | Marine sediment microbial communities from subtidal zone of North Sea - Hel_20160317 (Illumina Assembly) | ecosystem: Environmental > Aquatic > Marine > Subtidal zone > Sediment ... | reverse complement strand
GCGGGTGACCCGGCCGGTATTGCGCCGTGAGCTTCGCGCCAATCGCCTCGGCACCGCCATGGGCAAGGCTCGCAAGGCCCTGCTGCGGCGCCCGCAGTTGCTGGACGCTGCTGCCATCGCCCGCCGCAAACAACTGTTGGCGGACAACGCGGCCCTGCGCACGGTCAACGAATATCGCCAGCAGCTGCAGGCCCTGTGGGAACAGGCTAATGTCAGCAACGACGCGTTGGTAAAGCGCCTGCGCGACTGGTGCGATTGCGCCGAAGCCAGCGGCATCCGGGCCTTGCAGGAGTTCTCCGCGAATCTGCGGGGGTACGTGCCGCAGGCGGCATAAAAATCGGTAAGTGATACCTGTGGCCCCGGTAGGAGCGGCTTTAGCCGCGACATCGGCAAAATAATGCGCCGCCGTCAGCCGAGGAATCGCGGCTAAAGCCGCTCCTACCGCGTCAAATCCCCGTCTGACAACGCCTGCCTTGCATCAAGAAAAACCCCGCCAGCCGGCGTGCCCCTCTGTAAATATGTTGCGGTTCGTCACGCGCTGGAAAGCCACCACGGTCAGCGGGTGGGCCGGGACTGGTGAGCGGAACGTAAGAGCCGTCTTTCGAGACGGCAGTGCAGCTCAGCTGTCGCGGCCCGCACGCGAAACGACAGGGCGCGGCGATGAACGCAAGACTATCGCTGGCGCAGTCAATCGCGGTGTTCACAGCTTGAGCTGCTCTTGGCAGCTTGGATGTCTCGGCTACAAAAAACCCGCCATTCGGCGGGTTCCTAAATCGGTGTCGGACACCAATTATTTGATCTTGGATTCCTTGTACGGCACGTGCTTGCGAATCGTGGGATCGTACTTGCTCACTTCCATCTTTTCGGGATGGGTCTTCTTGTTCTTCGTAGTCGTGTAGTAGTGCCCGGTGCCCGCACTGGACACCAGCTTGATCTTGTCGCGGTTGCCTTTCTTAGCCATATCGGTACTCCGGTGCGCCTAGATGCGCTCGCCCTTGGCGCGCAGTTCGGCGACCACGGTTTCGATGCCGCGTTTGTCGATGGTGCGCAGACCCTTGGTCGACACCTTCAGCTTCACGTAGCGCTGCTCGCTTTCCAGCCAGAAGCGGTGCGTATGCAGGTTCGGCAGGAACCGCCGCCGCGTCTTGTTATTCGCGTGAGAAACATTGTTTCCGGAAGCGGGTCGCTTACCGGTGACCTGGCAGACGCGTGACATGGTGAACCTTCGTTAAATCAGTGAGTTGCTGACGCGCGGGCAGCCAGCGGAGCGCTTTTATACCAGCCCCGCGGACAGCAGGCAAGGCAACGGCCGGGTTTCAGACGAGTCCGCGACTGGCCAGCGACACGCAGCTGCCGTCGCCCACCACGAAATGGTCCAGCAGGCGGATGTCCACCAGGTCCAGCGCGTCCCGGATCCGGCGGGTAATCAGCCGGTCGGCGTCGCTCGGCTCGGCCACGCCGGAGGGGTGATTATGGGCCAGGATTACCGCCGCGGCGTTGCGGGCCAGGGCCTGTTTGACCACCTCGCGGGGATAGACCGCAGTGTTATCGATGGTGCCGCGAAACAGCTCGTCGAAGGCCAGCACCCGATGGCGATTGTCCAGGAACAGGCAGCAGAAGACCTCGTGGGGCCGGTCCCTGAGGCGGGCCAGCAGGAACTGGCGGCTGTCGGCCGGCGAGCCGATGGCCCGGCCGGGCGCCAGCTTCTCCTGCATATAGCGGTTGCAGCACTCGCGAACGGCCACCAGCAACGCGGCGCGGCCGGGCCCGATGCCCCGCACCGCCTCCAGTTGTTGCGCTGCGGCGTTCAGCAGGCCCCGCATGCCGCCGAACCGGCTCAGCAGCAGCCGGCCGAGGTCCACGGCGGACATGCCATGGGTGCCCCGGCCCAGCAAGACGGCCAGCAACTCGGCGTCCGACAGGCCCCCGGGCCCGGCGTGTCGAAGCCGCTCCCGCGGGCGCTCGCCAGCGGGCCAGTGTTTGATGCGCTGGTTCTGCATGGCCCCAGTCTCGGCCGAAGCAGCAGCGTGGCCAAGGCTCGAAAAGTGCGCATGCGGGCATAAAGCACGGCCATCGGCCCGCCCTTGGGCTAAGCTATCAACGAAGCAATTCGGGGCAGGCAGATGAGCACCGCAGACAATCCCCGGGTGCTGCTGGGCGTGACCGGCGGCATCGCGGCCTACAAGAGCCCGGACATCGTGCGGCGCCTGCTCGACCGGGGCGCCGAGGTGCAGGTGGTCATGACACCGAGCGCCGAGCGCCTGGTCTCACCCACGGTTTTCCAGGCCGTATCGGGCCGGAGCGTGCGCGGCGAGTTGTGGGATGAACAGGCGGAGGCGGCCATGGGTCATATCGAACTGGCCCGCTGGGCCGACCGGATCCTGATTGCCCCGGCCACTGCCCACTTGATGGCCCAACTGGCCACCGGGGCGGCGGGCAACCTCCTGAGCACCCTGTGCCTGGCGAGCGATGCGCCGGTATTTCTCGCCCCGGCTATGAACCAGGCCATGTGGCGACACCCGGCCGTGCGCGCCAATCACGCGCTGCTGCTCGAGCGCGGGGTGCGTTTTATTGGTCCGGCCGACGGTGAACAGGCCTGCGGCGACGTTGGCCCGGGCCGGATGGTCGAGCCAGATAGCATCGTTGCCGCCGTGCTGGACGCCATTGGCGTGAAGGCCGGGCCGCTGGCCGGTTCGCGGGTGCTGATTACCGCCGGACCTACCCGCGAACCCATCGACCCGGTGCGCTTCGTGAGCAACCGCAGTTCCGGCAAGATGGGTTTTGCGGTGGCGCAGGCTGCGGCGGCCGCCGGCGCGCAGGTCACGCTGGTGGCGGGCCCGGTGAGCCTTGCCGCGCCGCGGGGCGTGGAGCGGGTCGATGTCGAGACGGCGGCCGACATGCGCGAGGCTACGCTTACCCGCGCCGGCCAGGCCGATATTTATATCGGCGCCGCGGCCATTTCCGATTACCGGCCGCAGCAGGTGGCTGCGCACAAGATCAAGAAGCACAGCGACACTCTGTCGCTGGACATGATCAAGTCTGCCGACGTGCTTGCTGAAGTGGCGGCGCTGCCGTCGCGGCCCTTTACCGTGGGCTTCGCTGCAGAAACCCGGGAGCTCGAAGCACATGCGCGCGCCAAGCTCGAGGGCAAGGCGCTGGACATGATCGTCGCCAACCTCGTCGGCGAAAAGCTGGGTTTCGATTGCGATCACAACAGCGCGCTGGTGCTGTGGGGCGACGGCAGGCAGTCGCTGCCGGACATGTCCAAGGCCGAGCTCGCAGCCCGAATCGTCGCGCTGATTGCCAGCCGCTACCTGGCGGTGACGAAAGCACCGACACCGCTGCGTCAGCCCACCGCGTCCTGATCAGGGCATGACGGTCCGCCCGAAGATTCCGCTGCGAATCCTGGATGAACGCATCGGGCGCGAGTTCCCGCTGCCCCATTACGCCACGCCGGGCTCGGCCGGCATTGACCTGCGCGCCTGCGTGGATGAATCGCTGACCGTGATGCCCGGCGCCACGGAGTTGATTCCCACCGGCATTGCGCTGCACCTGGAAGACCCCGGGCTCGCAGCGACGATCCTGCCGCGCTCCGGTCTTGGCCACAAACATGGCATTGTGCTCGGCAATCTAGTCGGGCTAATCGACTCTGACTACCAGGGTGAAATCCTGGTGTCGTGCTGGAATCGTGGCACAGAGCCCTTCGAGATAGAGCCTGGTTTGCGGCTGGCTCAGCTGGTGATCGTGCCTGTGGTGCAGGTGGAGTTTGACGTGGTGCCGGGATTCTCCACCAGCGACCGGGGCGCCGGCGGTTTCGGCCACACCGGGCGCTGACAGCCTACGGGGTGCCCTTCAATTCCTTGAAGCGGTCAATATCGTCGTCGAATTTCGCCACCAGCTGCATCTTGCGATTGCGCGCCGCTGCCAGCGTCCTTTCGTAGCGAATGATGGAATCGAGGGTGTCAGACAGCTCTGCGGCCAGGTTCTCATGAATCGGCGGGGCGTCGGGGTCTGAGCTGTAGGGCCGGAAGCGGGCGGCGTCGACCTGCAGGCGTTCCAGCTTGTCGCGCAACGCGTCCAGGTACAACGCGGTGTAATGAATCTGGCCATCTAGCATTTCCGCGCGACGATCGCGCAGCGACTCGATTTCCTGCACGCTGAGGTAGGTATCGAGCAGGGTTTCGTCGCGGGCGCGGGTGGCATCGTGGCGTTTCTTGATCGCATCGGCCGCTTGCTGCGCCGCCTGCTTTTCGGCGCGCTCCTCGGCGGTCATCGCGCCTTCTTCGGTCTCCACGGCAATGCCATATTCGTTCAGCACCGCGCGGTCGTGCACCGCGTGTTCGGGCGGTACGCTGTCGCCGAAGTGCACGACCCCCTGGTCGTCCACCCAGCGATAAACTTTGCTTCCCTCGGCCTGCGCACCCAGCGCAGTAATCACGGCCAATGCCGCTACGAGGATCTGCCACCTGTCAGCCATCGTCGTTGCGCCCCGCTATTCGCGCCGCAATTATGACACGCAGGCCGGGCCGGAAACCGTGAACTGGCGCTACCTTGCTCAGACGCCGTACTCCCGCCGGTAGGCCTCCATCTGCGGCAGATGGGCGCCCAGTTCCGGGTGGCCGCGCAGATGTTCGATCAGGTCACGCATACCGACGATATTGCCCACGGGCGCTCCCAGGCCGTCCCGCACCTCCTGGACGGCCGACTTGGTGCCAGTTCCGCGCTCCTCCCGGTCGAGGGCGATGATGACGCCGGCCAGCTCCGCACCGTGGGCTGCCAGCACCTCGACACTTTCGCGAATGGCGGTGCCCGCCGTGATCACGTCATCCAGGATCAGGGCCCGGCCCGTCAGCGGGGCGCCGACGATTTGCCCGCCCTCGCCATGGGATTTTTCTTCTTTTCGATTGAAACAGTACGGCAGATCACGGTCATGGTGCTCTGCCAGCGCGGCGGCTGTCAGCGCAACCAGTGGGATGCCCTTGTATGCCGGCCCGAACAGGATGTCGAAGTCGATGCCGGCTTCCTGCACCGCAGCGGCGTAGAAACGCCCGAGCGCAGCCGCTGAACGGCCGCTGTTGAAAAGTCCGGAGTTGAAGAAGTATGGACTCTCGCGGCCCGACTTCAGGGTGAAACTGCCAAAGCGCAGTGCGCCCACGCTCAGCGCCAGGTCGATGAATTCAGACTTGTATGACTGCATTGGAAGCGATTGCGACAAGCTGCTGGTAGAGTATCGCACTTCTCTCAGGGGCGGCCGGCAAGTCTGCAGTTATTCATGCGTATCGTCACGCTGAACGCCAACGGCATTCGCGCCGCGGCCCGCAAGGGCGTGTTCAACTGGCTGCCCCGCCAGTCGGCCGACGTAGTCTGCCTGCAGGAGGTTCGCGCCCAGGTCGAGCAACTGACGGACCGCTGCTACTTTCCGCGCAACTGGCACTGCCTGTATGAAAGTGGCCAGCGCAAGGGGTACGCCGGTGTGGCCCTGTACAGTCGCCGCGAGCCCGACGAGGTGATTCGCGGGTTTGGCGTCGATGAGTTTGATGCCGAGGGCCGTTACATCGAGGCGCGGTTCGGCAAACTCAGCGTGGTGTCACTGTACGTACCGTCGGGTTCGTCCAACGAGGCGCGGCAGGCATCAAAATACCGTTTCATGGACACCTTCAAGCCTTACCTGGAGCAGCTTCGGGACTCCGGCCGCGACTATGTGATCTGCGGCGACTGGAATATCGCCCACAAGCAGATCGACCTGAAGAACTGGCGCTCGAACCAGAAGAATTCCGGTTTCCTGCCGGAAGAGCGGGCCTGGCTCGATGAGCTGTTCGATCGCCTGGGTTTCGTCGACGCGTTTCGCGAGGTCAACGAGGAGGCCGAGCAGTACACGTGGTGGTCGAATCGTGGCCAGGCCTGGGCGAAGAACGTGGGCTGGCGGATCGACTACCAGGTGTTGTCGCCGCAGCTGGCGGGCAGCGCAACGAGGGCGCGTATCTACAAGACCAGGCGCTTCTCGGATCACGCACCGCTGATCATGGACTATGACTACTGACGGTGATGCCAGCGGCGGCTGGCTGAATGCCCTCAGGGTCTACCGGCACCCGCGCGTTGCGGCGATGCTCTTTCTGGGCTTCTCCGCCGGGCTGCCGTTCCTGCTGGTGGCCGGCACCCTCACCCTGTCCCTCGCCACGGCCGAGATCGGCATGGCCGAGATCGGCATGTTTGCGTGGGTGGGTATCGCGTATTCCGTGAAGTTCCTGTGGGCGCCGCTGGTGGACCGATTGCCGCTGCCCGTGCTCACAGCCGCGCTGGGCCGGCGGCGCAGCTGGATGTTGCTGTCGCAGCTGGTGGTGATTGCCGGGCTGCTTGGCGTTGCAGCGGTAGATCCAACCAAGGACCTGGCCAGGATCGCGTGGTTTGCGGTGCTGGCCGCTTTTGGCTCCGCCACGCAGGACATTGCGGTGGATGCCTATCGAATCGAGGCTGTGGAACTGCGCCGCCAGGGTGCCATGGCCGCTGCCTACCAGGCGGGTTACCGCGTGGCGATCCTCGCTGCGGGAGCCGGCGCCCTGGTGATAGCGGAATGGCTGGATTGGGAGACCGCCTACCAGGCGATGGCCGCTCTGATGACCGTTGGGCTGGTGACCGTGCTGTGCATTGATGAGCCGGAGGTCAATGAACAGGGCGAGCAGAAGCTGCTGTCGGCCAGCGGCCTGGCAAGCTGGTTCGCGGCCGCGGTGATTGGCCCCTTTGCGGAGTTCTTTCGGCGCAACGGCCGCAATGCGCTGTTGCTGCTCGCATTCATTGGCTGCTACCGCATCACGGACATGGTCCTGGGCGTGATGGCCAATCCCTTCTACTACGACATCGGCTTCACGCTGACGCAGATTGCCGCAGTCACCAAGGTGTTTGGAATTGTTGTGAGCCTGACGGGCGCAGCCCTCGGCGGTGTGGCCGTGGCCCGTTACGGTCTCAATGGCCCCCTGGTCGTGGGCGCAGTCATTCTCGCCGTTACGAACCTGTTCTTCGCGGCGATGGCCCTGGCTGGCCCCAAGCTGTGGCTGCTGTTTGTCACCATTGGAGCCGACAACCTCGCGGCGGGATTCACGGGCACCATATTCATTGCCTACCTGTCGGGCCTGACCAACGTGGCTTACACCGCCACGCAGTATGCGTTGTTCTCGTCGTTGATGACCTTACCGGGCAAATTGCTCAGCGGCTTCTCGGGGCAGATTGTCGAAGCAACAGACTGGTTCAGTTTCTTTGTTTACGCCTCCGCCATGGGTTTGCCGGCAGTGTTCCTGGCCATTGCCGTTACCCGGCGGCGAACGCCGTTGTGAACCACTGGCCCGAGTGGCCAGTGGGCGAGCTGGCGCGGCTGAATGATCCCGGTGCCCGCAGCTTCGAGGTGGGCGGTGGTACATGGCCCTTTCGCGGTTTCGTCGTGCAGCGCAACGGCGAGTTGCGGGCCTTTGCGAACATCTGTCCCCATTTGAGCCACCCGCTCGACATGCTGCCCGACGAGTTCTTTGCCGAAGATGGCCAAGTGCTGCGCTGTATGTCCCACGGCGCGCTCTTCGACCCGGAGAGCGGTTTCTGCATTGTGGGGCCCTGCGCCGGGCAGTCGCTGCTGACGCTGGAGTGCCGGGTGGAGGCGGGTCAGATTCGGGTGCGGGCGCCCGCGACTCTGCAGGATGGCATTGCGCAGATCAGGGCGGTTGCCAGAACAAAGTGATCCCGACGCGCATAACGCGCGCCTGTCAGTCGGGTAGCCGGTACGCACTCAGTCGAGGTAGTCAACGAACTCCATCGGATCGTGCCACCCCAGTCCCGCGACTCCGCGCAACTCCCTGAGCTCCGGGCGGTCCAGGTCGAGCGGGCCGGAGTAGTCTTCCGGTGCAGCTGCCCGTTCAAGTTCCATCCCGTGCCAGCGGTCGAAGTCCACTTCGCCGATCGTGCCGTCGAAGTCCTGGAGTTCAACCGTGAGCTCTTCGTCGTCTACCGCCACGACCTCAAAAAGACGCCCGTCGAGACGGCAGTACCAGCTTCCCACCTGTGGATAGATCACCCCATAGCGGCTTTTCTGCCCGGTCAGTGAGAACAGCGCCCCGTATAGCGCTGCCTCCTTTATAGCGCAGGGGCGAGCTGCGGTCACGCATTACAGGCGGCGGTAGCGCAAGTCCCTGATTTCATGCCCCAGGCTCTCGCCCCGGCGCTCGAACTTGGTGACCGGCCGGTCGCCGCCCTCGCTCAGTCGCGCAAAGCCTGCTCTCGCCGCCATGACCTCTTGCATGTGCTCGGCATAGGGCGCCCAGTCCGTGGCCATGTGCAGCAGCCCGTCCGGCTTGAGCCGGGCGGCGACGAGGGCGACGAAAGCCGGTTGCACGATGCGCCGCTTGTGATGGCGCTTTTTCGGCCACGGGTCGGGGAAAAACAGGTTCACCCGGTCGAGACAGGCCGGCGCGAGCCAGTCTTGCAGCACCACCATCGCGTCATCCCGAATCAGGCGGACGTTTTCCAGCCCGGTTTTTTCGATGCCCAGCAGGCAGCGGCCGACGCCGGGTTCGTGAACTTCCACCCCGAGAAAATCCTGCTCCGGACAGCGGGCCGCCATGCCAAGCAGCACTTCGCCGTCACCAAAGCCGATTTCCATCACCCGCGGCGCGACGCGGCCGAAGATCTTGTTGAGGTCGAGCGTGCCGGCGGGCTGCGGCACGCCCCAACGAGGCCAGAGTTCCGCCAGTGCGCGCTGCTGGCCGGCGGTGAGACGCCCGGCGCGGCGCACAAAGCTGCGCACGCGTCTTGCTCCCGCTTGTCTCGTGGTTCCCATGGCCAGACCGATGATGCCACGCTACCCCCGGCGCAAGAATCCAGGCCATTGCAACCGGTGTAACCGATCCGGATGGCGGCGCTGGGTGTGTTCCTGCGCCGCCAGGCGGCGCCGGCTTAGCAAATGCTCTCTATCCAGCCGGCCTCGACCAGGTATCGATAAAGGCGCCCGACGGGCGGCTGCAGCTCGAGGTTTTCCACGGTCACCGTGTCGGACTTCGGCGCGCAAACGTACTCCACGGGTACACTGGCCGTGTCGAGATGCTCGCGAAAAGCGCTGGCGTCCATCGCGTGACCGTAGGCCTTCACGTTGTGGGCAAACAGCTTGCCCGTCGCTTCGAGCAAACCGCCCGGCAGTTCTGCGTAGTACTCCTCGGCAAAGGTCAGCGCCAGGGACGACACGCCCAGGTTGTAGCGCAGGGGCGCATCGGAGTAGCGCCGCAGGTACTCGGTGACGCTGTAGCTTTCCCTGAGCCTGGTCAACAACACCGGGAAGCCGTGTGCGAGCAGGCTCGTGAGCCTGGCCAGGTAGTCAGAGTCGGGCACGTCATTGCCCTCGCTCACGTTGTTCACGCTGAGCTCCATCAGGCCCACGGGCTCTCGCTCATCCGCTGCGGTTTCCGCCGCGATGCAATTGATGCCCGCCTGGAGCATTTCCGGGTGCACGTGTTCCGGCTCCCGATAAAGGCCGCGCGCGATCGCGATGGGACGTTTGCGAATCACCTCGCTGGGTGGCTCCATGCGCCCTTCTTCGCAGAGACAAACGGCCTGGGCCAGGCCCCGGCGCACGAGTTGCAGCGCCACTTCCCAATCATCTTCAGCCGGCACATCCGGCCCGGACATATGCAGCAAATCGATCTCGACCCGGTCCAATGACAATTCTGCGAACAACGAGGTCAGAAAAATGTCCAGGCTGCGAATGGCGTGCGTGGCCGCGTGAATCAGGTTGACCCCGAGTATGCCCATTGCGCGCTGCTGGCGGACATTGGTCTGATCGAGCATGTTGACATGCAGGACGATGTCGTTGGCTGCACCGCCCACATTGTCCTGGAAGCGCAGGCCAAGCCAGCCGTGGCATTCGTTCGTGCCCTGGTAGTTGCGGGCGGAGACAGTATTCGCAAAGGCAAAGAAGCGGGTGTCGGGACGGTCATCGCCCAGGCGGTACTGCAACAGGCGAAACTCCCGTTCGATCATGGCTTCCGCACGCTCCCTCGACACGTAGCGCCCGGCCTTGCCGTAAATCTCGTCGCTGACCTTCATGTCGTAGGCGGAAATGGTCTTTGCGATCGTGCCGGCGGCTCCACCCACCCTGAAGAACCATGCGGCCACTTCCTGGCCCGCGCCAATTTCGGCAATGGTGCCGTAGATGCCCGGGTCGAGATTGATATCCAGGGCTTTTTGATGCGTATCAGATTTTTCGGCGTTCATCATGTTGTGAGACGCTCGTCCGGCCGAATGGGAACAGCGATATTGTGCATCGAGATTGTCCGCGGGTGTTCCCAATCGCTGTGGCCCGGAAAAAAAGGGGACAATCTGTGTCCAGACTGCCCCCGGGTGGCCTGCTGAGAGTTGCCGGGTGCTGGCGTGGCTAGACGTTGCCCCCGGGCACGACCTGGGTTTCCGCTTCACCCGCGTGCCAGATCTGTCGCGGCGCATAGCCGTACTTCCGCATCAGGTGCTCGGTGTAGACGATGCGTTCGGGCTCGATACGTGCAAGTTGCCCCTGGGGCGGCACGTCGAGCTGCCGGCCCAGCTCCGTGGAAGACGCCTGCCATTTGAATATGTGCATGCCGTGTTCCCATTCCGGCGTGTCGACGTCGAGCAGCGTCGCGGTGCCGAAGATCTGGCAGCCCATTACGCAGGCCCAGCCGGCCATCGGGTTGGCGATGGCCAGCGACACGCGCGGGTCACGCCTGATGGACTTGATCTTCGGGCTGTTGGGCTGCGGAAAAATGTACAGCGTGAAGCCGTCGGCATAGAACTCCAGCGGGCTCACGATGGGCTGGCCGCTCTTCATCGTGGTGCCGAGGTAGCCGATGTTAGTGAGCGTCAGAATTCGTTCGATGCGCTGCTCGAGCATCTCTTTCGGCATGGTTGCGGTGGGCCATGGTTCCTGTTCCAGCCAGGGGTGGGCAAGGCTCATTACCGTCTCCTCTTATTTTCAACTGCGGGAACGTATGGGCAGAGTATCCCATAGCATTCCGGGCTCTCCACGGCAGGGGTTTGTGGGCCTCCATGTGGCGGATTCCGGAAGCGCAGTGCACGGCGTGGCCTTATGCACCTAGGGCGCGCAGTCCAGAATGACGGAGACCGCAGCAATCTGCGCCGTCAGGGCAAGGGGCTGCGAGCCTGCCGCGGTTGCCTTGGCGAAGATCTCAGGCGATGCCCCACCCGGAACTGCGATGGATTGTCCATCCAGCGTGAAGTTCTGATCGTGACGCACCAGCTTTGTCGGCCAGAGCTCACCGTGCCCCTCGACCAGGATTGGTTCTTCGGTGAATGAAGAGGTAATGCACTGGCCGGCACGGGTTGCACCCTCGAAGTGGTCGCCCTGCCAACGCCAGTGCATTGCGCAGTTCTCGTTGAAGCGCGCGTCACTGTCCCGGATCCGCATGAGGGGACTCAGATCTTCTGCCAGGTTGCCCCATCGCCCGGCATCCCTCAGGAAGAAAAACTCATGCACGATGCTTCGTTCACCGGCAGACCACCTGAAGCGATGCAGCGATACTCGCTGCAGCGGTCCGTCGAAGCCGAGCTCCGTGTAGTTCAGGATTGCGAACAGCTGACCTTCCAGGTTTGGATTGCTGATCGGGATGTAGGTCATTGCCCGGCGCGCGTGTCGACTTGACGCGTCCTTTTCGGCGGCGATGTCATCTTCCGCCTGCTGCAAATTGTCCCAGCTCCCGCTTGCGAGGCAACGGAAGTGATCCAGTCCACCCACGTTATCTGATATCGCCAATATCGGCAGCAACGCCAGGCAGTAAAGGGTTGTGTGAAGTCGTCGAAGCATAGTGATTTAGTTAAGGAAATATGACAGAAGTTTGACAGGAGCTGCTACCCTGCTGCGCATGAACAGCTCAGGTATGCAAAAGCTGCCGAGCGAAAGCCGGTTTGTCGACCTCAGCGATTACGCACGCCCCTTGGCCATCCGCCTGGTGCGTATTCTGCAACCACATGCCGCCATCACCCCAGTCACCGTGACCCTCGCTGGCACCGTCGTCGGGTTTTTTGCCGCAGGTCTGATCTGGAACGGGACCTGGCTGTTGCTTGCCGGCGCCCTGTTGCCGGTAAAAAGTTGGATCGACGCGGCCGATGGCTCCCTGGCGCGCGCGCGAAACCGACCTTCCCAGGTGGGCAGGTTTGCGGATTCCTTCTGCGATTTTTTCGTTCACATGGCTTTGTTCCAGGCTTTTGCCCACTATAACGGGCAATCTGCGGTGTACGCGTTCATCGCATTTCTATTCGCCGTCTTTCAGTCTTCTGTTTACAACTATTACCATGTGATCAAGCGGCACGCCTGTGCCGGGGATTGCACCAGCGAGATTGATCAGCGCGAGATGCCGTCGCCGTATCCCTGGGACAATCCGGCGGCCCTGAAATTTCTGCATACGTCTTACCTGGTGTTCTATTGGTGGCAAGACCGACTGGTATATTTTCTTGACACCGGGGCCGTGGAGCACGGGGAGTGCCTGACCAGCAAATTCATGACCGCGTTGAGCACCCTGGCCATGGGCTTTCAGCTGCTCGTGATGTGCCTGCTGTTATGGATCGACCGGAGTGACCTGGTGTTGTTCTACTTCACCGTGCCGGCAATGATTTACACGCTGGGCCTGATCGCTTATCGGCGGTTTTTCCTTACCCAACGTTCCGACTAAGTCGCTGAAGAATGCATGGCGGCGGCGACGCGAACGCGTCTTTGCCGGCTGATCCGAAGGGACATTCCCGGCGTGGTCAACGCAGGGGGCACGCTCACCACCCGTCGCGGGTAGTCATTCACCGGGAAAATGCTGGACTCAGTCTGGCTGACCTGTAGCAGCGCGTGCCTGGCTGCATTCCGGACATTCGGGTTGAGTCAGCACCGCCTTGTAGAGCTCCGGGCGCATCAATGCGTCCCAGAACCAGCGGGCCTTGCAGGCAGGACAGCGGATCAGCGCGATGCCAAACGCGTATCCGGCGATCGCGAGAATCGTGCCCGCCGTCCATGACAGGCCTGCGCCAGGAAAGGCGGGCAGGATGCTGCCGACCAGCAGCGCTACGATAGCCACCACCAGTTTCCAGGTCTGGCCGGTAATACCGACGATAGAGTCCTTCAGCATGGCTCAAATCGTAGTCTGTATGCCCGTGGGGCAACAAGGGATCGCGTCGCAAGTCCGGCTGTCGGATTATTTTCCGCTTTTCAAGCGGGCCGAGGAGCCGGCGACAAACACGTATGCGTTTCAGGCCGGGACAATAGTTTGCAGTGCCGGGACAAGGCGGTCGACGTCCTCTGTCGACGTGTAGATGCCGGGTGTGACCCGCACGCAGTCGCCGGCCGTTACCCCGTCGCGCCAGACGGTGAAGATCTTATGCTCCCTGAGCAACTTGTCCACGATGGCCCGATTAGCTTCCCGGCTGGTTTCGCCCCTGATGCGAAACGAAGTCAGCGCGCCGGTCATGTCCGGGTCGTCCGGGGTCAGAATCTCCAGATTTTTCAAGTCGCGAACGCCATCTACCCAACGATTGCGCAGGTAACGCAGGCGGGCTTCCTTGTTGGCTGGCCCCAGGCTCTGGTGAAAATCCAGCGCTGAAGGGATCACCATGAACGCGGCAAAATTCGACGTCCCGCTCGAGGCCCGGGACAGAATATTGTCTTTGGGAAAACTGCGGTTGCCGAAGCAGGGGTCGATATCCTGCAGCCGACCCTTGCGGATATACATCAGCCCGGAACCCAGCGGTGCGCCCATCCACTTGTGGAAGTTGATGCCCATGAAATCGACGTCCAGGTCATCCACCTTGAAGTCGAGATGCCCGAAGGAATGAGCCGCATCAAGAATGATGTCGACGCCGCGGTCCCGTGCCATAGCCGCGATCTCGGCCACGGGCATCACCAGGCCTGTGCGGTTGCTGACATGTGTCAGCAGGAGCAGGCGCACCGTGGGATTGTCAGCCAGCGCTCGCTCGTAGGTCGACAACACCGCATCACGCGTCGCCGGCTCAGGGATCGCAAAACGGACGACATTCACGCCGCGCCTGTCGACCAGCCAGTCCATGGTTTCCTGCATGCCGCCATAGTCGAGATCTGCATACATCACGGCATCGCCGGGTTTCAGCAGGTTGTAGTTGGCGATGAGATTCTGCAGCGCTTCCGTAGCGCCGCGCGTAAACATGATTTCTTCGGTTTGAACGCCCAGTTCGTCGGCCGCACGCTGACGGTACCCCCGGTAGTCGACGTAGAATTGTTTCCTGGCGTATGTCGCATTGGCCCGGTTCACCTGCTCGGTAAAGGCCTGGTACTCGGCCATCAGCTGCCGGGGCATGACACCCCAGTAACCGTTCTCCAGGTTGGTGATGTCAGGATCGACCGAATAATACTTGGCGACCTGGCGCCAGTAATTTTCGTTAGCGGCTACCTCGCTGGGAGAGCCGGCCAGCTTCGGGAGCAGCGGCAGCTCGTCGTCGGCGCTTGGTGCGCTTGGGCTCAGTCCAGTTAGCGTCGCGGCACCGGCCAGGCCGGTGCCGGCCAGGAATCGCCGCCGATTGAAAACCGCTTGTCGTCTCATTTTGCGTCCCCGCGAATCGAGCATGTCTTGTCTGCCCGATCAATATGACCG
>Ga0265303_10001441_pt1 | contig 14627 bp, 8 predicted proteins | sample Helome_2_FD_192494 | JGI IMG/M metagenome (GOLD analysis project Ga0265303, IMG submission 192494) | Marine sediment microbial communities from subtidal zone of North Sea - Hel_20160317 (Illumina Assembly) | ecosystem: Environmental > Aquatic > Marine > Subtidal zone > Sediment ... | reverse complement strand
CCGATTCTGCTGGTGGCCCTGGTGCTGGGGGTCATTTTTACCGGTGTCGCCACTCCGGTGGAGGCCGCCGGTATCGGCACCTTTGGTGCCCTGGTTGTGGCCGCCCTGTCCCGCAAGCTGTCCTGGACAAATATCGCTACGGCCGCCATCACCACCCTCAAGGCGTCCACCATGGTGCTCTGGATCATGTTCGGCGCCAGCATCTTCGTCGGCTTTTACATCGTCAACGGCGGTCAGCAGTTTGTTACCGAATCCCTGCTGGGCACCGGCCTGGGGCCCTACGGCATTTTAATGATAATGATGGTCCTGTTGATCCTGCTCGGTATGTTCCTGGACTGGGTGGGTATCCTGCTGCTGGCGGTTCCGATTTTTGCCCCGATAATGCGCTCCCTGCCCTGGGATGGGGTGTTTGGTTTTCCGGGAGTGCCTCCCGGGGAGGTGTCCCTGTGGTTCGGGGTGGTCTACATGGTGAACATGCAGATGTCCTTTTTAAGCCCACCCTTCGGGTACGCTCTTTTTTATCTGAAAAGTGTGGCGCCGCCGGAAATCACCATGGCAATCATATTCCGGGCTGCGGTGCCCTTTCTTTTTTTACAGGCCGTCGGGCTTGCCATGGTTGTGATCTTCCCTGAAATTATTCTATGGTTGCCAAGAATCGTTTACGGCAACTAGCGCAAGGACTGCCGGGTCATGGTTGTTTCCGTCCCGGCAGCCCTTATTTCGGTTGCCGGATCTGGTAATTCAATTTGGAAATTTAGTCATATCCTGCGCCGCTGCTATATCCTGCCAGCTTGGATTTAATCCTGTTAATTCCACCTAAAACTGCCTCCATCTGAAACCCAACGCAAATCAAAAATAAGCCCCAGCAGAAACACTCTCTGCTGATTAGGCACGGACGGACCGCCGTCGGGCATCACACTAGTTTAACAGTTGACTTTTCAGCTTCGATAACTTAATTTTTTTGTTTTGCTTAATGTTATAGAGTTTTTAAGAAGGTAAAAACCCGAATGACCGACCCTATAAAACCGGATTCTCTAAATAACGACTCCCAAGCGCCGACCCTTTGGGGCTGGCCCACCTACCTGAGCATTATTATCGCGATTATCATTTTAATTTTCGCGGCGCGAATGGTGGATCTAAAAGAAATTTGGCGCGAAATTGTGGCCTGTGACAAGCGGTATGTGATCCTCGGGTCATTGGCCCATTATGCGACCTATCTGGTGCGCGGCATGCGTTGGCGCCGATGTTTGATTCATCTGCCGGTGACAGCAGGAAGCGGTAAATTCGCATTGCTTGTTTTCTTTTATAATTTCGTGGACAACCTGGTCCCTGCAAAACTGGGAGATGTATATGCCGCCCATCTGGCCCGCATTAACTTTAAAATTCGGCGTTCAGCCGCCATGGGCTCCATCGTTTTTTTGCGCATGATTGATGCCTGGATTATTCTGATGCTGGCCTCATTGGCCTCCTGGATTCTGTTTTCGGCCCACCTGCCCCAGGCTGTCACCTGGAGCCTGATCGGGGGCGGCATAATTGCAGTGGGCGCAACCTCAATTATGCTGCTATTTTTTTTATTCAAAAAAAAGCTTCCCGGTTGGATACCGGATAAAGTTCAGCAGATGATTCAAGCGTTTCATACCGGCATGTGGCCCAGGACAAGAGAGCTATTACCGATCGCCGCCTTAACCATAATTATTTGGGTATTGGAAACCATATGGATTTTTTGCCTGGTGCTGGCGTTCAATCTTCGAATCGATCTTGTTGAGGCAATTTTCCTGACTATGATTCCTCTGCTGGCCTCGGCATTTCCGTTCACACCATCCGGCGCCGGGGTGGTCGAAATCACCCTCTACAGCTGTCTGCGAGTAGTTGGCGTGTCGACCCCGATTGCAGGCTCATTGACGGTTGTTAATCGTTTTATTGATTACTGGCTTCATATTGCCCTGGGTGTCATCGTATGGGCCTTTCGGCGCCTCATCGGCCTGAGGACCTGGCGCGATGTTCAACTGGAGGATTCTGATAATCCGGATCCGGCGGGCACGGAGACCCACCCTACTTTATAAATAGACAGAATTCATTATTTCAACGTTGGATGTTGGACGTTCGATGTTCGACGTTCAATAGTTTCTTTTCCAATCAGACTGGCCACTTTCTCGGCTTTCTGTTGGACTGAAATCTAAAAAGAAATTATTTAGGAGAGTAAAACATGGCGCTTATCGGTTCCATCCCACGCAGATGTGTGAATTTGCCGCCCGGAAGCCTGCGAACCCTGATTAGCTGCGTTATCGGCAATAAGGTGCAGGAGGGTCCGGCAATTGAAGAATTCTACCGGAGATTTGGGCAGTGGCTCGGAGTACCCCACGTGTTTGGTGCATCCTCCGGCCGTACAGCATTTCAGCTGGCCCTGGAATCATTAAACCTGGAAAAAGGCGCCGAGATTATTTTTCCGGTGTTCACCTTTCCGGTCATCCCCATGGCGGCAAAAATGCTCGGTTATAAACCGGTATTTTGCGACGTCGATCCAAGGACTTATAATTCCGGACCGGAACATATCGAACCTAAAATAACGGAAAAAACCGGTGCCATCCTGGCAACTCATCTTTTCGGTCAACCCTGTCCCATCCGCCCCATCGCGGAGCTTGCAAGGCAAAGAAATGTCCGCCTCCTCGAGGATTGCGCGCATGCCTGCGGTGTCAGGATAGAGGGCCAACGGGCCGGAACTTTCGGCGATATCGGTATTTTCAGTTTTGCCGAAGGGAAAAATATGCCCTGTTTTGGCGGCGGTGCCATAGTGACCTCCGACGAAGAAATTGCGAGCCGAGCAGCAAAAATACTGTCTGAATCCCCTATTGCGGAAAAAGATGCCATCACCAAAAAGGCCTTTTCAATCTGGGTTATGTGGCTGTTGACCCGACCGTTCATCTTCGGAATTTCTGCCTACCAGGTCCTACGACTGAAGCTTTTATTGGGACAAGCGCTGATGGATTCTGCTGTAGGCGATGACCTGCTGGAGGAATTTAAAAACTCGAACCCGCACATCAGCCGCATGTCCAACCTCCAGGCTGCCACCGGCCTGCTTCAACTCAACCACATCGATGCCTTCAATGAAGGCGCACGGCAAAATGCCCGCATCTTGACCGAAAATATGGGTGAAGTGCCCGGCATCACAGCCCCGGATGCAGTTGAAGGGGATCACATATATGTTTATTACCCCCTGACCGTGGATCCGGTCCGGCGTGATGACCTGCGACATCATCTCCTGAAAAACGGCTTTGATACCAAAACGACTGATATGTCCGATTGCTCGGCCCTCGGTCCTTTCAGGGAGAACGATGCTTCCGGTGACCAGCCAAACATGACGAAAGAGGCATCCATTTTAGAAATTTGTGTTTACCCGGTGATATCTCAGGAAAAAATGCGTCAGCTGGCCGGGAATATTCGATCCTGGGCTGGGCTACTAAAAAGATAGTAACCAGGTGTCCGTGTTCAGGTGTCAGGATCTTTCACTCCCTGTCGTATTTTCCTGACACCTGAAACCTTTAGTATCTTACCAACAGTTATTTTAAAAGCGACCTTAATTACGTTTGATCTCAAAACTGTGGATAACATAAAACATGCCCATCATAGACAATATGAACATTGATATTGGCCTGAAAGAGATTTGCCGAAGGCTTCATATGGAGCCGGAGGGCGACTTGAGTGAAATTCAGCCTCTAGTCGATTTTGCCATGACGCTGATCGTACCCCGCGCGCTCTATGATGTCCGTTATATCGAAGAAAAACTCGAAGACGCCGTCATCGTCAATGGAAGGCGTTTAAAAAGCCGGGTGCTGCGTAAAAACCTGGATCAGGTTGAAAGAATATTTCCGTTTGTTATTACCCTCGGTAGTAAATTAGGTGCGAAGCAAACCGCGAGCAGCGATCTTTTGGAAAACTTTTATCTGGATACCATTGGAAATGTTGCCCTGAATTCAGCCCGCAAACAATTACAGCACCATTTAGAAACCAAATTTGCTATCGGCAAGATTTCTTCCATGGCACCGGGATCATTAGCAGATTGGCCCATTGAGGAACAGGCGCCACTGTTCAAACTGCTCGGGGACGTCGATGCTTCCATCGGAGTAAAATTAACCGATAGCCTGCTGATGCTGCCGGCTAAATCCATTTCCGGCATCTTTTTCCCCACAGAGGTTTCCTTTATCAGCTGTCAACTATGTCCCAGAGAAAGGTGCGAATCAAGGAAAGCAAAATATAATGAGAAGCTGGCTGGAGATTACGGAATCAAAGACAAATAAGGTTCTGGGTTCCCCGTTCAGGGTTCAGGGTTTTTAAAACAGCGGACCGCAGAATGTCGCAGTCAATAATGACTACTATTTAATATAGACAGAGCTGAACCAGTTATGACCATAAGTACTCCAAAATTGTATATTTGGATAGCCTTTAGATCTCAATCATTTGATATACTAATCAAATTAGTCATCAGGAATTTATTAAAAGGATAGAGCGAAGCGATTCCACCCTTTGACATTCTACATTCGAAATTCTGCGGTTCTGCTGTTCGCTTTTAATTTAATACTGAACCAGGATCCTACTCAATTAACCTTTGAACCCAGAACCCTGAACCTCTGAACCCAAAAGTACCTGAACCCGTGAACCTTCAATTATTGATATGCATAAACGCTGGTTGATATTTACTGTTTCTTGCTCTCTATTCTTCCTCTCCCAATTTTACCGGGTATCCAACGCTGTCATTGCCCCTCAATTACTCCGTGATTTATCTGTCGACACCAGAGGACTAGGATTGGTTTCCGCCTCTTTCTTTTACGCCTTTGCCCTTACTCAGATACCCATCAGTCTGCTGCTGGATAAAGTCGGCCCACGCCGTATGATGACGGCTCTATCGGCTATTGGATTATTCGGGGCTGTCATTTTCTCATGGGCAGATTCGATGGCATTAGGGGTCACCGGCCGTGTCTTGATGGGGGTGGGTATGGCCTGCAATTTAATGGGGACTTATAAGCTTCTGACCCTGTGGTTCAGTCCGAGAGCTTTTGCCACTCTGGCAGGATTTGTTGTTGCACTGGGAACCGCCGGCAATATGGTGGCAACGACGCCGCTGGTCGTTCTGGTCGACCAGATGGGCTGGCGGTCCAGCTTTCAGCTCATTGCGGTCATAAATTTGATTCTGGCATTTCTGTTTTTTGTGATTGTTCGCGATAGACCCCATCAAATTAATTCCGATTTTCCGGCTGCAAACATGAATATCCAACACGCCTTCGCCAATCTACACAGGCTGATGACGCAAAAAGATTTCTGGATAATCTCGTTTGCCACCTTCGCCCGCTATGGTATTTTTGCCGCCTTTCAAGCTCTCTGGGCAGGTCCGTACCTGATGGAAGTCATGGGATATTCTGCCCTGACTGCCGGTAATCTGATTTTACTTCTAAATGTCGGCATGATTCTGGGGGCTCCCTGCTGGGGTGCTGTCTCCGACAGGTTATTTAACACCCGTAAATGGATTATTGTTGCCGGTTCGATCATTATCGTGCTGACGATAAGCATCCTGGCAATGATTCCGCCTGGATCCTCCTTATCGGTATTAGCACTGCTTTTTTTCTGCTTCGGCCTTTTTAATGCAACCGGTCTGCTGATGTATCCCCACATTAAGGAACTCGTGCCATCGGAAATGTCCGGTGCTGCCATGACCGGCATCAATTTTTTTACCATGGTCGGCCCGGCGGTGTTTCTCCAGGGGCTCGGTATTTTGATGCAAACGCTTTATCCAAATGCCTCACGGGGACCCGAGGCCTTCAACGCCGCATTTATAGTTTGTATCATCAGCCTGCTGTTAGTATTGGTGTCGTATTTGTTTACCAGGGAAAGAAGCCGGGGAACTGAGTATTTCAAAATCGCCGGCAGACAATAATTCACTCCAAGCGAGAGCAGGGTGCTCAAATTGAGAAAATTCCAAACATCAAATAACAAATTTCAAATAATTTCCAAATGCCAGTTTTCAATGACCAAAACACCGGATAAATTCGGTTTGGGATTTGGGATTTGGGATTTGGAATTTAAACAACTAGCTTATCGTTGATGGCCTCGACAACCTCGATCCGATCGGCGTTTCTAAAACCCCTTGGAAGTTTGCGGCCCCGTCGTCCGCGCTCTCCCACAAAATCCTTAATATTTGAAGGTGTCAGGCGAATATAGCGTTTGCCGGCATGGATCTTGATGGTAGACCCTTCAGGAATTATAGCTACCAATTTCACATACTCTTCGCGTTTTTTGACCCTGGACGGCGGGATTTGGATAATTTTGTTGCCCTTGCCCTTGGGAAGCTCCGGTAAAACCGCGGTGGGGATAACCAGCATATGGCCTTCTGTGGTAATGGCGACCAGATAGTCTGATTCATAATTATTTACATAGGCCGGCGGCAGCGCCTCGCATTCTTTGGCAACAGTGAGCATGGCTTTGCCCTTGGTGTTTTTGGTCACCATATTAGAAAGTTCCGCTATAAAACCATATCCGGCATCACTGGCCAACAGCAACTTTTGATCGGGAGGACCCATTACAACCGACAGAAATCGCGCCCCTTCCGAAGGGGTCAGTTTGCCTGTCAGCGGTTCACCTTGCCCGCGGGCCGAGGCAAGCGTATGGGCCGGCAAAGAATAGGCCCTGCCTCTTGTGTCGATAAAGATTGAAGGCTGGATAGTTTTACCAAGGGCGGCACTTAAAAATTCGTCACCTGCTTTATAGCTGAGATTGACAGGATCTACGTCGTGGCCCTTGGCGGCACGCACCCAACCACCGGCGGACAGCACCACAGTAACCGGCTCGACTGCGGTAAGGTCGGCCTCCTTGATAGCCCTGGCTTCTTTGCGTTCGACGATTAAAGTCCGGCGTTCATCGCCGTATTTTTGAGCATCTTCACTGAGCTCTTTTTTCATCAGTGTTTTAAGGCGCTGATTCGATGCCAGGGTTTTCTCGATCCAATCTCTTTCTTTGGCCAGTTCCTTCTTTTCCGTTTTGACTTTGATTTCTTCAAGTTTTGCCAGCTGGCGAAGCCGGATCCGCAATATTGCCTCAGCCTGGATGTCGCTCAATTTGAATTTTTTAATTAATTCCGGTTTGGGTTCGTCGCTTTCGCGAATAACCCGTATAACCTCATCCAGGTTCAGGTAGGCCACCAGTAGCCCGTCAAGGATATGCAAGCGCTCATTGATTTTGTTTAAGCGAAACTCCAGCCGGCGAACCACCGTCTGCCTTCTGAATTTAAGCCATTGCTTTAAGGTTTCCAACAGCCCGAGGGTTTGCGGTTTTCGGTTTAGCCCGATCACCGTCATATTGACTTTGATACTTTTCTCAAGGTCGGTAGTTGCAAACAAATGACTGATCAATGCTTCTTTGTCTACCCGGTTGGAGCGGGGCATGATCATCAGGCGTGTCGGCTCGTCCTGGTCGGACAAATCGCGAATGTCGGAAACCATGGAAAGTTTTTTCTCCCGCATCTGCAACGCCACCTGTTCGATCACCTTGGCAGACGAAACCTGGTAGGGTAGCGAAGTAATAATAATATCACCATTTTCGTATTCATAAGTTGCCCGCATTCGAATCACACCCTGCCCGGATCGATAGATGTTTAAAATTTCCTCTGCGGGTGTAATTATTTCTGCTCCGGTCGGAAAATCAGGCCCCGGTATGATTTGACAGATATCCTCAAGGGACGCCTTTGGTTGGTCAACCAGTGTAATGCAGGCTTTGACGATTTCATTCAGGTTGTGGGGCGGTATGTCGGTCGCCATGCCCACCGCAATTCCGGTGGCGCCGTTTAGAATAACGTTGGGCAGCCTGGCAGGCAGCATCCGCGGCTCTCTGAGGGTTCCGTCGAAGTTGGGCGACCAATCGACGGTCCCCATTGAAAGTTCTTCCAGAAATACGTCGGCATAGGCGGAAAGGCGGGCCTCGGTGTAACGCATGGCGGCAAATTCTTTGGGGGCGGCATTGGATCCCCAGTTGCCCTGCCCATCAACGAGAGGATAGCGATACGAGAAATCTTGGGCCATCAAAACCATGGCTTCATAGCAGGCACTGTCGCCGTGCGGATGAAATTTTCCCAAAACGTCGCCGACAGTGCGCGCCGACTTTTTATGCTTGGTAGTAGCGCTCAGGCCCAGCTCGCTCATGGCATAAACAATTCGGCGCTGAACCGGCTTAAAGCCATCACCGATATACGGCAGGGCCCGGTCCATAATAACGTACATGGCATAGTTGAGATATGAGGGCTTTACAAAATCATCCAGCGCAAGCTGCTCAATACCCTCGTAGGATATTACTTCAGTTGTAGGCATACAGTTTTTCTCCATTTTACTGTGTCTTTATAGAATGTTGGGCTCATGGTTGAAAAATTCCAAGCACCAATCAACAAATAACAAACAATATCCAAATTCGAATTACCAATGATTCAAACAATTCTGATAATTTGGCTGAAGGGATAGTTTCCCTCCACATCACAGACTGTGTCGCAATTCAAAAAAGCGCTTAAATTCTGCGCGTCATGCCGGACTTGATCCGGCATCCAGAACCGTAACACTTAGAAACAGCATTGGATTCCCCTTCGACTGTGCTCAGGGTGGTGAGCCTGTCGAACCACGGGTCAAGCCCGGAATGACGAAAACGCAGTTCGGCATGGTTCTGCCAAATGTGACACAGCCTCTCAAGGGAGAGGGAAATTATAAGCTTTTTAAGTTGCCGGTATGTTTGGGATTTAGGTCATTGTAATTTGAGATTTATTTGGAATTTGAGTATTGTTATTTGTAATTTAACTGGCTGATCCCTGGTTGGAGAGCCAAAACCCCATTAAAGTTATGTAAATTGCATAATGGGAAAACATTAGAGCACCTCTTGATCAGCCAGATCCCCTTCCTTCTCCAACCAGCGTTTACGATCCTGTGATCTTTTCTTGGCCAACAGCATATCCATGGTTTCGAAAATACTCTTCTTGCCGTTGAAGGTCAGTTGCACCAAACGCCGCGAATCAGGCAGCATAGTCGTTTCTCTCAACTGGCCGGGATTCATTTCTCCAAGGCCTTTAAACCGTTGAACATTGGGTTTTCCTTTTTTGGGTGAACCGTTCAATCTTTTCAGGATATCATCCTTTTCCATTTCATCCAGGGCGTAAAAAATTTTTTTCCCCTGATCGATTCGATATAGCGGCGGCATAGCAACAAAAATATTTCCGGCTTCAACCAGAGGCTTGAAATGCCTTAGAAACAGAGCACAGAGAAGCGAGGCAATATGAAGTCCATCGGAATCGGCATCGGCCAGGATAATTATTTTTCGGTAGCGCAGCCCTGAAAGGTCTGAAGTGCCTGGATCAACACCTGCCGCAACCGCAATATCATGAATGGCACCTGATTTTAGTATTTCTGCCGTCTCCACTTCCCAGGTATTCAATATTTTACCCCTCAAAGGAAGCACGGCCTGGGTTTGTTTGTCGCGCGCCTGTTTCGCAGAGCCGCCTGCGGAATCTCCCTCCACCAAAAACAACTCGCTTTCAGCAGGGTTTTGAGAAATGCAGTCTGCAAGCTTGCCCGGAAGTGTGGGGCCGCCCCCCACTTTTTTGCGGACGACCTTTTTAGCGGCTTTCAGTCTGCGGCGGGCACTTTCAATTGCCATTTCGGCCAGTTTTTCGCCCGCTTCGGTGTGATGGTTGAGCCACAGCGCAAAAGCATCCCTGACCACATTGGCGGCAAAGGACGCAAATTGACGTGAGCCCAGACGTTCTTTGGTTTGCCCTGAAAACTGCGGGTCGTTCAGCTTGGCCGACAACACATAACTGCACTTGTCCCAGATATCATCCGCGGTGAGCTTAATACCGCGGGGAATCAGGTTGCGAAATTCACAAAATTCTCTCACGGCTGCCAGCAAACCACTTCGAAAACCATTTACATGGGTGCCTCCCTGGGTGGTCGGAATCAGGTTGACGTAGCTTTCGGCAATCACCTGTCCCTGTTCCGGCAGCCAGATGACTGCCCAGCTGACGAATTCCTCTTTACCCTCTTGATCGCCAATAAAGGGCTCTTGCGGGATTCGCTCGTAATCTGCCAGATTTTCCAGCAAATAGTCTCTGAGACCATCTTCAAAATACCAGGAATCGGTTTCATCGGTGTGTTTATTTGTAAATGTGACTGTCAGACGCGGACACAGGACTGCTTTGGCACGCAACACATGTTTTAACCTGCGCACCGAAAATTTAACCGTATCGAAATACTGGCTATCCGGCCAGAATCGAACCGTTGAGCCGGTATTCCGTTTTCCGACCGTTCCTATTTTTTTAAGCTGGGATGCTTTTTTGCCGTTTTTAAAATGAATCGCGTACTTGTTTCCATCCCGCTTGATTTCCACCTCAAGCAGAGTGGACAGCGCATTTACCACGGAAACGCCGACGCCATGCAGTCCACCGGAAAACTGATAATTTTTATTGCCGAATTTAGCTCCGGCATGCAATTTGGTCATGATAACTTCGACACCCGTCATCTTTTCGCCCGGATGCAAGTCGGTAGGCATACCACGGCCATCATCATTTACTTCCAACGAACCGTCATTGTGATAAATGACATCAATTCGTTTGGCAAAACCGGCAATGGCTTCATCAACGGCGTTATCGATAACCTCCTGGGCCAAATGGTTCGGCCCGGAGGTGTCGGTATACATACCCGGCCGGCGTCTGACCGGGTCAAGACCCTTTAACACCTCCAGGGACGACGCGTCGTAGGCTACCCTGGCATCGTTTTTGAACAGACTGTTCTGTTTAATGGCAAACCTCCCCTATCCGGCCTTGCCGGAAATGACGAATGAAGATTGTCGAATGTCGAATGATGGAACCGCTTCGCTTGGTCGATTTCCCTGTTTAGCAATGATACTAGCTTTGCCATTCTGTCACCAGCAAATTAAAAAAATCGGGGTCAGATATGATCCGCTCCCGATTTTTGATTAGGGCTTCTTTCATATTTTAATCAATAATATAACTCTAAAATTAAATTTCATCAAGATATTAAAAGGGGCTTTTTCGTTTCCGCATCCCAAGTTGGTTGTTTGTGTTGAATACATTACAGGCTGCAATGTGAAACGACTCCTACGCTAAATCAAAGCTTCATCACTGATGAAATCAGGTCATCAAGACGTTCTGTCAGATATAACGGTAGCGAAAGAAGCCGGTATGATACGGGTTTACCCAGGGTAGTTTTTACCCTTATGTTTTCCATTGATGGCTGATTTATATTAAAGCGAACAGCAAAGTTAAGACTCTTTTCGGCCATGAATTGATGTAGTGATTTCATGCTGCCTGCCGATCCGGATTTTACTTCAATAGGAACTATGCGGTTTCCATGCTGAATTACATAATCGATTTCACCCAGTCTTCCACCAGTCCTTTGCCAGTAGAACAGCTGGGGAGACTCTAACGGTGTCTGGCAGGTGCGTAATTGCTGGCCGACAAACTGCTCCGCCAATCCGCCCTCATTTGAAAAGAAAATATTTTTTGCTTCGGCGTGTTTGATTGATGAAAGTCCCAGCTGGACGGATATTAAACCGATATCCAACATTAACGCCTTAAAAAACTTTTCGTTGGATTCCGCCCCTAAAGGCAAGCCGTTGCCGGTGGTATGCAAAACTTTTGTGCTTACTTTTGCCTGGGAAAGCAGGGATAAAGCCTTTTTAATTTGAACCAGCTTTTTTGCCGGATCCACCCGGCTGTAAATAAATTTATTCCCCAATTGTTCGGCTACGGAAAGCAGGATTTTATTGAGCATTGAGGCATCGGTTTTTCCGCCGTATTTATGGAAATCGTCCCGATATGTCGATAGCAAATCCTGCTGAATTTTTATGCAGGATTTTAAATTTTTGCTGCTTACCCATTCCTGGACAACTTCGGGCATACCACCGACAAGGCAATAGTCGTAATAAAGGTTTAAGCATTTTTTATGCAGCGATTCAGGCATTCTTGATTCGAGTCTGAAAGACGACATTTTCTCAAAAAGTGCTTTATTACCGGTTGCCAGAGCAAACTCGAAAAAGGACAATTGCTCAAGATGAAAATAGGTAATGCGTCCGACCGGCATACTGTATTGGTATTGATTTAATGCAAAATCCAGTAACGACCCTGCAGCGATTACCGGAAGGGTTGGTATTTCTTCCTTAAACCATCTAAGTTGTGAGAATAGCTGGGGCGCGGCCTGGATTTCATCCAAAAACAGTAAGGATGAATCCGGCTTTATCATTATCTCAAGTTGTGCTTCAATATTTCTCAGGATCTCGGCAGGGTCATTTTCTGAAAACAGGTCTGCCAGCCCAGGGAGCCGCTCGAAATTTAATTCCACCAATTGGAGTTTTTGGCGTTTTGCAAAGTCACGTACCAGCCAGGTTTTACCAACCTGTCTGGCGCCCCTCAATACCATGGGTTTCCGATTTCTGGTCTTCAGCCAGTTTTCAAACTCATTGGCCGCAAATCTGATCATATTGCGTTGACCTTTTCCGAATATGGTAAAAAATATTTACTTTTTTTGCTTGTAAAAATATATAACAACACGTTATTTTTGTCAATAAACATAAATTCAACGTGTTAAATTTTAAAAAATCGCTGATTTAATCTTGTTGTTTTTACGATATTTCCTACTGGATCTATGCAGGAAATCAAGGTCGGCTTTGTCCGGCATTTCAACCGTGCCATGGGCGCAGGGGCTATTTATTGATTGATGAGAAGCGGATTTGGAAAAGGGGGAATCTTAGCAAATGATGTTGGAAACGAAGCCCGGTGCCGGTCAAAATTACAATTCCAACCCGGGGTTAGCGAAAGGGTGCCGGCAATGCGGGAAAAATGCCAAACGCGTTTAAACTAGCGGGAATCTGACCTTCCATCAGGGAGCGGCCGCGGGACTTTGTTTGCGGGAGTATAGAATTTTTGCAATAGGACCACCAACCCGAATGTGACCCAGCCGATCAGGTCCGCCCACAGTTCGGTCCAGAAAAGTCCGGCCGCCGCAACCGCAAATAAGACCGTTTCCAGCCAAGTGGCCTTTCTGATAAAGTAGCGTTCCAGGGCCGCAGCAAAGGCCACCAGTCCCACCGATGTGGTAATCATCGCAAAAATGACTTCCCAGTGAAGCAATTCATAGCCCGGGCCCATCCCGAGAAGAGGACGATAGGCCATGATGAGGGGAATGATGTACAGCCCTTTTGCCAGCTTCCAGGAGGTAAAGGCGGTTTTCATCGGGTGGGCTCCCGCCACTCCGGCCCCGGCAAAACTGGCCAGACTGACCGGCGGCGTGACGTTGGCATCCTGGGAATACCAGAACACAATCATGTGGGCTACCAGCACGGGTACCCCCATATCCAGCAGGGCAGGGCCGGCCAGGGTTGCGAGCACGATATAGCTGGCGGTCACCGGCAGCCCCATTCCCAGAACCAGCGATGCGGCACCTATCAGCAAAATCGCCAGGGCCTTGATTCCGAAACTGAGATCCAGGACCAGGCTTGAAAATTTCAGACCCATTCCGGTCAGCGTGACCATGCCGACGATTATACCTGCGGCGGCGCAGGCAACCGAGACCATGATGGCACTTTGCGCGCCTTTTTCCAGAGCCCCCAGCACCTGTTTGAATTCTTTGCGGACGAACTCATACAGATCCGTGCGCTGGCGATCCCCTCCCGCCGGGCCGTTGGCCGCCACGGTCCAGCGCACCAGATTCGCAATCAAACTGGCGGCAAATGTACTCAAAACCGCCACAAAGCCTGCCCTCATGGGCGAGTAGTTGGCAACCAGTACATAAATCAGAATAGCCAGGGGGATGATGAAATGCAGCCCTTCACGCAGGACCTTGCGGATTCTGGGCAGGTCTTCTTTGGCCTGCCCCTGCAGGTTTTCTTTTTTCGCTTCGAAGTGAACAAAAAACAACACGGTCAGATAGTACATGATCGCCGGAACCAGCGCCACCTTAATGATGGTCAAATAGCTGGTGTTGGTGAATTCCGCCATCAGAAAGGCGCCGGCCCCCATGATCGGAGGCATCAGCTGCCCGCCGGTAGAGGCGGCCGCCTCAATCGCACCGGCCACATGGGGACGGTAGCCGACACGCTTCATCATGGGGATGGTGAAAGAACCGGTGGCTACCACATTGCCGACGGCGGAGCCGGAAACCGAGCCCATGAACCCCGAGGCCACCACGGCGGTTTTGGCCGGACCGCCGGAGAATCGACCGGTCAGGGCGTAGGCCAGGTCGATAAAAAAGTTGCCACCGCCGGTGAATTCCAGCACGGCCCCGAAAAGCACGAATACATAAACAAAGGTGGCGGCCACCCCGATGGGCAGTCCGAAGATGCCCTCGGTGGTCAGCCACAGGGTGGTGGCAATCCGCTCGATGCTGTAACCCTTGTGAATGATCAGCTCGGGCATATACGGACCGAAAAAGGCGTAAACCATGCCCACAATACAAATGCCGGTCATAAATATCCCGATCACCCGGCGACAGGCCTCCAGCACCAGGAGGGTGCCGATGATACTGACCGCCAGATCAGCGGGCAGCCAATCTCCCTGGCGCTCAAAAATAGCGTTGAGGTTGATGCAGATGTAG
>Ga0265303_10001440_pt1 | contig 14632 bp, 13 predicted proteins | sample Helome_2_FD_192494 | JGI IMG/M metagenome (GOLD analysis project Ga0265303, IMG submission 192494) | Marine sediment microbial communities from subtidal zone of North Sea - Hel_20160317 (Illumina Assembly) | ecosystem: Environmental > Aquatic > Marine > Subtidal zone > Sediment ... | reverse complement strand
CGATCTCGTATTGACGAGATAATTAAACCTGTTGGTATTCATACTCGCCATGAGCGTTTTGGATCGTATATGATCGCTGGAAGCCATATCAAGTACAAATATGTCTTGTAAGAGGTCGTTGTTGATATCGGCTACATCCATTCCCATTCCAAAGAAGGAAATTTGCTGTGTATATTGCTTTACTTGATCTGTAAAAGTGCTATCGCCATTATTAATAAAAAGGGCGTCCGGAATATAGTAGTCACTGGCAATATATATATCTGCTAATCCGTCCGTATTAAAATCGCTAACCATAAGCCCGAGGCCAAATATGGGCTGCTGCAATCCGGCCTCCCTGGTAATGTCGGTAAATTTGCCACCATCATTGCGATAGAGATGAGAGCTATTAAAGTGCATTCGCTCCGCATCATCACCTATGAGCTCATATAATTGAATAGGATCCACTCCATAGAATTCATTCTCGTTCATGACAATGCAGTCCAGGTCGCCATCATTGTCCATGTCAAAGAAGGCAGATTGCGTACTTATGCCCATGTCTGCCAAACCATAGGCTTCTGCTTCTTCAGAGTAGGTACCATCTTTCTGATTGATAAATAGCAAGTTCTTTCGGTCCGGGCGCGAATGGGGACCACCTTGCGAGAAGTAGATATCCATCCATCCATCGGAATTTATATCGGCAAAGGTTATTCCATTGGTCCAGTTCTTTCCCTGGTTGATACCAGCTGTTTCAGTGATATCCTCAAAAACCATTTCGTCTTGATTGATGAAAATACGGTTATTAACCTGGTTGCCACTAAAGACAACATCCAGCAGACCGTCGTTATTTAGATCTTCCACCCCAACTCCGGCACCGTTATAGAAGTAATCGAAATTGAACAAGTTTTCAAGGCTGTTCAGATCTTCCTGTATGTTATTTTCAAAATTAAGCTGGCTATAGCTTCCGGGAATTTTTTCAAAGATGACAGATTCTTCTGTATTAGAGTTGGTAGAATTACCGTCTCTATCCTTCGCAGTCTTATCCGTATTACACCCGACTTGGGCCAATAGCAAAGCCAAGAGAAAAGTAGAGAATACGTTTCCCACCTTTACTCTAATAAGGGGCATCAATCCGTGCTTTCCTTTCATAAACTCGTTTAAATTAGGGGGGGGTAAAGGTACATATTTTGTTTGGCTCAATAAAAGGATCCTGTTTCAGGATGCCAATTACTTTAAAAGATTCATGGAAACAAATATTTGAATTGAATCTTTAACATATTGTGAAGAGAGGTTTATGGAAGAAACAAGGATTTTGATACAATAAAAAGGATGGATATATAGAAAAAAAAGGCTGCCTGTTTGGCAGCCTTTTTAATTAATCTATTATGTATTATTTACTTATACTTTAGTCAAAGTAGCCGTGATAATAGCCACTCCACCACCACAGTCATTTGTCTCATCTTCCGCAAATACAATTGTGAAGGTACTGTCATCAGCAGGATCATAAGATCCCGGAGCAACACCGTCTGCAGGACCAAAAGAGATAAGAGTAACACATGCTAAGCCGGAGCTTTGTCCCCCTGGTACATTTACGTTTCCGCAAACTAAGTCAAAAGAAAAATCATTAGCACCAGTAAAGCCGAGACCCTCAAGGTAAATTGCGGAGAATAGCCTTTGCGTGCTTGTTTCTCCAATGGAAAGGGTAACGGTTTGTGTGTTCCATGTAGGAACACCTCCGACAGGGCTTATTGGATCCGTCATCAACATATACTCACCTACAAACTGTTCCTCACCAACTGGACACACCACAGTTGGTGTATACAAGAAAGGAGAACTGAAGTAGGAACCTGTGATTGTACCCGAGTTGTCATCGTTTGAAAATCTGCGTCCATCTGTGAGAATTAACTCCAGTCGAATGGAGAATGAATCACCTCCCAAAAGGTCGGATTCCTGTACGCCTGTAAAGGATAACATTTCGGCGAGAGTAATTTCTATTGTAGTTCTCGGCAATCCAAACTCTCCAGTAGTAAAAGTACTGGCGGCGATAGTAGAGTAAAGACTCTCTGTCACATCCAAGTCGGCTGCTCCATCCTCAACAGTATTGTCATTGAATCCTACAAAGACCTCAACACTGGCAAGCAAGTCGCCATTCTGCTGGTCTTGTTCTTCTATTTCAACGGCGAAACCTGCATCAGCGATGCCGATGGGTAGCTCATTGGAGATGAGATTGACGGTACGCAAAATAGCACCCCGTTGTTCTGCATCTCTGATCTGATCAAAGATCTCCTCACCTTCCTGACATGCGGTAAAGACTACCAGTAGGAGGGCTAAAGTTTTGCCTATATTTTTACGAATAAAACTTTTCATAATTTCTTTTATTATTAGTTAGCAGGTGGGAACGTAGGACTAGATGGGTTGGTATCCCAAAACACCTGAGTCGTAAGGTCCAATCTTTGAGTTAAATTAGGATTCGTGATCACTTCATTCTGTGGTAATAAGAATGTACGTGGGAACGGTCCTGGATCTACTTGCCAGTTAGGAACTACCGTAGTAGGATAACCAGTCAACCTGTAGTAACCGTATGCTTCAGTAGCACCTCCGTAGAGCGTGATAAAATATTGCTCAGCGAAAATGTTTTCCTGATCGTCACCAGTAGCTGCATCAAAAGCCGCTACTTGTGCATCGATATAGGCAGTTACATCCGCAGGTGTTGGCTCGAAAGAAAGATCTGCACCAGTGTCAAGAGCACCAAACTCTTGAACTTTTGCGATCGACTTTACAAGACCGGAACGCAAGTGCATAGACTTTTCAGCAGCGGAAGCAGCCATTGCTCCTCTCCAGAAATCCACATAGGAAGAAAGGATGATTGGCTCTAATCCTGCACCACCGGCACCTGCGCCAAGGCCAACGTTTCCAAAACTGCTATCGTCAAAGCGACCACCAGCCGGATACGTTCCTACAGCAGCTCTCAAGAAGTTATCTGGAGGTGTACCTTCATCATTACCATGTGTTCTTCCCCAGTATCCTTGAGGAACACTACAGTAGGTATGTCCACCGGCTACAAAGTGTGGAGGAGGAACCACAAGAGAACAAGAAATTGTTTCTTCATTTGGATCTGCATCCGCACCTGGCGTAGCGTCAACCTGACGATAGAAGTAATATCTGATCCTTGGATCATCTAAATCCAGCATGGTTTCCATCAGCCAGTTAGACTGATAGATATTAGCACCTGAAGAGGTGTAATCCTGTTGGTAGTCTGGATGACGAGTATCCGGATTCAATTCATTAGTTCCATATCTAAACTCCAAATCATCTTCTTTAGATGAGATGTAATCTCCGGAAGCAATAATAGCATCAAAAGCCGATTTGTTATTCGTCAATACATACGAACGAAGTCGGATTGAATTGATAGCCTTAATCCACTTGGTTGTATCGCCAGCATATACCAAGTCGGTAGCGCCTTGCGTATTTGGACCACCGGCTAAAAGGGCTTCTGCCTCATCTAACAGTCCAAAAGCAGCTGTATATACCGCCTGACCATCATCCATCATCGGGGCTGGAAAATCTACAGGATTACCTGCTTCACTCCATGTTGCCTGTCCGATAAAATCAGTCAATTGCATTAAACTGTGAGCTAATAAAGCCTTAGACACACCAATGTGAAAAGAATAATCTATTTCACTGGCAGAATTAATTTCTTCAAGAGCCTGAAGATTGGTAAGTATACCAACTCCAGCACTTGAGTACGTACGTGACCAAACACCATTCATAGTTGCACTAGAATAGTTGTTAAAATAGTCACGTCCAAACATATAGTCAATACGCGTTAACTCCGCAGAGCGGTCACTGAAAACCTGTTGATTAACAGCATAGGCCAATTGGATCGAGTTCAAAAGCAGATTAGGATCTGCCTGATCAGCACCCAATTGGTTAGGGCTAACTAATTGGTTCAATTCTGTCGTTTCACAAGCGGAGAAAAAGCCTACTGCTACTAAGACGATCGAAAGATATTTTACTAAATTTTTCATAATCTCTATCATTAACAATTTTTATTAGAATGACGCTTTTATACTTATTCCATATCTTCTAGAGCTTGGACCATTGATAAAGTCGAATCCACGACCGTTACCAATACCAACACCTTGAACGTTTGGATCGAAATTCGCACCGTCCGGAGTGTTGTAAGCATCATACCAAAGGTTGAATCCTTGAGCAGTTATTGATAATGAACCAAACGGTGTCTTGTCTAAGAACTTATCTGGGAATGTATACCCAAGAGACAATTCTTGAAGACGAATTACAGACGCATCGTAGATGCGGGTTTCGGTTGGTCCAAATAATAAGTTACTAAAGAAATAAGTAGAGTTATTAATCTGAGTCGTATTAGTTTCACCTGTAGTTTGATTAACTCCAGGTAAAATGTATGTATTCAAACGATCCTGTGTTTCAACAATCAGTCCCCTACCTAAAAGTACAGCAACTGTACTAGAAAGTATATCTCCACCTTTTACATGGTTGATCTGGAATCCAAGATTCCAATTCTTGTAACGAAGAGTATTGATGAAGTTCATCGTATAATCAGGGATCGCATCACCGATAATTGGCACGTTTCCATCATTATCCTGACTAACTGTCACATAACTACCACCGGCGTTAACCAGGAAGTTACCATCAGCATCACGACCGATCGCATCACCTACAATAGTACCTAGAGATTCTCCTTCAATCGCTGCGTTAGATCCTCTAAACAGACCTCCACCTACAGCTAAACTACCTGCATAGGCAATAAAGTCCTGATCTTGCTGAGTCACAATCTCATTGTTTGTAAAGAAGTTAACTCTGGAATTCCAGCTGAAGTTCTGACTCTTGAAGATATCTAGACCAAAATCTGCTTCAAAACCATTGTTCTTGATCTCACCAATGTTACTCTGCGTAAATGAGAAACCTGTTGATGGTGACAATGGCTCAGTAACAATAAGGTCATTCGTTCTTCTGTCGAAGTAAGTGAAATCTAAATTGATTCTGTTTCTCCAGATACGCGTTTCAAGACCTACCTCAAACTCTTCTAAGAGCTCAGGCTTAAGATCCGGGTTCGCACGAACACTACTGATCTGATTCGTTGTAAGTGGACCAAAAGCACCCCCGTTTACTTGTGTAGTCTGATTAACAACATTCACAGTAGGATATCCTGTTGGGAATGTAGCAGAAGTACCAAAACTTGCTCTTACTTTCAAGAAATTTATTCCATTATCACTCTTGATCTCGTCAAAAGCAACTGTAGGAAGGAAAGAAACACTGACACCAGGATACGACTTGCTGTTGTTATCAGATATCAGGTTGGAAACATAATCTTTCCGTGCAGACACGTTCAAGTAGAGCATGTCATTATAATCTAGTGTAGCCTGACCTAAGACACCAACGATATTCCTGTTCTGTGAGAATTGGAATGGCGTTTGAGTCGAATAGTTAAAGTGTCTTTTGACACCAAATACGATCTGTCCGTCACTTCGTACTCCCTGGCTATCGAATCTATCCTGTCTTGATGTCGCACCTATTGTAAAGGTAAGACCCAATTTTTCAGAAAGATCGTAGTCACCATTGACAGAGAAGAAGTGTTCCCAGATGGAATTGTTGTTATCGAATGTTTCAAGGAAACCAAAAATAGCCTGGTTAAAGTTAACCCCTCCTTTATTGGATCCGTTGACGTTTCTTTCATTATAGAAATCCAAACCAGTTCTCCAACCGACATTTAGATTATCATTAATGTCATATGTGAGCTGAGCGTTCCAGAAGAAACGGTTTGTCAACTGACGAAAGGTTACATTTTTCGCAGTCCAGCGTGGGTTGATAATGTCATTACCATTACGGTAGTATACACTAGAACCATCTACTGGATTTTCAAACGGTAAGTTCATTAAATCCACCGAACGAGGTGTAAAGAGAACGTTTCCATAAACAGAAAGACCATCTGTACCATTACCCCTTGAGGAAGCAATTGGAGGTGTGCGATAATCTGTTCTTGAATAGTTCATTGCACCACTGATGGTGAATTTGTTGCTCAACTGAGAGCGACCACCGATAGAAAGGTTTACACGTCCTAGCGAGTTGCCAGGTGTAAATCCTTCATCTTTAAGGTGACCTAAGTTTATGTTATAACTGGTTTTGCCGTCATCAGATGAACCTGCAGCATTTATTGAGGTGTTGATTACAAAACCTGACTTAAAGAAAGCAGGTACGGACTGATAAGGTTTCCAGTCGTAACGAGCTCCTTGTAATTCAGGAAAGGCCTCTTTGGTAGATGTTACAGAAGTTGTAGAGTATGGGTGCTCTAGTGTTCCTGCATCATCAATAGAGGATTGACCACCCCAACCGGCTGTACCGCCTCTTTCAAAGCTTGGCCCCCAGTTAGAGAAGAACCATCCGAAAGATTGGTCAAAACCGTTACCAAATTTATTTTGGTAATCAGGAATGGATGCCATTTCATTCGTAAAGAAAGACTGGCTAACTGTGATCTCATTCTTTTTAGTACCACCACCACCAGCTCCTGCCTTGGTAGTAATCAAGATCACACCGTTCTTACCCTGCGTTCCGTAAAGAGTTGCAGCTGCAAGACCTTTCAATACTTCAACACTGGCGATGTTGTTTGGGTCAATATCAAGGAAACGGGAAGAACCCACATTACCACCGATAAAGTTACCCGCATCGTTAGTGTCATTACTGAAAGGGACACCATCTACAATGAAAAGTGCCTGGTTACTACCACTAAAGGAGCTAAGACCCCTGATAGTTACGTTGGTAGCAGAACCAGAAGCACCACCAGCAGAGGTGATCTGTACCCCGGCAGCTTTACCTGCAAGGACCCTGGCTACATCACCTTCAGTACGTCCTTCTAATTGATCAGAACCTACTGAAGTTACTGCATACCCAAGTGCTTTCTTTTCTCGCTTAATACCCTGGGCTGTAACAATAACCTCTTCCAGTGCCTGGGCATCTTCTTCCATTTGTACATTAACTGTATTGCCTGCGCCAACGGATACACGAACATCCCTCTGACCAATATAGGAAAAGAGCAGTGTCTGCCCTTCAGAAGCCTGAATCGCATAATTACCGTCAAAATCTGTTTGGGTACCGGAAGTTGTACCTTCAACAACGATATTCACACCAGGTAACGGAAGTCCGTCCTGGTCGGTAACTGTACCTGAAACCGTCTTCTCTTGCGCAAAAGTTAAATGCACAACAAACGCCAATAACAGCGTTAAGATTCCATTTAAATTTGTTCTCATTTTTTAATTATTTGAATTAGCTACCTGCGAAAATCATAATTTCATGTTAATAATCCAAACTTATTTTAATAAAACTTTAAGAAGGGACTCAGGAATACTGGTATTTGAGCGCGAGTCCCCATTGGGTTATTCAGACATCATTTGTTAAAATCTTGAAGGATACCTAATCATAGAATTAGACAAGCATAAAAAAGCGCTAAAGCCCCCTTTTTTGTTACACAATTTTCAAACGAATCTTAACAGGTGAATTAAGTTGATCTTCCAGGTTTGGTTATACTTCAATTTGCTATATATATTAAGGTATACTTTTTTTTGCCTGAAAATTGTCTATTTGCAGGATGTAAGTTTCCCGAATTGGTTGCCTTGACAATCAAAATTTATTCAATGAAAATATCGGCTCATAGATTTGAATTATGCCGAATTATTGCTACATTTGCCCGCCCTTAAAATAAGGGATAACAGATATTTATTTAGAAATAAATGCCTACAATATCACAATTAGTACGTAAAGGAAGGTCCACGATTACCAAGAAGAGTAAATCGGCGGCCTTGGATTCCTGTCCTCAAAGACGAGGGGTTTGTACGCGTGTTTATACCACTACTCCAAAGAAACCTAACTCAGCTATGAGAAAAGTAGCCAGGGTTAGATTGACCAATGGAAAAGAGGTGAATGCGTACATTCCCGGAGAAGGGCATAACCTCCAGGAGCACTCGATAGTATTGGTAAGGGGCGGAAGGGTGAAGGATTTACCAGGTGTTAGATATCATATTGTGCGAGGGGCTTTGGATACCGCAGGGGTTTCCGGCCGAACACAAAGACGATCTAAGTACGGTGCCAAACGCCCTAAAAAGTAACATTACTTTTTAAGAAGAGGAAATGAGAAAAAGACAAGCTAAAAAGAGGCCACTCTTACCGGATCCGCGGTATAATGATCAGTTGGCTGCCCGTTTTGTAAACATGTTAATGTGGGACGGGAAAAAATCGGTTGCATTCAAGATCTTTTATGATGCGCTGGATATCGTCGAGGAAAAAAAGACCGACGAGGAAAAATCTGCACTCGAAATTTGGAAAGACGCATTATCTAATGTAATGCCTCACGTTGAAGTGAGAAGCAGACGTGTGGGTGGAGCAACTTTTCAGATTCCCATGCAGATCCGTCCGGATCGTAAGATATCTACCGCTATGAAATGGTTGATCAGCTTTTCGCGCAAGCGTAGCGAGAAATCCATGGCCCAAAAATTGGCTGCCGAGATCCTGGCAGCATCAAAAGAAGAAGGTGCAGCGGTGAAAAAGCGAACTGATACACACAAAATGGCAGAAGCCAATAAAGCATTCTCACACTTTAGATTTTAGGAGCCATTATGTCCAGAGATTTAAAATTTACAAGAAATATTGGGATTGCCGCACATATCGATGCCGGGAAGACCACGACTACGGAGCGTATCCTTTACTATACCGGAGTTAGCCATAAGATGGGCGAAGTGCATGATGGTGCAGCTACGATGGACTGGATGGAGCAGGAGCAGGAGCGAGGGATAACCATTACTTCTGCAGCTACTACCTGTACCTGGAATTTCCCTACGGATAATGGACAATTAATTGATGGTTCAAACCCATATCACTTTAATATAATTGATACGCCCGGCCACGTCGACTTTACCGTGGAAGTGAACCGATCTCTCAGAGTACTTGATGGATTGGTTTTTCTCTTTAGTGCTGTGGATGGGGTAGAGCCTCAATCCGAAACGAACTGGAGATTGGCAGACAATTATAAGGTACCTAGAATGGGCTTCGTGAATAAAATGGACAGACAGGGATCTAACTTCCTGCAAGTATGCCAGCAAGTTCGCGATATGTTGAAATCCAATGCTGTGCCGATCGTATTGCCTATTGGAGATGAAGCTGATTTTAAAGGAATTGTCGACCTGGTTAAGAATAGAGCGATCGTTTGGCATGAGGATAATCTAGGGGCAACTTTTGACATTGTAGATATTCCTTCAGAGATGGAGGCAGAAGTAAAAGAATATAGAGCAGCACTTATTGAAGCTGTGGCTGAATACGATGAAAATCTGTTGGAAAAGTTCTTTGAAGATGAAGACTCTATAACAGAAGATGAAGTGCATGCCGCTTTGCGGGCAGCAGTTATGGACATGAGTATCATTCCTATGATCTGCGGTTCTGCTTTTAAAAATAAAGGAGTACAGTTTCTTCTGGATGCTGTATGCCGCTACCTTCCTTCGCCCATGGATAAAGAGGCGATCGTTGGGATTGACCCTCGCAATGGGAACGAGATCTCGCGGAAGCCTGATGCGAAAGAGCCCTTTGCAGCGCTTGCTTTTAAGATCGCTACCGATCCTTTTGTGGGAAGACTGGCTTTCTTCCGGGCTTATTCCGGAAAATTGGCTGCAGGGTCTTATGTATTGAATAATCGTTCAGAAAATAAAGAGCGGATCTCGCGGATCTACCAGATGCACTCCAATAAACAAAATGCAGTAGATTCCATTTCTGCAGGAGATATTGGGGCGGCTGTTGGATTTAAAGATATTAAGACCGGAGATACCCTTTCAGATGAAAAGCACCCGATCGTTTTGGAAAGCATGGACTTTCCGGATCCGGTAATTGGTATCGCTGTAGAGCCAAAGACAAAAGCTGATGTGGATAAGTTAGGAATGTCTTTAGCGAAATTAGCTGAAGAAGATCCAACGTTCCAGGTGAAAACAGATGAGGCTTCAGGACAGACAATTATCTCAGGAATGGGAGAATTGCACCTGGATATTATTGTAGACCGACTCAGAAGAGAGTTTAAGGTCGACGTAAATCAAGGTCAGCCACAGGTAGAATACAAAGAGGCCATTACTCAGTCTACCGATCATAGAGAAATATATAAAAAGCAAACAGGGGGTCGCGGTAAGTTCGCCGATATCGTATTTACGATGGAGCCTGCTGAAGAAGGGACAAGCGGATTAGAATTCGTTAATCAGATCAAGGGGGGTAATATTCCAAGAGAATATATTCCTTCCGTTGAGAAAGGATTTAAAGAGGCTATGAAGAATGGTCCTTTAGCCGGATTTGAGATGGATAGCATGAAGGTAACTCTTAAAGATGGATCGTTCCACCCTGTGGATTCGGATTCTCTGTCCTTCGAACTCGCGGCTAAAATAGGGTATAAGGAAGCTGCCAAAGGCGCACGTGCCGTATTAATGGAGCCTATTATGAAACTGGAGGCATTAACTCCGGAAGAAAACATGGGTGATATTGTCGGGGATTTGAACAGACGCCGAGGACAAGTAAATAATATGGATGATCGCGCAGGATCTAAAGTGATTAAAGCCGAAGTGCCACTATCTGAAATGTTCGGATATGTGACTGCATTGCGGACACTTTCTTCCGGACGTGCCACGTCTACGATGGAATTTTCGCATTATGCAGAAACTCCATCGAACCTGGCCGAAGAAGTGATCAAGGCCACGACAGGTGTAACGGCATAAATAGAATAGGATGAGTCAGAAGATCAGAATTAAACTTAAGTCGTACGACCACAACCTGGTCGACAAATCGGCTGAAAAGATTGTAAAAACGGTAAAAACCACCGGAGCTGTGGTTACAGGTCCTATTCCATTACCGACGCATAAAAAGATTTTCACGGTATTGCGGTCGCCGCACGTGAACAAGAAATCTAGAGAACAATTCCAGCTGAGTTCTTACAAGCGCTTGCTGGATATTTATAGCTCCTCTTCTAAAACCATTGATGCTCTTATGAAATTAGAGCTGCCCAGTGGTGTAGAGGTAGAGATCAAAGTTTAAATAACATAGCTGCCAGAGTTAGGCAGCGGACATGTCCGGCGCGTTTCGCAAAGGAAAAACGGTAACAAAAATGAATTCGGGGTCGGATTATTTTTGGCCCCGTTTTTTTATCCGGAAAATAAAGTAGAATAAGAATAATAAAAACAAACGTATGTCTGGGTTAATTGGAAGAAAAATCGGCATGACCAGCATCTATGACGAGAGTGGAAAGAATATTCCATGTACTGTGATAGAAGCAGGTCCATGTGTCGTTACCCAAGTCAGAACCGAAGAGGTAGACGGGTATAATGCCCTTCAACTCGGTTTCGATGACAAGGCAGAAAAGCGTACGTCTAAGGCCGAACAAGGTCATTTTAAAAAGGCAGGTACGTCTCCTATGCGAAAAGTTGTCGAGTTCCGTGATTTTGAAGGTGAACATAAATTGGGAGAGACGGTAGGAGTCGACATTTTCATCGAAGGTGAATTCGTCGATGTATCAGCCACTTCCAAAGGAAAAGGATTCCAGGGTGTTGTAAAACGTCACGGATTTGCTGGTGTGGGTCAGGCGACCCACGGTCAGCACAATAGGTTAAGAGCGCCTGGGTCTATCGGTGCAGCTTCATATCCGGCACGTGTATTCAAAGGCATGAGAATGGCCGGAAGAATGGGCGGTGAGAAGGTTAAAATACAGAACCTCAGAGTATTAAAAGTTCTTCCAGAGAAGAACTTGATCGTACTTAAAGGCTGTGTACCTGGTCATAAGAACACATATGTAACCATTGAGAAGTAATGAAGGTAGCGGTATTAAACAATAAGGGAAAAGACACAGGTCGGAAAGCAGAGCTTTCGGATTCAGTGTATAAGATAGAGCCTAATAATCATGCGATCTACCTCGATGTGAAGCAATATATGGCACATCAGCGGCAGGGAACGCATAAGACCAAGGAACGGGCGGATATCGTAGGAAGTACGCGTAAGATAAAAAAGCAGAAAGGAACAGGTACAGCCCGTGCAGGAAGTATCAAGTCTCCAATCTTTAGAGGTGGAGGTCGAGTTTTTGGACCGAGACCACGTGATTATCAGCAAAAATTGAACAAAAATGTCAAGCGATTGGCACGAAGATCTGCCTTGAGTTTGAAAGCTCAGGAGAAGGCAATTATGGTCCTGGAAGATTTCAATTTAGACGCGCCAAAAACCAAAGATTTTAAAGCCGTTCTGAAGTCGCTCGGACTCGATAGCAAAAAGTCCCTGTTCGTCTTGGGCGATACGAATAATAACGTATATTTGTCCTCTCGAAATTTGCAGGGTTCTGAAGTTATAACTAACTCAGAATTAAATACTTATAAAATAATGAATGCGTCTAACATTGTCCTTTTTGAAGGGGCATTGGAAGGCATCGAAGCGAACCTGGTTAAATAGAGAACTCATGAGCGTGTTAATAAAGCCGATCATAACAGAAAAAATGACAAACGATAGCGAGTTGTATAATCGCTACGGATTCATTGTTGATCCTCAGGCTAACAAGCTTCAGATCAAGGAGGCAGTAGAGACCACTTATGGTGTTTCTGTAACCAAGGTACGAACAATGAATTACGGGCCAAATAGAAAGACCCGTTTTACAAAGACAGGTGTCCAGCAGGGAAAGACAAATGCTTTTAAAAAGGCAATTGTTGATGTACAGGATGGGGACACTATTGATTTTTACAGTAATCTATAAGCAGACACCATGCCAGTTAGAAAGTTAAAACCCACAACTCCCGGACAGCGATTTAAGGTCGTTAACGGTTTTGATGCTTTGACATCAGACCAGCCGGAGAAGAGCTTGTTAGCCCCGATCAAAAAATCAGGCGGGCGTAACAACCAGGGAAGAATGACCATGCGTTACAGGGGTGGTGGCCACAAAAGGCGTTACAGGATCATTGATTTTAAAAGGGATAAGTTCGATGTGGAAGCAGAGATCAAATCCATTCAATACGATCCCAACCGTACTGCTTTTATCGCCTTGGTGGAATACACAGATGGCGAAAAAAGATATACGATCGCCCAAAACGGAATGAAGGTTGGGCAGAAAGTCGTTTCCGGGAAGAAAGTTGCTCCCGAGATCGGCAATGCCATGCCTTTAAGTGAAATTCCATTAGGTACGATCATTTCCTGTATTGAACTCAGGCCAGGACAAGGCGCTACCCTTGCGCGAAGCGCAGGTACATTTGCCCAGTTAATGGCCCGGGACGGTAGGTTTGCCACCGTGAAAATGCCTTCGGGTGAAACACGGATGATCCTTGTGAATTGTATGGCGACAATAGGAGCTGTTTCTAATTCTGACCACCAGTTGATCATCTCCGGGAAAGCCGGTAGAAGCAGATGGTTAGGCAGAAGGCCTAGAACCAGACCGGTAGCAATGAACCCTGTCGATCACCCAATGGGTGGTGGTGAAGGAAGGGCTTCCGGAGGTCATCCTAGGTCGCGTAAAGGAATACCTGCGAAAGGATATCGCACGCGTTCCAGAACCAAGGACACGAATAAATATATCATCGAGAGAAGAAAGAAATAAAAGCACGATAGATGGCACGTTCATTAAAAAAAGGACCATACGTACATTATAGCCTGGAGAAAAAGATCGCCCAGAATGTGGAGTCAGGGAAGAAGACCGTCATTAAGACCTGGTCTCGCGCCTCAATGATCACTCCGGATTTTGTCGGTCAGACCATTGCAGTCCATAATGGCCGTCAATTCGTTCCGGTATATGTTACTGAGAACATGGTCGGACATAAACTGGGAGAATTTTCACCAACACGGTCCTTCCGGGGACACGCCGGTGCAAAGAATAAAGGTATCAGGTAAAAGGCTATGGGAGTTAGAAAAAAACAAATGGCCGAACGGTTAAAGGAAGAACGCAAGCAGATCGCTTTTGCGAAGTTGAACAATTGTCCGACTTCCCCTCGTAAAATGAGGATAGTGGCAGATCTGATTAGAGGCGAAGGCATAGAACATGCCTTGGCCATTTTGCGATTCAATCCTAAAGAAGCTTCGCGCCGACTAGAAAAATTATTATTGTCCGCTATTGCCAATTGGCAATCGAAAAATGAGGAGGCAAATATTGAAGAAGCCGATCTTTTTGTACAGGAGATCACAGTAGATAGCGGTCGCATGTTAAAAAGATTACGACCCGCACCTCAAGGTAGGGCACACAGAATACGAAAGAGATCCAACCATGTAACCTTGGTTTTGGGATCCAGAAACGCAGAAAGTTAATTGAATGGGACAGAAAACGAATCCAATTGGTAATCGATTAGGGATCATCCGAGGATGGGAATCTAACTGGTATGGTGGAAATGACTACGGAGACAAGCTTGCGGAAGACGACAAGATCCGAAAGTACATCCATGCTCGTTTGGCTAAGGCCAGTGTTTCCAGGGTGATCATCGAGCGTACGCTTAAATTGATCACGATAACCATAACAACTGCCCGACCAGGGATCATCATTGGTAAAGGTGGACAGGAAGTTGACAAACTCAAGGAGGAATTAAAAAAGATCACGAACAAAGAAGTTCAGATCAACATCCATGAGATCAAAAGACCTGAGGTGGAT
>Ga0265303_10001438_pt1 | contig 14636 bp, 13 predicted proteins | sample Helome_2_FD_192494 | JGI IMG/M metagenome (GOLD analysis project Ga0265303, IMG submission 192494) | Marine sediment microbial communities from subtidal zone of North Sea - Hel_20160317 (Illumina Assembly) | ecosystem: Environmental > Aquatic > Marine > Subtidal zone > Sediment ... | reverse complement strand
ACAAAAAACCCTTTATTCTTAGTAAGTTGCATTGAGTGCGGCTTACTCAACGGAGCAAACATAATGTATGCGGTTTTTCGCAGCGGCGGCAAACAGTACCGCGCGGCTAAAGGTGATGTCCTGCGCCTCGAGAAAATCGAGGCCGACGAGGGCGCGTCGGTTCAATTCGACGACGTCCTGTTGATCGGCGAAGGCAGCGATATCAAGGTGGGCAACCCGGTTCTCGCCGGAAGTTCGGTTAGTGCAATGGTTTTGCGCCAGGGTAAGAGCAAGAAGGTCCCGGTCGTGAAGTTCAAGCGCCGCCAGAACTACCTGCGCCAGGGCACGCATCGCCAGTTCTTCACGGAGGTCGAAATCACCGCGATCAGCGGCTCGGGCGCAAAGAAAGCGGCGCCTGCAGATGCCGAGAAGCCGGCCGCCAAGAAGGCCGCGACCAAGAAAAAGGCCGCCAAGAAGCCGGCCGCGAAGAAGGCAGCGAAACCGGCTGCCAAGAAGAAGGCCGCCAAGAAGCCGGCTGCAAAGAAAAAGGCCGCGAAGAAGGCCAGCAAGTAACAGGTATTGATTAACGAGGCCCTGGTGGCACCGGGACCATGCAACAGACAGGTACAGCACAATGGCACATAAGAAAGCAGGCGGTAGCAGCAAGAACGGTCGCGATTCGGAGAGTAAACGCCTGGGCGTCAAGCTCTACGGTGGCCAGAAGGCCGTCGCGGGTAACATCATCGTTCGCCAGCGCGGCACTCGCTTCCACGCCGGTGTAAACGTCGGCGTCGGCCGTGATCACACGCTGTTCGCGAAGAAGGACGGACACGTCAAGTTCGAGAAGAAAGGTCCCCGCAACCGCCAGTTCGTGAGCATCGTCGACGCGTCGTAGAGCGGGCCGCGCCCGCGAGCAAAACTGCGTCGCGGCAGCGCCATCGGTCACGCGGTGACCGACTGCGACTCGAAGGTATCGGAAAGACCCCGCGCAAGCGGGGTTTTTCGTGCCAGTTCCCATAGAATGATTTCCCATGAAATTCGTCGATGAAGCAACGGTTCGTGTTCTAGCGGGCAACGGTGGGCACGGTTGCCTGAGCTTTCGTCGTGAGAAATTCGTCGAGCGTGGCGGTCCCGATGGTGGCGATGGCGGTCATGGTGGCAGCGTCTACCTGGTGGCCGATCCATCCTTGAATACGCTTGCGGATTTTCGCGTTGCTCGCAAGTTCAAGGCAGAGATCGGTCAGGGCGGGGCGGGTCGCAACAAGACCGGTCGCTCGGGCGAGGACCTCGACGTCATGATTCCGCAGGGCACAGTCGTTTATGACGTTGATACCGGGGAGCTAATCTGTGACCTGACCGAGTCCGGCCAGCGCCAGAAAGTGGCGGAGGGCGGTCGTGGCGGTCTCGGCAATACGCGCTTCAAGAGCAGCACGAATCGTGCGCCCCGCAAGACGACGAACGGCACGCAGGGCGAGGCCCGGCACCTGCGCCTCGAACTCAAAGTCCTCGCCGACGTTGGCTTGCTGGGCATGCCGAATGCGGGTAAATCGACGCTGATCACCGCAATGTCGGAGGCAAAGCCGCGAATCGCCGATTATCCATTTACGACACTACACCCGAATCTTGGCGTTGTGCGTGTCGGTCGCCTGCAGAGTTTTGTCATGGCGGATATCCCCGGCCTCATTGAAGGCGCGTCCGAAGGCGCAGGGCTCGGCATTCGTTTTCTGAAGCACCTGCAGCGAACCCGACTGCTGCTGCACCTCGTCGATATTGCACCGATCGATCCGGACGTCGAGCCGGCCAGAGAGGTTCGGGCGATTCAGAAAGAGCTGTCGAATTTCTCGACCGAACTGGCGGACAAGACACGCTGGCTCGTCATCAACAAGATCGACCTGCTGAGCGACGAAGACCTCGCGGTTGCGCGCGAGAGGCTGCTCGAGGAACTGGACTGGGACGGGCCCGTATTCGAGGTCAGCGCTGCGACGGGAGAAGGCACAACCGAGTTGGGGCAGGCGGTTATGAAGGCGCTCGAACTCATTGACCAGGACCGACAGTCAGACGATGAGTACGATCCGGCGGCGAGCTAGGTCGCCAGGAACGCCATGCACAAAAAAACCGGGCACGCATGCGCGCCCGGCTTCCTGACAGCGGTTGTGATAATTACGCGGAGAGCGCTTTGATTCTCGCGTTCAGACGACTTTTGTGACGCGCAGCCTTGTTCTTGGTAACGATGCCCTTGTTTATCATGCTGTCGATTACGGGCACGGCCTCTTTATAGGCGGCCGAGGCTGTGTCCTTGTCGCCCGCATCACATGCGGTGACGACCTTCTTGATCTTGGTGCGCATCAGGGAACGCAGGCCCATGTTGTGCTTGCGGGTCTTCTCCGCCTGGCGGGCGCGCTTCCTGGCTTGTCTAATGTTTGCCACTGGTTTTTCCGTGTGCTGCTCTCGAAGAGCCGCGTATTATTCGTGCCCTGAAGGGGATTGTCAATGACTACTCGCGCACTCTCGTGCGACTTCCGTAAAGGCAGTCTAAATGACTGATTTTAAGACTTTTTTAGGCTAAACTGCGCTTCCAGATGACGACCAAGAAACGCACCTCCGGACTCAAGCTGGCCATAAAGACCTCGGTCGTCAGCGGCATGACCCTGATTTCCCGAATCCTCGGCTTGCTTCGGGACATCGTGTTTGCACGCTACTTTGGCGCGTCGCTGGTCATGGACGCGTTCCTGGTCGCCAATCGCATCCCCAACATGCTGCGGCGCTTCTTCGCCGAGGGGGCGTTCTCGGCGGGCTTCGTGCCGGTCATGGCGAGATATCGTGAAAAGCACAATCACGAGGAGGCGCGGGAGTTCGTCGATGCCGTCGCCGGGACCTTTGGCATACTCCTGTTTCTCGTCACGTTGGCCGGCGTCATCGCGGCACCGCTACTCGTGGCGATTGTCGCGCCCGGCTTCATTGGCGACGACGGGCGCTTCGAACTGTCCGCATTGATGTTGCGCTTCACGTTCCCGTACCTGTTCTTCGTATCGCTGACGGCGTTCGCAGGAGGCGTCCTGAATACCTATGGGCGATTCGGCGTGCCGGCGTTTACGCCCGTTATTCTCAATATCGTGCTGATCGCGGCCGCCGTGTGGCTGTCACCGATGCTCGAGGAACCGGGCATGGCCCTGGCGTACGCTGTATTCGTGGCCGGCTTGCTGCAATTGTTGTTTCAGCTTCCGTTTCTCGCGAAGATCCACGCCTTGCCGCGTCCCAAATGGGCCATCGGCCACGAAGGCGTGAGACGCGCGATGAAACTCATGCTGCCCGCTATTTTCGGTTCGTCGGTCGCACAGGTGAACGTCCTGTTGGGCGGCATCATTGCCTCGTTACTGGGTGTCGGCAAGATCAGCCTGCTGTATTACTCCGATCGCCTCATGGAGTTTCCGCTCGGGCTCTTTGGAATTGCCCTGGCGACCGTTACGCTGCCTTATCTGTCACGCCAGCATGCCAGTGAATCGCACGAGGAATTCTCCGCGACACTCGACTGGTCCATGCGCCTCGTGACGCTGATCGCTGTGCCGGCTGCGATTGGACTCATCGTGCTTGCCGATCCGCTCGTAGCGACGATCTTCTACGGGGGCGTGTTCACGGCCGATGACGTGAGCATGACCGCGCTGGCGTTGCAGGCCTTCGCGACAGGGCTCATCGGATTCTCGTTCGTCAAGATCCTGGCGCCGGCCTATTTTGCGCGCGAGGACACGCGCACGCCCGTCAGGATCGGACTCATCGCCCTGGCCGTCAATTTCGGACTCAGCGTGACGCTCGCATGGTACCTGACGTCGATCGGGTTCAAGGGCAGCCATGCAGGACTGGCGCTGGCGATCTCGGTAGCGGCGTTGCTTAACGCCTGGTTGCTCTACCGCGGTCTGCGAGAGGCCGGAGTCGTGCGGCATGCGTCTGGATGGCTGGCATTGCTATTGCGCATAGCAGTGGCCAACACCGCGATGTGCATTGTGCTGTTCCAGCTGCATCGTTCGGTCGACTGGTGGATCGCGGCGTCGTCCGGTGCACGAGTCTATTGGCTCGGCGTATCGGTCGTCGCAGGTGCGGCCGTGTATTTTGTCGCACTGCTCGCTCTCGGCATGCGACCATCGCAATTCGGAATGAGGGTCAGGTGACATGCGTCTCGTCAGACATCTTGATGATCTGCCTTTTGATGCACTTGCCGATGGTAGCGTTGTTACGATTGGCGCTTACGATGGGCTGCACCTTGGTCACGAACAACTTCTGCAGCGCGTGCTCAAGGAAGCGCGTTCGTCGGGCCGTCCCGCCGCAGTGATGAGTTTTGAACCCACACCCAGGGAGTTCTTTTCGGCTGAACGGCCTCCCGCCAGGTTGATGCGGTTTCGCGAAAAATATGAGGCCCTGGCTGACCACGGCATCGATATTTTCTATTGCCCGCGCTTCGATCCGGCGATGCGTAGCATTGCGGCCGACGCGTTCATCCGCCGTGTCCTCGTTCATGGCCTCAATGCAAGGCATATAGTGGTGGGAGACGACTTTCAGTTCGCGCGCAAACGCGAAGGTGGCATTGAGCACCTTCAGCGCGCCGGTTTAGCGCTCGATTACGTCGTCGAGAAAGTACCCAGCGTTGTCGTGAAGGGCACTCGTGTAAGCAGTACGGCGATCCGCGAAGCGTTGGCCGCAGGCGATGTCGAGCGCGCCACCGAGTTGCTCGGGCGCCCGTATCGCATGTCCGGAAAAATCGTCGAAGGGCGCCGGGTTGGCCGCGCCCTCGGGTACGCGACGGCCAATGTCGACTTGCGCAGGCGGCAGAGCGCCGTGCAGGGGATCTACGCCGTGCGCGTCCATGGCTTGCCACAGGGAATCGTCGACGGCGTGGCAAGCGTAGGCACGCGTCCGACATTTGACCTGGACAAACCCATCCTCGAAGTGCACCTGTTCGATTTCGACCAAGATATCTACGGTGCATACATCCACGTCGAGTTCATCTCGCACATTCGGGCCATTGAGAAATTCGCTACGGTCGACGAACTGGTTGCGCAGATGGACATTGATGCAGACAATGCACGCTTCGCACTGGCCAGGCACGGGAAGAGGGTGTGAGTACCGAGAATCCGACAAGTTCCGGAGATGCGCGATTCGTCGCATGGATGGTGGTTGCGCTGGCTATTGTGCTCGCGGATCAGCTCACGAAGTGGGCGATCATCGAGTGGGTGCCGCTCTATGATCGCGTGCCGGTCAATTCCTTCATCAATATTACCCACCAGCAAAACACCGGTGCGGCTTTCAGCTTCCTGGCAAATGCAGGTGGCTGGCAACGCTGGTTTTTCGTCGTTCTGGCGGCCATCGTGAGCGCCATCATCGCGGTATGGATCTGGCGAGTCCGCGGCGCAGGGCAGAACCTGTTGTCGGCAGGTCTGTCGCTGGTGCTGGGCGGCGCGATCGGCAATCTCATCGATCGCATCCTGCATGGTTACGTGACCGACTTCGTGCAGGTCTGGTTCGGCGACTGGGCGTTCCCTTCGTTCAACGTAGCGGACGCCGGCATCTCTGTCGGCGCCGCCCTGTTGATTATCGATGCGCTGTTCTTCGCGTCAGCGCGGGAAGAAGCGACTTAACGCTGACGTGTCCAGCAGTCGGTATAGGGGGCGGAAGTCTTGGTGCCGGTCCCGTCAATCGTAAACGTATTGCACTTGTTGGCCTCGTCGTCCGTTCTTTGGTAGGTAGCCGTCGCCGTGAAGTTGCTGCTCGGGTTTGGCGCCGCGACCGTGATTTGATACGTGCCGGAGGCGGTCATGTTGGATGCGAAGCCGAGTTGCGACAGATCTGTCGTGAAAGCCTGGTTCTGGAGGTAGAATTTCTCCTCGTTTGTGGCCGCTTTCAAGAGCGCCGCTATCGCTTCGGGGCGCTTGGCGCGCGCCGCGTACTCGCGATAGTTCGGGTATGACAGCGCCGCCAGGATGGCGACGATGACCACGACGATCATCAACTCCAGGAGCGTAACACCTGCCATCTTCCTACGCATATTCATGCTCATGTTCATGATCCTAATCCAGACGAATGCCGATTGGCGTCAGTCAATGCCATCCTGGGTCCACAGCGTGCGCACCGGGAAGTTCTCGTAGCCCGGATCGAAACATTCTACACCGACACAGCCCACCGGCGCAGGCGCACACTCGCTGCCTGTGCAGTTGGGGTCCGTGGGGCTCGGGAAGAAGAACGTCGGCTTCGGCGCGATACCGCCCTGCTCGAGCCTCGTCATACGGGCGGCGTCGGCTGCCGCGCCATCCGCGGGTATACCGGCACCGTAGTCCAACACGGGGTCGCCATTCACGACATCGAGTCGATACAGGCGATTGACACTGAGCCCCGCCTGGCACGGATCGTCGGAGTTGGCCGTCGGTTCCATCGTCACGAAGTAGACGGCGTTATCGAAGGTCCGCGAATCGGACAGTACTTTCTCGTTTGGCGGTAGCGTGAACTTCCACCCGTCGGCGCCCGCCGGAATGACCGTGCCGTACTCATCCGATACCTCGATCAGGTCATCGTCCTCGATGATCGGGTAGGTGTTGTACTGAGCCTGGGTCAGGGGTGTAAACAGGTACGGGTCGCGGATCGAATAGAAACGGTCGTCGGCGCTGTTGTCGAGCGGATGAGCGCGATATCCACTACCGATGTTGATGGCAAGGTAGCGGCGATCCTGGCGCTTGTCGGCGAACATCGCGACATCCGGCGTGGTGTAGAGGCGCCGCGTTTCGGCAGGCGTCGGACTCGAGATTCCCTCGGCGCCGAGACGGGCGATGACGCCACCGGCGACGAGTTCGAAAGGCTTATTGCCGTTCGTGATATCGAAGCGCCATACCTGGCCGCCAAGGTCCGCCGCGTACATGCGGTCTGCCAGGCTATCGCCGTTAATGTCGATGACACGGACGCTGCCGGGTATGGAGCGCTTCATCTTGTCCAGGGTCAGATCGGCGAAGCCGTCCTTGCCTGCACGCCAGATCTGGTCGCCTGTTTCGAGGTCAAGCATCATGATGCTCGCCCCTGCGGCGTCGTCCGTCGCAGGATGCACCGGCGCATCGTGCGCCGTGTCGTAGCCCCCGCCGATTACGACGACGGCGTTCTGCGGACTCGTGTGAATGCCACTGTCGATATCGATCTTGGCGACGACCGGCGCGGACCAGGACTGTCCGAGTTCCGGATAGGTCTTGATCCACCGCAGCTCGGGAGCGTCCGGGTCCGTTACCTCGATCATGTAGTAGTTGTCGCCACCACGGCGCATGCCGAACAGCAGGTAGACGAAGTCGGTGCCACTCTCGATGACACCGTCATTGTCGTCGTCGTAGATCACGGGAATGACATCACCGTCGAGACCGTAGTTCTTGTAGTCGACGTTGTCGTTGACGTACAGATCGGCGAAACTCTCGAGCAGCTCGTTAGGCACGAATGACCATTTCTCGACACCGCCATCGGCATCGATAGCATGCAGGTAGCCGTCGTTGGTTGCGCTGTAGATCATGACTTCGTAGCTGCCATCCGTCTGGCCATATACGACAGCGGCAGGCTGGGAGTGCAGCGTGTCACCCATGTCATCTCTTGCATCGTCGTCGAAGCCGTCGTTGTCTTCGTCCTTGACATCCATGCCGCGCGCCCAGTTGATCATCTTGGTCAGCGAGGGTTCGCCGGAAGCGCCCGTCAGGCCGAAGTCTACGATGCTGAATGCCGTGATGTTGCCGACAGACAATGCGTTTGAAGGCGCTGTGAGGTTGCCGATGCTGTTATTCGTGTAGACCTTGCGCAGGTCAGGCGCCGGCAATACGTTGGCCGCGCCGCCCTCGTAGACGTTCGCACCATCCGTACCCGCACCCTGATGCCAGAAGTTCTTGGACGAGTCTGCGAAGTAGCCCGTATCCGGATCGATAGCGTTGTTCTCGAGCGCGTCCTCGATTATCGCGTCCTTGAGCAGGTATTTCTTGAGGTTGCCGGGCCAGTGCACTTCGTCCTGTGCACGGAACACCGACACGTAAAGATTGTTGAGGTGCTGAGTGCGGTTAAAGGCGTTAACCGCAACGGCCGGTGCCGTGAACGAGATGTCGCGGTTGAAGATATCGCTCGTGATCTCGGTCAGGGCCTTGGTCAGCTCGGCAACATTGTTCGCGGGAAAGTACTTGCCTCCACCAGCATCGGCCGTGTCCTGCAACAAGGGAAAATCAACCGCGAAACCGATCGTGTAGGTGGTCGCGGACTGCACGCCATCGACTGTAGAATTGAGATCCGCATTGGCCATGTACTCGGCGACATCGTCAAGGCAGGCACCGTTGGTTCCACTGCTGCCCGTGCAGCCGCTACGGCCGGTTGCCGCCAGGTAGCCCGGCAACAGTGGTACCTTGCCCCACGACTCGACGTCAGCCGTTGGCAGGCCGTCGGTCAGGAGAACCACGAAGTTTTTCGAGCACGCGTATTCTACGGGCTGCTTATAAATATCGTCGTCAGCTGCGGTTAGTGCCTCCGGATCAGTGTCTTCCAGGTCACCGTAGTCCCTGCTCATGCCGCGCAGGTAACGAGCCGCCTCGTACATGGTCTCCGACAGTGGCGTATTGCCTGAAGCCGGAAGATTGTCGACAACCGTATTGGCGGCCGCACGGTTGTCGTCGAGATCCTTGAGCCCGAACATGACGGGACCGCCGTCATTGCCGTCGAAGCGCATGAAACCGATATTGACGTCGTTCATGGAGCCCAGCACGTTCTTGGTTACGGCCTTCACGATGTCGGTCTTGCGCATCGGGGCGCTCGAAGAGTTATGGTGCCAGTTCAGGTAGTTCGGGTCATAAACAGTAACGATCCTGTGTGTGGGCCTGACGCCCCAGTCTACTTCAGCACCGGAATCAGAAGTGTACGGAGTCGAGTCCTTGTTGATGCGTGCATAGGGCTCGTCGCCCGGATCAGAGCCGTAGCCGTGAACACCCGAGTCGGCTTCACACTCGATGGGATTGGACGTCCTCGTCCTGCTGGGAGTGGCCCACTGCAGTTTGCCCCTCCTGGTCCGGTACATCGCCATCGTATCGGTGTACGACCCGGCGTCGGCTATCTGCGTGATACCCTGCTGGCAGAAGAACCAGGGCTTGTAGATCTTGTACTCGTCGCCGCAAGTCGGGACACTGGAACCGGTGGTCCAGTAATACTTGTCGGTCTCACAATCACCGGAGTAAGTGATGTTGGGATCATACGGCGGCTGCGTATCTACCTCGTCCCTCATACTGCCGGACGAATCGAGAATAAACAGCAAGTTTGGCTTTGCAGCAATACTGGTGCCCGGCGTCGACAGTAACAGTTCGACGTCGTCAGCCCAGACGGGTGACGCGACGGTCATTGTCAGCAAAAGTCCTGCACCAGCAGCCCAAGCGGCGCGTATCCTGGACATAAACATCGTCCTTACCTCTTTTAGTCAATCCGTGACCTGTTCGCTCAGCCAGGCACAAACAAAAATTTATGTTTTACCGACTTATCTCTATTTCTATTACGGTATTCGTATCTGTCTCGTAGCTGACCAGCGCGTAGCTATCCTCGCCAGTTTGCATGGCAGCGTATCCCCTCCTGAAGTCTTCGTACTTGAGCGCTCTTCCGTCCAGCATGAACTTCGTATCAGCTGTCAGGCGCGCCCTTTTGTAATCATCGTTACACTCGTCGCCGCACCACGGTCTGAACGACACCATGCCGTTTATGGTCGCGGGCAGGATTATGCTGTCCGGCGCCGACTCGACTGCGTTCACCAACGCAAACGCGGGCTGGCAAAGGACCAGCAGTGCGGCGATAAGAATTTTGCGAATAGTCATCTTCATTACTCCCTGTCATTCAGACAGACCTTCACCAAATTATCCGGGTTCCGGGTCTGAAAAGCCCGGAACCACTACTCAATTAGTCAATCCCGTCCTGCGTCCAAAGCGTACGAACCGGGAAGTTTTCGAACCCGGGGTTAAAGCACTCGACGCCAACGCATCCGATCGGTGGCGGTGCGCAATCGCTGCCCGTGCAGTCCGGATCGTCGGGGCTCGGGAACAGGAAGCTCGGCGACGGCGCGATACCGCCCTGCTTCAGGTCAGTGACGCGCTCGTTGTCTTCCTGGCCGGGCAAGATGTTATCGAGATCCGCAATCGGGTCGCCGTTGACTACCGATACCCTGTAGAGGAAATTTCGGCCTGTGCCGGCGGCGCATGCGGCCGCGCCGGCGGCATCCGGCGAAAACGCGACGAAGAAGATCTCGTTGTTGAACGTGACCGAGTTCGAGAAGACCTTTTGATCCGAGGGCAGCGTGAACTTCCAGCCGCGCTTGTTGGCCGGAATTGCCGTGCCTGTCGTGCCGCTGATCTCGATGAGTTCCGAATCGGTGACGGGCACAAAGGCGTCATACTCCGCTTGCGTCAACTGATTGAACACGTTTGCGTCGCGGATCGAATAGAAGCGATCCGTATTGGAGTCATCCAATGGATGCGAGCGATAGCCACTGCCTATGCTGATCGCCAGGAAGCGACGATCCTGGATGTTGTCCGTGAATACCGAAACGTCCGGCGAGGAGTAGAAGCGTCGCGTGTCGGCCAGGCCAGGTGAGCCCAGGCCCTCGGCACCAAGCTGCGCGACAACTCCTCCCGCAACGAGAGTGTCCGGAGTGTTGCCGTTCGAGATGTCGAAGCGAAAGATCTGACCGCCCATATCGGCCGCATACATGCGGTCGGCAAGGCCGTCACCATTGATGTCGATGACGCGAACTTGCGTCGCGATCGCACGGTCCATCTCACGGTCAGTGACCGATACTTCGAGGTCTGCGGCACTATCAGCACCTGCGCGCCATAGGATGTCGCCTGTCTGCAGGTCGAGGAAGAAGATCCCGGCGCCCTCGGTGTCCGAAGCGGTGGGATGCGTGATCGTATCGTGCACGGTGTCATAGCCGCCACCGACTACCACGACGGCCTTATCCGAATTGAGGCCGGGGTCGTCAATGTCGATGCGGGCTACGGTCGGTCGCGACCATGACTGGCCGGATCCGGATGCACTGACTCGCCACTTGAGTTTCGGGTTATTTCGATCCGTCACGTCGAGCGCGTAATAAGCGTTGCCGCCACGGCGCATGCCGAAAATAATGTACACAAAGTCGCCATCCGCCTGTTCGACGACACCGTCTCTGTCGCGATCGGCAACGACTGATACGATGTCACCGTCGATGCCGTACTGCTTGTCGGCCGAATCCGGGTTGAAAAACAGCGAGGGCAGGCGCGGCAACAGCTCCTTCGGTACGAAGGCCCACAGTTCCTGGCCATTCGAACTGTCAATCGCGTGCAGGTAACCATCATTGGTCGCCGTGTAGATCGTCATGTCCGGATTCTGCGCGTCGCCGCCGTACACGACAGCTGCCGGCTGTGAGTGCAGCGGGTCGCCCATTGCCTTGCGCACGGTCGTGTCTGGATCGAAATCCTCGTCGAGAAGATCCTCGCCGCGCGCCCAGCGAATCAGCTCCGCAATGCTCGGCTCACCGGTAGCGCCCGTCAGGCCAAAATCGGACAACGAGAAGCTGCTGTCATTCGACGGCGTCAGCGCATTCGCAGCTGCCGCGAGATTGTCGTTGGTCGTATTGTTCGTGTACAGCTTGCGAACCGCCGGGTCCGGAAGGTTCTCCAGCGCGCCGCCCTCACGTACGTCGTCGCCGTCAGCGCTTGCGGACCAGTAGCTGGTCGCATTGTCGTCAAACAGGCCCGTCGCCGGGTTGATCGCCGGGTTGTCGTTCTTGTCCACGACGATACCGTCCGATATGCGGTACTTTTTGAGGTTGCCCGGCCAGCGGTATTGCTGGCTCGCGGCGAACGTCGACAGGTACAGGTCGTTGAGGTTCTGTGTCCGGTTGAATGTGTTGACCGCGACGGCCGGTGCCGCGAACGACAACGAGTCTTCAGTGATCTCGGTGACGATCTCGAGCAACGCCAGGGTCAGACTCTGCACGTCGTCGGCTCGGAAGTAATCACCACCGCCGCGTGCTGCCGTATTTTCGAGGTAAGGGAATTCCTGACCGAAGGCAATCGTGTGCGTCGTTACGATCTGCACACCGGCCGCCGTCGAGATATCGTCCTTGTTGAGGTAGGCCGCTATGTCGTCAAGGCAGTCACCCATGTTCGTCCCGGTGCAACCGGCGTAGCCGTGGGTTGCGAACCAGTTGGGCAGGGTGTCCACGAGGCTCGGCGTCTCCTCGTCGTTGACGGGCGCGCCGTCGGTCAGCAGTACCGTGAAGTTCTTGGAGCAGACCTGGCTGTCAGGTTGCTTATAAACCTCGGGATTGTCTGATTCGAGCGCGACTGAGTCGGTTGCGTGCTCATTGACGTTTTCGCCGTAGAAAGCGGGCAGACCGCGCCAGTAGCGCGCGGCTTCGTACATAGCTTCGGAAACCGGCGTAGCACCGGCCGCCGTGATGCTGTCTATCGTGTCGATGATAGCCGCACGATTGCTGTCGAGGTCCTGCATGCCGACGATTACGGGGCCGCCCTGGTTGTTATTGAAACGCATGATGCCGACGTTGATGCCGTCGATCGCGTTCAGGATGGCTTTGGCCGTGTTGTTCACAATGTTGATACGGCTGTCCTGGATCAGAACCGGATTCTCCAGGTAATTCAGGAAATTGCCGTCGTAGACCGTGACCGTGTCACTGGTCGGCCAGCTGTTCCAGGCGATTTCCTCGTCATTGTCGTTCGTGTAGGGCGCGACGTCGCCACCTCGCTGCGCGTAGAGATCGTCAAGATTGGCACCGTCGCCGTGCTTGTTGCGGTCTTTCTTGCACTCGATGACATCGGTGTAGTTTCCGTCCTCGAGGTTTTGCCAACGCGTCGAATCCAGTCCCAGGAAGATGCTGAAAAAGCCGGAGCCGCCGTCGCGGTACTGCACCATCTTGTTGCGGTAGCTGCCAATGCCCTGGATCTGCTTGACGCTGTCGTTGCAGAGGAACGCCGTCTTGAGGATTCTCTTTGTATTGGACGCACCACACAATGGAACGATCTTCTTGTTGCGGGTCCAGTACAGGTAGGCAGGATCGCAAGGCTCCGAGCCTCCTGCGTAGGGCAACGTGTATTCGTAAACCTCGCGGGTCTCTTCCTCGGTGGTCATGCTGCCCGACGAGTCGATTATGAAAAGAACGTTCGGTGTTGTTTGCGTTGCCGCGTTCGGGTTTACGAGCAGGAGCTCCGTATCGTCGGCGATCGCCGGCGCACCGCAGGTCAGGGCCAGCAGCAGCCCGATGCTCATCCATGAAGTCTTTGTAGTTAAGCTGTTCATCTTAATTCCCTCAGAATCCTTTTCGGCCTGCTAGATGACCGTGAAAGTTACCCTGGTGACGCGGTCGTTCTCCAGGTGATGCAAGACGGTCACATATTGATTGCTACGCTCGGTAACACGAGCAACACCAAGGCGGAACTTTTTAAGCGACACGCTTTTGCCATTCAGGATCCAGGTGGTGTCCTCGCTGAGTCGTTTAGTTACAAACGCGCATTCTTCGCAGGTCTTGAAGCCCAACGTGCCGCTCTCCGACTGGGGCAGGCGCAGATTTACGAGTTCGACCTCGTACGCCTGCTGCACGGTGCGGAACTGTGCGGCTGCGGGAAGCGCCAGTGCGAGAAGGATGGTTGCGAATATCATTCTGGTTTTCATAGGACTACTCCGTATTGCCGTCCGCCTACAGCGTCGACGACTCAGGTCCGACGACATAAAATGCTTGCGTGTGGATAGCGCTCGAGTCGCGGTCCGTGGTGCTGCCGGGTGCGCGCTTCGACGTCGCTACCGACGTCGCGAGGAAGTGATACGCGGCGATGCCGCTGCCAACACCGAGACTGAATGCCCGGTCGGGTACCAGCGTCGAATCCTCGAAGCGGATCTTTGCGTGGTGCTCGTCGTGCAAATTACCCGGGTCGACGTAGGTCTGTCCGAGGTCGATTTCGGCAAGCGTGTCGAAACGTCCCTGCGCCATAGCCAACTCGAGTCCCGTTTCTGCGGCCTGGAACGCAAACTCGTAGTTTTGGTCATTGCGTGCCATAGCGAGCTCGGTTGTCGCTGTGTTCATGCCCGAAACCGCGAGCGTCGTAATGACGACGAGCAGCAGCAGGCTGACGATGAGCACCGCGCCCTGTTGCCTGTCGAGCGAATGGATAGGCTGCCTGATAGATTTCATAATTTTTCTCTCGATCATGTTCTGGCGTTACGCAGAAGAATGGTTTTCGACACCTGCAGGCGGCGGTAGTTATCGTTGTATACGCCGAGAGTCTCATCGCCGGGTCGATAATCGTTGGTGTCCTGCACGCCCTGTTCCTGCGATGTGCTGCGCACGATCATCCAGATGCGCGCCGTCATGACGCGAGCGCCCGGAAGGTACCCGACCGCGTTCGGGTCATAAATGGGGTCGCCCGGATTGACGTATCGATCTACGGTATTGTCCTGGTTTACGTCGATGCCGAGCTGCAGCTGGATGTTCTCGACGCCAGGCGCGACTTCCTGATCCTCGATAACGGAAGCACCGGAGTCTATCGTCAGCGTTTTCATGCGCAAGGTCGGCACACCCGGAATCAGCTCAGACTCCTGGGCGACGTAATAGCTGTTGACAATCAGGTTGTGCGTGGCGGACG
>Ga0265303_10001437_pt1 | contig 14640 bp, 13 predicted proteins | sample Helome_2_FD_192494 | JGI IMG/M metagenome (GOLD analysis project Ga0265303, IMG submission 192494) | Marine sediment microbial communities from subtidal zone of North Sea - Hel_20160317 (Illumina Assembly) | ecosystem: Environmental > Aquatic > Marine > Subtidal zone > Sediment ... | reverse complement strand
TGGCCGCCTGGGCGCACCAGATTGCAGAAAACAGAAAACGCCTGGCAGCCTGCTCGCCGCGTCTTCTGCAGCTGGCCCAGGGGGGGACCGCAGTGGGTACCGGCATCAACGCCCATGCAGAATTCGCCGAGCGCTTCGCGGCCGATCTCCGCGCTCGCACCGGACTACCTCTGCAGCCCAGCGACAATCACTTCGTCAGTCTGGCGACCCAGGATACCGCGGTGGAAGTTTCGGGCGTGCTGAAGACGACGGCCGTGAGTTTGCTGAAGATTGCCAACGATTTACGCTGGATGAACAGCGGTCCGATTACCGGTCTGGGTGAAATCCGTTTGCCCGCACTGCAGCCGGGTTCGAGCATCATGCCAGGTAAAGTCAATCCCGTGATTCCAGAAAGCGTTGCCATGGTCTGCGCCCAGGTGATCGGTAACGATACGACCATCACCATCGCCGGCCAGTCAGGAAGCTTCCAGCTGAACGTGATGCTCCCCGTCATTGCCAGCAATCTGCTGCAGAGTATCGAACTGCTCGCCAATGCTGCGACCACGCTGGCGGACAAGGCGATTCAGGGCTTTGAAGTGAACGAGAGTCATATTGCCGAAGGGCTCGGCCGCAATCCGATCCTGGTCACGGCGCTGAACGATGTCATAGGCTATGAGCGAGGGGCGGAAATCGCCAAAACCGCCTATCGGGAGGGCAGACCCGTACTCGATGTCGCCGAGGAGATGACGGACATCGAGAGATCAGAACTCGAATCACTGCTCGATCCCCTGAAGCTGATCAGGCCAGGCTGAGCCGCGCCCAAACGCCGTTCACTGCCCGGGGACAACGAGCGGGATCTGTTTGCCAACGGACGCATCGACCATTACGTCCAGCTTGTTTTCGATCTGCATGATTCGCAAAGTTTTGGCGGCCGGCAGCGCTGACTCGAATTTCTCGAAGTACTGCTTTTTGAGATTGTAGCGGTCCAGCTCAATCTGCAGCCAGATCCCGCTGAGCTCGCTGGCTTTGCTGTCGCTCATCGACTGATAACTGTCCTCGTACTCCTGCAGGACACGGACGTATGTGTCGTCGATCTCGCTGACCTTGGCCCGATACTCCCAGAACAGTGGCCAGAACCTGCTCTTTTCTTCCATCGTGAACTCGACATTGGCAGCAATGGTGGCTTCACGTTTTGCTTCATTGAGCTCACGTGACTTTTCGAGCTCTTCCGCGACCATCAGCGCGTCCTGTGCCTGCGCAGCCAGCGGTACGGTAAAAACGATAGCGCCCAGAAGCGCTGCCCGGAGCAGCGCCCGAACTGACGAAAAATTCACGGTTCATCCTCCATTTGATGGTACTCGGCCAAGACGCGAAGACCCGGAAAGACCAGGACTGACTCGAACGGACTCATAGCTTACCGCACCATGTGTGCTGATATCATTTCGCCGGTGAACGACAGGAGATTGTGATGCGAAGGCATTGGCTACCCTTACGGTATTTTTCTGCCGCCGCTGCGCTTGTGATGACGACCGCCATCGGGGCAGCAGGCAACGAGGACGCTACCACTCAAACCCGCTACCTGGGTTCACCTTCCGGCGAGTACAAACTGACCGTTGAAACAACGGGCGACACGATAACGGCCACCCTCATGCGCCTGATCATCCCCAATGAGACGCTATGGCAGAAGGACCTGTCCTATTTGTCCGAGAGCCACACGGGATTCATCAGTAACAACGGTACCGTGGTGCTGCTGAACCTGCGGAACAGCACGTTTGCCCGACGTGCGGTGACGATATTCAGCTCCGACGGCTCATTGCTCCAGGAATACACGGCCGAAGACATCGCGCAGACGCTGGAGAATTCAATTCCCGAGCATGCTGACCTCAAACCCGATCAGATCGCCACAAGCGGCGCGAGTCTCCTGAAGAACGGTCGAATCGTGGTGCCGATGAAGAACGTTGAGCTGTTGATCGACACGACTAACGGCGCTCTTACCACGCGTATCACGCACCTCGAAACACGCCAGCAGTAAACAGAGCTTTCTTCCGGACACCCAGCGGCCGCCGGTCGTCCAGCGCGGCGAAGACTGTTCAGTTCTGGAAAACGTTGTAGTGCACGCCAAAAGGATCGCGGATGACACACGCATGCCCGGCGCCACCCCAGGTCAGCACCTCACAACCATTGGCTTCGAGGTAACCTCGCGCGGCTTCGACATCGTCGACCAGCAGTTCCATCAGGAGGCCCGGGCAGTGCTTCTTATCGTCGATGTACATCGTCAGCGGTCCAGCGGAGATTTCGCTGATCCCGCTTTCATCGTCGACCGGAAACCCGAGCACGTCCGTATAGAACGTCAGCGCACTCGCCGGATCGTCAGCCTGCACGGCAACGCAGCGACTCATTTCGAATTTCATGGCATTGCTCCACCTGATAACGCCTTGCTCGAGCCACGATAGTGCAACTCGCCCGCGAACCCAACCGGGCGTATAGTTGCCGGCATGTCTGATGTGATAGTCGAACGGCATGATGGCTGGGCGGAAGTGATTCTCAACCGCCCGACCGTCCGCAACGCCATAAACGGCCCTCTGGGCGTCGCGCTGGCGGAAGCAGTGCGCAGTGTTGATCAGGATGACGACGTGAACGTGGTCCTGTTTCGCGGCGCTGAAGGCGCCTTCTGCTCCGGGCTGGATCTCAAATCGTTCAACGCCGAGCCGCCACCAGACTGGCTGACAGATTTCTCGACGATCTGGCGCGGCGCCCACAAAGCCCTCTTTGAATGTCGTAAACCCATCGTCGGCGCGCTGGAGCGTTATGCAATCAACGGCGGTGCCGCGCTCGCCCTGGCAGCCGATCTCCTGGTAGCTGGCGAAAGTGCCTTCCTCCAGGTGGGTGAAGTTCAGCAGGGTATGGCGGCGCCCTACAATATGGCCTGGCTGCGCCTTCGTCATCCGGAAGCGCTGGCCAGCCAGATCGCGCTGATCGGTCGACGCTATTCCGGCACAGAACTGCAGAACCTCGGTATTGCCTGCGCCACCGCCGCCGACGATCAGGTGGTGGCCGCCGCGACAGAATTGACCAGACAGCTCGCCGGTTACCCCCGCGGCGCGCTGATGAAAATCAAGGCCGGACTCAGAGCGTACGGCCCGGAATCCGCTGACGAGTGGTTCGATCTCGCCACCAGCGTAGATCCCGTCGGCCGCCCGGCGCCACGCGCGGTAGATCCACAGTGACTGCTCGTCTGGCGCTGTTGCCGTTGGCCGTGATCGCCGGGCTGCTGGCGCCACCCGGCCAGGCGGAGACCGTTTACGTGACCGATGAATTGCGACTCGGTCTGTACGAAACCGAACTGACTAACGGCCGGGCATTCAAGATGCTGACCAGCGGCGACGCACTGGAAGTTCTGGAGCGGTCGCTGATGACTATCCGGGTACGCACCGAAGCAGGTGAGGAAGGCTGGGTGAAATCAGCCTATATCGTCACCGAAGAGCCTGGCCGACGACGGGCCGCGGCCCTTGAATCACGCGTAGGCGAACTCGAAACGCAGATCTCAGAGCGCACCGCAGAACTGGACGCAGCGCGCAGTCGTGTCAGTAACCTGGAGACCAGTCTCAGCGAAGCCAATGGCAACATTGCTGAACTGCCGGCTCTGAAGGCGGCCAACGCCGACCTGGAAGCCGAGCTCTCGCAGACCGATAGCCGGGTACCCGCGACATGGGCGATCATCGCTGCGGCTGTTGCCCTGCTCGCTGGCTTCGCGGCAGGATTTTTCTGGCTGGATCGTAGAGTGCGCCGTCAGTTTGGCGGCGTACGGGTTTATTAACCCCGCCAGATGCTCAATCGACACTATCGGCTGCGTTGGCAATCTCCTGTGCCAGCGACGGATAGTCGATCTCTTCAGTGGTATCGACAACAATCAACCCGTCCCGCTCCCCGGCGCTGACTAAAGGCTGTGTCCCGAACGAAGCCAGCTGCGCCTCGAGCACGCTGAGATCGGCATCCGATGCATCGGCCTGCCTGCCGGCAACCCGGCGACGCAGCTCGTCAGCTGGTGCGGTAATTTCGAGCAGCACAAAACCTGCAGCCAGTTCACCGGCAAGTGTCCGGAAAGGCTCTCTACGCTTCGCCTCGAGAAAAGTCGCGTCGACTATCACGCTGCGTCCAGCACCGATCAGCCTGCGGGTCAGCTCCAGCAGTCGCTGGTACGTCTGATCATGGGCGTTGGCATCATAGATTCCCCTGCCAGGCGCGGCGCGCCCGGATTCCTCAGCGCGCAGCCCGAACAGACGTTTACGCTCGACGTCTGAGCGCAGCCGAATGGCTCCCATTTGTTCGAGCAACGGCGTTGTCACCGTCGTCTTCCCGGAGCCCGACAGACCGCAGGTCAGTATCAGTACAGGCCTATCCTGATGCCCGTAGCTGCGCGCCAGGCGCAGGTACTCCTGAAATTCACGTCGTACTGCGTCCGGGTCCGGAACCTCCGGCTGACCGAGACGGATCGCTGTGACTTTGGCGCGAACGAGCGCTCGATAGGCCAGGTAATAGGGCAATACTTCGAGCGACTCATAGTCACCGGTATGTTCCAGATAGCGGTTCAGGAATCGATTTGCCAGCCGGTGCTGTGCTCGATCCTGAAGATCCATCACCAGGAAGGCGACGTCACACAGCACATCGATGCAGCTGAGATTGCGATTGAACTCAATACAATCAAACGCAACGGCTTGGCCGTCTATCCACGCCAGATTGCGCAGATGCAGATCGCCATGACACTGGCGGATATACCCGTCAGCTTTTCGGCTGGTAAACGTCGTCTCTAACGCCTGCCAGAGAGAACGCGCCCAGGTCTCCAGCTCATGGAGCTGACGCGCATCGACACCTGGCACCTGACTCGCCCGGATGTGCTGAAAGTTTTCAGCGACCGGCTCCCAGACTGCTGCCGCACTACCGTAAGGCTCGGTTTCCGCAACGACATCCGCGTGCTGATGGAATTCAGCGATCCGCGCGGCGAACGCATCCAGCTGTTCAGCGTGCAACTCACCTCGCTCGAGCAAGCGATCCAGCTGCGCCGACTGAGCAAACTGGTGCATCTTCACCGCGTACTCAAAAACCGGCCCATTGCCAGCCACCTGCGGATGCGTCGGGTCGCCGGTAATGGCGACAACGCCCAGATAAACATCAGGGGCAAGCGGGCGATTCAACGCAACTTCGGCCAGCGCGCAATCATGGCGTTTCTCGAGCGTTGAAAAATCGAGAAAGCCGAGGTCTATGGGCTTTTTGATTTTGTAGGCAAATTTACCGGTCAGAATGACCCAGGAAATGTGGGTTTCAATCAGCTCCAGCTGATCGACGTCATGAGCAAAAGCCTCCGGTTGCAACAGCGCACTGATCCAGGGTTGTTCCGTCAGATCCGTCACTCGCTCATTTCCCGTTGCTTCTGGCGTGTTGCTTAATCGCCGATACGCAAATACTACGCCGGGGTGGTAAGGTTTTCATCGTGAACCAGGCCTATGACTACATCATCGTCGGCGCCGGCACCGCAGGTTGCGTGCTGGCTAACCGCCTCTCAGCCAATCCCGACATCAGCGTGCTGCTGGTGGAGGCCGGTGGTAAGGACGACTACTTCTGGATCGATATCCCGGTCGGCTATCTCTACACCATCGGCAATCCGCGAACCGACTGGTGTTACAACATCGAACCGGATCCGGGCCTGAACGGCCGCAGCATCGGCTACGCCCGCGGCAAGGTCCTGGGCGGCTGCTCGTCGATCAACGCGATGATCTACATGCGCGGACAGCGCAGCGACTACGATCACTGGGCGCAGCTCGGTAATCGCGGCTGGTCCTGGGACGATGTGCTGCCCGTGTTCAAGCGCTCGGAAGACTATCAGCATGGCGGCGATCAGTTTCACGGTGCCGGTGGCGAGCTGCGGGTCGAAGAGCGGCGGGTCAACTGGGAAATCCTCGATGCCTGGCGAGACGCGGCCGAAGAATGCGGCATTCCGAAAATTGCCGAGTTCAACCGCGGTGACAATTTCGGTAACGCCTATTTCCAGATGAATCAGCGCCGCGGCCGACGCTGGAGTGGAACGCGGGCGTTTCTCGATCCAGTGCGCAAGCGACGGAATCTCACCGTCGTCACCAATGTCCATGTCGAAAAACTACTGCTGGATCGCAGTCAGGGTCAGCGACGCGCCAGCGCTGTAGCGATGCGGATGGCCGACAACACCAGACAGGAAGTCAATGCAACGCGGGAGGTGATCCTCAGCGCCGGCGCTATTGGATCTCCACAGATTCTGCAGCTTTCCGGTATTGGTCCGGGCGATCTACTCAAGCAGCATGGCATCGACGTACAGCACGATCTGCCGGGCGTGGGTGAGAACCTGCAGGATCATCTCCAGGTGCGCACCATCTATAAAGTGGAAAACACGGTCACGCTGAACCAGCGAGCCCGCAGCCTTGTCGGTCAGGCGCTGATGGGGCTCGAATACTTCACGATGCGCACCGGCCCGCTGACGATGCCGCCCTCTCAGCTCGGCGCTTTCGCCCGCAGTGACGAACATCAGACCAGCGCCAACATCGAATGGCACGTGCAGCCGCTGTCGCTCGACGCATTCGGCGAACCGCTGCACAGATTCAATGCGATTACCCCGTCGGTGTGCAATCTGCGACCGAGCAGTCGGGGACGCGTGCAGATCAAAACACCTCGTTCCGAGGATGCCCCGGCGATCATGCCCAACTACCTGTCCACCGAAGAAGACCGCAAAGTGGCCGCTGACGGTCTGCGTTTCACCCGACGCATCATGGCGGCCCGCGCGCTCGAACGATTCAATCCGGTGGAGTGGAAGCCGGGACCCGACTACCAGAGCGACGAGGGACTTGCCCGGGCGGCCGGGGATCTCGGCACCACCATTTTCCATCCTGTCGGCACCTGCAAAATGGGCCGAGACGCGATGGCTGTGGTGGACGATCGCCTCAAGCTCTCCGGCATCGATGGTCTGCGGGTAATAGACGCGTCCATCATGCCGACCATTACTTCCGGCAATACCAACGCGCCCACCGTGATGATTGCGGAACAGGGTGCCCGATTCATGCTCGAGGACGCGAAAGGATGATCGGCTGGCGCGTGCTCGCGCTGCTCGGCGCGACCAGCGTCGCGGTCACCCTCGCTGAGTCTGTGGCCGGTGCTGAAAGCATCGCCAGCACGCTGACCGGCGCCAGGACGGCCGACGGAACCTACATATCCTGGCGCGAACACATTATCGACGACCCGGAACTGGGTCCCGCCGATCTTGCCGGCAGTGATGGTCTGGCGATGGGCGATCTCGATCGCGACGGTTTCGAAGACATCGTCTCGGTGCATGAATCGGATACCGTCTACGACGGCGAACTCATCGGACACGTGCGCATTGCCTGGGGCAGCGACAATCCAGGAAGCTGGCAGCTCGGCACGCTGGCGGCAGGACCGGAAGCCGCGGCGGCAGAGGACGTCAGCATTGCTGATGTCAATGGCGATGGCTTCCCGGACGTCCTGGTGGCGTGCGAACTCGCGCACCTGATCTACTTCGAAAATCCGGGTGAGAACATACGAGAGAGTTCCTGGCCGCGCACGATCATCCCGATCACAACCGAACGCGGTTCCTACATCAGAGCGTTTCTCGCCGACTTCGATGGTGACGGCAGGCCGGAGGTGAGCGCTGCCAACAAAGGAGAACAGAGTCCGAGTCCGAACACTCAAGCCAGACACAACCTGTCGCTGTATCTGCCGGGATCAGATCCACTCGACGGTTATCGCTGGCAGGAACAGCTGCTCGGAAAAGTCATCATCCCGATCAACGCCGAACCCGTTGACCTGGATAGCGACGGCGACCTGGATGTGGTTGCAGGTTCACGGGGAGAAAGCCGGATTCTATGGTTCGAAAATCTCGGTCAGCTGAATTTCCAGGAGCACAGAATCGATCTCGATCGATCACTGGTCGATGCGGATCGATCGCTGCTCGATGCGGATCGGGTATTGAACGTCACCGGCTTCAATATGGACTACGCGGATCTCGACGGTGACGGACGCACTGACATCGTCGCCAACGCCTGGCCGTCGAGCCTGGTCTGGCTGAGACAACCCGAACGCGTTGATGAACCCTGGCAGATGACACTACTCGGCAATATCGAACCCGATCAGCTGGTCAGCGTTCGCCTCGGCGATCTGGATGGAGACGGCGACCTTGATGCCATGACCGGCGCCTACAGTCGCGGCCCACGAGATCATGATGGCGCGGAAATCACCGCATCCGATCCCCTGGGTCGAATCGCCTGGTTCGAAAATCCCGGTGCAGAAGTCGGAGTCGGGTGGATGCGCCACGACATCTCCCGTCGCCAGCGTGGCATGTATGACAAGTGGCTGCTGCGAGATCTCGATGCGGATGGTGACCTCGACGCCATCGGTACGCGTGGCAACAGCGCTCCCTACGACGGCGTCATCTGGCTGGAACAGATCAGAACCGCTGAACCCCGAGCGCGCTTTGAACAGGCTCGAAAGCGCGACAGCCGGCAGATGCCACTGCCGTTGCGCTGAGCAATCGCCCTACGCGACGACCGCCACGGCTTCGCCATCGCCTCTGAGCAGTTTGTTGATCCGGATGTGGTCTTCGATGGCGGCGTGATCGATCGTCGCCATGCTGCCGACGGCACGCAAGCGGATCGAATGAAACAGCAGCGCGGCGAAACTCAATCCCAGTGTGACCACGTAGAGCACCGCCATGATGCCGGGCTCGCTGTCGAGCTGCACCTCACCAGCCAGCGCAAATATGCTCACCAGCAGCAGCACGACGGATCCAGCCAGCAGCATCAGCACCCGATTACGCAGTGCGTCCAGTCCGCGCGACATCGTCAGAATCAGTTCGCCGGTCGTGAAGTGATCCAGGTACCAGCCCTGCTCCTCGTCATCGTGGCGCTCGGAAAATGGCGGGATTCTGTGGCCATTTATCGGATCGACGGCCGCTTCACCACGCTTGAGCGCGTCGATTCCATCCCAGATCTGCTGATGGACCTTACGACTGATTGGATAGAGGGTACCTAAACACAACGCGATGGTGGCCGTCGCCGCCGGTCCGAGACCGAAGATCGCGCTGATCGCAAACTGCACTTCAGGCGTCTGCGGCACATTCGGCAGATATCCCACCGTAGCAAGGATGGCCAGCGGTATGGACATGCTCGGAATCACGACAAATTTCGACATGATCGACCATAGCGCCCCATACTGGGCCTCCCGGCGTTTACCGGTATAGAGCTCATCGTAGTCGATCACGTCAGCCTGCATGGCCGGGCCGAGGAACAGACCGGCGCCGAACGCCGCACCAGCCCAGATCAGGATGAATAACGTCGGCCAGATATCACCCGGCCCCATGAAAAACAGCGCCAGCGGGCCCGTGATCCCCGGAATAAAACTGGCCAGCCAGACCGGTTTCTTCTCGAATTTGCGCGACAGCCATATCCAGACGGGGAGAAACAGAAAACCCGCACCAAAATAGGTCGCCAGAAAAATCGCCAGCCAGGTATCGGGATTTTCCGGCTGCAGCACGTATTTCGTGAAGTACGGCATCATCAACCCGGGAATAGCGCCGGTAATCGAGCCGGTGAGGTAAACAAACAGCAACAGCCGGAATGCGCGGTTGCGAAACACCCGCCGCAGCCCGGGGACCAGTGGGTTCGGTGCCCGCTCGACAAAGTCCTGACGCTCGCGCACCTGCATGATCAGATTCAGATACAGGCCCACCAGCAGCACGCCCAGCAGCGCGGCAAATCCGGAATAACCATCGCGCGCGCCGCCCAGCGCCTGAATGAAAATCGGTGGCGCCACCGCAGCAACCAGCGTGCCGAAAACCACAAATCCTTCGCGGATGCCGAACAGCATGCTGCGATCGTTGTAGTCCAGCGTCAGCTCAGGACCAAGACCGTTGTGGGGAATGATGTAGACGGTATGAAAAAGGTAATAACAGATGTAGGTGGTCGCGAACCAGGCGGTCGCGTTAGCGCCGCTGATGTCCGCCGGTGGCGTGAACATCAGATAAAACGACAGCGCAGCGGCTGGTGCGCCGAACAGAATCCAGGGTTTACGACGGCCCCAGCGGGTACGGGTGCTATCCGTGGCCCAACCCATCAGGGGATCGGTCAGCGCATCGAGCGCTCGCGCGACAGCCTTCACCAGCGCGATCAGGCCCAGGGGAACTAAAATGGTATCGGAGTAGAAAATAGTCAGGTGGATGGCAATCGGTATCGCCATCCCGGCGCCGGCAAAACTGGGTGCCCCGTAGGACAGCTTGACTCTCAGAGGCAGTTTTTCTGCCGTCGCGGTGTTGCTCATCGCTCTGATAGTCGCCAGTTCCCCGAAGCGAAGCAACCGCTATCGAGGCGGATCCGCTGAATCGTCCGGCAAACGCTTCTCGTAGATCACGTCCGGCACCTGGCCCTTATAGCGGATGCCGACCACCGCGAAGCCACTGGCCAGATTCAGTTTTGCCATCTCATGATTATCCTGTCGGGCGCCGGTTTCCACGGTCTGATAGCCGTTCTCCTGCAGCCACAGATGCTGTCGATGCATGAGTTCCGTCGCGATCCCCCGACGACGAAAATCAACACGCACGCCACCAAGCCAGCTGTAGTAGCGGGTCTGGGTGTGGGCATAGCCCATTTTGCAGCCGATCAGACGGTGCTGCTCACGCGCTTCGAACAGGGTGAAGTCCGGCATGTTGCCGATCCGCCACGCTGTATCGGTCCGCCACGATGAATCACTATCCGTTTCCGGAGCCGTTTCCGGAGCCGTGTCCGGAAACAGCACGCCGACCAGCGTTAGGATTTCCTCGAGCCTCGCTGGCTGGATGGGACGTTGTTCGAGAGTGAATTGAATGCTCAGGGATCGCTCCAGACTGTGAATCAGCTGATGCTATCCGGCCCGCATCAGCCGCGCGATGGATAGACGAGTCGCATCATCGCCCTGCCAGTCGGCTCATGGCGATATTCATGGTCGAACTGAAAGCCATAGGCATCATAGAATCGTCTGCCGATGGCATTGTCGCGGAAGACGTCGAGAAAAACCTCGCCCGCCTGCGACACGGCATGATCCATCAGCGCCCGACCCACGCCTTCGCCCTGAGATTCCGGATCTACAAAAATCGCCCCGACCTCGTCCCCGAGCATCGAGAGAAATCCGACCACGGCGCCAGCGCGCTCGTAAACCCAGGTATCGGCATTCGGCAGATAGACATTTCGAATGGCATTTTTCTCTGCCGCCAGGAAGTCATCTTCGAGGAACGGAGTGGCGAGCAGACTGGCCGCATACCAGACGTCGACCACGGCTTCGCGGTCTTCGTCCCGATAGCGTCGAATCATGTCGGTAGCCCGATGAAGAATCAGGCCTGTCGGGAGCTCGGCGGTTGCGCAGCGTCGTCTGGTTCGAGATCCACATCCGTCACTCTGCTGCTGGGGCTGATAGCTGCCTCATCTGGATTGGCAGCCGCTGTGACCGGCTCATCTGCTGTGGCTGGCCCATCTGCATTGGCAGAGTCCGACACCACCTCTTCAGTCTGCGCTGGCTCGGCATCTGCATTCGCTTCGACCGGACTCGCCTGGCGCAGCGTCTCCGTTTCCGGGGATGAGTACAGCTGGTCAGCATCGAGATCCGATGATTCCGCGGCAGCCGCGTCTTCGGACGCTGCACTCGCGGCTGAGTCTGTTTCTGCCGGCGTCGTCACAGTCGCGTCCAGAATTTCTGAGCTGTGTCCCAGCAGCGGTGCATCGGCGCGCTCCAGCAGCTCGCGCGCCAGCACTTCGGAGATACCGAGATCTTTTGCACTTTCCGAGAAGTGTTCGAGGAAAGCCCGATAGTCGTGGGCGAGTCGGCCAAACAGCAGAGCGCTCTGCTCGAAGTGGGTGGTCACACTTTCCTCAACGCTCTCTGCCTGCTTCTGTGCTGCGGCAAGCTCGCCACGGAGACTTTCAACGTCCGAATGACTCGGCGCACCACGTCGGGCAAACCAGTATCCCGCACCGGCGGACACCAGACCCACAACTACAATAAGACCAATCCAGATTTCTGCGGCCACGATTACGCTCTGCGTCGCTAGGGGCTATCAGTATAACGCCGTGCTCTCTGACGAGCATACGAAGTTACAAATGGCTGTTAAGACATCTCCTCGACGATATTTGAACCCCTGCCTTCTCTCGGCCCTCTACCCAACGCAAACTCTGGAGGACACAGCTCCCGGGCTTCACCCGCAGGCTTCAGTTCGCTGTAGTAACCGCAGGCCACGCTGCCCATCGTGTAGCCGAGCAGTTCCTGCAGCTCGGGATCAAGGTCTTTCGCATATTCCGGCGGGCAGGACAGATACTGATTCTCCTCCTGACGCAACCAGCCAAGCGAGTAGGTAATGTTGATACCGGAGCGATCACCATCCGAATTGTTAGCTCCTCCACCGTGTACAACGGATCCCGAGTAGATCAGCACGGATCCCCGACTCATCAACGCACTGCAGGCTTCTTCCGGCTGAGGTTGCCGCGCATAGTCCCAGCGATGGCTGCCAGGGATAACCTGGGTTGCACCGTTTTCGTGCGTGAAGTCGGTGAGCGCCCAGATCGTGTTGAGCTGTGGCTCTATAGACGGCGGCATAATCTCACCCCACGCCTGACGATCACGGTGCAGCATCTGTTTTCCCTGGCCGGGGCGGATGCGGATTACCTGCGTGAGGTGCAGCTGAATCTGCTGACAGAATGGCGCGAGAAACCGCTTCACGCTGTCCAGCACGCTTGGATTGAGAATCAACTCCCGGCAACCGGCTGAACGAACCGTGAGTGCACCCGTCCTGGTCGTGTGCTCACCGGTGAATCCCGCACCGACTGGTGTCGCCTCAATGTAAGGCGCAGTTTCAGTCTCAATCCGGTCAGCCAGCGACTGGCTCATGAGACCTTCGACGATCACGGCCCCGTCACGATCAACTGCGGCCAGGATCTCGTCGACCGTGATTTCTGCGGGCAGTGTCTGCAATTCTGTCATCATCTTCCTCCAGGTTCTTGCTACAGGTCCATACTCCAGGTCCATACTCCAGGTTCTGCCATGGCTTGCACGTCCATCACCACAAACGCTATTGCTGTAGAATCAGCCTGTCAACGCGACTGCAGCGTTTCAAGCGCTGACTTTGCCTCCAGAAATTTCGGATGCTGGGGACCAAGTAGTCGTTCCAGCACGCCGATACTATCCTGCAGCAATTCGAATCCATCATCATCGCCCGATTTCAGCAGGCAGCGCGCGTAAAGCGACCGGGTATACGGCATACGCCAGTGATTCTCCGGTAGTGACTGATCAAACACCTCGATGGCCCGCCGGTAGTTTTCCAGCGCTTCGTCAAACCGCCCCAAACCCTCGAGCGCGGCCGCCTGACCGCTCAACGAGATCGCCGCGCTCGGGTGATTTTCGCCCTGAGCTTTGAGTTTGATCGCCAGCGATTCGCTGAAATTCTCGAGCGCTTTCTCATATTCACCCAGATCCACGAGAACCCAGCCGAGATTGCTGAGATTGATGCCGATCGTCGGATGATCGGATTCACACACCTGCCGATTCACCACGAGGGCTTCCTCAAAATGACTCTTGGCCTCAGCCAGCTGCGCTTTGTCGTGGAGCAGCAGACCCAGATTATTGAGCGTAGGGCTCACTTCCTCGTGCACATTCCCGAAGAGCTCGCGCTTCATAGCCAGGGCATCCTGAAAAAACCGCTCTGCAGCATCAAGATCACCCTGGTCGCGAAGCAGAATGCCGAGGTTGTTCAATGTCGCTGCGAGCAGAGGATGAGCGCCGTCGAGAACTTTGTTGAAGCTGGATAAGGCTCTGGCGAACGCCTTTTCCGCCTCAGCGTACTCGCCCGTCTCGTGACACAGACGGCCTATTTCGTTCAGCTTAGCCGCGGAAAGCATGTGATCTTCACCGTAAAGCTGCAGACATATCTCCAGCGAAGACTGCAGAAGTGATTTGGCTTCTGCGTATTTCCCGAGATGCATGAATGTCGTGCCCAGGGTATGCCGGACGTCTGCCTCAACTTCCGGCTGCCCTTCGAAGCGTTCGCTGATCGACGATTCGGCCGCGGTGACGGCTTCCAGCACCGTGGTTGCATAACCACGGCCGCCACGAAATGGATCCGCCGAGCGAAGCACGTCGGTGAGGAAACTGTTGATCGCCAATGCCTTCTCGGTTTCTTTTTCGGCGCGGCGCCGCAGCGATTCCGCTTCATCCCGCTCTCTGATCGCCTGCTTGAGCTCGAGCGCGTTGCTGAGAAAACTGCACAGGTAGCTGATACCCGCCTGCTCATAGTCAAATGTCTGGTTCTGCCGCAGCGCGCGCGGCAGCTGATTAGGCGCAAAGCTCGATATCAGCGAGAAGACTTTCCCTTCTTCCTTGATGCCACTGATGATGTCGTTGAAAAAACTGTCCCATTCGTAGCGGACCCAGCGCGAAGATAGATTTTCAGGACTGGTACCTACCGCCACCAGAACTTCGGCCTGATCCAGGGCATCGTCGATTGCGCCCTTGTACTCTGCCGCACCCATCTGCTCGAGACTGACCATGCTGAGAAAAGTCGAAATGCCGCGCGATTCGATCGCCTCGTGCAGGTCCCGGGCGATTTCAGAG
>Ga0265303_10001434_pt1 | contig 14648 bp, 16 predicted proteins | sample Helome_2_FD_192494 | JGI IMG/M metagenome (GOLD analysis project Ga0265303, IMG submission 192494) | Marine sediment microbial communities from subtidal zone of North Sea - Hel_20160317 (Illumina Assembly) | ecosystem: Environmental > Aquatic > Marine > Subtidal zone > Sediment ... | reverse complement strand
CGGGCCATTCCCGATATCGACCACTTTCTGAATGAAATCGATACGCGCATGATCGAGGTCTTCGAACTGATCTATACCAAGCCGCTGTCTGCTGAGGAACCACCGCACCCTTAAGATGCGGTGGTCCACAAACCTTATACCTGCTTATTTTTCTTTGGCTATCCGGCTTACACCGAAGATAAAGCCGACGATGACGACGATAAACGTCGTGATCAGAAGCACATCATTGTCCTTGAGGAAAAAGAGTGCGCCTACACCTGCCAGCACCAGCAGGAAAACAATTATGAAGTACTGCATTTAGGCCTCCTGTTGAGCCGGAACACATTCGTTCGTGTTCATTTTGGCTGGTGAGTAGATTCCGATCAGTCCTTTAACTCCAACGGTCATTACAACATTGAACAAGAACGCGGCAAATGCGAGGAGCAGCATGAGACCGAAGACGCCGGCGAAGATCATGTAAGTGTTGTACTCGCCGTCGACATAGATCGATCGTCTCAGCATGCCATCGATGCCCGCCATACCCATAGCCGATCCCATGCCGATGCCACCGATCAGGTGCAGCCAGAAGTGAGCGGTCGCCAGTTTCTGGCTATAGAGCTTCGCGCCATTGGTAAGGATCGGAAGCAGCAGGTAGATCGCGGCGTAGAGCGTCATCGTCAGTCCGACGAGGATAGCCACATGCACATGAGATCCGATGATCCACTGCGTATTGTGAAGAACGCGGTTCATGCCGAGATCGGCCTGGATGATGCCAGCAGGTACGGCCAGCATGAATCCGAGCAGTCCACCAAGCAGGAACTTCAGTTCATTCGTCATCTTCAGCGGACGTGCCTTGGCCAGGGTGACCAGTGTGATGTAGACCGCGAGGCCTTGAGTGACAAGCTCCAGAGCCGTGACCATTTCACCGGACAGAACCTTCAACACATTGGATTGCCCCTGGTCCGACATAAGGTGATGCGACCAGACGGTCCAGGAGACGACCATCTCTACGAACAGCGCGGCGCGTGCCACGTGTTTCATGAAGAGATCCTTGCCGGTGATCATCATGGCGAGGATGTACCAGGTACCGGCAACGAAGATCAGGACCAGGCCATCAGCAATCAGATCCAGTCCCCACCAGAAGATGTTCTTGTAGAGAAGGGCATCGACCCAGGTCTTTTCCATGCCAACGCCAAACAGAGTGCCGAACATGTAGATCAGCAGCAGCACGCCAGCGGCTGTAATAACCACGGCATTCAGGCCGACATCGATCGTGCCACGCGCAATAGCGGCCACCGGAAGATCGACGATGTGTTCCGTCTTCTTTCTTCTGAAGAAATTGGCCAGGCCCGTGAACCCGATCGCGTCGTTAAACAGCGCCGTGGAAGGCTGCTTTTCCCAACCATCCGGTGTGTACATTATGGTCTTGAACACGTTGTAGGAATAAATGAACGTTCCCACCATGATCAGGGCGACGCCGACGACGTAGAACAGTCCACCGACAATCGGGAACTGGGCGAAGTCTGCAGGCAGCGGCCAGTACAGGGTGTACAGCGGCGCATAGGCGAACAGGAATCCCGCCAGCCACATGATGAAGGTTCCGCCGCCAATCAACATCCAGGAAGCATTGGCCAGCTTCAGGCTGAAGATTGGTTTCTTCATCAGGAAAGGAACGAGGAACAGGAAGGCACCAAATACGATCATGTAGGTGGAGCCAAAAATCCCGACCATCGGGTGGACCGTCATGATTGAGAAGAAGTGTGTTTCATCGATGGCGGGCACCGGTGTGATCTCCACCACCCGCATCATCATTCCCTCGATGGCAGCCAGGCCATAGTAGAGAACGCCCAGCACGACAAAGCGCAGGGCAATCTTCTGCATGGGGGTCATGCCATCTTGTTTCAGGCCACCTTCATGGCCATTAACCAATGTATTCACAAAGCTCATTATTGTCCCCCCGTCGCTGCTGCACGAACGTCGTCGACATCACATCCCGTGACGACAATGGCATCTTCAGCGATCATCTTTGCCCCTTTCGGGCCAGAGTATTCCGTTGAGCGGACGTAGTACGTTCCGTTCTTCTCAAACTTCCACATCAGGTCATTTCTGCTCTGGGGAACAACCTGCATCTGGGCGACCATCGTATGGTCGGTCCGGAAGATCCCGAAGCCGTAAGTGAGGTCCGTTGAGGTGGCATTGAAAACGACGTGCTCTCCGCATCTCACGCGCATGGGCAGGGTGGCGAAGCTCATCTCGTGGTTCTCAAAGGTGATATCGAAAACCTGGTCTGCCTTTATGTCGGCACGATTAAGGTCGATGGGCACCCACGGCACAGCCGCGTAGGTCAGGAAGTGAAGCCCGGTTCCGGCAATGACCAGAACAGCTACGAAGGTATAGAAGAGTGCGGGTTTGGGGCCGCCAGCGTGATCTTTCGGTTTGGTGACTCGATACCCGAACCAGCCAATCAGCACAATGGCAATCAAGGCGTATATCCCGTAAACCAGTTTGAGGGTCGCTAGAACATCAATTGAATCGGCCATAATTTCCCCCTTTTTTTCGTTAGGAATTAGTAGCCAGGGTCAGAAATCGGTAGTCCACGAGTCTCGGCCCGGCAGGGCCATAAGGGGACGGGAAGGAAAGTCTATTCCTCGCCATTTGGCCACGCACTGCGGGATACTACTTACTGCCTAAAAGCGTCAAAATCCGGTCGGTGTAGAATCGGATTACCACGGATTATGGGACTGAAAAATTGAAGCAGGATTACTTGCAAATCAAGATGCTGGGGCTGGCTCCGGAGGTCTATGCGGCCGGGCAGTTGTTCGAGGCTGACCTGCAGCTCTTGGCCGACCAGGGCGTACGCAGCATCGTGAATACCCAGCCGGGCGATGGGATGGAAGGGCAGCCGCTGTCCGCGAATCTGGCCGGGGCCGCCGCGAAGCTTGGTATTACGATTGTGGATTGTCCAGTCGACCCAATGTCGATCACCGAAGAAGCGGCTGAGGCGTTCTGGAAGGTCTGTGAGGGGCTCGAGCGACCTTTGATCGTAAGCAGCCGCTCGGGTGCCCTGTCGACGCGAATCTGGGAGTCCGCCGAACCAGCCTAGTTCGGAAAGACCTCAGGCTTATCCCAGCCGGTCGGTGAGGTACTCGTATTCCTCACCCATAATGCGCAGGCAGTCGTACCCAACGTATTCGGCCAGCGTCTTGCCGATGAACGGGATGCCACATTCAACTTTCACACGAACGTGATTAACGCAGCCAGCATCCGTGGGCTCGAGTTCGAGCGTCCCACTGAGGGTGACCGGCACATTGGCGATATCGAAGTCGAGGTCCGCCCTGTAAATGCCATCGCCGCAGTCCTGCCACTGCTCTGTTTGCTCAATGGCATTCCAGGGTTGCAGGAACTTACTGAGGACACCGGGCACTTCGGCGGGCATTTCGCGCACGAAGCTGACGGACGCACCCTCATCCGTCGTCTCGCACTCCTCTATGTGAATGTCGCGCGCGCCGATTGCCTCCAGTTTTGCCGTGATTTCCTCGGCATCCGTAAATAAGGCGTACAAGGCATCCGTACCGTGTGTGTACTCGTGATCCCGAGCGATTTTCATACTAGCGATTACGCCCCATCTTCTCGTGGCTGCTGACCCATTCATGGGCGAGGATTGCGCACGATAGCGATATGTCCCCGGCCAGGACGACGGCAGCGATGATCTCGGCCAGCTTGTCCGCCTTGCCGGTGCCATAGCAATCCATCATTTCGAGGCATTCGCGCTGTGTCGGCAATGCCGTACCGCCACCGTAGGTCGCACAGATGATCGACGGCATGGTCACCGCCCAGTAGAAGTCGCCATTGTCGAGCAGCTCTCCATAGTTGAGGCCGGCATGAGACTCGGCGACGTTGGCCGCGTCCTGCCCCGTGGCAATGAACATCGCCGCGATACCGTTGGCGGAGTGGGCGCCGCTGTAGGCGGAGCCAGCCTGCATGGTCCCAACGCTCGCAATTTGCCGAAACCGATACAACCATTCGGTGTCGATACGAAGCAGCTCTTTTGCCACATCCCGCTTCAATGTGAACTCCGCAATCACACGTTTGCCGCGCGTCTGGATCATGTTCATCATCGAGTGCTTCTTGTCGGTGTCAGTATTGCCCGACAAGAGGTAGCGTGGCTTGAGTGGGTGATTCGCACGTATCCACTCGCAGGCATACAGCGTCGCTTTGCCCGTCATGTTCTGGCCCGCCGCATCGCCGGTCGTATAGCAGAATCGCGTGTACATCATGTTGCCAACGATGTATTGCTCGATCTCGTTCAGCCTGGCTGTGCGGGAAGATGTCTTCACGACGGCACGAATTGAGTCGATGTTCTCATCTACCCACTTGCCGAATTCACGCGCCTCTAATGCGTTATCAAAGAGGAAGACAGGCGCTCTTTGCATGGAGTGCTTGACCACTGTTGACCTGACGCCGCCACACTCGCTGATGACCCGCATCCCGCGGCTGTAGCTTGCAAGCAACGTGCCCTCGGTCGTTGCCATGGGAATATAGAAATCGCCCTGCGCGTGTTCGCCGATCATCTTCAGCGGCCCTGCAATGCCGAGCGGCATCTGCACAGTGCCTGTGAAGTTCTCGATATTGCCGCGCGTTATGGCCGGATCAATCGTGTAACTCGATACCGTATCCAGCGAGGCTCCTGTCATCGCCTTGACGAACTTGGCGCGTTGCGAGGCCATCTCGCGTGAATAGTCGTTATCTTTGTCGCGGGGAATTCGGTCGGATTTTGCCATGAGTTACTCCGATAGGTTTTGTCCCGACCTACAAGGCCTCTTCGAGTTCGACCAGTGATTGCTCCAGGTGATCGATGAGACGCTGCATGCGGGGTACGGTGCGCCGGCACGCGATGATCCCGAAGTCGAGGTTGCCGTTGTAGCTGACAAACGTGATGTTCAGTGCGGAGCCGTGGAATACGGCGGAAATAGGATAGGCGCCGATTAACGGCGCGCCATTACAGTACAGTTGCTCGGCGGGCCCGGGAACATTCGAGATAACCGTACTGACGGGTGGAAACTTGTCTGCCACGCCCATCATGGTGGCAATGAAAAGGGGCGTCTGTACCAGGGCCGCGTACAGGCTGGCTTCCCGAGCCGACAGTTCGCTAAGCATCTCTTTGCCGGCCCGTGTCGATTCCACGATCGTGTCGAGCCGATCCAATGGGTCTGCGTGACGGGTGCCCAGGTCGGCGACGATATAGCTGATCGCGAGCGGCGAATCGAAATCGTTCTTCTCCCGGACGGATACCGGGACCAGCGCGCGTAACGAATGCTCGGGGAGTTCTTCCTGCTCCTCGAGGTAACGTCTCAATGCGCCAGAACACATTGCAAGCACGACATCATTGATCGTCACGTCCGCAGCCTTGCTGACGGCTCGCACACGCTCGATGCTCCACGACTGGGCAACGAAGCGCCTCGAGCTCGAGACCTTGGTGTTGATCATGGTGTGCGGGACATGTCGCCAGGGCACGGAAAGGCCCTCGCCGAAGCCCAGCCACGTCGTAGCGTAGTCCTTGATCACACCGAGGGCATGCGCGGATGTATCAAACTGCCTGCGAAGAAAATCCACGATCGTCTTGAGCTCAAACTCAGTCGGCTCGAGATCGTCGCTCCGGGTATACCCATGTTCCGCTTTGTATCGCTCGTGAGCTTCGATGGATAGGGGCGACAGCTCAGTAGTGGCATCAGGGTCCGGTGAACAGCCGCCCTCGGTCAGCCGGATACCGCCAACGCCGTCGACTGTCGCATGATGCAGTTTCGTGTAGACAGCGAACTGGCGGTCCTGCAGCCCTTCTATCAGGTGTGCTTCCCAAAGCGGCCGGCTGCGGTCAAGTTGCGTGGAGTGCAGTTGCGAAACCAGTGCGAACAGCTCGCGGTATCTGCCGGGCTTGGGCAGCGCCGCATGCCGCACGTGATAGTCGAGGTCAATTTCCGGGTCGTGTTCCCAATACAGTGGGCCGAAGCGCCCCAACAGGCCGTGGGATACGCGGTGAGCAAAGGGCTTGCGAAGTTCGTTGGTGGAACGATAGCCCTCAGCAAGCTGGGCCATGAATTTTTGCTGATTGACGCGCGGGGGAAGCTTGAACAAGCTCAGGCCAGCGACGTGCATCGGCGTTTCCGGGGACTCAAGATACAGGAACCCCGAATCTAGTAGGTTCATTCTGTCCACGTTCAAATTCTACCGAAACGCGGAGAGGAATAAGCCCCACACGGCATAGGTAATTATATGTACCTGTGAGCTAGAGGATGAAGGGCACCAGCCACCACGTCCGCTTCTTGTAGTCCGCCCATTCCGGGTAGCGAGACATGCTGGCTTCCTTCATGTGCATGTTGACGGCGAAGAGCCCCAGCCAGACCCATGCGAGCACGAGGACCGGGAGCCAGTGCCAGACCATCATGGCAAAACTGGCGTAGATCATGATCTCGCCCAGGTAGTTGGGATGGCGGACATAGCGGTGCATGCCGTCGGTGATCAGCCCGCGCTGCACCCGCAAGGTGAAGTACTTTTGGGCGTCTGCCGCGATCATGATGGCGCAGCCCAGGATGCACAGGCTGATGCACAGGCAATACCAGGCGAATTCGGGCAGCGGGTAGTCAGGTTGCGATACGCCGGATATCAATAACCACCCGAACACCCAGTACCAGCCCAGTACCCCAAGGAATGAGTTGATGCCACCGCCAATCGTGATGCGTCGCTGCCAGCTCGGATCCGGAAAAGCCACGTCCTTGAGGATCCAGACCAGGCCATAGCTCCCCTGCATGGCCGTGTAGATCCACACGCCGGTCGAATTGTCGCCGTAGTAGGCGATCAGGGCCAGTAAAAAGAAGAATGTCCCCGTTTTTTGGAAATTGATTATCCAGGCGAATTTCCACGGCCGTGGGCCGCCCAGGAAATCACTGACGAGGTAGTCGGAGAACCGGCTGATCGAGCGTATCCAGCCGGGCGCTTCGTAAGCTGTTGTCACTCTATGTCCCGCATCACATGGCCGAATGGCAGCAGGGCCATCGGCAACAGCTTGATGTGTTGTTTCGCAATCGGGATACCAATGATCGTCAGGGCAAAGAACGCGGCGAGCAACAGGTGCATGATCGCCAGTTCAAGCCCCGGCAGGATGATCCAGATGATATTCATGATCAACGAGAGCGTGCCGCCCGGCGGCTCCGTATCGCGCACTTCGCGACCGAAGGGTGCGAGGACGCCGCCCGCAAGTCTGAAACACATCAGGCCGAATGGAATGCCAATGATCGTGAGGCACAGCAAGATGCCGCCAAGGACATAGCCGAAGAAGATTATGAATCCGCCAAAAACAAAAAATAACAGATTGCCGATCAACGACATCGAGAGTCAGGCCCCATTCAATTGCTCTGTATCCTCATCGGCTTTGCTGCATTGCAATAGACTTCGTAAGGAATCGGATCGGATCTTACAGTAGTTTTCCCCGACTTGACCGTCAGTCGCACACGTCCTTTGCTGTCGGGAGTTTTGGAAGAATCCGAACTGCTTGCCGCAAGTCTGCCAATGTCCGCTTCCTTTTCCCGGTAGTACTGTGTCCAGCTCGTGATGTCCTGGAAGCCGGGTTTAGCAATGGTGATGGTGCGTTCGGGTGAGTCCCAGTCACTTCCTGCGATCTGGTAGGTAACCTCGGTGTTCGGCTTGCTTACGTAGATAGAGCCGGTGTATTTCACTCTTGCCGGGCACTCCTTCGAATAGATGGTGCCCGGGTTGTCTGCCTCGAGTTTGGCGACGACCTTCAGCGGCATCGGCCTGGCACGTGAGCGGTCCGGCTGCCGTGGCGGATTTGGTTCGGAATTCGGTTTCGAACCGGATGCCGGGTCCGTTGCTGCACATGCGATCCAGACCGGTGTCTCGATAGTCTTGGAGACGAAATCACCGTGGGATATTCCGCCGGAACAGGACGCCGTGAATTTGGCTTCGTAAGCGTTTTCGTACTTAACGACAAAACCGCGACTCATCCAGTAGTTCTTCGACTTGTTTCCGGACGCGACGCGTTTGTCGAGTTCGTGGTTGCAGGCTGCGGCCGGGGATCGCGAAATGCTGGGCAGCGTGAATGGGAACTCGAAGCTCTCCGTGTGCGTCGTCATCGCATGATCGCCAGTGCCACTGACCGAGTGTGACTCGCCGGCGACTGTAACGGAAGCACTCTTGAATTTCTGAGAGCGCTTGTCGCATATGCCTCCGACTCGCGAAGCGTGGTCGAGCTTCTCGTTGTCATTTGCGATGGACGTGTACTTCTTTCCGTCGTTCGAGAATACGTGGATGACAGGCCCATTCAGCGGAATACTTTCTCCCGTGTTCTTGTACTTGCTCATTTTGTAATAACCGGGTTCATGAGTGGTGATACCCGCAAGGGCCAGCCCTGGGACTAACAGCAGTGCAGCCAGAGCTGCTGTGGCTATTGGTGAAATGGCGCCTGAATTCCTGATCATGATCGATTTCTCCCCAGATATTTACTTCAGTCTAGTAGCTGAGAGCGGAACGACAAGCAATCAAGGTCCTGGTTTGTCATATCAATCTGGTTCATTGCCTACGTGATAGCATCGCTTCACTATTCGCATTGAGATGTTTCTATGCCAGAGATGATCCCGCTGGGGTGGTTTCACACCATCCTCGGCATCACCGCCCTTGTCAGCGGTGTTTATACACTCGCCAAGTACAAGGAGCTGACCCTGCAAACGCGGCCGGGGCAGATCTACCTGGTAGCGACCCTGATAACTGCCGGCACCGCCCTCGCTATTTTTCAGCGTGGTGAATTTGGGCCCGGTCACGCCCTGGCGGTATTGACCTTGCTGGCGCTGGCCGTCGGAACCGTGGCCGGATCATTGCGGCCGTTCGGGAAATTCTCCAGGCACGTACAAGCGCTCAGTTACTCATCGACCTTGCTGTTTCACTGCATTCCCGCGATAACAGACGGTTTGCTTCGGCTGCCGGTTGGCGACCCTGTTCTGACATCTATTGAAGACCCTGTGCTGAAGATGTGTTATCTCGGTCTGTTGGTCATTTTCCTGGTCGGTGTTAGTTTTCAATTCCGTTGGATTAACAGGCAATTTGCATGAGTAATGATAAGAGTGTTAATAAGACTGGTCTCGTCGTAGCCGCTGTCGGGGTCCTGGTCGTTACCGTGGTAGCAGCGACGCTACTCTACGAGAGCGATGAAGCGCCGGCCGTACCCGATGAGGGTGGCGCTCGCGCAGCCGCCTTGGCAAGCGAGCACTCGCCAACCCTGGGTAAGGCGAATGCCAAAGTGCACATCGTCGAGTTTCTCGATCCGGCTTGCGAGACCTGCGCCTTATTCTTTCCGATGGTCAAACAGTGGATGGCCGAAGTGCCTGACCAGATCAAGTTATCGGTACGTCATGTCGCATTCCATTCCGGCGCCGAGTACGCAGTCAAAGTCCTCGAAGCGAGTCGCAAGCAGGGCAAGTACTGGGAGACTCTCGAGGCGCTCCTGGCATCGCAGCGACAGTGGACACAGCACCACACCGTCCTGCCCGAGAAGATTGGTCCTGCTATCGCAAGCGTGGGTCTCGATATGGAACGGCTCGAGGCCGACATGAACTCTATGGAGGTCATGGTGCGCATGGAGCAGGACAAAAAGGACGCCATTTTGCTGAAAGTCTCCAAGACGCCGGACTACTACGTGAATGGCCGACCGCTGCCGAGCTTTGGACGCGAGCAGCTAGCGAACCTTGTTCGTGAGGAATTGGAAAAATAAAACCGCTCGCCTGCATACTTGAAGGAAGCCGGCCTTCGGGCACGAGGTAAAGACCACCTGATGGCAAAAGTGATCGTCTATTTCGCACACCCCGGGCACAACTACTCCCACGTCAATCGCTACATGGCGCAGGCAGCGAGGAAGATCGATGACATCAGTTTCGTCGATCTGTACGCGGACTATCCGCGTTTTGACATCAATGTCGACGTTGAACAGCAGCGCTTGCGCAACCACGACGTCATCCTGTTCCAGTTCCCACTATTCTGGTATTCGACGCCGTCGCTCCTGAAGGAGTGGCAAGACATAGTGCTTGAGCACGGCTTTGCCTATGGCGCAGGTGGCGACAAACTCGCGGGCAAAACCATGATGCTCGCTGTTACCGCTGCCGGGCCTGAGGAGGCGTACACGAGCGGTGGATACCAGCATCATCCGTTGCGCGATTTTTTGCGTCCGCTGGAGCAAACCGCTCGACTGTGCGATATGCGTTTTTCGACACCTTATGCGCTGTACGCCGCTCTGAAAGCGCCCACGACCGGAGAGGTAGAGCCGCACGTCGACGGTTACCGTCGATTGCTCGAGGCCATTCGCGACGACCGCTATGACTGGAAAGCTGCAGACAGTGCCGAGGTCCTCGGCTACGCCTCATTACCGATCAGGAAGGAGAGCTGACGATGGACGGTTTCCTGCTGCTCGCTTTCCTGTTTCTCATTGCTGGCGTCGTTGCCGTTCCCCTGGCATCACGCTTCGGGCTCGGCTCGGTACTCGGCTACCTCATTGCCGGCATCGCCATCAGCCCCATTCTTGACTGGCTGCATGTTGATGTTGTCAGCATTCAACACTTTGCCGAGTTCGGTGTTGTGATGATGTTGTTCCTGGTTGGTCTGGAACTCCAGCCTCGCATGTTGTGGAACATGCGTAACAAGCTGCTCGGTCTTGGCGGGCTCCAGGTTGGTATCACCGCGGGCCTGGTCATGGCCATCGCGATGGCACTGGGTCAGCCCTGGACGATTGCTCTGGCCATCGGACTGGTTTTCTCACTGTCGTCAACGGCGATCGTCCTGCAGACACTGAACGAAAAAGGATTAATGAAGAGTGGCGGCGGGCAGTCGAGCTTCTCGGTGCTGCTGTTCCAGGATATCGCCGTGATCCCGATGCTCGCTTTCGTGCCGCTACTGGCATTGCCTGAGCTCCAGGACCTTGCTGCCGCGTCACATGGTGCGGCTGACGAGGGTCACGCTTCCATGAGCCTGGTTGATCGTGTATCGGGCTGGCAACGTGCGTTGCTGACCGTGGGTGCGATTGCAGCTGTGGTCGTCGGTGGCAGTTACCTTACGCGGCCTATCTTTCGCTTTATTGCAGTTGCACGCCTGCGTGAGCTATTCACCGCAACAGCGCTGTTGCTGGTCATAGGAATCGCTCTGCTTATGGTCGTTGTCGGCTTGTCTCCGGCGCTGGGTACTTTCCTGGCCGGAGTCGTACTGGCCAACAGCGAGTATCGCCATGAGCTCGAAAGCAACATCGACCCGTTCAAAGGCCTGCTGCTGGGTGTGTTCTTCATCACAGTCGGAGCGGCTATTGAATTCGACCTGCTGTTCAACAACCTGGGTGAGATCCTTGGGCTTACGGTCGGGCTTATCGTCCTGAAAGCTGCGGTGCTCTATGTGCTGAGTCGTATCTTCAGGATAGAAGGTGCGGATCGATGGTTGTTTTCACTTGGGCTCGCCCAGGCCGGTGAGTTTGGTTTCGTGCTGCTGAGCTTCACTGTCGCCAGTTCCGTCATTCCGCAAGGGCTGGCCGAGCACCTGATGCTGGTCGTCGCCCTGTCGATGTTGCTGACGCCGGCCTTGTTTATCATCTACGAAAAGTGGATCGCGCGTCGTTTTGTTTCGGTGCAGGACAAGCAGGCAGACTATATCGATGAAACCGGCCAGGTGATCATTGCGGGTCATGGTCGATTCGGCGGGATCGTCAATCGCATACTGCTGGCCGCCGGTTTCAAGACGGTTGTTCTCGATTACCAGTCCGAGCAACTCGAATCGCTTCGCGCATTTGGCATCAAAGTGTTCTTTGGAGATGCTATGCGGCCGGATCTGCTCCACGCTGCGGGCATCGACGAAGCCAGCATGCTGGTCGTTGCCATCGACGACAAGGAGGGCGCGACGGAACTCGTACGCTATGTTAGTTCGAATTACCCGCATGTTTACATCGTGGCGCGTGCGGTTGACCGCCATCACGTTTACGAGCTTTACAGTGCGGGTTGTCGCGACATTATTCGTGACACATTCGATAGCTCGGTACGTGCCGGGCGATCTGCCCTGGAAGCTCTGGGAGTGCATCCCTATGATGCAGAGCGCCAGGTGCGTGGTTTCGTGTTGACCGACCAGGAACAGATGCTGTCGCTGGCGTCGAGTTACGACCCCGATGTCCCTGTGCATGAGAACGAAGAGTACGTTCGTCGTACTCGAGAGTACCTGGATCGTTATGCAGAGGTCATGAAGGGCAATAGCGCGATGTTTGCGACCCGGCTGGATCGTGGGTGGATGCCACCGACACTCGAAGATGTCGAGGCGGAAAGCGCCCAGAACTCTGAGGAAGACTGAACTAAAAAGAACAGCCGGCGACACACATTTTTCGGGGGGAGGGTTGTGGCCGCCGGCTGTCTTACTAACGCCCGTCCGTCCGGCGTTCCGTCCGGTTGCCTCTGCGGTCCTTACCTCTGCGCTCCTTGAGTTCAGCCAGCTGCGCCCGCTGTTCGTCCGTCAGCACTGCGTCGATCTCGCCGCGAACGCGTACGAACAATAGCGTTCCTTCGGTCGCGAGGGTGCCGTTGGAAAGGGCAATGTTCTGCACCTCGGGGTCATCCGCGCTGAGTGTCTTCAGTGCGTCGTGGTTCGCCCGCAGCTGCTCACGCAGCGCCTTGATCTCCGGTTTGGCGGCGTCCATGATGTTTTCAACGCTGTCGCGCTGTGTGTCATCCAGATCGAGTTTCTCAGCCAGGCGCCCGGTGATCATGTTGGGATTTGGCATGCCGAATCCCGGTCCGCCAAACTGCCTGTCGCCGCGGCCTTTCTTGCCGTCAAAGTCGGCGTAGGCACCGGTCGCCAGCACCGCGCTTGATACGAGCGCCAGCAATACAAGCTTGTTTCTCTTCATAGTCATTCTCCTTGAGCGATGTTCCGTGGGTCGTCATCTACGCCATCGGGTGTGATTGTCAGACTACGGGGTTCTGTATGGAGATACGTCAGCACCACGCAAAGGTTTGTCAAGAACTGTCAGGAACGTGAGTCTGTCGTTGCAGACGAGGGCTGATTGTTCCACGATGGCACCTCATACAGTTCCCTTGCCATGAACACGAAACCGACAAACCCAAAGGTCCTTATAGTCGATGACGATCAGGAACTCGGCGAAATGCTGAAGGAGTTCCTGGCACCGGATCATCTTGATGTCCGGGCTTGCCTCAGTGGCGAGGATGGGCTGCAGGCGCTGCAGGACGAAAGCTACGACTTGCTTATCCTGGATATCATGTTGCCGGGCATGAGTGGGCTCGACGCGCTCAAGGAGATCCGCCGAAGCAGCGATATTCCGATCATCATGCTGACGGCGAGGGGCGAAGACATCGATCGTATTCTCGGTCTCGAGTTCGGTGCAGATGACTACCTTTCCAAGCCGTTCAACCCAAGGGAGCTCCTTGCTCGCATCAAGGCCATCATGCGACGCGCCAGGTCCGATGAGCGAGGCGCCAGTCGAGTCACTGTCGGCATGCTGGAACTCGACGTGCGTTCACGGCGCGTTGATGCTGGGGGAAAATCGATCCGCCTGACAGGCACCGAGTTCGAGTTGTTGCACTGCCTGGCCAGTTCGCCCGGCAAGGTTGTGCCCAAGGAGCAGCTCTCGCAACAGGTCCTGGGGCGCAGGCATATGCCGTACGATCGCAGCATCGACACTCATATCAGTAATGTACGTGGCAAACTGGCTGACGCGGGCGTTGACCATCCATCGATCCAGAGTCAGCGTGGCGTCGGCTACCTGCTTCTGGATGACAAGTAGGTCACCCAGGCATGCGTAGTCTTCTTGTCCGCATATTCGTCGCCTTCTGGTCGATCATTCTTATCACGATCATGGTCGCGGTAGCGATCGGCTATTCCTATGCGGAGCGGACGCGAATCTCGTTGCAGAATTTCGAGGCTGACGATGCTGTGCTCGAGGCCAGCGCTGCGCTACGTGAACATGGTCGCGAAGGGCTGACCAACTGGTTGCGTTCTTTGCCGGGTATCACCGAGTCGTTGCTATACATTGTCGATGAACAGGGAGATGACCTGCTGAGCCGGCGACTGCCGACTGTCGTCAAGATGACCGTGCAACGATTTGGCGACCGCGGCCGGCGACCCGCTCGGTTGCGACAGGATCGGCCGAATCTGCGGCCGGCGCGGCCATTCACACAGTTGATTGGTCCTGAGGGTGGCGTTTACACGGTCTTCGTTATGCCGCCGCGGAGCGTAGGGACGCGATGGCTGGATGAGCGTGGCAGAGCAGTGCTCATCACGCTCGCTTTGCTCGTTAGCGCCGCGGTTTCATTCCTTCTTGCGCGCACCATCTCGCGACCGGTTGAGCGTATTCGTGAATCGGCTAATGCGATCGCCGGTGGAAGACTCGATTCCCGCGTCTCGGAGGGCGTCGGCAAGCGTCGCGACGAGCTCGGCCAGTTGGCGATGGATTTTGATCGCATGGCGGATGAGCTGCAGCGGGCATGGCTGAAGCAATCGGAATTGACCCGCAACGTCTCTCACGAGCTACGTTCGCCACTTGCGAGATTGCGTGTCGCGCTCGAACTGGCACGACGCAAGACCGGCGATCTCGATGAGCTGGACAAGATCGACACGGAGACGGAACG
>Ga0265303_10001433_pt1 | contig 14664 bp, 10 predicted proteins | sample Helome_2_FD_192494 | JGI IMG/M metagenome (GOLD analysis project Ga0265303, IMG submission 192494) | Marine sediment microbial communities from subtidal zone of North Sea - Hel_20160317 (Illumina Assembly) | ecosystem: Environmental > Aquatic > Marine > Subtidal zone > Sediment ... | reverse complement strand
GGTACATCAGAACATCATCGCCCGTTCGAAATTGAGCAACGTCCTGCGTAACCAGGCTAGCCTGGAACTGGGGCGTGATTTTCTGAAAGCGGGTTTGCTGGATCGGGCGGAGCTGCTTTTTCTGAGCCTGCTGAAAAGAAAAGAATATGAGAAAGTCGTGTGCCAGTACCTGATCGAACTATACGAGCAGGTAAAGGAGTGGGGCAAAGCGCTTGAGATCGGCGAGCGTCTGGTGACGCTGGATTCAGACGCATGGAAACAGCGCGTGGCGCAATATCATTGTGAGATCGGTGACGCCGCATTGCAGCGGCACGACTTTGATCTGGCGTTACAGGAGGCGGATCAGGCGTGGACTATGGACCCGAACTGCGTGCGCGCAACGCTGTTGATGGGTAAAGTCTATCAGCTCAAGGGCGACGATCACTCTGCGATAGAGACCTATCGCTACGTCGAGGAACAGAATCCTTGTCTCATGCCGGAAGTAAGCGGCGAGATCCGGAATTGCTATACGCGGCTGGGGTGCAGGGAAAACTGGGAAGATTACCTTAACGGTCTTGTCGAACGGCATAGTTACCTGGAGTTTCTGCGGAAAAACCAGATGGAGCGGCAGTTACAGAAACTGGCGGCGCAACAGCTGCGCTATCGTTGTGATGAATGTGGTTTTACCGGCAGGAAGTTGTTCTGGCAATGTCCGGGTTGCCAGAGCTGGAGCAGCGTAAAGCCGATTCTTCATGAGTGCGGGACAAGTGACAGCAGGTTGCAGGATACGCTTTGAATACATCTCCGCCTGCAGAGGTTCCCGCAGCATGTTGTCGCCGTCGCGATGCCCGGCTCGCTGAAACAAGGGCAACAGAATGAATGATGCAGTAACCGATGATCCACGAGTGATAGTCGCACTGGATTTTCCAGACGGTGATCAGGCCCGGCAGTTTGTTGAGCGGTTGGAACCGGGAAGTTGCCGGCTGAAAATCGGCAAGGAATTGTTTACACGTGAGGGACCCGATCTGGTGCGCTACTTCACGGCAAACGGGCATGAGGTTTTTCTGGATCTCAAGTTCCACGATATCCCCAATACGGTCGCGTGCGCCTGCCAGGCTGCTGCAGCATTAGGCGTATGGATGATGAATGTGCACGCCTCGGGCGGGAGCAAGATGATGTCAGCCGCAAGGGCCGCGCTGGATGATCCAGGAGGATCCAATCGCCCCTTGCTTATTGGTGTGACGGTGCTGACCAGCATGGCTGGTGAAGACCTGAGAGAGCTTGGTGTGAATGCTGATCCCGGCGAACAGGTATTACGGCTTGCCACGCTGGCCAAGGCGTCGGGGCTTGACGGTGTCGTGTGTTCTGCGCAGGAGGCTGCATTGTTGCGGGACGAGTTTGGGCGGAATTTCAAGTTGGTGACACCGGGGATACGACCCAGGGGGGCTGCAATAGACGACCAGAGCCGTGTGTTAACACCAGCCGACGCGATACGTAGTGGCTCTGATTACCTGGTCATGGGACGCCCGATTACAAGAGCCGAAGATCCGGCTTCAGTGCTTCATCATATAAACCAGGAGATACAGGTCGCAATCCAAGGTTAGCAAGAGCTTCGCAGCACTGAATTATTTCCAGGGAAGCTCCGATTTTATCTAGTAGACCAATGCAGGGTGCGCTGTGCGCGTGGGAAAGAACATGCAAGTTATTGCACGGCGCACCCCACAGGCATGGCATACCTGAATGCCATGATATCGCGAAACAATCAGCGGCAAGCGATTGCTAAGAAATGGCTTACGCAGGTAAGCAAATTCGTACACAAGAATCGGAAAAGCCCCAATTGTGGTCGGCGTCCGCAACTGTATGATGTGAACTGTTTCGGCACTTGTTCGAAACGGCAACCGGGCAAGTGGATGATGCCCGGCACATTACACGTTCAAGGAGGGCTTTATGATAATACTGCGTCGTTTGCTGGTGGTCTGCTTGTTGCTGGTGCCACTGGTGGCAATTTCCGATCCAGTCGTCAACATCAACACCGCGGATTCGGAAAGGCTTGTCGATGACCTGGTTGGTATCGGACCACAAAAGGCGTTAGCCATTGTTCGCTATCGCCAGCAGCATGGGCCATTTAAACAGGTCGAAGATCTGGCTCTTGTTGGTGGTATCGGTGCCAAGACGGTCGAACAGAATCGTTCCCGGATGACGGTAGCCGCTCCGGAAACAAAACCATAAGAAACACTCATGCCGCTCTTCCCGGGGATTAGGGGAGTCACCCCGGGAAGGGTTTTCGATCAATCCGTGGGTGCAGTTGGCGGGTGCGGCGATAGCAAGACCCAGAGCATCAGAAACCAGCGGTTATGCCTCTGTCTGGCAGCTTGTGACAGGGATGTGACTGGTAATACATGGACGTAAGCAGTATCTGCCTTGCAGAGGCATATCCACTTGTTTCTGGCCGAAAAAAACAATTAATTGAATGGGATAAGTTAATATTACACGGCCCCTTTATTGACCTGCTGGTGGTGTTTGGGTATCGTTAAGGACCATCGAAAAGGGCCCGATTTACCCAACATAACAAAACTGTAATGCACTATTATCCAGTTATCCTGACCGGGGGGGCGGGCAGTCGCCTCTGGCCGGTGTCTCGTGAATACTATCCTAAACCGCTGCTACCCATATTCGGCGATAAGACGCTTCTGCAGGACACTGCAACCAGGCTGAATCCCATTAATGATGTAGGCGCCCCGGTTTTTGTCTGTAACGAAGAACACCGTTTCCTGGTGGCAGAACAGGCTCGGGCACTTGGCAAGGATCCGGAAGCTATCCTGCTGGAGCCGAAAGGACGTAATACGGCTCCCGCATTGACGATTGCAGCACTCTATCTGGTCGATAAGGAAGCCGATGCCATGATGGTCGCCATGCCCGCTGATCACGTGATTCCCAACCAGGAATCCTTTGCTGCTGCGGTTGAGCAGGGCGGCAAGCTGGCAGAGAAAGGCTACCTGGTTACCTTTGGCGTGGTCGCGGATAAGCCTGAGACAGGTTACGGTTACATCCGTCGTGGCAATGAAATAGAGGCAACTGGTGTATTCCATGTCGATCGCTTCGTGGAGAAACCGGATGCTGATACTGCACAGTCTTATATTGATGCGGGAGACTATTACTGGAATGCCGGAATCTTTCTGCTCAGGGCCGATCGATGGCTGGAAGAGATGCAGAAATATCAACCGGAAATGCTGAAAGCCTGTCAGCAGGCCATGGATAGCAGCAGCCGAGACAGTGATTTTGTGCGGGTCGACAAACAGGCGTTTCTTTCCTCTCCATCAGATTCTATCGACTACGCGGTTATGGAGAAAACGGATCGAGCAGCAGTTGTACCGCTGCAAACGGACTGGTCCGATGTAGGGTCCTGGTCTTCGCTCTGGGAGATATCAGAGCAGGATGAGGCGGGTAATGTCACCAGGGGTGACGTCTTGACACACGCGACGAAGAATTCACTGTTCATGGCCGAAAATCGGTGTGTTGCCGGGGTTGGGCTGGAAAATGTGATTGTGGTGGAAACGGCTGACGCGGTGCTTGTTGCAGACATGAGTCGGTGTCAGGACGTCAAGGAGATCGTCGGCAAATTAAAAGAATCTGGTCGCGACGAACACCGTTTTCACCGTCGGGTATGCCGGCCCTGGGGAGACTATGAAGGAATCGACCATGGAACCCGCTACCAGGTAAAACGGCTGACGGTAAAACCCGGCGCCCAACTCTCCCTGCAAATGCATCATCACCGGGCGGAACACTGGATCGTGGTTTCAGGCACGGCGAAAGTCACGCGTGGTGAAGATGTCTTTATCCTCTCAGAGAACGAATCCACTTATATTCCTATAGGCACCAACCACCGTCTCGAGAACCCAGGCAACATTCCCCTTGAAATTATAGAAGTGCAGTCGGGCAGTTATCTGGGAGAAGACGATATTGTACGATTTGAAGATATCTATAATCGGGTAGAGCAATAAGAAAGCATCGAAAAGCTCGATGCTGGTTTCAGATCTGAATTAACAGGATACCATCACGCTGAATATTATCCGGGCAGTTCCATTGTCTGTGGGAAGGTATCTCGCAGCGCAGTCTGGAATTTGAAATTTGATTTCCGTTATCATCGTTAACCACAATTCCAGTGACGCGCTCAGCCAATGCATCGTATCGATATTCAATGCATGTCATGATGCGAGTGTCATCGTTGTTGATAACGCTTCTACTGATGACAGTCTTTCACTGCTGGAATCCTCCTATGCAAATGATCCAAGGCTTGAAATTCTGCGCAATCGACAAAATATGGGCTTTGCCGTTGCATGTAATATGGGAACTTGCCTGGCAAAAGGACCGTATCTGTTGTATTTGAACCCCGATTGCCTGATTGATGAAAATACCCTGCCAGGGCTTTTGGCCGCACTAGGAGAGAATGCAGGCGCTGGTATGGTTGGTGGCCTGCTTCTCAATCCTGACGGCACTGAGCAGGCTGGCGGGAGGCGCGCAATTCCTACGCCATGGCGGACTCTGGTACGGGTCTTTAATCTGACGGGACTGGCAAAGTACTACCCCAGGCTGTTTTCCGATTTTAATTTACATCGACAGCCCTTACCGGATAAGCCAATTGAAGTTGAGGCGATTTCCGGGGCCTGTATGCTGGTCCGACGTGAGGCGCTGGAGGAGGTCGGAGGCCTGGATGAAGACTATTTCCTGCATTGTGAGGATCTCGACTGGTGTATGCGGTTTCGGCAAAAGGGTTGGAATATTCTGTTTGTGGCCGATGCCAGAATTATCCATCAACAGGGTGTCTGCAGCCGATCACGCCCGGTGTTTGTAGAGTGGCATAAGCATAGGGGAATGATGCGCTTTTATCGTAAACACTTCCGCCATCAATATCCGGGCGTGCTGATGTGGTTGGTTGGCATAGGTGTCTGGTTGAGATTTGCTTTGCTGGCGGTATATTACACGGCCCGCCGAGTCCCGCTGTGGTTAAGGCATCGTCATGGCTAGACGGGTGATTGGTGTTCTGGGTGCCAGCAGCCTGGTCGGCGAGCGTCTGTTGGCCGCTGAAACCACGGAATGTCAGGATGCTGGCGTCGAGTATGTGGCTTTCACAAGACGTTCAGTCGATCCGGATCCGGCGCCCGGTCAGCGGGTAAGCTGGCGCTGTTTGCGAGAAAATGTACTGCAGAAGGATGTGCGGTCAATAGAATATTGGATTTGCCTGGCGCCGCTTTGGGTGTTACCAGACTACTATTCATTGTTGGAAATCTGGGGTGCACGCCGGGTAGTGGTATTGAGTTCCACCAGTCGTTTTACCAAAACAGATTCACCCGACCTCGCTGAACAAGACGTCGCTGCTTCTCTGCTCTCGGCTGAGAGGCAGTTGATCGATTGGGCCGAGCAACGGGGAATCGCCTGGATTATTTTGCGTCCAACGCTTATATACGGATTCGGTCGCGATAAGAATATTGCGTCGATTGCCAATTTTATACGCCGTTTCGGGTTTTTCCCGCTGTTGGGTGCGGCGAAAGGGTTGCGACAACCCATTCACGCCAGCGATGTTGCAACAGCGTGTTTGCAGGTCTTGAGCCATACCGAAGTTGTTAATCAGGCCTACAATATTTCCGGCGCGGAAACGCTGACTTATGACGAGATGGTCAGGCGGGTGTTTGACGCGATGGGTAAAAAATCGCGTTTTCTGCATATTCCTCGGGTTGTCTTTCGTCCCGTGGTTGTATTATCGCACCTTGTCCCTCGTTTCCGGGATGTTTCCATTGGAATGGCGGAGCGAATGAACCAGGACTTGATTTTCGACCATAGTCACGCTGTGCGGGATTTCTGTTTTAGACCAGGGCCGTTCAATTTACACAGGGGCGATGTCTCGTGATTCACTGCTCGATTGCTGGCTAATCTATTCGTTACAGTACGCTAGGTTATCAACCGCTGCGGCCAGATACCGCGTATGAAGAAGGTGTTACGAAAATAGCGGGTATCGCAAAACGCACAGACTGCTATTTGGAAGAGAATGAAGTGGTTATGAAATCAACAAAACACTATTTTTCACTGATTGCACAAAAATCGGCGGCCGATTTGATTTCAGAAGCCCGTCGAGGCTATTTGGGTATTCTTTGGTGGATTATCGAGCCTGTCATTTACATGTCAGTGTTTTATCTGATATTTGTGGTTGTTCTTGATCGTGGGGGTGAAGATCGCGTTGCTTTTCTGCTGACAGGCTTGGTGGTGTGGAAATGGTTTGTCTCATCGATTCCTCAGTGTGCGAACTGTATTTCAGCAAATATCGGGCTGATACGGCAGGTTTATATTCCAAAGCATGTATTCCCGGCTATGGTTGTGATGACCAGCACCACGAAATTTCTGATCATTCTTGTGCTACTCATTGCCTTTCTAATTATTGCCGGAAAAAGTCCAAGTGCTGCATGGTTGTCTCTACCAGTATTGATGGGGGTACAGTTACTGGTGACGCTGGCTATTGGCAGTGTGCTTTCCGCTATTGTTCCCTTTATTCCAGATCTAAAACTGATTGTTGATAATGGCATGATACTGCTGTTTTTTCTGTCTGGTGTATTTTTTGACATAAGCTCCGCATCACCGGAGATTAAAAGCTATCTTTATCTGAATCCTATGGTGCTTATCATAGAAAACTATCGGAAAGTTTTACTGGATGGGGTATGGCCTGACTGGTCTATGCTCGGTACCGTATTATCGATATCACTGGGCGGTCTAGCGTTGGGGTGGTATCTACTTCGACGGTTTGATGGTACCTACGTGAAAGTGATTTAAAATGATCCAGAAACTTAAGGAAAGACAAGCGGCAATCAGCGTTGAAAATGTCGGTGTCGCTTATCAACGCAGGGCTGGTTTTTTCCGCAAGGAAAAGTTTTGGGCATTGAAGGACGTCTCTTTCGATGTTTATCATGGTGAGACGCTTGGTGTAATTGGCAGGAATGGCGTGGGAAAAAGCACGCTTCTGAGGTTGCTGGCAGGACTCATTTCCCCGGATAAAGGTCACGTGGTCAATCACGGCGTAACTGCAACATTGCTTTCTCTGCAGGTTGGATTTATACAGTACTTGACTGGACGGGAGAATGCGATTTTAAGCGGCATGATGTTGGGTCTTTCCAAACAAGCAGTTTTGGCGCAAATGGATCACATCCGCTCCTATGCAAATATTGGCGAATTCTTTGACCAGCCTATGCATGGGTATTCATCAGGCATGCGGGCGAGGCTTGGCTTTTCAGTCGCCATACATGCTGATCCGGATGTGGTTCTCCTTGATGAGGTGTTGGGGGTGGGTGATGCACTATTCCGGGAAAAATCTCAAAACACTATAAAAGATCTTGTCCACTCGGATAATTCGGTGGTTCTGGTTTCCCATCAACCTGCGATGCATAGAGAGATGTGTGATCGCCTTGTATGGATCGAAGCTGGTGTCGTGCAGGGTTCAGGCGATGTAGGAACGGTATTGGATGACTACCTGCAATATCACAAGAAAAAAAGAAGCTAGCGATGCAGCCGGAATATCGTGCTGATGTGGGAATTAAACAGAACAAGGACGCAGTGCTTGTTGTCGGGATGCATCGTTCAGGTACTAGTGTTCTGACACGAGGCCTCAAGGCACTAGGGGTTCAGCTGGGCGACCATTTGGCGAGTTCCGCCGAAGACAACTTAAGGGGTTTTTGGGAAGATAAGGATGTACTTGATGTCAATGAAAAAATACTGAGGGCTCTTGGTCGTCGATGGGATAGCGTAAGTCCTGTTCCGTTAGCAAGTTTACAAGACGAAGTATTTCGTTCTTTGCGTGACGAAGGTAGAACATTACTGAAAGAACGTTTCGGGAAGGAATCACTATGGGGAATAAAAGACCCCAGGCTTTCCCGTTCCCTGCCTTACTGGCTTCCTCTCATAGAGGAAATGGGGGTTCGTCCTCATTTGTTATTAGCTGTCAGGCACCCAGCAAGTATCGCGCATTCATTGGCTGTCAGGAACGGGCTGAGTGAGCAGCACTCCGCTTTACTTTGCCTGGGGCATTGGCTGAATGTGCTTCGGAGTGTTGATTCCATAAGCAGCCTGGTCATAGATTACGATGATTATCTTGAAGATAGCAAACATTATTTGGCCGGTATCGCTGACTGGCTGGGAGTTGAAGTCTCTTCCGAAATCAGGACAGAAATAGATTACTTTTCCAGCAATTTCTTGAGTAAATCTCTTAGGCATACCAGGGCAACAGAACATGACACCATGAGATGGAAAGAGAGCGGGGGGTGTTTCGCTCTGGCAATTGATCTCTACTCAGCGCTGCGGCAGTCTTCGCATGAATCACAAGGCAAAAGACGATCCTGGGAAAAATATTTCCGTGAATATGAACTGCTTACTCCCACGCTTGATTATATGGCTGCTCTTCAAGATGCAAGTCATGCACGTACTGCTGAGCTTGAGTCTCAGATGAAATCCCGCGACCAGGAGATATTTCGGCTTAACGACGTAGTCGATAAAAGTAGCATTCAGTTGCGTGAACTGTCCGACCATTTGTCAATTCGTATCAATAAGATATCTGAACTGGAGCGTAGGCACGAAGCCTCACAGGAGAGAGAGGGTCGACTGGCGCAGGAGCTGGAGACTACGCAGCAGGAGCTGGAGGCGACGCAGCAGGAGCTGGAGGCGACGCAGCAGGAGCTGGAGGCGACGCAGCAGGAGCTGGAGGCTACACAATTGCTGGAGAGCGAACTGACGCAAAACCTGGAAAAAACACAACATCACTATACATCGCTTTTGGCTTATCAGTCAGGTATAAAAAAGATGTTGGAACGTGAACGATATTCCGTTCTTAAGCCGATGGCTCGACACTTATATCGCATGGGGGTCTCGACGGTTTTATCTATGCCTCCATGGGTACAGCCGATACTCAGGAGGATCAAGCGTCGCTTGTTGCCAAAATCAATAGCTTTACAAGTTCCGGCATGGGATATGACCGTAAATCAGGGGGCATTTGATGACGTTAAAATTTCCCCTGACATACCATCGTGTGAAGAAAATAGTTACGATGTTATCGTATTCCCTGTAATCGATTGGCATTTCAGGGTCCAAAGACCACAGCATATAGCAAAGTGCCTGGCACAGAACGGTCATCGCGTGTTTTATTTTTCCACGACGTTCGGAAGTGGTGGGGCAGGTGTAGACGTGCTCGAACAAATCGAAGATCGCGTATTAATCTGTCGGTTCAATATGCCGCAACCACATCCGGTTATATATGAAAAAATGCCGACTAAGGCCCAGGAAAAAGTGCTTATTGATGCCTTGAACTCCTTCCTGGAAAAAACAGGAATACGACACAGGGTCGCAATAGTTGACCATCCCTTCTGGCGTCCCGTGGCGTTGACACTTCCCGGAACGATGGTCATTTATGACTGTATGGATGATCATGGTGGTTTTTCGAATAACGCCGATATCATTCTTCAGTCAGAGGAGCAGTTGTTTCGGGAAGCCGATTTGGTAATAACAACATCCGCTACGCTTTCTGAAAAGGTAGGCAAACGGCGAAATAATATCCTGATTCGCAATGCAGCAGATGCCGAGTGGTTCGCACAACCACCGGATACGCTTGCATACAGTTCAGAACGGCCGGTGGTAGGCTATTTTGGCGCAATATCGGAATGGTTTGATATGGATTTAGTCATCAAGTCAGCTGAAGCATATCCAGAGTATGATCTTGTACTCGTCGGGAGTACTTTTCTATGCGACACGAGAAAGGCCGATAAAGCAGACAATATTCATTTTGTAGGGGAAGTGTCATATGCAGATTTAAAAGGCTATCTATACGCTTTCGATGTCTGCCTTATTCCGTTTAAGCTTATAGAGCTTATACAATGCACAAATCCGGTGAAATTGTATGAATATCTGGCCGCGGGTAAACCTGTTGTGACGACAGATATGCCGGAGCTTCGTCTGGTAAACGAACATGTTTATCTATCACAAGACTCAGAGTCTTTTATTGCCAATATTCAACAGGCGATGGAATCTAAAAATGAACGCGAAGGTATTGCCTCCCGACAAGCATTTGCACTTGGCAATCAGTGGGGAAACAGGGTGGAACAACTGGAAGAGTCGATAAAAGACAATCAGCCGTCAGTCACTGTCGTCGTTCTTACCTACAATAATATCGAGTATACCCGTGCCTGTTTGAAAAGCCTGGAGAGATTTACGAATTATCCGAATTGGGAATTGATTATCGTTGATAATGCATCCACGGATGGCTCGCCAGAGTTCCTTAGCGAGTATGTGGGACAACGTGAAACCGCCAAATTGATTCTTAATAAGGACAATGTTGGCTTTTCTGCAGGAAATAATGCCGGTATTAAAGAGGCTTCAGGGGACTATGTGGTTCTTCTTAATAATGATACCTATGTAACCGATGGCTGGCTTTTTGATTTGATTCGTCATTTCAGGAGGGATGAATCATTGGGTGTCGTTGGGCCTGTAACCAATAATATCGGTAATGAGGGAAGGATAGAGATAAACTACGACAGTATGGAGGGGATGGCTGTCGCATCGAGAAAATATGTACAGGAACACAGCCGAGAGCTTGTCTACGTTGATACCGCAGCGTTTTATTGCGTCGCTATAAAGCGTGATGTCATAGACAGGGTAGGTCTTCTTGACGAGGCATTTGGGCGCGGTTTCTTTGAGGATGATGATTATTGTATGCGAGCACGTAATGCAGGATATAAAGTGGCTATAGCCGATGACACGTTCGTGCATCACCATCTGTCAGCATCCTTCAGCGCATTGAAAGCAGAGGAGAGGCAATTACTGTTCGATAATAACAAGGCTGTTTACGAAGCAAAATGGGGTCCATGGAAACCCCATCAATACAGGAAGGCACGCCATGTGTCCGGACAAAGAATAATCAGTGGTTTATTTAAAGGCTGACTAGGAATGCGTATTCATTGTGTATTATTGATTATTGTGTGAAGCGTGAATGAATATAATATTACATGTGGGAACTGAAAAGACCGGTTCTACTGCTATTCAGTCGGTTCTAAAAGACTCTTATAGAGGGCTTTTGTCTTCCGGGTATCTGTTCCCAACAAACATCGGTGAGCCTTGCCACATAAAGTTAACTGCCTGTGCCTTGGGCGGGCTAAACAATAGCCCAATCAGGAAATTGCTCGGAATTGAAGAAGAGGAAAAATTCAGACAGTTCACGGAAAACACAAGGGAAAGTTTACGGTCCGAGATCAAAAAAACCAACCCAAAGACGCTTGTTATAAGCGATGAGCATATTAATGCTCATTTGGCAGGGGCAAAACTCCTGGCAGAATACAAAAAAGTTATAGAAGAATTTGGTACCGTACAAACGGTTATTATTTATTTGCGAAGACAGGATTATTTTCGCCTTAGCCTGTTTGCGGAAGCGGTAAAAAGCGGTAATTTGACGCATTTTGATACAGATGATCTTTTGCCGGTATTTGATAGGGTGCCTCCGCGTTTCGATTATCTGAATATCCTGCAAAACCTGGAAGAAGTGTTCGGGAAGGAGTGCCTTATTCCAAGGGTATTTGATCGTAGTACATTTCCCGATCGAAATGTGGTCAATGATTTCATTGATGCATGCAGCTTGCCGCTTCCCCACGACGCACCAAATAGAAATGAGAAGAACACCAGTATAGACGGAAGAGTAATTAGACCGCTCGCCAAGGTGTCTTCTTTTATTCAAAAAGCAGGTCTGAGTAACAAGCTGCGTAACTCCATTATTAGTCGGTTATCCGGATTGTTTGCAGGTCCTTCTATTGTTCTCGAGCCAAGTGTACATAGGTCTTATATGCGCCAATTTGAAAGTCAAAACAGACAGATCAAGGAAAAATATTTTTCGCACTTACCAGGCAATAAATTGTTTGAATCTGGCGGATTGGATGGGGCAGAGCAATCAGACGCACCGGTAGCCACTCTAAGTTGGCCAGAGCTATTTACAGCTTATGCGAGATCGTGCGAAGACGGTTTGTTTAAATATGAACCACATAAGGATGATAACAGGAACCTAGCGCCACCAAAGAAGACGCCGCATGCGGCGGGGGAGGGTGAGACGGTTAAGGCCACTTGTTCATTATGTGGGTGCGAGTATTTGTTAAGATTAGATCAATTTAGTAGAGAGGGAAAGCTTTGCACAGCATGTGGGGCATCTGGCCGAAGCCAGGCTATTGGCTTTTATATATCCAGCATACTTTGTTCAAATACATTGCCGTTGAAATCTCAAAAAAAGGATTTCACTAAACGGGTAGTAGGCTTATCAGATGGGAAGATATACGCAGACATTCTTTCGCGGAAATTTAGCTACGTAAATACGTATTACCACAGAAAACCATATTTGGATATAAAGGCACCTCACGAGAAGTATGAAGATGCATTTGACCTTTTGATTTCAGCGGATGTGTTTGAACATGTAACCGAACCCACTATTGATGCATTTGTCGGTGCATTCAGGATATTGAAGCCGGGCGGGTATCTTGTTTTGACAGTACCGTTTGTCAATAAGGGAGAGGCAATTGAGCATTATCCAGGTGCTGTCGGTTATCGTTCATATAAGGACAAAGATGGGACATGGGTAGCGGAGATAGAATATAAGAATGGTGAAATAATTTTAGATAGGGTTCCGAAATTTCATGGTGGGCCAGGTAAAACACTGGAAATGAGAATATTTAACAGGGCAAGAGTTGTTGACGAATTAAAAAATGCGGGATTTGTGGACATTCAGGTACACGACGAGAATCTGCCGCAGCATGGTATTAACTGGTCCCCGCCGTCTCGAGTGATAACTGCAAGGAAAGGCGCGGATAGTGAATAGACCAAAAGAGTGCCTCGTCAGAAAAATGTGTCGATAGTTTTCGGGGCATCTAAAGCACCAATCGCGTGATACAAAGCGATTTCAGCGGCATGGTGGATTCGAAAACCGTATGCTTATCTGGTGGTCAGTTTTGCGTTGTTGTTGAAACCGTTCGACTATCCCCCTGGGAAACTGTCCCTTGGCCCGGAACCAGTTCACTAACAATGGTCGATGTTTCCTCAATCTGCGAGCCACCTTCTTTATGGGTCCAATCTTGGAGCACATCGTCTTCGCGCACCATTTTTCTAGAAACTGTCCAGCCCACCAAGACGACAGATGCGACCAGAAGAACTGGAGCTGAATATGGCGTTATGGATGATCAAATATGAGGCTCTTCAGAAAAATACGATGGGTGGCCTTCTTTACCACCGATCTGGATCTCTCAGTCGAACAGATTATTGAATACTAGGGCGCCTGCTGGAAAGTAGAATTCGGATTCAAAGAGACCAAACAAGAGATTAGCAGTTGAAAGAGCCAGACCCGCAATGCCCATGCCTTCGAGAATCACTTGAACTTTTGCATGATGGCCGCTACAGTCTCGTAAATTTATGCTGACCATATCAACACCGAGTCCGTATAGGGGTCATGTGGTAAAGGGCAGAACCAGTTTTGGCTTTTCCTGTGCGAAGGCTCATTGTCGAAATTCCTGCCTCAATGAAGAAATTCTCTGGCTTTGTCCTTGTCAACACGGAACCGGTAATAATCCTTTTGCCTTGCTCTTTCTGTGCATGGGCGCTTAAGTTGAGCTTGGTTCGCATCGGCAAATTTACGTGAAGCATTAGTAAAATGGGTGCAGAAAAAAAAATACTCGCTGTAATTGGTACGCGCCCAGAAGCCATTAAAATGGCGCCAATTGTGTTGGCATTGCAAAAATGCAAGTGGGCCGACGTAAAAGTCATTGCGACTGCTCAACATCGTGAAATGCTTGATCAGGTGTTGTCTCTTTTTGATATCACCCCCGACTTTGATCTGGATATCATGGAGGAAAATCAGGGGCTAGTAGATCTAACGTCCCGTCTATTACTCGCTTTAGACAAAACGCTGGAAGCGTCTAGTCCGGACATTGTACTGGCGCAGGGTGATACTACAACAGTGATGACAACGGCTCTGGCATGTTTTTATCGCAGAATTCCCTACGCTCACGTAGAAGCCGGATTACGTACGGGGAATATAGCTAATCCTTTCCCAGAAGAGATGAACCGCGTGGTGGCCAGCCATTTGTCAACGATGCATTTTGCACCAACCGAAAGCTCGAAATCCAACCTTTTGCAGGAAAATATTCCGGAGACAGCTATTCATGTCACTGGTAATACGGTTATTGATGCACTGCTGATGACTGCAGAGAAAGATATCGAGCTAGATATTGTATTAGATCGCTCAAAGCGCCTGGTTCTGATGACTTCGCATCGACGAGAAAACTTCGGTTCACCTATGCAGGAGGCGTTCGGTGCCGTGCGGGAACTGGTTGAGCGTAATAGTGACATTGAAGTGGTCTACCCCGTTCATCCTAATCCGAATGTGAAGGAGCTCGCATACGGAATACTAGGGGATCATCAAAGAATTAAACTCATTGATCCATTGGACTATGCGCCATTTGTACAGATTATGAAACAGGCGTTTCTGATTATCTCCGATTCCGGCGGTGTTCAGGAAGAAGCGCCTGCGCTAGGTAAGCCTGTATTGGTACTCAGGGACAAGACTGAACGTCCCGAGGCAGTTGAGGCGGGCGTCGTAAAACTGGTAGGGACCAATCGCGAGCGTATTCTGTT
>Ga0265303_10001430_pt1 | contig 14670 bp, 16 predicted proteins | sample Helome_2_FD_192494 | JGI IMG/M metagenome (GOLD analysis project Ga0265303, IMG submission 192494) | Marine sediment microbial communities from subtidal zone of North Sea - Hel_20160317 (Illumina Assembly) | ecosystem: Environmental > Aquatic > Marine > Subtidal zone > Sediment ... | reverse complement strand
AGTACACAACCCATAATGACACGGTCGACATCGCCGGCGTCGATTCCACACGCCTCGACCGCTCCCTTCACGGCGGCAGATCCGAGTTGCGGCGCTGTTGCCCCGCTCAAAGACCCCTGGAACGCACCGATGGGTGTGCGTTTGGCGGCAACTACTACGACTGTGTCCGGACTCATGGGAATAGGCTCCAGCTTCTGCGAGATTTTACGATTGGGTCGCCACTTTCAACCAAATTCCGTTGCTGCGCAATACTACAAGAGTGGCAGACTTACTCGTCAGGATTATCGCCGTCAGCCAGCAGATCCGGCTCGTCCAGTACGGCGAGAATCCGTTGTCGGGCGGCTTCTGCGAGCCCGCGGCTTGTCCCGAATTCCGGGTCCCCCGGGACAATAGGCGGCAGGATGTCGATAGTCAGCGTGCCGGGGCGCGGTAGTCGCGCTTTTGCGGGCAGCATGTGACGTGATCCGCCGATCGCAATCGGTACAACCGGCATGTCACCTTTGATAGCCGCAACGAAAGCACCGGGTCGAAAGCGGTCGACGCCAGGTTCAACAACGAATGTGCCCTCGGGAAAAAATGCAAGGGATTCGCCGCCTAATGCGGCCTTGACGATGGTGCGGGCGTCGCGCGTGCTCCCTTTGATATCGCTGCGTTCCACGAATCGGGAGCCGGATCGTCGCAGCAGGAAGTGTGCCGGGGCAAAGTCCCGCATTTCGCCCTTGATCACAAAATTGAAACGCCAGGGCAGGTATCCTTTGAGCAGGAAGCCGTCGAGGTAGCTGGCGTGATTGGCAACGACCACGCAACCGTCGTCTGGCAGGTTATCGATGCCCTGTACCTGCACATCGACGCGCGGCATGACGAAGACCATCTTGGACATCCAGGTGACCAGTTTCAGCCGCCTTTCAGTCCAGGGCACGATAATTACGGTGACCAGCGCGACAAGGACGGCAATGCCGAAACAGAGCCAGGCAAACAGGCCCCAGGCCGCGTCCCGTATGGATGTGACCCAGTTCACTTTATGTTAATGCCTTCCCTAATGTGTGACAGCGGTCACGCCCGACCCCAGGCTTCCTCAGCATACTCATAAACCTCGCAAAATCCGTCGCTTGGCGATTGAAGTGACCCGGTATGCTAACAGCAGCGTAGTGGTTGGCACAGGAGCATTCATCGCAATACAAAGGAATGTGCGACTAAGGAAGATGGACGTTTATGGGCAGTGGTAACAAACAAAGCAAGCCAGAATCAGTAATGGTCAAGCGCTCGGAAGAGCTCGTGGACCGTTTTCTCGACGCGATCTGGATGGAACGTGGGCTGTCCAAGAATACGCTTGGTGCCTATCGTGCCGATCTGATGACGCTCGGTCGCGGTCTGTCCGAAGGCAACAAATCGATCGAGCAGGCCGACAAGGCCGACCTCCTGGATTTCATTGCCAAGCGCGTGGAGTCCGGTGCCAAACCACGGTCGACAGCACGCCAGTTGTCAAGCTTCCGCCGTTTCTTCCGCTACATCATGCGAGAAGGCATGCGTGACAATGACCCGACGGCGGAGATCGAAATGCCGCGTATCGGGCGTTCGCTGCCCAAGAGCCTGTCGGAAGATGAGGTCGATGCACTGTTGAATGCCCCCAATACAGACGAGCCGCTGGGTCATCGCGACCGTGCCATGCTCGAGCTGTTATATGCGACGGGCCTCAGGGTTTCCGAGCTCATCAATCTCAAGCAGTCGCAGATCAACTTCAACCAGGGCGTACTGCGCATCGTCGGCAAGGGCGATCGTGAACGACTCATTCCGCTCGGCGACGAATCACAGCGTTGGCTCAAGGACTTCATCAATGGTCCGCGCATGGAAATTCTGCTCGAGCGCCAGACTGACTACCTGTTCCCGACACGCCGCGGCGACCGAATGACGCGCCAGGCGTTCTGGCACATCATCAAGCGATACGCTGAGAAAGCCGGTGTCCGCCAGAAGATGTCGCCACATAGCTTGCGTCACGCGTTTGCCACGCACCTGCTCAATCGCGGTGCCGACCTTCGGGTCGTGCAGATGCTGCTGGGTCACAGCGATCTTTCGACGACCCAGATATATACGCACGTTGCCCGCGAGCGGCTGAAAGACCTGCACGGCGAGCACCACCCCCGCGGGTAGCTGTTTTCAGCAGATTTTCAACCTGGGCGGCAAACTCGCTGCAACAAAATGCCCTGTCGCAGGGTCTGTTTGTTAAACTTGCCGCGCATTTTTCCAGGGATTGACCCAATGAACCGATTTTTCGACGCATGCACCCGTTTGTTCGCAGCTCTGTCGCTGCTGTTCCTGGCGGTGTCTGCGCACGCCGCGGATGCGGACCCTCAGCTCGAACAGGCTCGCGCCAAGGTCGCCGAGATGTTCGATTCAATCGAACCCAGGCACGTCAATCCAAGTCCGGTTGATGGCTGGTACACGGTGCAGAAGGGATCGATTGTCGCCTACATTTCCGCCGACGGCCGCTACCTGCTGCAGGGCGATCTCATCGATCTCGACGAGCAGGTCAACCTGAGCGAGCGAAGCCGCAGCGATTCTCGCCGTGAGCTGGTCAGCGAATTGACTGACGATGAGGCGATCATGTTCTCGCCGGCTGAGGTCAAGCACGCGGTTACAGTCTTCACCGATGTTGACTGCACGTACTGTCGCAAGCTGCACGGTGAAATCGACGATTATATGAATCACGGTATCGCCGTGCGGTACGTCCTGTATCCGCGAAATGGTCCGGCATCGCGTGCGTGGAGCACGTCAGAAGATGTGCTGTGCGCTCGTGACCAGGGCAAGGCGCTTACAGCGGCGAAGCTGGACCGTGAATTCCAGACGTCAAAGTGTGACGCGTCAATGCTGACCAGGCACTACACGCTCGGCCAGGATATCGGCCTCAGCGGGACGCCTGCGATTGTCCTCGAAGATGGCAGCATCATCTCGGGTTATCTGCCGCCGGCAGCACTGAACATGCGCCTTGAGAGCCTTAGCGCGCAATAACGGGTCGTTTCAGGAATGCGAGCGCCGTAGCTCGTGAACGTGGACCCCGTTGTTCTTGCCGCGGTCTTCAAAATATTTCTCTAGAGCGAACTTGCCGCTGTGGAATGCGATCTCGTCCCAGGGGATTTCGTCTTCGCTGAACAGCGCAGCTTCCAGCGTCTCTTCGCCAACGCCGTAGTCACCGGTGAGCTTGCCAGTGTAGAAGAGGTGCACCTGGCCCGCCTCAACGACATCGACCAGGGCAAACAGGTGGCCGAGCTCAACGGTCGCAAGCGCTTCTTCGAGCGTTTCTCTCGCCGCGCCACCAGCAACGGTCTCGCCCAGTTCCATGAACCCGGCGGGTACAGTCCAGTAGCCGTAACGCGGCTCGATAGCTCGTTTGCACAGCAACACCTTGCCATCACGTTCTGCGACGCAGCCCACGACATTCTGCGGATTCCTGTAATGCACCCGATCGCAGCTATCGCAGATAGCGCGCTCTCGGTTGTCATCGTCCGGAATGCGGTAGCTCACCGTACCGCCGCAGCTGGAACAGAATTTCATCTGGGACCTGTTAATTAAGGTTGTTGGTGCCGGGAGGGGGAATCGAACCCCCACTCTGTTTCCAGAACCGGATTTTGAATCCGGCGCGTCTACCAGTTCCGCCATCCCGGCTATTGAATCGGGCCGTTTTGAGGCCTGAGCCCTGCCCGAAAGGCGCACAGTATATGCGGGGATTGATTACGGTGCGACCCTTTGCGATGCATAAGCATCTAAGATGGCAGATATGAGCAAATTTGCTGACATCGATATCGACCCCGGGATTATCAGGCGGGCTGCGGCCGGGGACGCGCGAGCGCACGAGATTATCTACCGTGCTTTTTCGGCGCCCGTGTATTCGATCTGCCTGAGGTTCACGAAAGTGCCGGCACACGCAGAGGACCTGGTCCAGGAGACGTTTATCGAAATCATGCGATCGATCGCGAAGTTCAGGGGTGAAGCGGCCCTCGGCAGCTGGATCCGGCGAATCGCTGTGACCAAAGCGCTGATGTTCCTGCGCTCCGCCTGGACCAAGCGGGGTCAGATGCTGGCCGATGACTGGCACGAAGTGACAGAAGGCGACGCGCTGAGTCATGGGATCTCGCGACATCCGGACGATGCGCTAGATCTCGATGCCGCACTGTCCAGCCTGCCGGATGTCAGTCGCGCCGTGGTCTGGTTACATGATGTCGAGGGATTTACGCACAAGGAAATCGCCGGGCTCATGGGCAAGACGGAGAGTTTCTCGAAGTCGCAGCTGTCACGCGCGTATCAGCGCCTGCGGCCGCTGCTCGAAGTAAAGGAAAACGGAACGCAGCCTGAGGGCGCGGCCATTAGCTACTAGATAGGAGTTACCAGGAATGTCAGGTAACAAGAAGGAAGACGAGATGATTTGCGCACTCACCGCGGAAGAACATGCTGCATTACGAACGGGGCTCAACGAGCTCCCGGATACGATGCCGCCACGCGTAGTGTGGCAGCGCATTCGTGAACAGGCCGAGGCGGAAGGCCTTATCAAACAGAAAGGCCTGCAAAAACGATCAAATTGGTACCTGGGTGCCGGGCTGGCAGCTGCAGCACTGGTTGCGGCCGTGATGATGCCCGGTTTGCTGCAAGGTCCGGGCAGCACAGACCCTGGTGGCGTAGTTGTGCCGAATACTATTGGGACCAGCACGCCCGTGCCGCTGAATACGCTTCAGACCCTGATGACCGAGTCGCGAGACCTCGAGAGTGACCTCCGGGCGCTGCCGGACGCGCCACGCGTTATGCGGGCAAGCACCATGGCCACGATCTCGGATCTCGAAGACCGAATCGCGGCGATCGATTACCAGTTGAATGATCCTGAGGTGCAAATGTCACCCGAGGACACCGAGCTTTTCTGGCGCGAGCGCGTCAGGTTAATGAAATCGCTGCTGCAGTTGCGCTATGCGCAGGCGCAACGGGCGGCGTTCTAAAGAAGGAGTAGTACCGAATGAAGATGTGGAAAGTTCTATTGCCCGTGGCAGCCGTGCTGTTGCTGGCAGGCCAGGCCGCTGCGCAATCGGAGGACGACGAGCGCGCACGCGCAATGGAGGCCAGGGAAGCCGAGATGGAAGAGAGGCTCCACAGCGCCGAGGCAAGAATGGCCGAAGCGGCGCGCGAAATTGCCGAGATTACGAAGGAGCGTCTGCCCCGTATGGCCCAGATCGAACAGCGCTTTGCGCTGTCGAGCAAGCCGCGGCTCGGCGTGAACATAGAGACCAGTATGGAGCCCGGGCCTGTAGAGGGCGTTACGGTTCTCGGTGTCACGCCTGGTAGTGCGGCCGATGATGCTGGCCTGCGTGCCGGCGATATACTGACGGCGGTTGATGATGAATCCCTGAGCGCTGCTAACTGTAGAGAGGCCAATGGTCGCCTGCTAAAGCGGATGAAGATCGTCGAGGAAGGCGATGTTCTTAATGTCGAGTACTTGCGCGATGGCAAGGTGGGCTCGGTTGAAATCGAACCGCGAATCGTCGAAAACCGGGCTATGACGTGGGTGAGTAAGGGGGGCTATGACTTTGACGTGCCACCCGTACCGCACGCGCCCGAGGTCGCGCAGCGCTTCACGATGGAGTATGGATTCCCCTGGGCCGGCACGGGCCTTGGCGATCTCGAACTTGTGGAACTGAATGAAGGCCTGGGCCGTTACTTCGGCACAGACAAAGGCTTGCTCGTCGTCGCCGCACCGAAGTCAGACGCATTTGACCTGCGTGATGGAGATGTCATCCAGAACATCGATGGTCGCGAGCCGAAGGACGTGCGCCATGCGCTACGTATTCTGGGTTCGTACCAGTCTGGCGAAAAGCTGAAATTGGGCATCATGCGGGACAGGAAGAGAGTGACGATCGAAGTCGAGATCCCGGCTGATCATCACGGTAACCTGCACCGCGAGCTGGATATTCACGTAGCGCCCCTGGCGCCCGTCGCTCCTATTCCCGCATCGTAATTCGATAGCGCTTGTACCCCACGGGCGCGCATGGCTTTGATACCATGCGCGCCCATGCTTATTTCGGACTTCGACTACGACCTGCCGCCCGAACTGATCGCCCATTATCCGGCGGCCGATCGGCGTGACAGTCGGCTGCTTGTTGTCGGGGACGAAACCCGCGACCTGGGATTCGCTGATCTGCCATCCCTGCTGCGCTCCGGCGACTTGCTGGTTTTCAATGACACGCGCGTCATCAAGGCACGTCTTGCGGCACGCAAGGAGACAGGTGGCAAAGCCGAGATCCTGATCGAACGCATCGAGAGTGACCGCGTAGCCCTGGCTCACGTGCGCGCCAGCAAGACGCCGAAGCCAGGCAGTCGTATGCATCTGGCAGGTGATGCGGAAGCCGTCGTGGTGGGTCGTGACGGGGATCTCTTCCTGCTCGAGTTCTCGGTGGAATTGCTGTCGTTCCTCGATGAGCACGGCAGTGTGCCGTTGCCGCCGTATCTCGAACGAGAAGCCGACGAGTCCGACCTCGAGCGCTACCAGACTGTTTACGCCAATGATCCGGGTGCTGTCGCGGCACCGACGGCTGGTCTTCATTTCGATGACGCAATGCTGGCGGAAACCCTGGCCGCGGGTGTGCGTCATGCGCACGTGACCCTGCACGTCGGCGCTGGCACATTCCAGTCTCTGCGAAAAGAGCATATCGAGGAAAATCGACTGCACAGCGAACGCGTCGAAGTGTCCCGGCAATGCTGTGATGCCGTCGCCGAGACCCGCGCCGCCGGCGGTCGAGTGATCGCTGTCGGGACAACAACAGTTCGCGCTCTCGAGTGCGCTTCGTCGAGCGGCTCACTGCGGCCGTTCCACGGTGAGACGGATATGTTCATCCTGCCGGGCTACAAGTTTCGTTCCGTCGACGCGATGCTTACTAATTTCCACCTGCCGCAGTCATCGCTCTTGATGCTCGTCTCTGCCTTTGCCGGCAGGAAGCGCATCCTTGCGGCCTATGAACATGCGGTGCGTGAGAAATACCGTTTCTTCAGTTACGGTGACGCCATGCTGCTTACTCGGATCGATCGTTCATGAAACTGACCATTGCCAACACCTCAGGTGCCGCGCGGACGGGTTCGCTGCAGTTCCGGCGCGGAACGGTACAGACACCGGCATTCATGCCCGTTGGCACCTACGGCACGGTCAAGAGCGTTACGCCGGAGGAAGTCTCGGCGGATGGCGCAGAGATCATCCTGGGTAACACCTTTCACCTGATGCTGCGTCCGGGTACCGAGATCATTCGCAAACACGGTGGCCTCCACGAATTCATGAACTGGCATGGACCGATCCTGACCGACTCGGGTGGTTTCCAGGTGTTCTCGCTGGCAGCCATGCGCAAGCTGTCGGAAGAGGGCGTCAAATTCCAGTCGCCGGTGAATGGCGATGTTGTCTTCCTGACTCCCGAAAAGTCGATGGAAGTACAGCATGACCTCAATGCCGATGTGACGATGATATTCGACGAATGCACACCCTATCCGGCGACCGAAAAAGAGGCCCGGGATTCGATGGCCCTGTCGTTGCGCTGGGCCTCGCGCAGTCGTCAGCGCTTCGACGAACTCAAGAGCGAGGAGCCCGACCGCGGGGAAGCGCTGTTCGGGATCGTACAGGGTGGCATGTACGCGGACCTCAGGGAGGAGTCGCTCGAAGGCCTGACCGATATTGGTTTCGATGGCTATGCGATCGGCGGGCTGGCGGTTGGCGAACCGGAGCCAGAACGGCTCGCTGTGCTCGACGAGCTGATGCCCAAAATGCCGGACGAGACACCGCGATATCTGATGGGCGTAGGCACGCCCGTCGACATTGCGGAGGGCGTTTTGCGGGGCGTCGACATGTTCGATTGTGTGATTCCGACACGGCACGGGCGCAATGGCCAGTTGTTCACATCACGCGGAAAGGTCAAGTTTCGGCATGCCCGTTACCGTGATGATACGTCGCCCCCGGACCCGGATTGCACGTGCTACACCTGCCAGAATTACAGTCTTTCCTACCTCCGGCACCTCGTGAAATGCGGGGAGATCCTGGCGCCACGCCTGGCGACAATCCATAATCTTCATTATTATCAAAAACTTATGATAGATATTCGCACGGCAATAGACGCCGGAACCCTGACTGAGTTCACGGCCGCGCTGCGCTCGACCTATACAAAATAGCGATATAAGCGGGCTTTGGGCTTGCCTTAATGTAAGTCGCCCCCAACTCCAGCGCTTGTGCCATAATACCGCGCTGTTTTTTGGGGACTATCATGGATTTCTTTATTCAGAACGCATACGCGCAAGGCGCGCAACAGGGCGACTCCACCAGTTTCATCATCATGATGGTTCTGATGTTCGCCGCTTTCTACTTTCTTCTCATTCGGCCGCAGCAGAAAAAGCAGAAACAGCACACAGAGCTGGTTTCTGGCCTGCAGGTTGGCGATGAGGTTCTGACGGCCGGTGGCATCCTCGGCAAGATCACGGGCGTGAGCGAGCACTACGCGGTAGTCGCGATCAATGACAACACCGAGATCAAGATTCAGAAAGCCAGCGTCTCGATGGTGGTTCCAAAAGGTACTTACGACGAAGCATGAACAAGTTTCCTTCGTGGCTTAACGCGCTGGTCCTCGCCATTCTCCTGGCGGGTTGCCTGTTCGCGCTGCCCAATATTTATGGCAGCGTCGACGCTATACAGATCGCTGACAACGGTGGCCTCGCTTACGATGAGCCGCGACTTGCCGAGTTGGTACGTACGGTCGAGAACGCCGGTATCACACCCGAGGCGGCTTACCTGAAAGATGGCAGGGCCGTCATTCGTTTCGACAGCACCGAAGACCAGGAGGCTGCTGGCGAACGGCTGAAGTCCGTCTACGATCGAGAAGCGAGTGTGGCTGCGACGCTGGCGCCGAAGCTGCCGGCGTGGATGCGGGACTTCGGTATGAACCCGATGAGTCTCGGTCTCGACTTGCGCGGTGGTGTGTATGTGCTGCTCGAAGTCGATATGGATACGGCGATAGATAGTCGCATGGAAGGCTATCAGCAGAGTTTCGATGAGCGCCTTCGCGACGCGAAGATTCGCCATCGCGTGGATCTGAATGAGCGCACGATCACTATTCGCCTGACCGGCCCTGAAGACCTGGAAGCGGCGCTGGATGTCATTCGACGTACGGACCAGGAAGTCCTGATCGTTGAAGGTACTGATGGCAAGTCGATGACGGTGCGCATGAGTGAAGCGCAGGTCCAGGCGCGAATGAACTTCGCGATCGAGCAGAACATCACGACACTGAGAAACCGTGTCAACGAACTCGGCGTTGCCGAGCCATTGGTACAGCGCCAGGGCGAGGACCGAATCGTCATACAGCTGCCGGGTGTCCAGGACCCGAACAAGATCAAGGATATCCTCTCCGCGACAGCGACCGTCGAGTTCCGCCTCGTCGACCAGTCGGGTAGCGAGCCGGGGTCGCGCCGCTATGCAGGGCGAAGCCCGGTGAAGGGACAAATGCTGAAGCGGCAGGTCATTGCATCAGGGGATCAGATCATCGATGCCAGCGCCGGATTTGCCGAAGGCCAGCCGCAGGTGAACATCACGCTCGACTCCGCGGGTGGCGAAAACATGCTGCGGACGACGATGGAAAATGTCGGCAAACCCATGTCGACCGTGTTCATTGAGACCCGGCGCGAGGCAATTCCAGGGCAGCCGGGCGAGTTCCGCAAAGTTGTGCGTGAAGAGATTATCAGTAACGCGACGATCCAGAGCGTGTTCAAGGACAGGTTCAGGATTACGGGCCTGACACCGGGTGAAGCGGCTGACCTCGCACTGCTGCTGCGTGCAGGTGCGCTGGCGGCCCCCGTCTATATCATCGACGAACGGACGGTCGGCCCGACCTTGGGTCAGGACAATATCGATCGCGGCTTTAACGCGATCAAGATTGGCTTCCTCGCTGTGATTATCTTCATGGCGATTTACTACCGCGGCTTCGGACTGATCGCGAACGTGGCGTTGCTGTCGAACGTCGTATTCATCGTGGCGATGTTGTCGATCCTGGGAGCGTCACTGACCCTGCCGGGTATCGCGGGTGTGGTTCTTACCATTGGTATGGCTGTCGATGCCAACGTGCTCATATTTGAGCGAATACGTGAAGAGCTTGCAGCGGGCACGTCGCCACAGGGCGCGATCCATGCGGGCTACGAGAAGGCGCTGTCGTCAATTATCGATGCCAACATCACGACGCTCATCGCTGCTGTCGTGCTGTTTTCGATCGGTACGGGTCCCATCAAGGGATTTGCGATCACTTTGTTGCTCGGCATTATCACTTCGATGTTTACCGCGATAATCGGTACACGGACCATCGTTAACCTGGTATTCGGCGGGCGCAAGCTGCAGTCGTTGCCGGTCTAGGAAGAAATCATGCGATTAATCAAGCACAAAACCAGCATCGACTTCCTGAGTCCGTCGCGGCGCAAAATTGCCCTGGTGGTATCGGTGTTATTCGTTGTGGCATCCCTGGTTTCGTTGTCGACGCGCGGCCTCGACTTCGGCATCGATTTTACCGGCGGCATTCTTCTCGAAGTCGGCTACGAACAGCCGGCGGATCTCGAGGTGATTCGCGGCAACCTGAGTAGTGCCGGTTTCGCCGACGCCCAGGTACAGCTATTCGGTCGTGAGACTGACGTGCTGGTGCGCTTACCGCCACAGCCAAACGAGAGTGCGGCGGAAGTGCGTGATCGACTGCAGGCAACACTCGAGTCGGACGGGCAGACCATCGATTTGCGGCGTGTCGAAAGTGTGAGCGCGCAGGTAGGTAGCGAACTGGCCGAACGCGGTGCGCTGGCCATGATCGTCGCGCTGCTCCTGATTTTCGTCTACGTCATGGTCCGCTTCCAGTGGAAGTTCTCGGCGGGTGCTGTTGCAGCACTCGCGCATGACGCCATCGTCACGGTTGGCTTCTTTTCACTGTTCCAGTTGCCATTCGACCTGACCGTTGTTGCCGCCGTACTTGCTGTGATCGGTTACTCGCTCAACGATACGGTCGTTGCCTTCGACCGAATTCGAGAGAATTTCTTCGCACTACGAGGTGTGTCGGCGGAACAGGCCATGAATACCTCGATCAACGAGATGCTCGCGCGTACGTTGATAACGGGCATCACGACGCTGCTCGTACTGTTTGCTTTGCTGCTGCTTGGCGGCGAATCGATCGCACCGTTCTCGATTGCGCTGATCGTTGGCATCATTATCGGTACGTACTCGTCGATCTACACGGCGAGCGCGACAGCGCTGGCACTGAATGTGACGCCGCAGGACCTGATCGAGCCGATCAAGGATCCGTCGCTAATCGACGATCTGCCGTAATAAGGTAACTGGTACCCTAATTCAGGATGGCTTTGATGTCGCGGGCGCAGAGTTTCGCGAGCCCGGCGTAGACCTTCGGCGTGCCGCAGAGGATGTGCCCCGAATCGAGGTAGTTCTCACCACCGTCAAGTGCACTGACAATACCGCCAGCTTCACGAATGATGAGTGAGCCCGCCGCCATGTCCCAGGATTTCAGGCCGATTTCCCAGAAACCGTCGAGGCGACCGGCGGCAACGTAGCAGAGGTCCAGCGCGGCGGCGCCGGGACGCCTGACGCCAGCCGTGTTCCTGACAACCTTGCCAAGCATTTCGAGGTAGGGGCCCATGTCCATGTCTTTCTGACGAAACGGAAATCCGGTACCAATCAGCGCGTATTCCATTTCCTTACGGCCGCTAACCCGAATCTTGCGGTCGTTCAGAGTTGCACCTTCGCCCCGAGCTGCAGCGAAGATGTCCTGGCTGATTGGGTCATAGACAGCCGCGGCCTCCATGCGACCTTTTACCTGGAGGCCGACCGAAACACAGAACTGCGGAAAGCCGTGCAGGAAGTTGGTCGTGCCGTCGAGCGGGTCGATAATCCAGACGGAATCGGACTCACCCTGCGAGCCAGACTCCTCTGCGAGGATGGCGTGGTCAGGGTAATGATTGTGAATGACCTCGATGACCGCTTCTTCGGCTGCGCGGTCGGCGTCACTGACGAAATCGTTGTGTCCTTTTTTCTCGACCTTGAGCTTGTCGAGTTTGTTGAGGTGCCTGATAAGTATGGCGCCGCCACGGCGCGCTGCCATCACGGCCACATTCTGTAATGCGTTCATGAAACGATTCCGTCAATGTAAAAGAGCTGCATGGCCTGTCCGTACGGGCCACGGGGGCGGTAGAATACCCGACTTTCGGCTCCTGTCCCATAGAAATGTCCCTTGCCTATGCCTATTAGAATTGTCCTCGTTGGAACCACCCACCCCGGGAATATCGGCGCGGTCGCTCGCGCCATGAAGAACATGGGGCTCAGTGACCTCGCGCTTGTTAATCCGAAGCACTTTCCCCATGAGGATGCGACAGCCAGGGCGTCGGGCGCCTCGGATATCCTCGAAAGCGCCCGCGTTGTTGCCACGCTGGAAGAGGCTCTGACCGATTGTGTCTACGTTGCCGGGGCGAGCGCACGTTCGCGGACCATCAACTGGCCCAGCATGGGCCCCCGGGACTGTGCCGAACGCATGATCCAGGAAAGCGCTCATGGCAAGGTCGCCGCCGTGTTCGGGCCTGAGAAGAGTGGGCTGCAAAACGAAGACCTCGACTTGTGCCACACCTTGCTCACGATCCCGACCGACCCGGGATTCAGTTCGCTGAATCTTGCGATGGCTGTGCAGGTCCTGACCTACGAGCTACGCGTTGCGAGCATGCTCGACCAGGGACCGGTCTTCGATGCCGAAGCACCACCGGCAACGGCCGATGAGATGGAGCATTTCTACGCGCATCTTGAGAACGTGCTGACAGAGATTGAGTTCCTCGACCCCGAAAATCCGCGGCACCTGATGCGGCGGTTGCGCCGGCTTTATATTCGGGCGCGCCCGGACAAGAACGAGGTCAACATCCTGCGCGGCATCCTGACGGCTGTCGATCAGGCAAGGAAGAAGAGCTGATGGCAGACACCCAAATCTATCTCGACTATGCCGCATCGACGCCCGTGGACGCGCGGGTGCTTGATCGTATGCGCGAGGTCGCGGAAGTCGCATACGCGAACCCTTCGTCGACACATGCCGCCGGACGCCTGACCCACGAAATCATCGGGAGGGCCGCGGCGCAGCTCGGTGGTCTGTTGAACGTCGATCCGGCTACGCTGGTCTGGACCTCTGGAGCGACTGAGTCCGACAATCTCGCGATCGCCGGTGGTGCGCGGTACCGAGCGCACCGCGGCAAACATATAGTCACGATGAAGACCGAGCACAAGGCGGTTACTGATGTGTTCGAAACGCTGGCCAAGGAAGGCTTCGAAGTCACGTGGGTTGACCCGGATACCAACGGACTATTGAGCCCGGAGGCCTTTACGGCAGCCCTGCGCGATGACACACAGTTCGCGTCGATCATGTTCGTCAATAACGAAACGGGCGTCGTTCAGGATATCGAGGCATTGGGGACGATCTGCCGCGAGCGCAGTATCCTGTTTCACGTTGACGCGGCGCAGGCTGTCGGCAAGGTACCGATCGACCTGGGGGCCTTGCCTGTGGATCTCCTGTCGCTGACGGCGCATAAGTTCTACGGGCCTAAAGGTATCGGCGCGCTGTACATCGCCGATCGCGCGGATTGTCATGTCGAGCCGATCTTGTTCGGCGGCGGTCAGCAACGACGGATTCGGCCCGGGACATTGCCGACAGATCTCGTGGCAGGTCTGGGGATGGCCGCCGTAGTGGCAGACGGCGGCATCGAAGACGACCTCAAGCACCTGCGTCAATTGCGAGGCATCTTGTGGGACGGAATCCGCGGCATCGACGGCGTTACGTTGAACGGCGATCCCGACGGGTTCCCGGGCATCCTGAATGTCAGTGTTGAGGACATCGAAGGCGAAAGTCTGCTGCTGGCGCTCGAGCCGATCTGTGTCGCAACCGGCAGTGCCTGCAATTCCAGGAGCCAGGAACCGTCCTATGTCCTGCGTGCACTCGGGTGTAGCGATATGCGGGCGCAAAGCGCCATTCGCTTCAGCATCGGCCGGCCGAGCACCCGGGAAGAGGTCGAGTTTGCCGTGCGCCGCTACCGGGATTCCGTGGCCCACTTGCGCGAACTGGCTCCGGAAGCGGCTGCATGAGCGCAGATCCTTACAATTCTGAGGTCAGGGCACTGTTTGCCGCGCCGGTGCATGCCGGTGTTGTCGCCGACGGTAAAGCGGTACTGGTCGATGACCAGGGGATACGCGTAGAGCTCGCTGCACGCCCTGAGAATGGCCAACTCTCGATCATGCGCTTCCGGGCCTGGGGCTGCCCCCACCTGGTTGCGGCAGCCGAATGGGTTTGCTGCCACTACGAGGGCGGTCCCGTTTCAGCCCTTGAGAATTTCCCGACCGCCCGGATTATGGAGGATCTGGCTGTACCTACCGAGAAGACCGGTCGTATACTTGTCCTTGAGGACGCGATCCAGTCGCTTGGGTGCAGTCTGAGTCACTAAACAAAGGTAACAAGTAATGGCAATTTCGCTGACGGACGCGGCCGCTGACCGCGTGCGCTCCTACCTCGACAAGCGTGAGAAAGGCCTCGGATTGCGGCTTGGCGTGACCAAGACGGGCTGTTCGGGCTACTCCTATGTCATTAACTACGCCGAGGCGATTGA
>Ga0265303_10001429_pt1 | contig 14690 bp, 11 predicted proteins | sample Helome_2_FD_192494 | JGI IMG/M metagenome (GOLD analysis project Ga0265303, IMG submission 192494) | Marine sediment microbial communities from subtidal zone of North Sea - Hel_20160317 (Illumina Assembly) | ecosystem: Environmental > Aquatic > Marine > Subtidal zone > Sediment ... | reverse complement strand
ATTTTTGATCTTCGGTGTATTGGTGAGCCCAATCGTGAGTGCGACGATCGGTGTTGTATCTCTCGCCGCTGTAGATGCAATTGACATTGGCACTGCGTCCACAGTTTGGCTGGATTGGTGGTTGGGTGATGCCGGAGGCGCGCTTGTGTTCGCGCCGCTCATCATGATCGCGATCCGGGGCCGACCGGCCTGGCCGGAACTTGTGCGGCGCTACGAGACCGCGGCGGTTTTCGCCTTGACCATTGTGGCCGCCGCCGTGCCATTCGCCGGCCTGGTGCCATCGGAGTGGCAACTCCTCGGGGTGTTCTTGCCATTTCCCCTTATCGCTTGGGCCGGTTTACGCCTCGGTCCTCGCGGCGCCGTCGTTGCGTCTTCACTGACCTCTGTCATTGCCATCCTGGGTACCGCACAAGGCATAGGCCCTTTCACCGGCGCCGCAGGCCTTTACCTGACATGGGCATATATGATGGTTATGGGAATGTCGGCACTGATTCTGGCGGCGGCAGAGGCGGAGCGAGAGGATGCGGATCTTGCGCGGGAACAACTCGATGCACAACTGCAACATGCACAACGCCTCGATAGCGTCGGCATGCTTGCCGGAGGGATCGCCCACGATTTCAATAATTTGTTAACGCCGATCCTTGGCTACGCCGAGATGATTCGGACTGTCGACCTGTCATCTGACGATCGCCGACAGATGCTTCAGGACATTGAGTCGGCTGCGAAGAACGCTTCGGATTTGTGCAAGTTGTTGCTGATTTACGCAGGACGTCGGAAACCCGTTATGGAGCCGGTCGACGTGACAGAGCTTGCTGTGCAAACGTCAGAATTACTCGATTCGTCCAGACCCGGTCGTATCAACATCGTTACCGATGTTGTCGGCGATATCCCCGAGGTGGACGGTGATCCGACCCAGTTGCGTCAGATCTTTTTGAACCTGATCGTGAATGCGACCGAGGCCATTGGCGATTATGTTGGCACGATCACTATCAGGGCATATGTCGACACATTCGACCGTGAATACCTGAAAGGAACGTATTTACACTCCAACGCTGACCCCGGTGAATTTGTCGTTATCGATATAATTGACGACGGAAAAGGCATGTCGACCGAGACAAAGGAGCGGCTATTTGACGCGTTCTTCTCCACAAAGTCCGATTCGCGTGGGATGGGTATGTCTGTAGTACAGCGAATCGTTCGCCTGCACGGCGGTGCCATCAAAGTCGAGAGTGCGCGCGGTACAGGATCTGTTTTTCGCGTGCTGCTTCGCCCGCGCGCTGCTGGTGCTGTCGCAACACCCGAACAATCCATTGTGAGTCCCGTTGAGGGTGGGCTAATTCTGGTCGCGGACGACGATACCCATGTACGGGAGCTTACTGAGCGGATGCTGACCCGGGCGGGGTACGATGTGATCCTCGCTGAGGACGGTACAGACGCGCTGGCGCAATTTGAGCAGCATGGAGAAGAAATTGCGCTGGTTTTACTGGACGTCCTGATGCCCGGTCTCGACGGTAAGGAGACTCTCGTGGCTATCCGAAAGATCAAACCGTCACAAAGGGTCGTATTCATGAGTGGTTTTGACGAGGCCAGATTGGATGACCTGGAGAACGTCTCGTTTGGTTTCCTGCAAAAGCCATTCAGCCTGGAGCAACTGACAACGGCAGTCGGGTTGCAGATCGGAAAGGCCTCTTCTTCGATCGCCGCTGGCGCGAATACTGCCTAATATTGCACTTTGAGCCTGGTCGGCGTCCCTTCAGCCGATGCCAAGACCCTGCCGCAGCTTTTGAGTCATTTCCGAGTACATTCGACGGCTGATGGCGGCGTCCGGATACTGGAATTCGGCCCCATGATAGACGCCCGGGTAAACCTCGAACTCACCGGGGCTGCCGTCCGCTGTCAGTCTCTGCATGAACGCGATATTCTCATCTCGAAACAGATCGACATCGCCGACGCAAAGATACGTTGGCGGCAGGCCCGACAGATTGTCTGCACGGCTCGGTGAAGCATACGGTGAGGCATGAACGCCTGGTCGTCCGCCGAGGTACATCTCCCAGGCGTTCAAGGACGTCGCACGACTCCAGACGGGGTACTCGTCAATATGCCCGGATTCCGTGTCATGCAGGTTGTCGAGCATCGGGTACATCAGGAACTGGAAAACCGGCATGGGCTCGAAACAATCCCGATTCAACATCGTCACACCTGCTGCCAGGCCGCCACCGGCGCTCGCGCCGCCAATCGCTATTCTATTCTTGCCAACGCCGAGGCTGATCGCGTTCTTGCGTAACCACCTTAGCGCAGCAATGCCATCTTCGAGGCCCGCGGGATGAGGATGTTCCGGCGCCAGCCTGTAATCCACCGAGACCACCGTACAAGCAATATCGGCCGCCAACTGTTTCCCCAGCCAGTCGTCTCCGCTACCCATGACGTAGCCGCCACCGTGAAACCAGAGTAATGCGTAACTGCGGGTCGGGCCTTCCGGCTGATAGACATAGACGTTTCTCCTGCCGTCCTTGTCCTCGACAACGTGTTTGACGCTGACGATATTCGGCGCCGGGTCAGGCAACGTCGCCCGCGCCTGGTCGGAAAGCTGCCGCGCCTCAATGATGTTGTCGACGCTTAGCGGGCCCATCGTCTTTGGCCGCACTTCGTTGACCGGCAGTAATTCGGGATCAATTTCCGGTATGGCGCTGCTCACCAGATTACGCCTAACAACGCGGAATCTGCACCAAGCCGGGCTCGAATGATTCGCGGCCGAAATAATTCAGGCTCGTCATCCAGGTGTTGCTGCACCCGCTCGATGTAGCCTTGTGCCAAGCCAACGCTGCCACCGACAGCCACCAGCTGAATGCCAAGGAGCGCTCGCACGTCGGCGATTATCTTGGCGATCGCGCTGGCTGACCGATCAACAACAGCTGTGGCAGCTTCGTCACCTGCCAGGTGCGCCTTGTAGGCCTCATATCCGGTCTGGTTAGTCCCGGCCGCGGTACTATACGCTCTGCCGATCGCCGTACCGGATGCAACAGACTCGATGGTTGCCATGCGGCCGGAGCCACAAAGCTCGTTGCCGAAAGGCGAGGTCATGAAACCAAGGTGGCTTGCAAGACCATCCGTCGATTGGAATGGCCTGCCGCCAAACACCAGGCCTGCTCCGACTCCGGTTGAAACGGTTACGTACAACAATGAGCCGATGTCATTCTCATCCAGGCAACAATACTCGCCCCACGCTGCCGCGGTAGCGTCATTCATTACATTGACAGGACAATCAAAATGGCTCTCCAGACGGTCTCGCAGTGGGAACGCGACCAGGTCTTTCAGCGTTTCGCTGTTAAGGGCATACCAATTTCCACGGTTGTCGATTCGACCGGATACGGCGACACCAAGCCCGTAGTCCTGCCCTCCGCCAAGAGCCTCGATCAGGCTGACAATCGTTTCCAGGTGGGCCTCGGGCGAAGCATCCTGGTTTGTGACTTCATGCTTGCGATCGACAACCCGATTCTCTGAAATCCTCGCCGCCGCGATTTTGGTACCGCCGAAATCAACGGCGATAGATGACCGGTCGCGGTCAGTATTGCTGGTCCGCGACCGCATCTGCGGCCCCCCTTATTCTCTCTGCGTGAGCGTCGCTCAGCCTGCAAATAGCATCGAAAATCAATTCCACGAAAAATAGGTGACCAATCTTCGACTCAAGAGATCCGCTGGACAATGGGGATTCAGATCCGGTAGCCATAATTTGCCGATCACACACTTCGCCAAGTGGGCTCTTGAATCGGTTCGTAAATGCGATTGTCGGCAATGACCTTTTCGAGGCTAGTTTCGCCAGATCGATCGACTCGCGGATTGATCCTGAGCTTGAGAACAAGATCATCAAGTCGTTCGCATCGCTGGTATTTGCAGCCATGCGGGTCATATGCGAATCGGATGCCAGAAAATTATTTATCCCCAATCGGGTCAACTTATAGGACATGAAAGTTGCTGGCAGGTAAGACGCTCCGACCCCGTAAAGCAGCACTCGATTTGCGTTAATCAATTGCAGCGCAATCTCATCAATGTTCGCCTGGTTCAGGAGTTCGGCTGACATTCTGACTACTTCGTGCAATTTCTCGCTAAGCTGAACAGCCTGGCTCGCCTCTTTTCCGGACGGTCCATTTTCTTGTTTGTCTCGCGCTCGCAGCGCAAGCTCTGTTGCCAGTGCAAGCTTGAAGCTCGCAAAACTGGTGTAATCCAGTTCATTACAGAACCGCATGACACTGGCGATGCTTGCCTGCGAACCGTCGGCTACTTCATTGATAGAGAGTATCTGGACTTGTTCAGGGTTTTCCTGCACAAACCTGCCGATTCGACTCAAGACCTTTGTCATACTTGGCAATCGAGCCTTCAACAGCGCCAGCACGTCTGGGTTTTCTGTGACCATGTATTACCTATTTTTCTTCGCGCGAACTACAGGCCATTGCTTTCCATCAGGAGTTTCTCGAATCGACTCGTGTCAGCTTCAATGGCCTGAAATGGTCTTCTCGGGGTCCCGACATCATAACCCAGAGCCTTGAGGCCGAGCTTGATCCCGGGAATAACTCCCGGAGACAGGCTGAGCAATTCAAATATGACCTCATTGACTACGGCCTGTGACTCTTGGGCCTTCGCGAGGTTGTCGTCCCGAACATGTCGATAAATATCGAGATAGTGGCGAGGCATCAGATTGTAGGTACTACCAATGCCTCCTGCCATGCCCATGGCAAGACCACCGGTCAGCATTTCGTCGGGACCATTGAATATCAATGTTCCAGGCACGGCGTGTATCAGCCGTTCGGCGTGAAAGAAATTAACGTCCGTGTGTTTTGAGCCGATGACATTTGGCAACTTGAGCATTTCAATCTGTGAATCGATTGACAGGTTTCGACCCGTGGTGCCCGGAGTGTTGTACAGCAAAACCGGTAACTCACTATGTTCAGCCAGGTCCGCGTAGTAGCCTACGACCTCCTGCTCGGTGTAGTTGAAATAGAATGGCGGCGTCGATGAAACGACGTCGTAACCGTTGCTGGCTGCGACGTCGGTCAGCGCATGGGCATCCCGTGAGGACAATGCACCCACCTGTGCTATCAGAATCGCACGACCCTTCACGGTTTCGGATACGAAGTGCATGTAGTCGCTGCGTTCGACGACGGACTGCAGGAATCCCTCTCCCGAGCTGCCGCCGACATAGAAACCTTGTACCCCAAGCTCGAGATGTCGCTCGATCAGCGGCAACGCCCGTTCGGGTGCCAGGTCGCCCTTTTCATCGAACGGCGTCACCAGCGGCACCATAATTCCTTCAATTTTCTTGTGGTCTGATTGCATGGTAACTACACCTCGTTAGTGCGTTCGATCACCAGTGTCTCGACGCGTGGCATCAACCCAGGTTTCCAATTGTCTTGTCATTTCCTCAACGAGCGCGGAATGACTCGAAGCAATGCTAGTCGATTCGGCCGGATCAGTCTCCAGGTCGTAGAGCTCCCACGAGGTGCCGCCGTCACCGCTGAACAACTTGTACTTGTCTGCCGAAAGTGCGAACTGTAGCTGGCTGCGATCAGCCGCGTAGTCGCTCCCGCGAATGGGCGACTGGAACGCTATCGGCTGCCCTCTGCGAACTTCCTCACCGCTGAGTAATGGCCCGACGTCCATTCCGTCCAGTTCGGGCTGATTTTCCGGCACCCCGACACCCGCCAAAGCCAGCAACGTGGGATAGATGTCGCTTGTCGAGATCGGCGCATCGATCGCCCGCCCACCGGCAAGACCGGCCGGCCACTCGACAATCGCGGGCACGCGTATTCCGCCCTCTGTCAGCTCGGCTTTCTTGCCTTTGAAAGGGCCGGCCGAATTGAAATCGTGAATGTAGGATGGGCCGTTGTCGGAATTGAACCACAGCAACGTGTTGTCGGCGATTCCGTATTCTTGCAGCTGTTGCCGAAGCCGTCCGATTTGCCGATCCATCGCAGTTATTGACCCATACCAGTGCTGTGCCTCGATGCGTGCATTCGTGTAGAGCGCACGATCGTCATTTCCGGCGACGACGGGAGTGTGCGGAGTATGAAACCAGATGACGGCAAGAAACGGCTTTTCTTCAACGACCTGTCGCTCAATGAATTCGAGCGCCCGGTCCATGATGATTTCTGACGAGTCGCCTGCAAGCCACAAATCAACTATCTGGCCGGGACCCGTCCAGAAATGATCGCGCCAACGAAAACCTCCTGTGGTCTGGTTCTCATCGACAGCCTCGGTCTGCACGAAACGATAGTCGTCAGTCCCGTAGTCTCCCCCAACGTGATAGTAAGGATTGTAAGTAGGCATCATCGATTCTGTTGCGAACGTCTCATCAAACCCGCGCTCCCACGGTGGCGCGTAATGGGCCGGATCGGCTGCTTCGCCAGCGAAATAACTCTGGTTAACCGTACGGCTCAATTCGCCAACATGCCATTTACCGAAAAGACCCGTCCCGTATCCGTGTGCTCTCAGCACGTCGGCAATCGTAATTTCGCTGATTGGCAGATGCCCTTCACCAGCCCACTCAATGCCGTATCGAAACGGATGGCGTCCTGTCAACACGCTGGCACGCGTAGGCGAACAGACGGGGGACGCGGCATAGAACCGGTCGAGGCGAATGCCCTCGGCCGCCATCGTGTCCAGGTGCGGTGTCTGTAAAACGGCATTGCCATTGTAGCCGACGTCCCCCCAACCCTGATCATCCGACATCAACAAGACGATGTTTGGAGGGCTCTGCGTGGGCCTGGCATCGACGATCGACTCATTCTGGCAGCCGAACAACCCCACGACCAGGGCAATAGCGAATGAAATTCTTTTGCCGGGTTCGCACATGCCGAGTACCGCCGAGTTTCGGATCAGCCCAGATGTCCTCTTCAAAAAAAGTGTGGCCCCTACTTTGTATTTCAGGGCCACAATCGGGGGACTAATCGTTGTCGCCACCTCATAAGGCTAGAAAGAGGCGGTAACTCCTGCGTACCACTGGCGGCCGACGGTATCGAACGCCGTACCGTTGGTGTTGTTTGCTTGCTGGAAATACTTGTGTGTAAAGCCCATTGCCGGCGGGTCTTCTTCAAACAGGTTGTTCGCTCCAATGTAGGCCGTAACGGACTCATTGAAGTTATAGCTGCCGCGAAGATCCACGTAAATTACCGAATCCATTTCGTTCAAGTCTGAGGTATGGATCGTATTCTCGTTTCGATCATTGGTCTCGTCGCGGTAGCGCACCTGGCTGAAGATATTGAAGTCATTGATGTTGTAATCGAAGCTCAGGTTGAACCGCGTTTCGGGAAACAGGACTTCGCCCTTCAGGTCCTGCGTGTCACCTGCGATACCCGTGACTTCGTACTCAGTGAGAAAATTCGCACCGAGCGAGATCAACAGGTCACCACCAAAAAGCTCTTCGAACGCATACGAAGCCTCAACGTCAACGCCCGTGGTTTCGATCGTGTCTTCGTTGTTCGCCGTCGCGCGCACGTCTAGAACTGGACCAAAAGCAGGGCTTCTGAATACCAGGCCTCCACAGGTAGGGTCGAATGAACCGGGCGCTACATCGTGGCAACGATTCAGGACGTCCGTTCCAGTGGGAATCCGGATTGCGTCTTCAATCTCGATGTCGTAGTAGTCGATCGCGATCGACAGGTTTGGAACGGCTTCAGGCGTGAATATTGCGCCAATTGTAAACGAATCGGCTTCTTCATCGTCAACCGTCGGCGAACCCTGGCTAAACGTCGTCGTATTTTGAGATTCAACCTGCGACAGCGTAAATGAGCCAAAGGTATCGATTCTGTCCTGGACCGCCGGAATCGAGCGACAATTTTCCGCGATATTGCCGGTCGTCGTGTCGTCGACTCCGTTACACGGATCGAACGACAGAACTGCGCTGGCGAACGCACCGCCAAAGAGATCAGTCACGTTCGGCGCTCGAACCGCAGTAGAGATTGCTGCGCGCAGACGAATCGAATCGTTGATCGGTGCGTCAAGCCCCACCTTCCATGTGAACGTGCCATCAACTGTTGAGTAGTCGCCATAGCGAGCCGCAACATCGAGGATCAATTGATCCATCAAGGGAACCTGAAGCTCGCCAAAGAAATCGATTACATTATAGTTGCCCCTTGTGGGCTGGATGTTGTACCCGCGCGTAATGCCTTTCTGGCGCAGTCCATCCGGCGTTTCTTCGCCTCGTTCATAACGGTATTCAAGGCCAAGAGCGAACGCAGCATTGTCCTGGTCACCAACGTTGAACGCCGTATCACCTGACAGAACAGCCGAAACCACGGTCTGCTCGATAGTGCCCGTCAATCCGACTGCCGCGGCGAGATAGTCGGCAGCTTCCGGTGAGATATTGGTGATCCCAGCCTGACCAGCGAGGCTGTCGATCGTACCGAAAGGATTGTACGGTACACAGCCCTGGATCCTGGCAATCTCGTCGACACACTGGTATCCACCGAGTCCATCAGGTTCCATATCGAGTGCGAGTTGTGCGCGCTCGAGATTGATGTCGCCGAAGTCCGTCTGGACCTGGTCGGTTATGCCGTAAGTACCGTAGACATCCAGGTACATGCCGTTATCGAACTCGTAATCCAATGCGGCCGCAAATCTAAAGGTGTCACGGGTATTGCCGGAACCACGACCGCCGAGTTCAACCGTCCGCCGGAACGTATTTCCGAAGTCATCGAAATTGGTTACGCCCGCAGCAACGATCTGCGCACCCGCCGAGCTTCCAACCCACAGTGGATGCGTGGTCAGGTCCATGCCAGATGTGCCGCCTTTGAACAACTTGTAGACATCGCCAAATACGCTCAGCGGGATCGGCTCGAAACGCGCACGCGACTCGACGCGGGCATAGTTCGCCTCCATCGTCACGGTCGCTTTATCGCTGAGATCAAGCGTCATCCCGGCTGCGCCAAATTTGCGCTCCAGGGGAATCAGGATTGAACGAAACTCGTTGAAGTTGAGGCGGTCAGTCGTTGCCAGGTCACGCGAACCATCGAATGGAGTACCGTCGCCATTCAGACTAAGGCCACCAGCTATGAGCCGGGCGCCAGGCACGTGTGAAGAGCCTTCAAATGCCATTGTGTCGAACAGTCCGTCTCCGGTGGTATCAATGGACCGCCGGCTGAACTTGGAGTTATCCCTGTCACCGGCCAGCAAGCCATCGTCATCCGAGTAGCCGAAAGAAAACCAGACGTTGCCATCTGCGAAATTGTGACCGACGGTAACGTCAACGTCCTTGCGCTCCCGATCACCCTCGGAAGCCTCGCCGAACTGAGCGTGAACCCGCACGCCATCAAAGTCCGTATCCGTGATGATATTGATGACACCAGCGACCGCGTCGGATCCGTATGCGGCCGATTGGGCACCGGTCAGAACTTCGACGCGCTCAATCATCGTGACTGGCAGCGTATTGAGATCGACACCATAACCCGCGCCTGCGCCTGTACCGGACACGTAGCGACGCCCATTGAGCAACACGAGCGTTCTTGATGAGCCGAGGTTGCGCAGAGCTGTCGTCTGGATGCCGCTGACAGACGGCTCATTCACGTTGGCGCTGGAACCATCGACCGCAGCAACAACCGACGGTACTCGCGCGATCAGGTCGCCTACGTTTGTCGCGCCGATACCCTCGATCTGCGTCGAATCGACCACGGCAATCGGAGACGACGAGGTAAATGTATCTTTGCGAATGTGCGAGCCGGTCACGGTGATCTCTTCGATTGACTCTTCCTGTGCGGTCGAAACCTGTGGAGTGATCAGCAAAGTGGCGCATGCGCCGGACAATGCAATCGCCCTGTAAAAGGCCTTGGCGTTCATTAATTCTCCCCTCAATTCTGGATAGGCTAGCTGACACAACGAAGAATAAAAACTTTTTTTGTACTAGTCAAGAAAAAAAGATATTATTATTTTTATGTCATTGCTATTGCCGGTTTCCGGGCATTACCTGGACTTAAGTAACTGTTTTTATAGGAAACAATCGCTTGATAACACATGAAAACACTCTGTCAGGACTCGAGAACAGGGTAATCGTCTCCTGCCAGCCCGTCGTCGGCGGGCCCATGGACAGCACGGCAATCGTTGCCGCAATGGGCCTCGCCGCCGAGCATGGAGGGGCTGCAGGGCTCCGAATCGAGAGCATTTCGTCGGTAGATCGTCTCAGCAAGGTGACCGGGCTGCCAATCATCGGGATAGTGAAGCGCGAAGTCAGCGGCTCACCTGTCCTTATTACCCCAACCCTCGAAGATGTCGATGCGCTTGTCGCGGCAGGGGCACAAATCATTGCCTACGATGCTACGCAGCGAGACAGGCCGGTTTCCTCCGCCGACATTGCGGCACGTATCCGGAAGCACGGCGCGCTGGCGATGGCCGATTGCGCCAGCATTGAAGATGGCAAGCAAGCATTGTCCGAGGGCGCCCACATACTGGGAACGACCCTGGCGGGCTATGCTTACCGTGAATTACCCGAGAACGCGCCGCCCGACCTGGCACTCGTGGAAGATCTGGCAACCCTGGACACGTTCGTTATCGCGGAAGGGCGATTCCGGACTCCGGACGAGGCGGCCAAGGCAATACGGTGCGGCGCTTCCTCGATCGTCGTCGGCTCCGCAATAACCCGTGTCGAACACATTACGAACTGGTTCTCGGATGCAATATGGGACGCAGCCGACACAATATGATGCTTGCAGAGATTCCTGTCCGATGAATAATCCGCAAGTGGCCAATAGTACTCGTATGTTTAGCGAAGCGGCATCGGCGTCGACGGTCGTTGCAGAGCAGCTTTCCAGAAACGAGACGCTGGTAGAAGATGTCGCCAGGAAACTGAGAGAGCGTCAGCCTCATGTGATCGTCACCTGTGCGAGAGGCAGTTCGGACCACGCCGCAACCTACGCAAAGTACCTGATCGAAACGTACGCCGGCACGCCGACCGCATCGTTCGCACCATCGGTCAGTTCAGTGTACGCCGCAAAACAGAATATGTCGGGTGCAGTCTTCCTGGCGCTCTCGCAGTCGGGTGCCAGCCCTGATTTGCTTGCTTCTGCGACCGCCGCCAAAGAAGCGGGGGCGTTCGTCATCGCCCTGGTGAACGTTGAGAATTCGCCGCTCGCAGAACTCGCGGACCAGGTTATCCCGCTGCATGCCGGCTCAGAGACGAGCGTTGCCGCAACGAAGTCCTACATTGCAACGCTTGCAGCGCTCGCGCATCTTGTAGCCACGTGGACAGAGAGCGACAGCCTGCGCAAGGCACTCGCCGCATTGCCCGGCCAACTGCAGGAGGCGTGGGGGCTGGATTGGCATCCGGCGGTCGACGCGCTTGAGACAGCGAGCAACTTCTTCGTTATCGGCCGTGGCGTTGGGCTCGGGATCGCACAGGAAGCCGCCCTCAAATTTAAAGAAACGGCCGGGCTGCACGCGGAATCCTACAGCGCTGCGGAAGTACGTCACGGACCAATGGCCATTGTCAAACGAGGCTTTCCCGTTCTCTTGTTCACGCAGGACGATGGCACGCGCGCGGGCGTTGATGCTGTGGTGGAGGACTTCGTAGCGCGCGGCGCCACCGTGATGGTCGCCGGAAAATCCTATGACAATGCGATCAACCTACCCTCACTGGAGGGCGTAGCAGCGGCAATCGCGCCGATCGTGTTCATTCAATCTTTCTACAAGATGGTCAATGCACTCGCCGTTAGACGAGGCTATAACCCGGACAGTCCACCTCATCTGCGAAAGGTCACGGAAACACTATGACAATGCTCGCGCTAACCAATGGTCGTGTCTTTACCCCTCAGGGATGTGTCGGGGGACGAACCGTTGTAGTTGGAGATGGCGTTGTTTACGCGGTGCTCGACGACAATGAACTGGATTCGCAGGGTCTGGAAGTGCGTAATCTGTGTGGCCAATTGTTGCTTCCCGGCTTCGTCGATATCCAGGTGAACGGCGGTGGCGGCCTAATGTTCAATGATGAGCCAAACGTCGACGGTATTCGTACCATTGCGGCGGCTCACCGTACGTACGGCACGACAGGGTTTTTGCCTACATTGATCAGTGACGACCTTGTCAAGGTCGCAACCGCGATCGCGGCAGTCGACGAGGCCATCAGGGAAGGCGTCCCGGGAGTCCTGGGCGTACACCTGGAAGGTCCATTCCTGAATGCAGAGAAAAAAGGTGTTCACGATCCGGGCAAGTTCCGGGTACTGGACAAAGATACCGTCGATTTACTGTCGTCACTTCAACACGGCAAGACGATGGTTACGATTGCACCGGAAAGAAACCCGCCGGAGCTCATTCGGCGACTGGCCGATGCTGGTGTGATCGTTGCAGCCGGCCATACAAACGCCAGCTATGACGAGATTCAGGTCGCACTCGATGCCGGGGTTAGCGGCTTCACTCATCTGTACAACGCGATGTCACCATTGACGAGCCGTGAACCGGGCGTTGTTGGTGCCGCATTGGACGACGCACATAGCTGGTGCGGACTTATTGTTGACGGGCACCACGTACACCCTGCGTCGCTGAGAATCGCGATTGCCAGCAAGCCGCGGGGACGTTGCTTGTTGGTTACCGATGCGGTGTCTAGCGTAGGGGCAATGGAGAAGGCGTTTGAACTGGGCGGACGTCCGATTACCGTTGCCGACGGTAAGTGCGTGACCTCAGACGGTACGCTGGCAGGGTCAGATCTTGACATGGCAACGGCCGTCAAGAACACAACGCGCTTGCTGGAACTCGACCTTGCCGAAGCAGTGAGAATGGCGAGCGAATATCCGGCCGCCGCGCTTGGCCTCGGTCACACACTTGGCCGCATCGAGGTGGGATACCGCGCGAACCTCGTACTGGTCGATGATCAACTGAACGTTATCGACACCTGGATCGACGGGAAAACCGAGTTATGACCCTGAAAAGTGATTTTGACGAAGTTGGCTACGTAGCTTTGCAGGGCTTCCTGGATGCCGACGAAGTCGAAGAATTGCAACATGAGACCATTCGCTTTATCGACAAAACCGTGAGCACGCTTCCGGAGCAGGTCGTTTATTACGAAAACAGGAACGACCCGACTACCCTGAAGCAGGTGCAGAGAATCCACGAACATGACGACTACTACATGCGCCTGGCGACTTCCAACAAGGTCGTCCGGCTGGCAGAGGAGTTGCTTGGTGGACCGGTCACCATTCAGAACATGCAGTATTTCAACAAGATTCCACGTATGGGCAAGGCGACACCACCACATCAGGACGGTTACTACTTCATGATCGAGCCTCAGGAGGCCGTGACCATGTGGCTATCGCTGGGCCATGCGGATGCCAGCAATGGCGCAGTCAGCTACGTCCGCGGCTCAAACCGGGGAGGCATGCGACCGCACGGGTCTACCGGCACCCTGGGCTTTTCACAGGGAATCGCGGATTGGTCTGATTCAGACGATCGCGCATGCGTGCAGATGGAGGCAGGGCCCGGCGACATGCTGGTTCATCACAGCCTGACGATACATCGCGCCAACAACAATTCCAGCGACCGTGACCGCAAAAGCATTGGCTTCATATTCTATCGCGACGATGTGGAAATCGATAAGGAAGCGCATGCTGCCTATCAGAAGAAACTCCATGAAACCCTGAAAAATCAGGGACAACTGCGTACAGGAAAATCTTGAGGATACGGAGTATGAGGTGTCCGCCGTGTATCGGGTAGGGGTGATAGGTCTCGGCCAGATCGCCTGGTCGATCGATAACGACGCGCAAAGAAAAGGTGTCTGGTCGCATATGGGTGCGTACCGTCGATCACCTCAGACCGAAGTCTGCGCAGTGAGTAGTCGCAACGAACAGGTATGCATCGAGGTACAGAACAGTTACTCGGTACCAGGTTATTACACCGACTATCGTGCCATGCTGGAGACTGAGGATCTCGATGTTGTAAGCATCTGCACACCAATCAACACGCACCATTCCATTCTCATGGACTGCGTCAATGCTGGTGTCAAAGCCGTCTTTTGCGAAAAAACGTTATCTTTCGACATTGCGGCGGCTGAAGAGATGGTGGATATCTGCGACGAACACGAGGTGCTGCTCGTCGTCAATTTCGTGAAGCGGTGGGACAGCGTCTATCGTCACGTGCATGACTTGCTCAAGAGCGGGGCCATCGGTCAATTGCAGACAATCGTGGGCTATGGAGCAACAGCGTTGCATACGAGTACCAGTCACCTCATCGACATGATGTGTTTCTTCGCCGGAACGCCGGTATGGGTCATCGGAGACGACCCGGGGGGCTCCGTAAGAAAGGTGCACGGCGTCGACGATCCCGGTGGTATTGGAATGGTGAAGTTCGACACCGGTGCCGTTGGATTCATCAAGGGAGCCAGCCTGACTCCCAGTCAGTACATGTCCGAGCTGGACATCATGGGCGAGCGCGGAAGAATCCGAATCACGGACGATGGCCAGCAGGTTGGTTTTTTTCAATTCGCGGAAACGAGCGCATCACCGGGAAGTGGATACGAATCGCTTGGCGAGGTCGAAGTTTCGTTGCCGCCTGTCAACGAGCGAATGGTCGACGCTGTCACCGATATTGTCGATTGCATTTCGAGCAAGAAGGAGCCATGCAGCAGCGGTCGCAGCTCGCTGGACTCCCTCAGGATTATTGATGGCATCAGGCGATCTGCAAAAAACGGCAATGCCAGGATTTCCATTCTTGCTGCCGCATAA
>Ga0265303_10001428_pt1 | contig 14694 bp, 13 predicted proteins | sample Helome_2_FD_192494 | JGI IMG/M metagenome (GOLD analysis project Ga0265303, IMG submission 192494) | Marine sediment microbial communities from subtidal zone of North Sea - Hel_20160317 (Illumina Assembly) | ecosystem: Environmental > Aquatic > Marine > Subtidal zone > Sediment ... | reverse complement strand
TGACCCGGGAACCCTTGCTTAGCTCGGCCATACCCCGGGAGAGAGAAACAATGGAGGTTTTTGTCATGGAATAATGGATCATCTTCGGCAATGGTTTAATTGCCGCCTCGCTCGATACATTAATGATCCGGCCATAGTTGTTTTCCAGCATCGAAGGCATCAGGGCCCTGCACAGCCTCACCACACTCATGACATTCACCTGGAAATACCTGAGCCATTCTTCATCATCAATATTGAAGAACTCTTCAACACCAAAAATACCTGCGTTGTTGACCAGTACCTCTACGGGGCCCAATGCAGCCAACTGCTCAAGCACGCTGTCACATCCTTCAGCAGTGCCCAGATCACCATCAACACAGGCAAAAGCGCCAATCGATTCCTTCACGCTTTCAAGTTCAGCACGACTGCGGCCGTGTACTACTACCCGTGCTTTTTTATCAATGAACGCTTCGGCGATGGCCTTGCCTATACCCTTGGTCGAGCCTGTAATCAGGGTGAGTTTATTGCTTAGATCGGACATGTATTGTTCCCTGGTTAAAAAAGTGGGTCATCTGGAAAACTCATCAACAACGCTACCCCAGGCCTTTACTCTCGCCAGGCTCACTAAGGAGTCACTTTTGCCAAGTACGAAGTCATGCAGATGTTTTGCCACGGCAGGATAAAAATCTGCGCCAAAGCGATTCTTTATCTCTGTGGAGAACCGGGAATTCAGGAATTTGAAAGGGCTCTTGATTGACTTCCCGGTAACCTCTTGTTCATCCAGTTGCAAATATACTGCGGTTGAATGGGCCATTGCATGGCTGGCCTTTTCGATCTGTTCTACATACTCATTGGGGTCATCACATACAACTACACTGACCCTCTCTTTACCCGGCGGCAGCCAGACACGGTTGAAGATTCCATTAAACGATTCCCTGAACCGATGCCTTTTTGTCTGTAAAGAAGGGCTGACATCAATAAGCCCAAACTTTGAATGGACCAGCCAGGCGTGTCCGCTTTTGTAATAATCATCCTGCCCGACTCTAAATGTAGCATTGCCGGAAACGGGTCCCTGCACAAACATGCACTTGCCACTGGCTATCTTTGGATAGTTTTCACCGCTCTTTAACATCAAGGCCATTACCAGCGAGTGGTCGCGGCTATTCCAGCCCGCATCAAATTCACCGTCACTGCCGGTGTAGCTATTGGAATAAAGCAGGTGATTGATTTCTTTCTTAAACGCGGCAGTGCCCATCATGCGCGATTTGTCGATCTGGTTGTTCACACCCATTTTGTGCTCTCTGTGCCTTTGCATTCATCAGGGCAGGTCACTCTCTGCATGGTTTTTCTTCGATGACCTGGTGGGTTCAGTATGTTTGATTGATTGTAGCATCGCAGCGTTTAGCGGGGGAAAGGGTCCGGATACATTTATTCAAGTAAAGGTACCCGGCCCCTTTACTCACTCACTTTACTCAGTCGATGTAAGAAGGGCCGCGGAAATTTCGGTCCGGGCCCTTGTTTCAGACATTACTTCGTATTACGTATCGTTCTATCGGTTACCGACATATGCACAAGCTGCATAGACACCCTTGACCCTTGAGTGCTCCCAGTTCGGTGTCATCGAAATGACGTCCCATTGACCTGTTTCGAGATTAAACTGATGTGTCATATGTCCCGCATTGATGAAAAAATTGCCATAACCGGGAACCCCGACATGCAAGTCAATGCCCGAGAGTTGGCCCCATGTTGGATACCAAAATTCGTCACCATTGCCGGGTGTGCCATCAGGATCAACGAGAATCCAGTCGCGATAGATGACATTCTGGTGTGCGTCCTTGTCGACACGGCCTTCAGGCGATAGTGTGTTGGTATTGTGCATGGGTGTCCATGGATCATTACATTGGTTGAACGGTGCTGTATTACAACCCGGGTCAGCGGGCACCCACGCCAATACATCACTGTTATACATCGTGCTAACGGTCTTTATCCATGTGCCATCATTGTCAATGAAAATCTTGCCAGACTCCATCGAGTGACCTTCGACCCACAGCCAGTAGTCCATGCCGTCGAACTGTGTACAGTCAACCCAGGGAAATGGGCCGAAGGCAAATGGACCCCTTTCATAGTCTATCGGTTTTACGGCCCAGGCCGCAGTCGCAGTGAGCATGGCGGCGCACGCCAGTACCAGCATAAGTATTAAACGTTTCACTTTTAACCTCCTCATCAATCGAACGATTGATATTAAGAACATGAGTGCGGCCAAGACCGCCTCTGGATCGGGAGATTATTCGTTTATTATTCGCCAATTGCTTAATTGTTATAAGAATAACCAGGCGAAGAAGTAGCGGCTGGTACCGCATATGTAAGTATAGTTCACCCAGCGGGTTTTGCTTGAAAATAAGGCGAAACGCACTGACTGGAAGAAAAGGGCCAAATACCTTTTTGAAAAACCCTGAATGATAATATCCATACTGTCTGATAAATTCAGTACGACTTGCTAATTAACCATTAAGGGTACATTTACATGAATAGCATTTTAAAACTGGTTTCTGTTCTGTTTTTAAGCCTTGCCAGCTTGGTATCAGTTGATACCTTCGCTGCTGATTCAAAAGGAATTGTTTTTATTACCGGTGCCAATCGGGGTATTGGCCTGGCTTTGGCCCGGCACTTTACTGATGCGGGCTTCAACGTTATCGGCACGGCACGTAAACCGGGTCAAGCGACAGCATTGATAGAAACGGGTGCACGGGTTGAACAGCTGGATGTGACGGATCAGGCAAGTGTTGATGCATTGGCGAAGCGCATGGGTGAGACCCCCATTGATATCCTGATCAATAATGCAGGTATTAAGGGTTCCGACAATAAAAATCTGGCCTCACTGGATGTGGAAGACATGGCATGGGTTCTGAATGTAAATACCCTCGGCCCTGTCAGGGTAATGAAGGCTCTGTTTCCCAATGTTCAGTCAAGCGATCGCAAAATGTTTGTCAATATCAGCAGCACAATGGGCAGCATCGAGCGGAATACCTGGGGTTGTTGTGCGGGCTACCGTGCCAGCAAATCAGCGCTTAACAGCATCAACAAAACCTTTGCCGTGGACTATGGCAAGCAAGGGGCGACCTTTGTGGTGATACACCCCGGTTATGTACAAACCGACATGAATGAGGGCCAGGGAAACATCACACCCGACCAAAGCGCTATTGGCCTGATGAATGTGATCACAGGATTGGATGCTTCGGATAATGGCAAATTCTACGATTGGGAGGGCAATGATTTGCCCTGGTAGGTAAGTGGGTAGATATAGCGCTGTACCGGGAGCCTGGTCACCCATAACCTGGTCTAACGATCACTCAAAAGGGTTTCACGACCACCATTACCAGGATCACGATGGTCAATACAAGTGGAATTTCATTGGCCCAGCGATAATAGACGCCACCGTGATCCAGGTGACCTGCCTGCATCTGCTTCATCCTGGCGCGCGCCCAAAAGTGATACGCCATCAACAGTGCAACGAACAGCAGCTTCACATGTAGCCAGCCGCCGGCAAAGCCATACACCAGCCATAGGGCCATTCCGCTGACCAGTGCGAGCACCATCATAACCGTCATGAAGCCATAGAGCTTTCGCGCCATGATGGCCAGCCGGTCAACCTGTTCGCCGGCCGCCTGTCCCTCTACAAAATGAACAAAGATCCTGGGCAGGTAAAAAATCCCCGCCATCCAGGACATGACAAACAGAATGTGAAAGGTCTTTACCCAAAGCATCTTATCTACTCTCAGTGACTGGCTGCTGAAGAAGGTAACACACCCTACCCGCGCATTTCGAATCAGGCTTCTGTAGCAGAGGCATTAACAAAAACGAGCTGACCGGGAAGGGTTGCGAATTGATCATTTATTTATACTATTATTATACGTTATTTATTCTATCAATCACTATAAAACCTGTAACTGTTGACATACTTATACGCATTATATATTTTATAAGATAGAAACATGGAAAACTTCGACATAAGTATGAAACGATAATTTCCCTAATTTGAATTCACCTCCCCGTTTTCCACAATCTGAAGGGTAATGACTAAGGATAGCTCCTCTGTCAAGGTCACCTCAAAAAGGTGGTGCCTGTCCCAGCTTGCCCGGCCCCAGTCAATCTTTATTCCAGGAGATAAACGTGAAAAGCCGAATCAACAACTCCCCCGTTTTATTAATATTATTGCTATTTGTGAGCATGCTCTTGCTTACAGCCGCAAGCGTCAATGCCGATACCTCAGGCCTCAATGCTGACGCTGCTGAAGAACTAAGAGATGCCGGTGTCGACAAGTACCTCGGAACATCAATATCAACCACAAGTAAGCATGGTGTATGGACCGAACACGCGTTTGACCCCCTGTACACTCCGGATGCAACCTATCCCGGCGGTTTTCGCCCGGACGGCCCAGTCTGCATCGCGGGAACCGACTACTCCGTTTTTTCCAGGCAGGGAGATTCCAAAAAATTGTTGATCTTCCTGCAGGGCGGTGGTGCTTGCTGGCAGGGTTTCTACAACTGCAACATCTTGGCAGAAGCACAGACACCACCGGAGCAAGGACCTTTCCCCGGCGTCTTTGATCCTAACTCGCCCGACAACCCCTTTGCCGACTACTCGGTCGTATACATGCCTTACTGCGATGGTTCTACCTTTGGCGGCGACAATGATGTAAACGACGAGGCTTTTCCCTTTGGACCGACACGCCATCACCGCGGGCTGCGCAACGCCAGTGCCGGCATGGATGTCGCAGGGGAGATGTTCCCGGATGCCAAGCAGATCACGGTGATGGGGCATAGCGCCGGAGGCGTTGGTGCTGCGGCTTTCGCGCCATTCCTGGCCCGTTTTGTCTTCGGTAACGAAAACACAAAACTCACGGTCTACAACGACGCCGGGCCGATCGCCATCAACCTGGGCACACCACCCGGTGCCGGTGGCCCTGATATCCCCTGGTTCTCTGTATTCGCCCGGCAAAATGACTGGCAGTTCCAGAAGTTCTATCCGCAAAGCTGTATCGACGATGGCCTCTGCAACGCATTTGGTCAGCAAACAGGGATCATCCATTGGCGGCTGGCAAATGACAGGAGCATCCGCGAAGGGTTCTACGAAACGGATTCCGACCGCACCAACCGCTTCTTCGCCCAGGGCGACGGCAGCTTAATGGATCCGGCGGCTTATCGTGCTCTGATCCTGGCCGAGCACGGCGCGCTAAATGAGGCATACCCGAAACGTTACAAGCGCTTCATCGTCAGCGCAGACGACACCCATGGCGCCGTGCAGGTAACTGCCCCTACGCCCAACTTTCCATTCCCGCAGCCGTTTTCGTTCTATAGCCGTCAAGCGAACGGAACAATGCTCACGGACTGGGCCACCGAGTTCGTCCGCATTGGCAGCCGCCAATCACAATTCGGTTGGAAAGATATCGTTGAGGATTACGTCCCGGTTGCTATTCCCTGAAGCCGTTAAAAGCGTAAAAAGGGGCCGGAGCATTTTTTGCACGGCCCCTTTTTTTTGCGCTAGCGCTACCCCCGTCGATCTGCGAGGATAGTTCCCATTTGCCGGTTACCATCCGACTCATGGAGAGCGTAATGTTCAAATCCCGTATTCACGTCCTGTTGCTGGGCTTTGCCCTGGTAGTGGGCTGGCAATCAGCTTTTGCCGATCAGCACACCGACCCCTTCCTGGAACAGGCGCGGGCTATTCTCAAGAAAGCACCGCTCGTTGACGGACACAATGACTTGCCGATGGTGATTCGTGACGAGTTTGGTGGCGATGTGGAAGGCTATGACATTTCGGTGCCAGCCTCGCACGATACCGATATACCGCGTCTGCATGCCGGTGGCGTCGGCACTCAGTTCTGGTCGGTCTATGTACCGAGTTCATTGCCACCGTTACAGGCGGTTCGCCAGCAACTGGAGCAGTTTGATATAGCGCTCCGCCTGATTCGTTTGTATCCGGATGAGCTGATGTTGGCGAGAAGTGTGGCCGATATTGAGCAAGCCCGAGAGGAAGGCAAAATTGCTTCGCTCATCGGCATTGAGGGCGGTCATACCATTATCAATTCACTGGGTGTTTTGCGGGCCTATTATGATCTCGGGGCGCGGTACATGACGCTGACCCATTATCACACCAATGACTGGGCAGATTCGGCCACCGACGTTGCCCGTTATGATGGCCTGAGCGGGTTTGGTAAAGAAGTGATTCGTGAGATGAACCGCCTCGGCATGATGGTGGATATATCGCACGTCTCGGAAGACACCATGAACGACGTTCTTGATGTAACCGAAGCGCCGGTTATTTTTTCCCATTCCTCGGCGCAGGCACTTACCAAACATAAGCGCAATGTCCCTGATGATGTTCTAAAGCGCGTCACGAAGAATGGCGGCGTTGTCATGGTGACCTTCATTCCAAGTTTTGTCAGCGAAGAACGCCGGCAGTGGGCTGAAGAGCTCGGTCCGATTACCAAAGACATGACCACCGAAGCGGAATGGAAAGCGGCCACCGAGGAATACAAAAAGACTCACGGACAACCACCGTTTGGAACGCTTGCCCAAGTGGCTGATCACATCGACTACGTGGCTCGCCTCGCCGGTTACGATCACGTCGGTATCGGTGGCGATTTCTATGGGCAGTCGGGCGATGACCTGGTACAGGGCCTCGAAGACGTATCCCGTTATCCCTACCTGGTCGCCGAACTGTTACGCCGTGGCTGGAGCGAAGAAAACATCACCAGGCTGGTTCGAGCCAATCTGCTGCGTGTTTTCGGTCAAGTGGAAAAGGTCGCGAGTCGCTTGCAGGACGCACGGCCACCATCGTTGATGAACTTTGAAGAGTAAGAGCAAGGGCGCTAAGCCAGGGTGACTCTGACCCCTACCACTGCAGGATTTCTCTTTTACCTTTCCATGTGCCAATATTGCTGGTTCGTGTGAACAAGCAATACTTTACCAATCAATCCGCAAGCACATTTAGCAGGAGATATTCATGACCAGGCGCTTTATCAATATGACCCTTTTGGTTTTTCTATTTATAACGGCTGCTCCGGCAGCATACTCAGATGAAATCCAGCCCCCGGAACAGCAAGCCGTGTTGATCACGGGCGCCAGCACGGGTCTGGGGCGGGCCATGGCTGAATTGTTTGCATCAAAAGGGCATTTTGTTTACGCCGGGGCGCGAAAAGACAAGGATATGGCCGAGCTGAATGCCATTAAAAACATCCAGGCCGTGCGGCTCGATGTCACGGACCAGGAGCAGATCGATGCCGCTGTTGTCACCATTACCGAGGCCGGGCGCGGTCTGCATGGGTTGATTAATAACGCCGGGGTGGCCGTGGTCTACCCGCTCGCCAGTGTACCCATGAGTGAGTTTAAATGGCTGATGGATGTGAACCTGTACGGTCCCGTGAAGGTAACCCAGGCTTTTGCGCCCTTGATTATCGCTTCAAAGGGGCGCATCAGTACAACCGGATCCATTTCCGGCATTCTTTCAGGAAATATGTTTGGCCCCTACAGTATGACCAAGCACGCCATGGAAGCTTTTACAGATTCACTGGCTGTTGAAATGGAACCATTGGGCGTTCATGTCAGCATCATCGAGCCCGGTAATTACGAATCAAAGATTGTGTCAAATGTTTTGGCGCGTATGAAAGGCGAGGGCTACGATCAGGACGATTCTCCCTACAAAGAAATTTACGATCGCTTACAAGGCTGGGAGGATAGCGAAGAACTCAACGGAGACCCAATGGAGGTAGCAAATGCCGCCCTGCACGCCATGTTCGACCCAAACCCCAAGCGGCGTTACCTCGTGACACCCAACCAGGAACAGGCCGGGCGAACGATAGGCAAAGCGGTGGAAGAGCTGGTGCAACTCAACATGGATCAGCAGTACAGCTACAGCAGGGAACAACTGATCGAAATGCTGGATAAGGCCATGGCGCCGCCAGCGGCGGTTGAGGCGCCAGAGTAAGGTAAGGGAGGGTAAATCCACCGGCGGCCTTTTCGTGACTATTCGCCCTTAACCAGCACCAAAACAGATGCGTTATCACTTTGTTTTATATGTTTTAAGTACAGTCCTGGTATTGTGCTGCGGCTGTGCCAGCTACGCGGTCAATCCATCGTTACAACATATCGACGATAACACCGGTTACCGGATGATCAACAGGACGCTGGGTGATAAGAACTCAGATGAGCTGTTCATAATCCTCGGTTTTTCCGGTGGTGGCTACCGGGCCGTAGCCCTGGACTATGGCGTCATCAAATACCTGGATCGTATACGGTTTGGTGCTGATAATCGCAGTCTGCTTGATGAAGTAGACCTTATCAGCAGCTCCTCCTCTGCAAGTATTCCTGCAGCGTACTACGGTCTGTTTGGCAAGGGGGCATTCCTGGATGATTTTGTGGACGATGTTCTGTACCAGAAGTTTGAAACTGCGATTAAAAGAAGGCTCGTAAATCCGTTCGAGTGGCCACGTTTGGCGTCGGGTAACTTCAGCCGTGGGGATCTGATCGCAGAATATTTCAACAAGCATGTCTATGACGGGCATACCTTTGCAGATATGCAGCAACAGCGTCCCTTCGTCATGATTAATGCGACCGACATGGGTATCGGTTCACAGTTTTCCTTCGTACAAGGCTACTTTGACCTGATTTGCTCGGACCTGTCACAGGTTTCAATTGCCCGTGCAGTTACCGCCTCCATGGCTTTCACTCCGTGGTTTACACCTATTACTTTAAAAAACTATAACGACGGGCGATGTGGCTATATCACACCTGACTGGGTGCCCAATGCGATAAACGCCGGCGCAGATGCAGACCCCCTGTTATACGCGGCCGCATGGGATGTTCTTAGTTACAAAGCGATAGACAAGCGCCCCTACATACACCTTCTGGATAGTGGTATTTCAGACAACATAGCTATTCGCACGCCCCAGCTTGCGCTTAAGGTAACGAACCAGTTCGACCAGGTCATTGACGGCACCATTGATAAGCTTGTAGTCATCATGGTAAATGCCAAACCAAAGACCTATTTCAAAGGCGACTTGAAAGCCAAACCGCCCGGTATGATAAGCTCTATAAATAGCGCTGCATCGTCGCCCATCACGAACTATTCCTATGAAACTGTAAATATCTTCAAACACAAAGTACGTGACCGTCGTGACTTGTTGGATGAGCAGCTCCGCATTAAAGAAGCGTGTATTGACCATGCCAGGTCACTATGTGAACAGGTGGAATTGGGAGAGGTCTGTTACGAAAAAGTGTCTGACAACTGCTTGAGCGCGTTCGCAAACAAGGACACTAACACGTCCGTGACGTTCGACATGTACCTGGTACATGTGAGCTTTGAGGAAATGGAGGATCAGGCGAGACGGGAAAGGTTTCAGACCATCCCTACTACGCTGGAACTCCCCCGGGAAGATATAGACCTGCTAATCGAGGTCGCACCGGAACTGTTACATGAGGATTCGGAGTTTCAATCTTTACTCCAGGATCTGGGAGCCTATATAAGCGATTAGGACCATCGAGCGGGCGCATCGGGAAAAGGCCTACGGGAAAAAGGCTCTGCCCCCCTTTATCGGCGGCACCATCACCCCTATATAGGAAGAGAGCTTTCATTAACTACGAACAAAGGAGTTTTACCATGACGCACGTATTGCCCCCATTGCCATTTGCCAAAGATGCACTTGACCCTGTCATTTCGGCGGAGACCATTGACTTTCACTACGGTAAACACCACCAGGCCTACGTTACCAACCTGAACAACCTGGTGCCGGGAACAGCATTTGAGAATGCCTCGCTGGAAGATATTGTCATGCAGGCTGACGGTGGAATCTTCAACAACGCAGCGCAAGTCTGGAACCATACTTTCTACTGGAACGGTCTGAGCCCGGATGGCGGCGGTGAACCGACAGGCGCCCTCGGAGCCGCGATCGATAAAGCATTCGGTTCTTTCGCTGCATTCAAGGAAGCCTTCATCAAATCAGCCGTGGGTAATTTTGGCTCTGGCTGGACCTGGCTGGTGAGGAACGAGAATGGCAGCGTGTCGATCGTTAATACATCGAATGCCGCCAACCCGTTACGTGATGGCATGACACCGCTACTGACCATTGATGTCTGGGAGCACGCCTATTACATCGACTACCGCAATGCGCGTCCGAAGTACCTTGGTGAGATCTGGAAACTCGTCAACTGGGATTTCGTAGCCAATAACTATGGCTGAAGCCGCTTGCGGGTAACACTGGGGTAAGAGCAAAGTGCCCGGGTTCAACCCTGGCACTTTACTCTTACCCCAACCACTGATTATTCTCCTTCGTTGCAGTCAATGGTGCCATCCGCCGACCCAAAGCGGCTCGGAAGATGCGCTTAAAAGTATATGCGAGCAACGTTGAGGTCACGTGAAGCGAAGCCTAACGCAGTGTAAATATTTCATTAAAGGATACTAAGAAAATTCTGAAGTATTCCAAGTAGTTGTGATGCGGATGCTCTTATCATGCTGTCCGGAGGTTTCACCGGCCCAGAACGATTGTAAAACCGGGGTCAGATAAAACCAGGGTCAGTATTACAGCGATCATGAAAGGCTGAGGTCTGGTTCAGACTGTCGGCCTTGATCTCGGACAAGGAAATACTAAATTTTCCCTGATACTCTCGCCCGATGAGTAGAAAATTCCGAGAAAGTGAAAAGGCCCTGGCCTCAGCCACCAGCTACGCCGAATGGTACGAGGCAGCACTTGAACTGGACCGGCATGAGGGCCGGGACAAATGGCGTGAGGAACTCGAGTCCGAAGACTACGGCTACCGCTTGCTGGCCTCCCGGGTCAGGGTGCTGAAAAAATTGCGGCGCAAGCGGGACGTTGATCGCACGATCTTCCGCCTGCGCGAAGAGCTGCACGGCAACCTGGGCAATATGGCCAATCCGGCGCTGTATCATCATGCCCGGACCGGTACCAAGAAACTGATCAATGAATACCTGGACGAGGTATCTACCTGTCTGCAACTTCTTTGCGACAGCGATACCGAGGCGCTGCCACCCATGCGCAAACGCCGTTTTCTGAAGCGTGCGGCACGCAGTTTCGGGCGTTCCTGCCTGCTACTCAGCGGCGGTGCGTCCCAGGGCCTGTTCCACCTCGGTGTGATCAAGGAACTGGAGGCGGAGGGGATCATGCCGCGCGTTATCACCGGCTCCAGCGCCGGGGCTGTCATTGCCGGCATCGTCGCCAGCCATACCGATCCGGAGCTGGAGGAACTGCTGGTTCCCAGCCGAATGGAATTCGAATGGGTCCGCATGTTTGGTATCACTGACATGATCAAGGGCTCCGGCGTGCTGGACCAGTCACTGCTGAAAAAATCGATCCGCCGCAATATCCCGAACATGACTTTCCTTGAGGCCTATGCGCACACCAACCGCATCCTCAACATTACCGTATCACCCGCGGAGCCCAACCAGTTCCCCCGCTTGCTCAACTACCTGACCGCACCGAATGCCCTGATCCGCAGGGCTGTTCTCGCATCGGCCGCTATCCCCGGGCTTTATCCACCGGTGAAACTCAGGGCCAAGAACTTTGCCGGCAAGTCCGTGGCCTATATGCCGCAAAGCCATTGGATTGACGGCTCGGTGCACGAGGATATACCAAAGGAGAGGGTCAACCGGCTTCATAATATCAACCATTACATCGTCAGCCAGACAAATCCGCACGTGCTGCCCTTCCTGAACGATGATATGGACGAAAAAGGTTTGCTGCCCTTCATCCAGGACGTGGTCATCAAGGGACCGATGGTACAGGTAGAACATTTCCTGGAGTTGGTTCACCAGCATTTCGAATTGCCGGGCCTGAGCTCCATTATCAAGAAAGCACACGCTGTGGCGCGGCAAACCTACAGTGGCGACATCACCATCTTCCCGGAACGGCACCTGGTCAACCTGGGCAAAACCTTCTCCAACTTTGGTCCGAAGGAAATCGAAGCCATATTCCAGGAAGGCCGCCGCGCCACCTGGCCAAAAATCGAACGTATCAGAAATACCACGCAGATAAGCAGAACCTTCGATGATTGCCTGCGAAGTATGAGTGAGCACTACCGTTACGTGAAGCGTTGAACTAACATGCAAATCATTGTTCGAGGAGTTTAACCAATGAACCTTTTGAGTCGTATCAGGGTAGGAATCTTCGGCCTGGCCGGGCATGTGCTGAAATTTCCCAAGCCCTTCACCTTCGTAGGACCAGACGCTTCCCTGTCAATGGTTCGCGAGATTATCGGGCTTGGCGTAAAGCGGGTGATGGTGATTACCGATGGGCAGTTGTTCGAGCTTGGTATAGTGAACCCGCTCATTGAGTTGATGGAGAAGAGTGAAGTCGAGGTGAAGGTGTTCAGCGAGATCGAACCCGATCCGGGCTACGACCTGGTGCTCAAGGGCGTCGAATGTCTCAAGGATTTCAAGCCCGAGGCCGTGCTTGCGGTGGGCGGCGGGTCATCGATCGATGGTGCAAAAGCGATTCTGCTTAGCCATGCCAATGACTCTCACCCATCCAAATTGACCGGGGTCTGGCTGTATGCCTGGCCACGCAAGCGTTGCCTGCCTTTCTACGCTATTCCAACTACCGCCGGTACCGGTGCAGAAGTAACCATCGCAGCCGTGGTATCGGATAAGGTCGCGAAGATCAAATATGCCATTATCGACCCCAAAACCGTACCGGCCATGGTAGCGCTTGACCCCAAACTCATGGTCGGGTTACCACCTTTCATCACGGCACCCACGGGTATGGATGCCCTGACTCATGCGGTCGAGGCCTACCTCTCCACTATTGCAACCGCCGAAACCGATGAACTGGCACGCATGGCTTCGGGTAGTATCATGCGCAATCTCATCGTTGCCTACACGGATGGGCAGAACCTGGAATCCCGTGAACGTATGGCGGTGGCGGCTAGCATGGCCGGTCTTGCCTTCACCCGTGTTGGAGTCGGTTACATACATGCCATCGCACACCAGCTCGGCGGTCTTTACCACGTACCGCATGGGCTGGCCAATGCCATCGTGATGCCCTATGTGCTGGAATTCTCCAAACCCAACTGTGCCCACCGCCTGGCCGAACTGGCCCGGGTTTCTGATATCGGCGAGCGTGGTGCATCGGACGCAGACCTTGCAGATGCCTTCATCGCGCGGATCCGCAAACTCAATGCAGATATGCAGATTCCCGAGTCAATCAAGGAACTCAAGCGTGAAGATTTCGACAAGATCATCGACCGTGCATTTGCAGAGGCCCATGGCACTTACGCTGTACCCCGCTACCTGACGTGCGATGATGCCATGGCGCTACTCGAAAAACTTCTACCTTAAGAAAACGGGGTCAGAGTGGCGCTCTGACCCCAACCATCCACCCCTACCATCCCGAATGGTAGAATTAAAGTATGCATAAGAAAAAATTGATCATCGTTCCACTGGTTTTATTCCTGTCACTAGAGTGTTTCGGGCAGGATAAATTTGAAAATACCCTACCGTTTGATGAAGCTGCGGGTTCCCCACAAGCTGATTTAAATGCTGTCGCCTGGATCGCGGGTCATTGGCGGGGTGAAGCATTGGGTGGCATTGCGGAAGAAGTCTGGACACCGCCGTTGGGTGACTCGATGATGGCTTCCTTCAAGCTCACCGTTAATGGCCAGGTAAAATTCTATGAACTGGAGACCATTTCCAGGCAGGGGGAAACCTTGATATTGAAGCTCAAGCATTTTTCCTCCAACCTGCATGGCTGGGAAGAAAAGGAAGAAACCGTTGATTTCAGGCTGGTAAAAGTGACGGAAGACAAAGTCTATTTCGATGGCATGACCTTTGAAAAGGTAAGCAATGATGAAATGAATGTTTACGTGTTAATCGGGGATGAGGGCAAGGAACAGGAAGCAAAATTTAACTACAGGAAAGTTAAGGCTTCAGAGTAAGGAAGCGGGAAGATGGGCCTGAGCGATTCTTATGAATAAGGTTGTAATAGCGAGTATTTTTGGCGCGATTTTTATTATCGGACTGGCTGTAATCATCAGTAACCAGTCCATCAGTTTCGGTGAGCTTTTCGGCTCTGTGAAGCGGCTAAACCCCATGTTTATGGGCTTGCTTGCGCTGCCTTTGATAGCGGTGATGTATGTACTTGGCAGCTACCTTTATAAGAGGAATGAAGAACGTAAGTGGAAAAAGGCCTTGTTAAGAACCCGTGCCAGAAAGCAAAACCATGGAGATAAAGGCGCGTAAACAAGGCAAAGCCAAAATACATCCAACCGCTCAGATAGACGCTAAAGGATTGAAAATCAGATCAATCCATTCCCTTGATTTCAATTTTAATGTATATAATCAGCACATTACCCTTAGGCCATCGGGCTCCTTGTATAGGTGCTGTGGCAGATTTGTACACATCTTCAGAGCAAATCTATATGGCGGCTTTCGGGACAGAACCGGATAGTCACTCTACGCTGTTGCCTATAGCAACAAACGGTTGCGACCTCAACCGGTCAATGCAACTGCCCGATGATGGAGATGAGCCATTTACCACCAGAACTGGAAACGTCGCTGGCTTTTCACTACATGCTCGGGTTGCCGCCAGGGCACATGAACGGGACAAGCTGGAGCGTCTGTGCCGTTACATAACGAGACCGGCGGTCGCCACAAAACGCCTGTCGATGACCCGCAATGGACAGATCCTCTACGAGTTGAAAACACCCT
>Ga0265303_10001427_pt1 | contig 14697 bp, 16 predicted proteins | sample Helome_2_FD_192494 | JGI IMG/M metagenome (GOLD analysis project Ga0265303, IMG submission 192494) | Marine sediment microbial communities from subtidal zone of North Sea - Hel_20160317 (Illumina Assembly) | ecosystem: Environmental > Aquatic > Marine > Subtidal zone > Sediment ... | reverse complement strand
CATGGGTGGGCATGGTGCGCTGATATGCGCGCTGAAAAACCCGGGTGAGTTTCGCTCGGTGTCTGCCTTTGCACCGATTGCAAATCCGATCAACTGCGGCTGGGGCCAGGGCTGTTTCGGGGCCTACCTGGGTGAGGACACTTCCACCTGGGAAGCTTACGATGCGACCTGCCTGGTACAAAGCGGTGCGCGAGTTCAGGATATCCTGATCGACCAGGGGGATGCCGACGAGTTTCTGCACGAGGGGCAATTACTACCGGATAATTTCCAGGCTGCCTGTGATGCAGCGGGACAGTCGCTAAACATTCGAATGCAGCCCGGCTATGATCATAGTTATCATTTCATCGCCAGTTTCATTGCAGACCACTTCGACTACCACGCCAGGTTTCTGAAGTAACTGTCTCCCTCGGCTTGATCCGATGCGACGGTCCGGAACGTCAGCTTCCGCGGCGGGTAATTGCAATCCCCAGCATAATCAGCGACAGCGAAATCAAGGTTTGCAGGTTAATCGCATCGGCGAAATACAACCCGCTCCAGATCACGCCAAACAGCGGCACCAGGTAGCCAACCAGCGACATGAATACGGCGCCATTGGCACGGATAATAAAAAATCGAACGGTGAAACCCAGGGCGGTCGCCACAACTCCCAGGTAGATGAGCGCGACGATGGATGAAGGATCGACATTGCCCGGCAGCGGATCTTCCAGCACAAACGCCAGCGGCACCATGTACAGGCAGGCGCTAGACAGGGTTACCGCCGAGGTCGATATCATCGGCAAATGAGTCAGGCGGCGCGAGATTACCGATGAGGTCGCGTAACTGCAGCCGGCTGCCATGACGGCTAGCTGACCCCAAAGATTTCCCGTTCCCGATTCAACCAGGTCCCAGAACACCAGTACCAGTACACCGACAAAACCAACAGCGACACCAAGCACGCGCGATTTATTGATGCGCTCATCGTTGCTGGTAAAGTGTGAGAGTAACAGCGAAACAAAAGTGCCCATAGCCACAAGGATGGCGGACTCGGCGCTGCTGATAAATTGCTGGCCCCAACTGATCAGAAAAAACGGCACCGCACTGTTGAGGAATCCGGTGACAATGATAAAACGCCAGTTACGTAAGCCCCGGGGGAATTGCTGGCCGATCAGCATGGCAATGAATAACATCACTATGGCACCCAGCGAAACCCGCCAGGTGGCGATGCTCACCGGCCCGAAATCGTTGAGTGCGATGGTAACGAAAATGAAGGCACCTCCCCAGATGGCACCGACAAAGGTCAACTTTGCAACGTCGGCAAGGGTGGGGCGTCTGATAGCGGGTAACATCGGCGCAGTGTAATTGCAAAACAGCTTCAGAACGACGAATCCTGGTCGATTATTAGCGAAATATTCTGTAGCTGATATTCGAGTTCAGATTAAGTAAACTGGCGTTTATGGCCACTGATAGCAAACCCGCACCGGGCTTCGATGCCGGCAAAGTCGCTGAAATTCATCAGCACCTGCATAGCCACCTGCCGTCCGAGTCGGCGTTGCGCGTCAAGGCGCTGGAGACGCTGCTGGTAGACAAGGGGCTGGTCAATCCAAAAACCATCGATGCCTGGATCGAAGCCTATACCGAGGAAATCGGTCCCAAGCGCGGCGCCAGGGTGGTCGCAAAAGCCTGGTGTGATCCTGAATACAAATCCAGGCTGTTGCGCGATGCACCGGCCGCCATCGATGAGCTGGGTTTTCTGGGCAAGGCAACCGCGCATCTCAAGGTGGTTGAAAATACCGACGAGGTACACAACCTGGTGGTCTGCACGCTGTGCTCCTGTTACCCATTTTCGATCCTGGGCATTGCACCCCCCTGGTACAAGGCGGCAGCCTATCGCTCGCGCGCGGTACGCGACCCGCGCGGTGTTCTGGCAGAATTTGGTCTAGATCTCGACGTCGATATCGAGGTACACGTATGGGACAGTACTGCGGAGTTGCGTTACCTGGTGCTGCCGCAGCGACCTGAGGGCACCGAGGATATGAGCGAGGAGGAATTGGCCGGGCTGGTGTCGCGTAATTCGATGATCGGCACCGACCGCGACCTCGGCGAAAACATCGAGGCTGATGGCTGATGGATGGAATTCACGATCTTGGCGGTAAGCAAGGTTATGGCCCGATCGAAGTCGACGAAGACGAAAGCCCGTTTCACGAGGACTGGGAAGGTCGTGAATGGGGAATTGCACAATGTGCACGCGCCCCCGGGATCACCATCGACTGGTGGCGCCATTGCCGTGAACTGATCATGCCCGGGGACTACCTCGGTCGCCCTTATTTCGATTCCTGGGCACAAACCGATTTTTCGATATACGCCGAGGCGGGCTATTTTTCCGAGGAGGAAATAAGCACCGGAAAATCGCCCTCGAAAAAAACCGATTATGGTAAACCCGCGGTCGCGATGACGCTGAAACAGGTACTGCAGGAAGATTACGACCATGCCGTTCGCTTTGATGGTGAAATTGAAACGCCACCGGTATTTGCGGTAGGGCAGCAGGTGAGGACGTCTCGCCATGGAAACAGCGGCCACACCCGCTTGCCGCAGTATGCCAGGGATCGAACGGGAACGGTGCACGCCTATCACGGCGCGCATGTGTTCCCGGACCTGTCAGCGCAAGGCGTGGAAATTCATCAACACTGCTATAGCATCATGTTCGAAGCTGCGGAGTTATGGCCGGAAGCGAAGTGGAGCCAGGACAAGGTCTACCTTGATCTGTGGGAAAGTTACCTGGTCGAGGCCTGATCGTGAATGAATCGAATTCAACATTACTGAAACCCCTTGCCAGTGTCGACGGTCAACCGGCCTTCGATGAACCCTGGCAAGCCGAGGTGCTGGCGATCGCCGATACCCTGGTGCAAAGCGGTATGTTCAGCGCAAACGCCTGGTCCGAAGCGCTTGGTGAGGCCCTGAAGCAAGCGCAATCCAGTGGCGCCAGCGACAACCAGGAAACCTATTATCAATGTGTTTTAAAGGCGCTTGAAGGACTGGTTGCCAGCCATAGCGATATCGATCAACAGGCAATGGCCGGTAAACGCAAGGACTGGGAGCAGGCCTACCTGTCGACCCCCCATGGGCAACCGGTTAATCTCAAATCCGGGCAATCGGACTAACTGGAAATGGCCCGTAACAGCGGGCCCTCGAAATGTTCGAGCGTCAGGAAAAGTCCGACCCCTGCGACCATCGCACCCGCCAGTCGAGGCTGAATCGCGCTTGCCTGTGTAACTTTCCATAGCATCGTGCACACCAGGCCCGCGGCCAGTGCAATCGCAAACTGGGTGGCGCCCAGACCCAGCAGGTAACCCGCTAACACGTGGATGCCGAAAGCGGCCTCCTGCGTCGCAAGTGACTGGCCAAAAGCCGCGCCGTGAAATAATCCGAAACCGGCAAAGGCGAACAGGATAGTCGGTAAACTGAATCGATGTCCGCTGAGCAGCATTGAACCAAGCACCAGTAGCGATAGCGCAATCATTAGCTCCGTTGCCGGCAGAGAGGTCCACATAGTGGTGACCAGGCAGCCGCCGAGCATGACGAGGATGTAGACCAGTGGTGCCAGTATTCTATGACGTGTGAGGATTGCGATAATACCCACCGAGGTGACAAAAAATAAATGATCGAAGCCGAGGATCGGATGTCCGAAACCGGACATCAGACCCTGAACGAATGTTGTCACCGGCATTCCCGCGAGCGGGTGGTGCGCAAGTGCTGGACCGACAAGTAGTGACAGGAGCATTAGTACGATTATCTTTTGCATTTCAATTCCTCTCCCGGAAATTTCATAACGATATATTGACTATTGTTGGGTTCGTAGTCGTGAATTCTGGATCAACACAACGGTCAGCAGCGGCGCCGCCACGCCAATCGTCGCGACGGTGATCAGAAGCCAACCCAGTTCGCTGTAATCTGCCGTGGTTTGAATCACGTCCGTTACGCGATCGCGAACTTCACGAGTGACGGTATAAATTTCGTTCATGTACTTGGTGCCAAGACTCGCAGCCGAAAGCGCCAGGTTGGTGAACGACGCCATGACCGCGAAAAACGTGGCTTTCAAATGCGCCGGTGCGTTCTTGGCGATCCAGGCCAGCATCGGGATCATCGCGATCTGACCCAGAGGTGATTCAATGGCGGTGTCGATAATCGCGATAAAGCGCGCATCGACGACACCCCCGGTATGTGGCGCGGTCCATTCGTGCAAGCCATAGTAGAGACCGATATTGGGTAATGACAGGATCCCCGCGGCGATGGTCAGCAGCACGACGACAAATGCGATCGAGCGCTTCGCCATCATCGGGCGCAGTACTACCATGCCGACGAGTGTGAGCAAGGAAGCGATCAGGGACAGTACGGAAAAGAACTGCTGATCAAAATTGAGCACATCGATTTCGAACCAGCCAGCGCCCGGGCCGGGTAGCGGTACCGCGCGGAACACGAAGATGATAACCGCGGTACCCACCAGCATGTTGCGCTGCTCGGGCTTGAGTTCAAGCAGCAATCGATACATCAGGAACAAGATAATGGTCATTGAACCGAGGAAAATTATTTCCTGCGCCAACGGTACATCGCTGACGCCCATGGTTACGGTGAACACGGCAAAAACCAGGCTGCCACCGAGTATCCACCAGTTCGGCCTGGTTTCGCCGGTGGGGGCGAACAACAGCTTGTCGATGCTGCTGTGATCATGGCCCTGTGCTTCCAGCTGCCGCGCGCGTCGGCGTAACAGAATGCCGCCGAGGATGACGCCCATGATCGAAACCAGTGGGATGATCAGCGCCAGCAGGTAGATGTCGGCATAGATCGCAACCTTCATTTCTTCGGACATGTTCTCTACGCCTTCGAACATGGTGATATTGAGCGCCGCGACGGCGACCAGGCCACCGATGATCGCAACCCGTCCCAGGGTTTGCATCGTGGTATGCATGGTCTTGATATCGCTTTCCGGGTAAGGATTGCCGTCTTCGTCGATGGTCGGCACGGCTTCCACCGTCATCGCATCCGCGACCACGTCCTGCACCACGTAACCGGTTGGCGCCAGGATGGTGGAAATCACGAACCAGGCTTCCACCCTCATGATCTCGGCCATCATCGCGGTATGCGCGATAATGCCGTACATGATCAAGATACTGAGTGCTATCAGGCTGGCACCGATGTAAACCAGCAGAGCCTTACGCCGCCAGATCAGGTCAACCAGGTGACCGATGGGCATCTTTAAAGTCCAGGGAATGCCCGCCCAGAACGCCAGTCCGGCGAGAAAGGCCGCGGATAGATCGAGATACTCCTTGATAAAGAAGGTGCCGACAATCGAAGTCAGACCCGACACGCCGGCAGCCAGGTATACCATGAGTGGGGGCAGGTAGGACCAGCGAAACTGCCTTCCCAGGTCGAGAAAGGTATTATCGAACCAGCGCCAAACTGGATTATCAGTCATAAAACTCTGCACGTTGAGACAAGGCCGAAACCTATTATCACATGCTCAAAACGCGACGCAAATCAATTAAACCATTTGAAACAGCATTAGAGTTAAAGCGAAGAATCTGCGGATTTAAACCATGTTTGGTCCTCAAATTGAGCAGGGCAGACGCATCTGCGGGCAGTGGATCGGGCGCCGGGCCTGTTTCCACCACAGAGGATTGCTGGCCTGCACAACAATGTCGTTGTGGTCGTGATATTGTTGCTGCTGGATAAAACCCCAGGCCTTGGCCTTGGGGGCATGGATGAACAGGCTCCAGCATTCAGTGCCCGGGATGATATTCACGCGGTGAAAAACGTGACCGGATATAAAGTTAAGATCGCCCGCCCGCAGCCAGCGATTGTGCAACGTGTTATCGGCCCGCGCATCGAGCATGCGTGTCTCCTCGTAGGCGCCACAGAGTACTAGTGAAAGTGCGTGCCTCCACGGGTGGTTGTGCAAACCCCGACCGGGATCGCTGGCAACAAAGCGATGCAGGTAAATCCGGTAGCCAAACGGCAGGCGCAGCAGGTGGTAACGTTCGAGATAGGGTTGATGATCAGGCCCGTTAATAACGCGGCAACGGCAAAAGGCGGATAGCTTGTAAAGCAATGATTTGGTCCAGGACATTTCGTTCCCCTTCATCTTGATCGTGCTATTATCCCGGAGCATGTGGCTCACAAGATGAGCTATAACAGGAGAATACTTTATTTATGGACCGAACCGAACGTTTTCACCTGATCGACCAGATGCTGTGCAACCAGCGCGTGGTCACCCGCGCCCAGTTTCTCGACGCGCTCGAGGTATCGCCGGCGACCTTCAAGCGCGACCTCGAGTACCTGCGCGACCGGCTCGCGGCGCCGATTGTCTGGGATCGTGAACGTCGCGGTTATTGCTACGAACAGGGCGAGGATGGTGAACAGTTCCAGCTGCCCGGACTCTGGTTTAACACCAGCGAAATCCAGGCCCTGCTGAGCATGGATGCGTTGCTGGAAAACCTGCAACCCGGCGTGTTGTCCAATCATATCGAACCACTGCGCTCACGTATCCGCATGCTGCTCGACGATGGTGATCATAGCGTCGATGAGATTGCGCGCCGGATTCGAATCATCCCGCTGGCCGCGAAGGCCTATTCCAGTGAATATTTCCAGGATCTTTGCCAGGCATTGCTATCCAGGAAATGCGTCGATATGACTTATTACAGTCGCCCGACGGACAGTAGCAGCGAGCGTCGGGTATCACCGCAACGGCTGATCTACTATCGTGATAACTGGTACCTGGATGCCTGGTGTCATTTGCGCAAGGCGTTGCGCAGTTTTTCAATCGATGCGATCAAGGCGCTCGATATTACCAGCGAAGCAGCCACTGAAGTTGGTGCCGAAGAGCTGAATCGCGAGCTCGAGAGTGGCTATGGTATTTTTTCCGGTGCCGAGACGCGAAAAGCCGTGCTGCGCTTCAGTCCGGAGATCGCGCGCTGGGTATCGCGCGAAACCTGGCACCCGCACCAGCAAAGCGAATATGACGACCAGGGTTACTATGTATTACGCGTGCCCTATAGCCAGGATACCGAGCTGGTCATGGATATTCTCAAGCACGGGTCCGGGGTCGAAGTACTGCAACCGCCCGAGTTGCGTCAGCGGGTCGAGCAGCGTATCGAGGCGATGCAGGCTTTATACGCAACAAGCTGAAGCGCTTACCAGAGCGAAATCTCGATGTTGTCGAGCAGCCGCGTCTGCTCGATAGCCGCGGTAACCAGGATCACGAGGTCGCGGTCTTCGGTGGTTGCGGGCAACAGGTTTTCGGCGTTACAGATGCAGAAATAATCGGTTTTAAAACCGGCTTCCTGCAGCTCTCCGGTGGCACGCGCCTGCAGCATTTCGAAGTCGCGCTCGCCCTTGTCAATTTGCTGTGCGGTTCGCTGCAGAACCTGGTAAATCAGCGCGGCTTGTTCTTTTTGCGCATCATCGAGATACTGGTTACGTGAACTGGTGGCAAGACCCGATGCCTCGCGCGTGGTTTCCTGGCCGATAATCTGCACATCGAGGTTGAAGTCTTCAACCATTTTGCTGATGACGCGGTACTGCTGATAATCCTTCTTGCCGAACACCGATACATCCGGTTTGACGATGTTGAACAGCTTCAATACCACGGTCGCGACCCCGGTAAAATGCCCCGGACGGTGCGCCCCTTCGTAGTGATCGGTCAAATCGGTAACCTGCACCTGGCTGATCCGCTCCAGGCCCTCGGGGTAGAGTTCGGATGCCGCGGGCAAGTAGACCAGGTCGCAGCCGTTCGCTTCGAGCAGCGCGATGTCTTTGTCCAGTGTACGCGGATAATGGTCCCAATCCTCGTTGGGCCCGAACTGCATCGGGTTGACGAAAATGCTGCAGATAGTGCGATCGGACAGTGACTGGCCTTTTTCGATCAGCGATATGTGCCCGGCATGCAGGTTACCCATGGTCGGGATGAAGGCAATCGACCGAGCATGGTCTTTCCAGTGTTGCACGTACTGGCGCAGTTCGGTGACGCTGGTGGCCTGGTACATGGTTCAGGCCTCAGGAAAAACTATGTGATTTGTCGGGGAACTTGCCACGCTTTACTTCCTGCACGTAGCGGCTGATCGCGCTCTGGATGCTCGGCTGCCCCGACATGAAGTTCTTGGAGAACTTCGGTTTCTTGCCCACGGTAACGTTCAACACGTCGTGCAGAACCAGGATTTGTCCGTCGACGTCGACTCCCGCGCCGATGCCGATCACCGGAATTTCGAGCTCCGCGGTGATCTTCGCGGCCAGGCTTGCCGGCACGCATTCGAGCAGCAGAAGGTCAGCACCGGCACCCTGCAGGTCGACTGCGGTCGCCAGCATTCGCTCGGCAGCGTTTTTTGCCTTGCCCTGCACGCTGTAACCGCCCATCTTGTGCACCATTTGCGGCTGCAGGCCGAGGTGAGCACAGGTTGCGATGCCGAAATGTGCCAGGGTTTCCACGGTCTGCAGCTGCGATTCCCAGCCTTCGAGTTTCACTACCTGGGCTTCGGTTTGCTTGATCAGTTCACTCGCGTTGTCGAGCGCCTGTTGCGGCGAATTCACCGAGCCGAAAGGCATGTCGAGCATCAGCATCGTGTTTTCCAGGCCCGCGGCGACCGCCTTGCCGTGATAGCGAATATCATCGAGTGTTACCGGGATGGTGGTGTCGTGGCCCTGGATTACCATGCCCAGAGAATCACCGACCAGCACTACCTCGACGCCACATTCCTCGACCAGCCGTGCAAAGCTGTAGTCATAAGCGGTCAGGCAGGCGAACTTTTCACCCTGCTGTTTCAGCTTCTTCAGGTGCGGAATGGTGATCTTGTTCTCGAGTGGTTTGGGGATATACATGATGCCGGGGCCCGTCAGAGGGCGAATGATGACTGATTGAAATAGTGGCGTCCAGAATGGATATTACTAATTTTTTCCAGTATTGCGCTGTAATCTTCAGCATTATTGAGCAGGTCGGTCGACTGGGTATTGACGGTAAGCAGCGCTCCGTCATCGTAGTCGTAGAAAAACCGGGTATAGGATTCTGACAGCCGTAGCAGGTAATCGTCGCGAATTTGTTGTTCGTAATCGATACCACGGCGCGTGATGCGCTCGCGCAGCGTCTCGATCGGCGCCTGCAGGTATATCACCAGGTCAGGCCTTGGTGCGTCCAGCGTCAGGTGCGTATAAATTTGTTCGTACAGCGCGAGTTCGTCCTTATTCAATGTCATCTGCGCAAACAGGCGGTCCTTGTCGACCATGAAGTCGGCGATATAGGAACCATGGAACATGTCCGCCTGGCGGAAGTCCTGAACCTGTTGCGCGCGCTGCAGCAGGAAATGCAATTGCGCTGACAGCGCGTATTGCCGTGGGTTCTGGTAGAAGTTGGCGAGAAACGGATTCTCCTCGGCCTTCTCCAACAGTAACTCGCTACCGAATTCATCGGCCAGCTTGCTGGCAAGACTGGTTTTTCCGACCCCGATCGGGCCTTCGATCACGATGTAACGAAATTGCTCATTCATTGGGTCAGGATATCTTCTCCAGCGAGATTGCGGGTGCATTATCGATAAGATAACGCAGACTTCCGTATCCGGGAATAAAACGATCACCACCGATTTCAAACATCGGTTCGAGGACAAATAAGCGCTGCGCAAATTCCGGGTGTGGAATGATCAGGTGACTGTCATCGAAGCTGCGGTCACCAAACAGGATGATATCGAGATCCAGGGTGCGCGGTGCCCAGCGTTCTTCCTGCTCACGGCGCCGGTAGTAGGCATGTTCGATTGCCTGCAATTCGAGCAGCAATGCCGTCGGTTCGAGACTACTACCCAGCAGGGCAACAGCGTTGGTGTAGTCATCCTGCGGAATATCGCCGACTGCTTCGCTGCGATACAGCGACGAACTCGCACGCAGACTGGTCTGACTGATATTGCCGAGCGCATCCATTGCCTGCGTAACGATGGTCTGCGAATCTCCGATATTGCCACCGAGCGCAACAAAAACTTCTTCAACTGGCATTGCGTCTTGGCCGCCGCCGTGGTCGCTGTTTTCTTTTCCGGGCTGGCTCGGGCGCAAACTCGTGCTGGCTTTGAAAATCGGTCCACCAATGGCTCAGTTTGTGCGGAAACAAACCCACCATCGACTGTATCAGCATGAAGTCATAGGCCGCCCGGAATACCGGGTACCCTATCATGCGCAGTGGTTGCTTGCCCTGGGTGCGGTAGAAGCGAGGCTGCGAAGTCCAGATATCACGGGCCATCTGGCTGAAGCGTCGCGGGATCGAGACATGGCGCACCTGGCGCTTCATCACGGTTTCGCCGACCTGGGCCAGTGCGGGAATCAATTTCTGTTTATCAGGTTGAAGCCGGCTTGCCTGTTCCTGTACCGCCGGCCACAGCAGCACTGCAAAAATAAATGCCGGTGATACCGGTTGACCAGTGTTGACCCGGTTATCGGTATTGACCAGCGCCTGATCGATAAAATCGAGCATCATTTCGTTGGCTTCTTGTTGCAACCATTCGTCGAGCTCCGGCACCAGGTACTTTAGCAGTCGGTATTCGCGCAATAACTCGAACACGCGCACGGCATTACCCGAGTGAAATAGCTTGATCACTTCATCGAACATGCGTGCCGGTGGAATCACCGCCAGCAGGTGGCCGTATTCATGGATCGCGCTGGCGGAGGAAGCTTCGATTGAAAAATCGAGCTTGGCGGCAAATCGCACCGCGCGCAGCATGCGCACCGGGTCTTCCTGGTAGCGTGTTGCCGCGTCACCGATCAGGCGTAACTGTCGGTTGTCGATATCCTCCAGTCCACCGGTATAATCGAGCACCGCGTAGTCATGGATGTCGTAGTAAAGCGCATTGACGGTGAAGTCACGGCGTATCGCGTCTTCCTCGATTTCACCAAAGGTGTTATCGCGTAATATGCGTCCGTGGGTATCGAGTTCGGTTTTCGGCGAATCCTCGTCATGAGCGCGAAAGGTGGCGACTTCGATGATGTCTCGGCCGAAGCGGATATGAACCAGGCGAAATCGACGTCCGATAATGCGGCTGTTTTTAAACAGGCCACGCACTTGTTCCGGCGTGGCATCAGTGGCCACGTCAAAATCCTTGGGCTGTATCTTGAGCAGTAAGTCGCGAACACCCCCACCAACCAGGCAGGCCCTGTGGCCTGACTTGGACAGCCGATATAACACTTTGAGCGCAGAATCGGATATCGATTTTCTTGAGATAGTGTGCTGGTTTCGGGATAAAACGATTAACTTATCTGAACTTGCCTCTCTGTTTTTCACTCGGTTACTTGATCCTGTAGAATGTCGGCATCATAGCATTTAAGGCCGTGAAAGTAGTGTTAGTTTCAATGAAACCCGCCAACCTTAAGGTGAAGGCCTGTCTGCAACAGGCTGGAGTGGAATTCGAGATCAGGATTCTGCCTGCCGCGGTTCGGACCGCGCAGTTGGCCGCCGATGCACTCGGCTGCGAGGTCGGCCAGATTGCCAATTCGCTGATATTCAGGGACCAGGCAAGTGACCAGGCAGTGCTGGTCATGTGCGCCGGGGATCGTCGTGTCGACCTGCAAAAAGTACAATTTGAAACCGGGATCGAGCTCGGCAAAGCCGATGCCGATTTCGTCAGGCAACAAACCGGGTTTGCGATCGGTGGGGTGCCTCCGGTAGCGCATGCCAGGCCCCTGCGTACCCTGCTGGACGATTCGATATTGCGTCATGCTGAAATCTGGGCCGCCGCCGGCACCCCGGAATCGGTGTTCCGAATGAGCCCAGCGCAATTGCAGCAGATTACCGGTGGCAACTGGCTCGATATTGCGCAGGCTTGAAGCTATTCGGCTTCGAGCTCTTCCCAGCGTAAATACAAGTCTTGTAACTCGGATTCCAGTTGCTGTAGCTGTTGCTGTTCGTCGCGAATCAATTCTGCATCCTGCTGGTAGTAATCCGGAGCACTGATTCTCTGGTGCAGGGCCTCGATTTTGGTTTCGAGTTTTTCAATCTTGCCGGGCAGGGCGCGCAGTTCTTTTTGATCCGGCCGGCGTTTGTCGAGGCTAGCGACGGGCTTCTTATTTGCAACCGGTTTTTTAGTTGCCGTTTCCTGCGGTGTACGTTGACGCAACCAGTCCTGGTATCCACCAACGTATTCGTTGACCAGGCCTTGGCCTTCAAACACGAGTGTACTGGTTACCGTGTTGTCGATGAATTCGCGGTCGTGGCTGACCAGTAGCAGGGTACCGCTGTAGTCGATGATCAGCGTTTCGAGCAATTCCAGGGTTTCGATATCGAGATCGTTGGTCGGCTCGTCCATGACCAGCAGATTGAAGGAACGGGTGAACAGGCGCGCCAGCAGCAGGCGATTGCGTTCGCCGCCCGACAGTGCCTTGACCGGCATATGGATCGATTTCTCGCTAAACAGAAAATCCTTCAGGTAACCGACAACATGTCGCGTGCGACCATTGATCGTAACCTGGTCACCCGCCGCCGCGAGATTGTCGCGCACCGATTTCTGTGGATCCAGGGTTTCACGGTGCTGATCGAAATAGGCAACCTCGAGCCGGGTACCGGTTTTGATCCAGCCGGTTTGCGGTTTCAGTTGACCGAGTAAAAGTTGGATCAGGGTCGATTTTCCACAACCGTTGGGACCGAGGATGCCGATCTTTTCACCACGAAGGATCTTGCAGCTGAAATTGCTGACGATCGGCTTGTCATCCCAGCCGAAGCCGAGGTTTTCTGCCTCGATCACGATCTTGCCCGAGGCGTCGGCCTGTTGTGCGGTTAACCTGGCGCTACCACTGCGTTCGCGACGTTGTGCCCGTTGCGCGCGCATTTTTTCCAGTGCCCGCACGCGGCCCTCGTTGCGGGTGCGACGTGCCTTGATCCCCTGGCGGATCCAGCTTTCTTCCTGTGCCAGTTTTTTGTCGAACAGCGCATTATGTCGAGCCTCGGTTTCGAGTTGGGCTGCGTAAGACTCGAGGTACTTGTGATAGTCACCGGGCCAGCTCGTCAGCTGACCGCGATCGAGATCGATGATGCGAGTGGCAAGACGCTGCAGGAAGCCGCGATCGTGGGTGATAAATACCAGCGTGCCATTGAATCCCAGCAACAGGTTTTCGAGCCATAGAATCGAATCGATATCGAGGTGATTGGTAGGTTCATCGAGTAACAGTAAATCGGGTTCGGCCACCAGCGCCTGGCCGAGCAGAACCCGGCGTTTCATGCCGCCGGACAATTCGTCGAAAGGCTGGTCAGCGGGCAGCGACAGACGCGAAATGGTGCTCGAAATACGGGTTTCCAGGTTCCAGGCGTTGTGTGCTTCGATTTGATCCTGGTAGTTCTGCATGCGCACCAGGGCACCGGGGTCGGTGGCTGATTCTACGGCCGCATGGTGCCAGCTGGTGATCACGCCCGCGAGTTTGCCGATACCTTCGGCGACGCAGTCGTAGACGCTGCCGGCAAAGTTTTTCGGTACGTCCTGGCGGAGCTCGGCGATGCGCAACTCGGCGGCATGGATGATTTCACCCTCGTCGACCTTGATGTCACCCGCGATAATTTTTAGCAGGGTCGATTTACCACTGCCGTTGCGCCCGACCAGGCATACCCGCTCGCCCGCTTCCAGCGCCAGGTTGACGTTATCAAGCAGCGGTTGGTCACCAAAGCTGTGGTGAAGATTTTGAGCCTGCAGCAGCGACATCTGTTTAGGTTGAATTAAACTGCGCTATTATGCGGCTTTCGTGTGGATTTGAAAGTTGATTCGGAGGCGATATGTGTGGGCGATTTTTCCTGGACGCCAGGGCGGGCGATATCATCGAGCATTACAATGTACCACCTCCTGACCTGTTTACGGCGCGTTACAACATTGCCCCGACAACCCCGGTGCTGGCGCTAAGCGATTCCAGCTTCAACCTGTATCGGTGGGGCCTGATCCCGTCCTGGTCAAAGGATGTCACTATGGGCAACCGCATGTTCAACGCACGTGCTGAAACCGTCGCCGAAAAACCCTCTTTTCGCAACGCCTACAAACGCCGGCGATGCCTGGTGCCAGCCAATGGATTTTACGAATGGCGGCTCGAGAACGGGCGTAAGCAGCCCTATTGTTGCCATGTCGATCACCAGTTGTTCTCGATGGCCGGCATCTGGGAGCACTGGCAGGACGCCGAGGGTAATGAAATTCAATCCTGCGCGGTACTGACGACCGAAGCCAGGGGGGCAATGCAGGAATTACATCAACGTATGCCGGTAACCATAGCGCCGGCTGACTACGACGCCTGGCTGGATTGCAAATCAGACAAGACTGACACAGCCGATCGGTTGCTGCTCGAAACTGCACCGGATTACCAGTACTACGCGGTCAGTAGTGCGGTGAGCAATTCGCGAAACGAAGGCCCAGAACTGATCAAACCGCTGGAATAAAGGGAGGCGCACTGCGTGCGGGATTATTGAACTGGATTCCGGCTTGCGCCGGAATGACATTAATAACTGTCATCCCGCGACTTGAGCCTATGAGATCCACTTATTCTGACCCTGTTAACGTGCTGACACTGGTTACAGTGCGCGGAATACTTTTTTGCTCGCCAAAAAATTTTACGCGCGCTTAAGCTGCATCAACTAATCAGGCTTCGTTGCCACCATTGCTAACCAGGGTTTCCAGGCGCGCGTCGTCGAAGTCGTGTTCGAGTTTTGCGGCGGCCTCATCGACCGCTGCCTGT
>Ga0265303_10001426_pt1 | contig 14698 bp, 4 predicted proteins | sample Helome_2_FD_192494 | JGI IMG/M metagenome (GOLD analysis project Ga0265303, IMG submission 192494) | Marine sediment microbial communities from subtidal zone of North Sea - Hel_20160317 (Illumina Assembly) | ecosystem: Environmental > Aquatic > Marine > Subtidal zone > Sediment ... | reverse complement strand
GTCGACCTCAGTCGCCTCGACGTGCTCCAGGGCGCGGATTCGGTAGTACCTGCGAAACATCACCTCCAGGAGTGCGCTGTTCGCCTCGCGGCGGCCCGGTCGAAATCGCCGTGACAGGACGCCGGTGAGTGGCTGCGGACAATCGACAAGCGCCCTGATGTGGTCTGCCCGCGAAGGATCGCCAAGGTGCTGTTCTAGCAGGGCGAGTTGTCGATCCGCTTCGCGATACGCCTCAGCTCGAACCTCGGTCAGGAACGGTTCATCGAAGATGACATACGAGACCTCCCTGGCGAGGTCATGTACCGCCGGATATCTGTCGCGCGTCTGGTAGATCATGGCATCGAGCACGTCCCTGAATGCCTCGTCGCTGTTCCCAGGGTCGGAAAGGCGTCGATCGAGCAGCGTGAGGACAACACCGACCTGGCCACTCATCCGTTCGTGCGAGGTCGCGATCCGGTACAGGGCGGTGTCGCGGTCCTCCTGACTGGAATCATCGTTCACGCCGTAGTGGGCAAGTGCGCTGCCAAGCCGCTCTGTGAACAATCCGGGAAGGCCCTCGGTGGTGGTCGGATCCTTGAGGTAGCTGTAGAGATACTCCTGGCTGCTCCGTCGCGTGACATCGGAGAGCTCATCGTCGGTGGGGACCCGCCTGAACAGGCTGATGATGTCTACGAAGATCTCCAGTATCTGGTTCTCGAGGTCCTGCAGGCGGGCAGGGCCGAGCTCGCTGTGACACATGGCGGCAACCCCGGTCATCGATCCCGCGATCGCCGCAGGGTCCACGTCGTAACCAAGCATGAGCGCCGCGATCCGTTCGAGCTGGTGCTCACACCCAACATGCCCGCCTGCGTCGAAACTTGCGATGTCGACAAATGAGATCGTGTCGGCCTGAGACTCGTCGGATCCACCCTCGGGCTCGAGGACCATGAGGGGTGCACCGGTGCCTACCTGGGTGTTCTCACGCACGACGACCTCCCTGACCGTTCCTGGGAACGGAGCAGAGATCTGCGTCTCCATCTTCATGGCCTCAATCACTGCAAGACGCTGACCCCTCTCCACGCGATCGCCGTCGGCCACCGCAATACCAACAACAACAGAAGGGGAAGGAGCACGAATGACCCCACCCTCGTCATGACCAATGCGATGAGGGACACCGTCTACCTCAACGCGATGGGTTCCGCTCTCGACGAGGGACAGCAGGCGATGAGACTGGCCGCCCACCGTGATCCTGGTGACCAATCGACCGGATTCGTCGATGGCTGCATCGACGGTCTCGCCAGAGACATCCACTCGGTATCGCCCCTGCGCAACCTTTCGCGTTCGGGGCTCATAGCTGTTGCCTCGATACCTGAGGCCGATCACCTTCCCGATGTCAGCGTCGACTATCGGCCGACCGCGGTTGGCTGACTCCTTGAAGCGGCCGCGATCGATGCGAATCTCCTCCTCGTAGGCCGCAATGGCAGCCGCAACGATGGCAACACTGGCAAGCGACGATTCGCCGTATCCGCCCTCTCTGGTCAGGGCATCCACCCAGCCGATATCGAAGTCGCCGCTCATGAAGATCGGATCCGCGAGCAGCAATTCCACAAACGCCTTGTTCGTCGCCCCATCGCGCACAACCACGACCGTCTGGCGCAACGCTCGTCGGAGTCTGGAGACGGCCTCCTCCCTGGTCCGGCCGTACGCCATGATCTTGGCGATCATGGAGTCGAACTCGGATGCGATCGCATCTCCCTGTTCCACGCCTGTGTCGACTCGGATGCCAGGTCCGACCGGGAACCGGAGATGGTCGAGCTGGCCCGGTGACGGCGCGAAGCCAGCGATGGGGTCCTCTGCGTTGAGCCGGATCTCGATGGCATGACCGTGTGTCTCGGGTGGCGCACCTTCCAGGGGAACTCCGCTTGCGGCAAGGAGCTGCATCTTCACCAGATCAACTCCTGTGGTCAGCTCGGTGATCGGGTGCTCCACCTGGAGGCGGGCATTGACCTCCATGAACCAGAACTCCCCGGCTGCAGGGTCGTAGAGGAACTCGACAGTTCCGGCGTTGCGGTAGCCCGCAGCCTCCCCGAGGCTGGCAGCGGCGCTCATGACATCGGAGTGCTGCTGCGACGTCAGTGCATGCGATGGAGCCTCCTCGATGATCTTCTGGTTGCGGCGTTGGACGGTGCAGTCCCTGACGCCAATTGGCCAGACCGTTCCCTCGTTGTCACCGAGAATCTGCACCTCGATGTGTCGAGCGGCCGTGACGGCCTTCTCGAGAAAGACCGTTGGATCCCCAAATGCTCCTGCCGCCTCGGATCGTGCGCTGTCGAACAGCGCGGGAAGCTCGTCTGGACCGTCTACCTTGCGAATGCCCCGTCCGCCTCCGCCAGCCGTCGCCTTGATCATCAGGGGATATCCGATGCGCGTGGCCGTCGCCATGGCATCGTCAACCGTGTCAACAGGGCCGCCGCTCCACGGGACCACTGGAACCCCGGCATCCTCGGCAATGCGCTTCGACGTGATCTTGTCGCCGAGCATTCTCATCGTGTTGCCGTCCGGTCCGATGAAGACCACCCCGAGGGCATCACACATGTCTGCGAACTCTGCCTGCTCCGCAACGAAACCCCAACCTGCCCACGCAGCGTCGGCGCGCGTCATCTCAAGTGCCTCAGACAGGCGCTCGTAGTCGAGATAGCCAACCTTGCGCTGCCCGGACGCATCGGTATAGATCGCAGGACCGATCTCATACGCCTCATCGGATTCGCGCACGAACATCGAGTCCCGATCGGCGTCGGTGTTGAGGGCGATGGTCGCGAGTTCGGTGCCGTGTTCGAAGTTGAAATCCCGAACGGCATTGACCAATCGCATGGCTGGCTCACCGCGATTGACGATGGCGATCCGGCGGAACGGGACCTCAGGCATCGGGCGTCATGGCCTCCCGAAGAGGAGCGACCTCATCGTCCGATAGCGCGCCGGGCAGCTGGATCGTCCGATATCCCTCGATGGCAACCAACGCTTTGCCAGATCCATCGACGACGACTGCATCGAAGGACCCATCTACGGGCCGGACGATCGCTGTCACCCCTGCTCGCCTGTCAGATGGGCGTTCAACACCAATGATCACGCGGTCGATGTGCATGGGTAGGGCCATCATGCCCGTGGTACCGATCTGCCACATTCCTGCCGTCTGGAAGCACAGCTCCACGAGTCTCGGCCCAGTCAAGGTGAGCTTGTGTTCCGGCACATGGTTCGGAGGGATGTCCGCAGCCAGGGTGCCGCCAACGAGATCGCCATCAGTCCACGCCGATGCGAGCACCTGATAGGTCGGGCCATGGAAGTACACCCGATAGACGTCGTCTGAGCGGACCTCGCCCGACGCCGCGTCTGGTGCCACGACTGCCTCGACGGGAAGGCGTTCGGATGAAAGGCGCACGGTTCCTGTGAAGTGGGTGGTGACCTGTGGCTCATCACTCGTTGCGAGTTCGCGTACTCCGATGAGCCTGCACCGCGCGATGACGTCGTCGCCGTCCGATGCAAACACAGCCGAGACCGTCAGCGTCCTCGGTTCGTTCCGGTAGAACTTGAACGGAGCGACGAAGTCGACATCTTCGATCGCCTGGACCACCAGATCCTCGAACGGCAGATTCGCAATCTCGGCAAACGCCTCAATGCCCATCACGCCTGGCAGAACGGGCGTTCCGTCAATCTGATGATCAAACAGGAAGCCCTGCTCCTTGGGATCGAGTGTCGTCGAGACGGTGAGCCCCGTGTGAAGCCCGAACGCTGCCACCTCGCCGACCATGACCGAGTCCGTGGACACGTCCATCGACTCGGCGTGGATGCCTCCTGTGGCGTCGAACTCCTCCATCAGCATCCCGAGCCGCCCTGCAACCAGAACCTCGCGCGATCCGGTCGCTCCGACGATTTCCTGGCGCACCAACGGGGTCCCGATCGACGCAGGCAGCATGTCGATGCCCGCAGCCTTCATGACCGTGGGAATCGATCCCCTGGTCGCCATGCCGATGTCGCCCCATGCGGTCCAGTCGATGGCAATGGCCGTCGTTCCTGGCCGCGTGCTGGCGAAGGCCAGGCTCGACTTGCAGAGCAGGTCGTTTGCTGCGCTGTAGTCGGCCTGTCCTCCGTTGCCGAATCGTCCCGCGATCGAGGAGAAACTGACCACCGCTCCGAGATCGATGGATTCGAGGCCCTTGAGCAGGCTGAACCAGCCGTCGGCCTTGACATCGAACACCAGGTCAAATTCGTTCGGTTGCTTGTCTGGCAGAAGCCGGCTGATCTCTAGACCACCGGCGTGGAGTACGACGTCAACCCGATCGTGAGCCTCAGCAATACGGGTCATCACATCTGACATCGCCTCGCCATCGAGAAGATTGACGCTGTGGTACAGAGCTGTGCCACCGCCAGCTTCGATGGCCTCGATGGCCTCGAGAGCTGCGCTGGAGCGCTCAATTGCAGCTATCTCGCGCTCCACCATTGCTGGCGTCGCTCGCTTCCCGGTCTCGGCGAGCGATGCGAAGATCACACGTTGGAGTTCATCTCTGTTCGTGCGGAACAGATCGATGTTCGGATCGGAAGCGTCCGGTTCGGGAACCAGGTCCAGAAGATGGAAGGTGCCGCCCGAAGCGCCAGCGAGATCGGCCGTGATCGCCGAGACGATGCTTCCGGCGGCGCCGGTAACGACGAAAACCGACTCGGAGGTCAGCACGAGCCCTGAGGGTTCGACGGGCAGATCGATGGCCGCAAGCCCGACGGACCACCTCCGACCATCCTCAGTGCGACCGATTTCGACCGCGCCCGGATCCAACAGCGTCTCCTCGACGAGCATCTCTGCGAGAGCCGCCGTCTTGCGCGACGCGGGAAAGTCGATCGCCTTGACGAGGGCTTCAGGCTTCTCGCGCTTGTACGTCTTGGTGAACCCGGTGACCGCCCCACCCATCGGGGCGGTTGGCGCAACGGACCCGTAGCCATGCTGACCGCCAAGACGGGTGGCAGATACGAGGAAGGACCCAGGTCCACCCACCGCGTCGTAGAGATGGCGCATCGTTGCGTACAGCAGCTTGACGCGCACTCTCAGGGCTTCACGCCATGCATCGAGATCCAGGTCATTGATCGGCTTGTCGGCATCGAGGCCGGGGAGCCAATACACGCCAGTGACATCGGCGGTCCCCCAAGCATCGAGTGCGGCAGCCAGAGACTCGGCATCAAGCGACCTGTCGAGGGCCAGGATGTCGACGCCGCGCTTCTCCAGTCGGTCGATGAGGCTTGCCCCGACACCACCCTCGTCGGCGAACACGACAACCCGCGACGACTCGCCAATCGTGACACCCGTGGACGAACACCAGCCGAGGTCAGGTCGCAACACTGGCACCGGGATCCGACGCGGAATGGAGACGTCAGCGGCTTCGTCGCTGACCGGTGTGAGCGGCGGCTCCGGCGCCTGGTATCCGTCGCCTGCCGACTCGGCCGAAGGCCTATCAATATCGGTGCCGTCATAGACAAACCCGATCACATGTTCAAGCGTCGGATAATCCCTCAGCGCAACCGAATCGTCACGTTCAATACCCCACTCCTCACGGATCGCCGCAAACATCTCAGCCTGCTTCACCGTGTCAATCCCCAAGTCAGCCTCCAGATCAAGGTCCAGAGCCAACATGTCAGCCGGATACCCCGTCTCAGCAGCCACAATCTCCAACACCTTCACAGCCACAGGATCAGAACCAGCCGCGACCTCAGAGCTGACCACGGTCCCGACCGGCTCCGGCGCCTGGTATCCGTCGCCTGCCGACTCCGCCGAAGGCTGATAGCTGGGGTCCGTCCACCGAAGAGGCGGTTCAACCGTGGCTGGCTGTGCTGGCTGGCGTTGCGGGGACCCATGGTCGGCGACGCGGAGGGTGCGCTTGACGACCTCGATCTCGGGACTGTCATATCCGGTGACCTCTCTGAGCCAGGAGGTCCAGCGGTCTGCATCAACGACGCGGTACTCGAAGCCAAGCTGATCGATGTCCGGATGACGACCGAGTGGGGACGGAATCGCCCGGTAGAGGGTCATCGACACCTGCGAACCGAATCCCGCACCCAATCGCAGGCCATAGCGAACCGGGTAGGTCCCGCCCTGGGAGAGGTTCAGGTTGCCAAGGTCGGGGTCAACCTCCTTGAAGTTCGGAACCCTTGGTACGACGCCGGTCTCCATGGCTTTGATGGCGAGAACGTCCTCAACACCGGTAGCCATGGCGTGGCCGGTATAGCCCTTGGTGTTGGTGATAACGATGCTGTCGGCGGTGTCTGCGAACACGAACCGAAGGGCGTCGATTTCCGCCTGGGCACTCCCGCCCCTCGCTGGCGTATAGGTCTCATGGGAGACGAACATCATCTCGGGGGCGATCTCATTCCGTGAGATCCCCCAACGGCTCTCGGCCGTCGCGACGAGCTTCTCCATGACCTGCTTGATGTGAGCTGGATCAAGCCTGCTGCCGTGGAAGGCACTGTTCGCTGTCTCGGCGGCGAGGACCTCGGCGAGCGGCTGGATGCCCCGCTCGGAGGCCGATGCAACACTCTCGACCACGAGCGCAGCTGCGCCCATGCCGAGGATCATGCCGTGCCGACGACGATCGAACGGAACGGCTGCCTCCTCGACCACCTCGTCCGTCGCCGCAGCGCCGACGGCGAGGAATCCGGAGCCAATCCAACCCAGCATCGTGTCGGAGGTGACATCGTCAGCCGAGATGATGATCACCCTGTCACACCGTCGCGCATTGATCCAGTCCTCTGCAATCGCAACAGCCTGGGTCGTGCTGGCACACGCTGCATTGACTTGCGTGTTGGGACCGCGAGCTCCGATGTACTCGGCAAACTGTGCGTGGGCGAACGACAAGGCGCGGTAGAGGTACCGACGATCGAACGCGTACCCATCGGCGGAAAGCTCTGCACCCAACTCGCGGATACGTCTGTCGAGATCCTCCCCGAGTACCGGATCCTGCACACGGGATCGGAGCTCCCGGAGTTCGGAGAGCCTCTCGTGTTTCGCCTTGTCCTCCGCGAACCGTGTCGCCTCATCGATGAATGCCGACGCCCCTGGGAACGCAGACGCAAAAATGACGGCCGTGGTGTCTCGCATCGCCTCAGGCAGCATCCAGCGTTCCTGAATCATTGCCCCCGTGGTGGCAGTCTTGTACCGCATCACCAGGGGGATTCCTGCATCTGTGAGGGCGTCGATGCCGGCACCAATCGCTAGTTCCGATGTTCGCTCCAGCGCAACGATCCGATCCTCAGGGAATCCGAATTCCTCTGCCAGGTCGACGGTGCCGCCTCGACCGGCAAGCTTGATCACGTCGGATTGGGAGTCGATCGTCTCAAAACGTCCACCGCCCTCCTTGCTCTTGACGAGCCTGGTGATGTGGTGGTCGACGATGTCCTGTCGGTTCTTTATGGGAACGGCGTCGATGAACTGCTCACCGTGGAGGAGACGCGAAAGTGCGCTCTCGTCGAAGACTCTGGCCATACCGGGAAGGCCGATTCCTGCTCCTGTCACAACGACAGGAGCAATGGGTCCATTGCGCGGAGCCGGAGATTGGGGAAGCGCTGGTGCAGGGCGGCCCTGGTACACCTCGTAGGCAGAATCCAGAAAGTCTGCCAGCAAATGACCAAGTTGCCCGTAGGTGTCAGGCGATCCAGCAACCTCCGGAGCTGACGGTCGATGGCTGACGGCCGGAGGCTCTCGTCGATTGTCGGTTGCCGATTCTGTCGGTTGATGGCTGACGGCCGAAGGCTCAGCTGCCCTGCCGGTGCCGATACCGGCCGCATACAAACCGCACAATGCCTGATTGAACGAAACGGCGTCTCCCTGCTTGGGATGGTTCGTGAAAAGGGAGCGAACGTCCCCTCGATCCCCGAGCACGTCCTCCGTGAGGCCATGGAGCGCCTTCTTCGGACCCATCTCGACAAAGACCCTGGCACCTGCGCGATAGAGGCGTTCGAGACCCTTGACGAACTGCACCGGAGAGGCGATCTGCTTGCCGAGGATCTCGATCATCTCGGTCTCCACCTGGGGTCCCCTGGGGTAGAAGTCGCCCGTGATGTTTGCGATGACCGGAATGGAGGGCGAGCGAAGGTCAAGCCTCGCGAGGACGGCTTTGAGCGGTCCGCTCGCAGGGGCAACGATCTCCGTATGGAAGGCGTGGCTCACAGGGAGCTGGATGACCTGATGGCCCGCCTCGACGAGCTGCTCCATGGCTGTCTCGACTGCCGGCGTCGCTCCACCGATCACCGCTTGGTGATGGCTGTTGACATTGGCTATGACCACATAGCCGTCGACCGACTCCACCACGGCTTCGATCTCCTCGAGCGGCGCAAAGACCGCCGCCATGAGACCTCGATCCTCCACGACGACACTTGCCATCTCACGACCTCGGCCCGCAACAGCCATCAACGCCTCGTCGAATGGAAGGGAGCCCGCAGCGACAAGGGCACCGTATTCGCCGAGGCTATGACCCATCACCATGTTCGGTTCAACCCCGTAGGCAGCCATCAGTCTTGTGAGGGCGATATCTACAGCGAGGACCGCGGGCTGGGTGATTTCGGTCTGCATCAGGTCGAATTCTGAAGCAGTAACGGCCTCGGGATCGTCGCTGTCGATGAAGATGTAATCCGTCAGCGGCTTCGAGAGGATCGGAGTCATGACGGCGTCGGCTTCCGCGAAGGTGTTGGCCACGATCGGTTCGGTGTGACGCAGCGTGTCGAGCATGTTCACGTATTGGGATCCTTGTCCCGTGTACAGAAAGGCCACCTGACCAGCTGTTCCGGTTCCGTGGAACACGCCCTGATTGGCAAGGAGCTGCCAGGCTGCGTCGTTCTTGCCTTCGAGGGCCGCGATCGCTCGGTCAGCCTTCGAGGCGAGGTCAGTTGCGTCCGCGTAGTCGATCGCAACACGAACGTCCGAACGAAGGTCTTCCTCCATCGGCACATCAATCGCAGGAACGGTCCCTGCGTTGGCCGCTTCCGCTGTGACTCGAAGCCGCGCAACGACATCCTCGTCCGAGGTGCCGCCAACAACGAGGGCTCCCCTGATCGGGGGCTTCAGATCAGCATCTGACCGCCCGCCGGTGTCCGGGCCCACGAGGCTGTATGTCACCTTGTTGTCCGACGTGCGTATGCGCCCTGGGATGTACTCCTCGAGCACGACGTGGAAGTTCGTTCCGCCGAAGCCGAACGCAGACACGCCAGCCTGCCTGACCTGTCCCGGTGAAGCCTTCCACTCCTGCAATTCGGTGTTCACGAACAGTGGCGAATCCTTGAAATCGATGTTCGGATTCGTGGCCTCGGCATTGAGGCTCGGAGGGAGCACCTTGTCGTTGAGCGCCATCACCGCCTTGAGCATCCCTGCCGCACCGGCAGCTGCCTTCAGATGACCGATGTTCGACTTCACCGACCCGAGCGGCAGCGATCCCCTGGACATGCCGAGGCTGGAGAACACCTCGCTGAGGCTCTCGACCTCAACGACGTCACCCACCCTGGTTGACGTGCCGTGCCCTTCCATGAGGCTCGCCGCATCGGGCTTGGTGCCTGCGTTCTCCCACGCCCGCTTGACAGCGAACTTCTGTCCGACGGGATTGGGTGCGGTGATGCCCTTGCCTCTGCCGTCTGAGGAGCCTGCAAGACCGCGAACGACGGCATAGATGTGGTCCCCGCTCTTCTCCGCATCCTCGAGACGCTTGAGCAGGAAGACAGCTGCTCCCTCACCCATCACGAACCCATCGGCGCCAGCGCCGTACGGTCTGGTCCCTGTCGCCGACAGCGCACCGATCTTGCAGAACTTCACAAATGTGCTCGCGCTCATGTTTGCATCGACGCCGCCGGTCAGAACAGTGTCGTAATTGCCCTGCTCGAGGCCCTCGATGGCTGCGTCCATACCTGCCAGCGCAGACGCACATGCAGCATCGGTCACGAAGTTGGGGCCATGGAAATTGAAGAGGTTCGCGATCCTGCCAGCAGTGATGTTCGCCAGCTCACCTGGCATCGTGTCCTCGGTGATTTCTGGGAGCACGTCACCCAGTCGCCCCTTGAATTCCTCCAGGACAGCCGCCTGAACGGCTGGGTCGAGAGCGCTGAAACTCGGGGCGCCCCTGAGTTCCCGCACATACTCCGGCAGGTAGATGCGCATCGCAGTCTGATAGTGCCTATCGCCACCCATCGCGTTGCCAAGGACGACAGCGGTGCGATCCCCATCGAGTTCCTTGTCCGGATAGCCGTAGTCGAGAAGGGCCTCACGGGCAGCAACAATGGACCAGATATGGGTGCGATCCATCGAATCCGAGACCTTTGGCGGGATGGGAAGACGCCACTTCAGTGGATCCCAATCCCACTGGGTAGCCCACCCACCAATCTTCGAGTAGGTCTTGTCCGGCGCCTTGGCATCGGCGTCGAAATAGAGGGACGGATCCCACCGTCCCTCTGGGACGTCGCTGATCGAGTAGCGACCGTTGCGAACATTGGTCCAGAACGTGGATGCGTTCGGTGCATCGGGAAGCACTGCTCCGATCCCAACGACAGCTACTGCACGGTTGACGCGTTCACTCATGCTTCACTCCGCTCCCTGCCGGTCGTAGATGATGTCCGCAACCATGTCCATGTCGGCGAGCAGACCGTTCTGGGCTTGGCGTACCCCTGCCAGATCAACAGCCCCTTCGAATGATTGTGCGTCGATTGCTCCCGCATCCGCCGCTCCCAGCACCCAGCGTGATCCTTCCTGGGCGACCTTGAGGGCTGCCTCGCGGGCAAACACCCTGCTGATCGCAGCCACACCGGCGGCATTGAATCGTTCGTCGGTCTTGGGAGGCAGCTCCCCGCTTGCCGACCTGGCCGCACGACGAGCAAGCGCCTCGGCGCCTTCAACGTTCGCAATGAGTTCACCAAGACGGAACAAGATGTGCTGGTTTCGTGTCAGGCGGTGGACTCGTGCCTGCTCGAGTACCTCGGCCAGTGCCCTCAGGGCAAGCGCAGCCGTTGCGGAACCCGAGTCCGGATACTGGCTGGCGAGCTGGTCCATGGAGGAGGCACGGTCGCGGTAGTACGCACCGCGGGACTTCAGGTGGTGCTGCCATCGGTCCCGAGCGATGGTCATCTCCATGATCTCAGAGGTGCCCTCATAGATCGTGGTGATGCGCACGTCCCGCTTGTACTTCTCAACCATGTATTCCTTGGTGAAGCCATAACCACCGAGTGCCTGGATGGCAGCATCCGCAGCGTCGTTACCAGCCTCGGAAGCGAGGTATTTTGCGATTGCACCCTCGGTGTTGAGGAGTTCTTCTCCCTCATCAAGTCGCTCTGCAGTCGCCTCGATGTACGCCCGCGACGCTTCGAGCCTGACAACGTGGGGGACAATGAGCTTGTGCGTGTATCCCTGCTTCTCCGAGAGTGGTGATCCGGCCTGGATACGGTCAACGGAGTACGGGATGGCCCTGTCCATTGCGGCCCACCCGCCACCGAGGCCGAACGCCGCAACCATCAGGCGGGTGTAGCCAAACACCATCTGTGCCTGGACCAAACCCTGACCCTCCACTCCTCCAACAACACGATCCGGACTGACAAGCACATCCTGCAGGTTGAGGGCGGCGGTGTTCGAGGCGCGGATGCCGTGCTTGTCCTCTGGAGCTCCTTTGGTGAAGCCCTCGGTTTCGTGGTCAACAACGAACCAGGTCGGCCCGCCTGGCGCGGCAGCGAGGATCGTGTACAAATCGGCATACCCGCCGTTGGAGATCCACTGCTTGTTGCCGTTGATGAGGTATCCGGTGAGCTCGCCGTCCTCCTCGACACGCTTGGCAGTCGTTCGCAGCGCACCAAGGTCACTCCCTGCCTCAGGCTCGGTTGCTCCGTAGGCCATGAGCAGGCCGTGCTCAGCGATTGCTCCGATCCAACGCTCCTTCTGTTCGTCTGACCCACCGAACACGATCGGGTCCGATCCAAGGAAGGTCGCGAGCGCACCCGTGGCAATACCGAGATCGATACCTGCAAGGAGCTCTGAGACACGATACACATCGAACGCATCGCCACCCATCCCACCGTATTCCTCTGGGATGAACAGCAGGGAGACTCCGAGGACGTCACCACAGAGACCACGGACGATCTCTTCTGGGAACTCGTCCTTCGTATCGATTTCGATCAGCGTTGCATCGTCAAGTTCGTGCTCCGCATAGTCCTTGATCGATGCCATGACGAGATTGAACGTGTCGCGATCCAAACCCACAGGTGACCCCTTCTCGAGTGCATGTTGCATGTCTGTTGGGTGACGTCCCCCACGGGGCGTCGAAAACCTGACCCCAATCTAGCAAATTCCTTAGTTCCTGTCTAAGTGATTATTGAATAGGTGCTCAAAATTGGAGGATCCTTTGGCAAGGGGACGCTCGCTACTCCCCACAGCCCTGTCCACCGTTGATCGATGAGATGACGCTGTCAGGGTTCTGGCCGTCGGCGAAACCCCACAAACCGGTGAAACCGACCATGTCGTAGAGCCAAACACCACCAGATGGATCGAACAGATCCTCGTTGATGTCGAGCTTCGGACCGCCATAGAGAGCCTCGACCGTGGCGAGCGTGTCGCCGATGACCAGCCCCTCGGTCGTGGCGATGGCTGGCACGACATCTGTGTAGTACCAGCCGAAGAAGTGGGGTACGCCCCCGGTCCAGAAGTCCGTGTCAGCCTGTGTGAAGAGCATCACGTATGCATCCCAGTGCACACCACGCACGACTGGCCATGGGCACGTTCCGTACACCGAGAAGGAATCAACCCATCCGCTGTCATTGGTTGGTGAGCCGAGCACGGCTGCCACCGCCGTGATCGCTTCCTCGTCAATCGTGCCAAACGGCACCCAGGTTGCGCCAGCTTGAACGCCTTCGTCCGAGAGCTCGAGTGTGGATTCTTCGACAGTCGTCGTGGTCGTGGCGGCCACCGTCGTGGTGGTAACGGCCGCGGTCGTGGTGGTTTCGGTCGCGGTCGTCGTCGTCTCGTCAGGCACCGTCGTCGTGGTGGTTTCGGTTGGAGCGCTTGTCGACGTCGAAGACGTCGTGGTCAGCGTGGTGGACGTCTCCCCCGCATCGTCGCTACAGGCTGAGCTCATGAGGACGAGTGCTATCAGCCCGATGCTGAACCGCCTGATCGTGGGCAGTGACGTCACCCGGCACGACTCCATACCGAGGAGAACTCGTCGGCCGTAGCCGTCAGCATGTCTCCGTCGCAGGTCACGGTGGCACCTGAGAACTCTGCCTCCGGAGGCGCGATCGGCGATGCACCGCCAGGGAACTCGAATGGCTCCCCATCGATCTTGATCACGATTTCTGCCGGTTCACCAGGCTCAACTCGAGTTGAGAGCATGTCGCCTTCGAGCTCATATGTACCAAGCTGGGAAGCATTGATCACGACTTCGAGATCACCGAAGTCGCTCGTCACCCCAAAGGTCCAGTTGTCCCTTCTGGCCTCGAATGTCCCGTCTCCCCCGATGATGAGCAGATAGGCCCCGCCGACATGAACGAACTCTCCCTCGACGCCCTCCTGTGGCGCGAACGCAAGCACGTCCTCGAAGAACTTGTCCGAGTCCATCTCCCAGGTACCGACAACACAGCTGTCGAGCCCTGCTGCTACGTCAATGGTTGTGGATGTGGCGCCGACTGTCGAGGTTGTGGCCGCTGCCGTCGATGTCGTGGCCGCTGCGACAGTCGTCGTTGCCGAGCCAGCCGCGTCGCCACCAGAGCTCGTGGTCGTTGCCTCAGCAGATTCCGTTGAGTCCGAGCTGCACGCCGATGCCACCACGGCAAGCAGGGTGCACGCAATCACCAGTCGCTTCATGAGATGTCCTCCCCCTGAGTGTGGCCCAAACCTAGACGATGGGACACGCCGCTGGCGAGCGATTCATTTGCCCGAGCGCCAAGGCGAAAACCAACCAATGCCTCGAGACCGTCGCTGACCAGCAGCCCTCTCCGTGGAGCAGGATGGCTGTCACCAGCCAGTGGTGGGTCTGGCTGGGTACGCCGACGTGGCGGCAAGCGCAGCGATCGGAGGAAGAGGACTGCGTATCGCGATGGTGTGTCGAGAACCTTGACTCGCCTGTCACAGCGAAGCTCCATGAGTCCCACGGAATGTCATCAGTGATGGGAGTGCTTCTCGCTGATGGGCGAAAGGTCGCTGATCCGTTTGCCCGGATGCTCGACGGTCGTCCGGCTGGTGGGCCAGCGACGGCTTCACCCCAGGGGGCGGGTGCTACGGGATCAGCAATGGCTCCGGAAGTGTGGACACGATCGTGCCTTGCCTGGTGAGCAGCACCGTGTGCTCGAAGTGGGCGGACCATGCACCGTCGGCAGTGACAACAGTCCAGGCGTCATCAAGAACGTCGGAGTCCGCGGTGCCGAGGTTGAACATCGGCTCGATCGCAAGTGCCATGCCCGTCTTGAGGCGCAAACCCTTGCCCGACTTGCCGTAGTTGGGTACCGAGGGAGCCTCGTGCATCTGTCTGCCAATGCCGTGACCGACGTATTCGCGTACCACGCCAAGATCGTGCGGAGCTGCTGTAGCTTCGACGGCAGCTCCGATGTCGCCAAGCCGGTTGCCAGCCTTTGCCTGCTCGATGCCCTTCCAAAGCGCGCGTTCCGTCACCTCGAGCAGGTTGGAAACCTCGTCCGGAACTTCACCGATTGCCATCGTGAAAGCGGCGTC
>Ga0265303_10001425_pt1 | contig 14699 bp, 13 predicted proteins | sample Helome_2_FD_192494 | JGI IMG/M metagenome (GOLD analysis project Ga0265303, IMG submission 192494) | Marine sediment microbial communities from subtidal zone of North Sea - Hel_20160317 (Illumina Assembly) | ecosystem: Environmental > Aquatic > Marine > Subtidal zone > Sediment ... | reverse complement strand
AGTTGCGCTTTGCAGCCGCAGCCAGAGCCAGACTCCGGCAGCACCGATAAAGGGAGAGCTCACCAGACCGGGAAAATAACCGCTCGCGGCGAAGGCGAGCAGCGGGTGCGCGATGGCGTTGAACATCCCTGCGATTGCGAGAAACCAGGCGGCGAAGAAAGCACCTTTTCGTGCCAATCTCACGCCCGGTACCGAGACCGCCCAAATTCCGAGCCATGCTACGTTGAAGAGGAGGAAGAAGGACATCGGCATGGCCGGGATGCCGAGCAAGGCGCCCAACCGCTCGGGAAAGCCGGTGAGCGCTTCTTCGGCAAAGTGAAGACTCTGAGTCACGGTTGCAATAGCGAGAACGCGACCTGCGGCTGAGCGCTGCATTACCTTATCGGCTGATGAGTCGCGATGCTGCGCGAGGAACGCGGCCGCGACTGCGGCGATCCCCAAAACGAAAATGCTTGGCAGAAGGCTCAGAAGCATCGCCAGCTATATATCAGCAGTGATTCCATTGAAGTAACTCGCCCAACAGGCGAAAGCATTGTCGTCATTATCCATTTCTGATCAGGCATATCGTGGCGGACCTGTCCATATTGAGTGCAGGCTCTTTCTCCGGTTGCCAGTAGGCCTCGGCACCGTTCGAACATACGCTGTACGACCACCGGGCACACGCCTGATTTAACGCCTTCATTATGTGACGTGCGTCACAAAAAGTCGCCACCCGTGTGCTGACCTGCACGCCTGGAAAGGCACCAGGTTTGATCAAATGCATGCAATGTCTCAGGCAGTGCATTGACGTGAAAAAAGGAAAACTAAAATGCAATTGAGAGCACTTTCTTATGTTATCGCTATGATCGCGATCATTGCTGGGCTCGGTTCCTTTCTGTCACCAGAAACATCGCCAGCGGGATCTTCAACAGCGCACGCCACCAAGTCATATATTTTGCAGGGCGAGAGCCTCGATGACGTCCTCGCGGCGGTTGGCGAATTTGATGCCAGGATTACCCATGAGTTGGGAGTCATTCACGCGGTTGCGGCTGAGCTCACCGAAAAAGACGCAATTAGCTTGCGCGCGCATGGCGCGATCAAGCGCTTGTACGGCAATGACGCCGTTGAGGTTGCTGGAAAAGGCGGAAATGGCGGTAATGGCGGTAATGGCGGTAATGGTGGTGGCGGCGGTGGTGGCTCCTACTCGACAGTCGACACGAACTACGCGACGCTGGTGAATGCCGATCTTGTTCACGCCATGGGTATCACAGGGGCGGGAGTCGGCATTGCCGTGCTTGATACCGGCTTGTGGAAGCACGACGGCATCAAATACGATCACACCGGTGCTACGCGACTTAAGGCCCTTTACAACGCAATGACCGACACTGAGTCAAATCCGCTCGGGGGGGACGACCCCGGAGGGCACGGGACGCATGTCGCCAGTATAGCCGTTTCAAGCTTGATGACAGACGATGGTCACTACAATGGTGTGGCGCCGGGCGCGCACCTGGTTTCCGTGCAAGCTTTCGATGAAAACGGTCAGGGAACGTACGCCGATGTGATTCGCGCGATCGACTGGGTCGTTTCGAACAAGAGCAAGCACAAGATAAAGGTTCTCAATCTGTCTTTCAGTGCAGAGCCTCGTTCGCATTACTGGGATGATCCGATCAACCAGGCCGTAATGGTGGCGTGGCAACACGAGATCTTCGTTGTAGCCGCCGCTGGCAATCGCGGCCCGGATCCGATGACCATTGGTGTGCCGGGCAATGTGCCCTACGTAATGACTGTGGGTGCGATGACCGATAACTACACGCCGGCAGACGGCTCGGACGACATATTGGCATCATTTTCTTCCGTGGGCCCGACCGCCGAAGGCTTCGTGAAGCCCGAGGTGACGGCGCCGGGAGGCCACATGTTGGGTTTGGTGCAAGGCAACTCGACCCTGGCGAATACTTATCCGGAGTTTTATGCAAGCGATATGTATTTCGAAATGTCGGGGACCTCGCAGGCTACTGCCGTGGCCAGCGGAATTGCAGCACTCGCGCTCCAGGCAGAAGGATGGCGTAGCGTGGATGAGCTGAAGTGCAAGATCATGTCGGCGGCACGTCCGGCCGTCTCGACCGGCGGCTCGCTGGCGTACAGCGTATTCCAGCAGGGCGCGGGTATGGTCGACGCTTACTCTGCCGTCCTGAACCAGACAGTGGACTGCGCCAATCGTGGTCTGCAGATCGACAACGATATTGACGGTGTCCTGCACTTCGGTGGCCGCGCCAACAGGATCCAGGAAGCTGGCACGGGTCCTGCAGCCGTGAACGTAAGGGACGAATTCGCAATTTCAGGTTACTCGAACAACGATGGCTCTGCCGGATGGTCGGGAGCGTGGGTCGAGGCAGAGGATGACGGTTCAGCGACCGCGGGCACGGTGCGCGTCGATAGTGCGCGTCTGTTTATAGATAATTCCGACGGCGGCTCGCTGGAGAGCATCAGCAGATCCTTTGAACCATCGGGGACGACTTCCGCTACCCTGAGTTTCGATTTCGATACCTATGGCTACGGCGGCCTGGATATTGTCGCTATCGAAGCGTCGGATGATGGTGGCGCGAGTTTCGTTACCCTGGAATCGATAGAGCTCGTTGGCAGGTTCAATGATTCGCGTAGCTATAGTCTCGAGAATTACATAGGTCTGGGCAGCCAGGTCACGATTCGCTTTCGAATCGTGCAGGGACTGATGGGGGCCGACCAGTATGTCGGTTTCGACAACGTGCAAATTCAGTACATGGGCCAGGCATCTACGCTCGGTGACTACTACCTGATGGGCATGGACGGTTACTCGTGGGACGGGAGTCCTGCAGGCACGGATGGCTACCTGTGGACAGATGGCTACCTGTGGACCGATGGTTATCTATGGACGGACGGCTATCTCTGGACAGACGGCTCGGTAGGCACGAATGGTTACCTGTGGACCGATGGCTATCTCTGGACGGATGGGTACTTGTGGACCGACGGTTATCTCTGGACGGACGGCTATCTCTGGACGGATGCGCTTACGGAGATGGCCAGCATGAGCAGCTGGGTCGATCCGGAATGACGGCCTGTCCATTGAGGGGCAATGAGAAGTACCCGCGTTGAGCCGGTATCTTGTTTGTAAGGTACTCCCTGGGGGATGGCCGGTCGCTTCGCGACGCGGGTGTCGGCCAGCTTTGCTGGCCTCGGTGCGAACCCGGGGCTCAAATCCTCCAGAGGCAGTACGAAACAATCAAAAAGACCCGCTCAAGGCGGGCCTCTTGATTGTTTGGCACTCCCTAGGGGATTCGAACCCCTGTTACCGCCGTGAGAGGGCGGCGTCCTAAACCGCTAGACGAAGGGAGCGGAGTCATCACCAGTTCCGAGGAACCGGGGGCGCTATTATAAGGCCGGATTGCAAATGCTCAAGCCGGTTCTGTCCGAATTCTGGCTCACAAGGACCCGCGGTCGCGGCAGACTGCTATCATACGGCCGATCCAATTATCCTCAAGCGGAATAACATTTGAAAAACAGCGGGAATCCGGGTTCTATTGCGCCGAAGATCATCCCCCGCGCCGCCCATAACGTTTCTCGGAGCGAGTTCTCCAAGAGCGCTCTGAAGGTACTCTACCGTTTGCACAAAGCGGGCTACCAGGCGTTCCTGGTGGGCGGGTGCGTGCGCGATGCCATGCTCGAGTTGCATCCCAAGGACTTTGACATCGCTACCAATGCTACGCCGGAAGAGGTGCGAGCGTTGTTCGGCAACTGTCGGCTGATTGGTCGGCGATTTCGGCTTGCACATGTCCGCTTTGGTCGCGAAATCATCGAGGTTGCGACGTTTCGAGCGGCGGCGAACCACGTTGGTGACGACGCGGAGCATGATCACGAGGGCCGTATCATCCGCGACAACGTGTATGGCAGTATCGACGAGGATGTATGGCGGCGCGACTTCACCTGCAATGCGCTCTATTACAATATTGCAGATTTCAGTATCTGGGACTACGTTGGCGGGGTAGAAGATGTCGAGCGCCGCGAACTCGTTTTGATCGGCGATCCGGAGCAACGCCTGCGCGAGGATCCAGTGCGTATGCTGAGGGCCGTGCGCTTTGCCGCGAAACTGGATTTTTCAATTGACCGGGCCGTTGTTGAAGCAATTCATCATCATGCACGACTATTGTCGAACGTCCCGGCGGCGCGTCTGTTTGATGAGTTCCTGAAACTTTTCCAGTCCGGGCACGCTGAGCGCACCTTCGATCTGTTGCGAGAGCAGGGCCTGTTCGCCGAGATGTTTCCTGCGACTGAGCAGGAATTGCTGCTGGACGAGTCATTCGTGAAATTTGTTCGTGCGGCGCTGAGGAATACGGATCGTAGAGTGGCTTCGGGCAAGTCGGTTACGCCGATGTTCCTGTTGGGCGTTTTCTTCTGGCTGCCAGTTCGAAAACTCGCTGTGACTCTTCGTTCGAAAGAGAAGATGTCCGAGTCGCAATCGCTAAGTCTCGCGTCGTACGACATAGTCGCCCAGCAACAGCGCCGGATTTCGATTCCGCGGCGCTTCACCGTTCCCATGCGGGAGATGCTCGCCCTGCAACCTCGCTTCGCGCAGATGCGAGGCAAGCGCGGGCTGAAACTGCTGGAACATCGTCGATTTCGGGCTGCCTACGACTTTATGGTCTTGCTGGCCGAGGTTGGCCAGGTCGAAGCCGGTGTTGCGCAGTTCTGGACGGACGTCCAGACCCAAACGGCAGCAGAGCGTGCGGCGAGCTTTCAGATGCAAGGGAGAGGTGAAAAGAAACGACGACCACGGTCTCGTCGTCGCAGGAAGCCACAGCGCTCATGATGGCCGGCCCTTAGATCATGTCTGTCGCCAATAAAAATCACTGGTATCCGGCTTATGTCGGTCTCGGCAGCAATCTGGACGGTCCGGCGGGACAGCTCGAAAGTGCTCTGGATCTACTCGCCGCGATTCCTGAAACGCGGCTGATCGCGAGTTCTTCCCTTTATCGATCCGCGCCGTTCGGCGGGATTGAGCAGCCTGATTTCGTCAACGCCGTGGCCGCTTTATTGACGCGGCTCAGAGCGAAGCCGTTGCTCGACGCATTGCAGCAGATTGAGAAGATGAGAGGCCGGGAACGCGGAGGCGTTCGTTGGGGGCCGCGCGTTCTCGATCTTGATCTCCTGGTCCATGGCAGTCATCAAGCAAACGAACCTGGCCTCATCATTCCGCACCCGGGCATAGCGGAAAGAAATTTTGTATTGTTACCCCTCTTGGAAGTCGCGCCAGGTTTGGTAATACCGGGGCTCGGTTGTGCTGCGGCTATTCCGGTCAACAGGGACGAGCCCAGAATTTCGCGCATCGCGTAAGGGAAATAAGTGTCGGTCAGTCGCCTGCAAACATCACAAAGCCCGTCTCGTTACATCGCTGTCGAGGGGCCGATTGGTGTGGGCAAGACGGCGCTCGCGCGGCGACTTGCGGATAGCCTGTCTGCGGACCTGGTTCTTGAAGAAATTGAAGAGAATCCGTTTCTCGAACGATTCTATCGGGACGGTCGCTCTGCCGCCTTGCCGGCACAAATGTTCTTTTTGTTCGCTCGGGCACGCCAAATCGAGGATCTACGCCAGTCGGATCTCTTTTCCAACGTGCGGATTTCGGATTATCTGTTCACCCGAGATCGATTATTTGCAGAACTCAATCTTGACCCCGAAGAGTTGAAGCTCTACGACCAGATCGCAGAAAACCTGGCTGTCGAAGCGCCCGTGCCGGACCTGCTCATATACCTGCAGGCATCGGTCGATGTGATAATGAGAAGATTGGCACAGCGCAATACGCGTTATGATCGATTCGTGGACCGTGACTACATCGAGAAACTCACGGATGCGTACTCGAGGTTTTTTCATGCCTACGATGAGGGTCCGTTGTTGATCGTAAATGCATCACAAATTGACCCCGTAAATAACGATGCCGATTTCGAGCAATTGTTTCAGCAAATTGAGCGGACCACGGGTGGCCGCCATTTTTTTAATCCGGTTGCTGCGGCACTGACGTAGCAGGATCAGGAATCTATGTATACACAGCTTGAACAGCGCGGTATGCGAGAGCCGCCTGTAAATGTCTCTACTCTGCGCAAGATGAAGCACGATGGCGAGGCGATTGCGTGCCTTACCGCCTACGACGCGAGCTACGCTTCACTGGTCGATGCTGCGGGTGCTGACCTGGTACTCGTTGGCGACTCGCTCGGCATGGTTATTCAGGGTCACGATACAACGGTGCCGGTAACGGTCGATGACATCATTTATCACTCACGGACCGTAGCACGCGGCTTGCGCCGGGCGTTTCTCGTTGCCGACATGCCGTTTATGAGCTACACGGAACCCGGTCAGGCGCTGGACAACGCCGTCCGCCTCATGCAGGAAGGAGGGGCGATGATGGTCAAGCTCGAAGGCGGCGATGATCAGGTTGAAATTGTCCGACATCTTGCCCGCCACGATATCCCGGTGTGCGCGCACCTGGGTCTCAAACCTCAGTCCGTGCACAAGATCGGTGGATTCAAGGTGCAGGGCAGGGAGCCCGATCAGGCGACAGACATGCTCGCGTCGGCAGAGCGGCTGCAGGCCGCAGGCGCCGACCTCGTGCTGCTTGAGTGTGTACCTAACGAAGTGGGCAAGGTAATTACCGAGGCGCTGCAGGTCCCGGTGATCGGTATCGGAGCTGGCCCTGATGTCGACGGTCAGATCCTGGTGTTGTACGACATCCTCGATATTACGCAGGGCCGTACGCCGAGGTTTGTGAAGAATTTTCAGGAAGGATGCACATCGCCGCTAGACGCGGTCAGGGCATTCGTCGGTGCGGTCAAGGACCGCAGCTATCCGGCTCCCGAACATTGTTTTTCGTAAACCGATTCAGGAAATAACCACACGTGCTAGTCGTACACAGTAAACAGGAACTCGTCGATCACATCGCCGAGTGGCGGCACAACGAGGAGCACGTCGCACTTGTTCCAACTATGGGGAGCCTGCACGCAGGGCATCTCGCACTTGTCGAGCTTGCGCGCCAGCACGCCGAGCGCGTCATTGTCAGTATCTTCGTCAATCCGACCCAGTTTGGAGAGGGTGAGGATTTTGACGAGTACCCTCGAACGCTGGAGCGAGACAAGCTCCGCTTGAAGACAACGAAGGCAGATATGATCTTCGCGCCCGATCTGCAAACTGTCTATCCGTTTGGCATCGAAAACGCCACTACCGTATCCGTACCGGGATTGACCGAGAATTTCTGCGGCACTTCACGTCCCGGGCATTTTGATGGAGTCACCACGGTTGTTGCGCGTCTGTTCGCGCTCGTTCAACCGGACGTTGCCGTATTCGGTCAAAAGGACTATCAACAGCAGTTGGTTATACGGCGGATGGTCGAGGACTTGAACTTGCCTATCACCGTCATCACCAGTGAGACGATTCGGGAAGATGATGGGTTGGCGCTGAGCTCGCGCAACAGTTATTTGACGGACGAGCAACGGGCCAGTGCGCCAGTATTTTACGAAATAATGTGTTCGGTCGGCCAGGACTTGCAGAATGGTCGTCGCAATTTTGAGGAACTCGAGGCGCTTGCGGCTCAAAGGCTGGCCGACGCTGGATTCGACGTGGACTATTTCGCCATTCGTCGTGCACTCAATCTCGAGGTCCCGGACCGCGATTGTGATGACCTGGTTGTCCTTGCCGCCGTGCATTTGGGCAAGGTGCGGCTCATCGATAACACTGTGGTTACCGTCTGAATCGATCCGGGTTGATCAGACCGATACGGCGTTCCTTCCTGCATGCTTGGCGCGATACAGAGCGGCATCAGCATCACGAATCAAGCTGTCGATCGTGCCATTTTGCTGCAATTCCGCAACGCCCATCGAAATCGCTATCGGAATCTGGATCAATGAGTCTGATCCGTCCGCTGTCGTACAACACACGGCTTCGCGAACTCTTTCAGCAACCGTAACCGCCTGGTCTGCAGCCACGCCGGGCAGCAAAGCCGCAAACTCATCACCTCCGTAACGCACCAGCAGATCGCGGGGGCGAAACTGTTTCTGCAGCACCTGAGAAACCGCGCAGAGCGCGCGGTCACCGGCAATATGACCAAACATGTCGTTGAACTGTTTGAATCGGTCGACGTCGATCATTATCAGTGCGACAGGCTCCTGATTGTTGACGCAAGCGGCGATCTCGTCGAGGAACGATTCCTGCAGTGCGTGCCGATTGGCGAGGCCGGTCAAAGCATCAGTCGTTGCGTGACGCTCGAATTTTTGAATCTCATCGTAACTATAAGCGATAAAGCGGTTATGACTCCTCACTCGCTCGGACAACACGACCAGTAAATTCTTCGCAAACTCGTGAGAGGCGTCGACCATTTCCCAGAGCACGGACTGGTGTATGACCAACATATGCGTGTCCTCTGACCCGATCACATAGGCGGAAGGATCCCGATCTTCGATAATCGACATCTCACCGACGCACGCACCCGTTTCCATCACTGCAAGTACCGGTGTGTCCGGTGCGCCAACGTGGACATTCAGACTGCCAGACAATACGACAAAAACATTTTCGTTCTTCGCACCCGGGGACAATAGCAGCTCACCGGCGGCAACATCGCGCCGCTCGCAACGCTGCAGCAATTCATGGACGTCCTCCGGCGATACGCCCTTGAACAGTTCGAGGCCCTCGAGTAATGAGCGCCTGTAGTCCGAATTTGTGGCCAGGGATTCCGGCAAGGTCTTTTCCCGCTGAAAAGAAGCGATTGTCGCGCCAAAATCCAACAGCGACATATCGACTACGCCACAGTATTGGACAAAGATCGGCGCGACGCGTGCCTCTTATTGGGCTCGGGCACTGACGTCAACAAGTTCCGCACGCGCTTCAGCGAATTCTTTTCGATCTTCGTCAGACGGCTCGGGGTATTCGAGACCAATGCCCTGCAGTGCGTCAATAATGAGGTCCGCGACCCGAGCCCGCATGTATGGCTTGTCATCGGCGGGGATAGCGTACCAGGGCGCCCAAGGCCGCGATGTCGCGTTCAATGCGTCCTCATAGGCCTTCATATAGTCGTCCCAGAAGCGCCGCTCAACAACATCGCGTGGCTCGAATTTCCAGTTCTTGTCAGGGTCATCGAGGCGAGCCAGGAAGCGACGCTTCTGCTCATTTCTCGAAACGTTCAGCCAAAATTTCAGAATCACCGTGCCATTGCGCGCAAGGTGCTCCTCCTGCTGCCGAATCGATGTCAGTCGTTGATCCCATATGGTCTCCGGGTTCACTTCGCCCGGTAGTTTCTGGTAGCCGAGTATTTCGGGATGGACACGGACAACAAGAACTTCCTCGTACTGACTTCGATTGAAGATCCCGATACGGCCGCGTTCCGGTAATCGGCATGTCGTGCGCCAGAGAAAATCGTGGTCGAGTTCGAGACTTGATGGTTTCTTGAAACTGAAAACCTGGCAGCCGGACGGGTCGACGCCCTGCATTACGGAACGTATCGTACTGTCCTTTCCTGCCGCATCCATGGCCTGAAACACCAGCAATACAGCATGGCGATCGCCGGCAGCGAGCACCCGTTGCAGTTTGTTCAGGTCCTCGGTTCGTTTGGCTCGAAACTTGCCCTTGTGGGGATGACCGTCGGTCTGTGGCGAAGTACTGCTGGCTGCCACGGCGAAACTGCCGTCATACGGTACGAGGTATTGCGAGTCGGGTGCCTCAAACATCATTGGTCTCCGTTTTGTCTACTGCATTGTGCTGTGCGAGTGCCCACATTACATGTTCTGCGACCATTTTCGATTCTCCCGAACGCCGCGCTTGCAGGGATGCGATAACCTCGGGCGTGCTCTCGGCATTGCCGAGGGCAATGGCGATATTGCGCAGCCAGCGCTCGAAGCCAATGCGCCGGATGGCACTTCCCTCCGTCTTCTGTAACCAGGTCGTTTCGTTCCATGCGAACAATTCGACGAGTTCCGCCGAATCCAGTCCGTGCCTTGGCGCGAAATCGGCTTCGGCGGTTGGTTTCGCAAATTTGTTCCAGGGGCAAAAGATCTGACAGTCGTCACAGCCATAAATCCTGTTGCCAATCGCCTTGCGAAATTCGACGGGTATTGCATCTTTGGACTCAATCGTCAGATACGAAATGCAGCGCCGCGCATCGAGCGAGTAAGGAGCCACGATAGCGCGTGTCGGGCAAATGTCGATGCATGCCACGCAACTTCCACAGTGCGATTCCTCGGGCTGATCGACCGGCAGGGGCAAATCGGTGTACAACTCACCCAGAAAGAACCACGAACCATGATCACGGTTTATTACATTGGTGTGCTTGCCAACCCAGCCAATGCCGGTTTTCTGGGCGATCGCCTTCTCCAGTACCGGCGCGCTATCGACGAAAACCCGGTACCCGAATTCACCAATTCGCTGTTCGATCTTGCGAGCCAGTGAACGTAAACGGCCGCGAAGTACCTTGTGGTAGTCACGCCCCAGCGCGTAGCGAGAGATGTAGGCGCGGCGCCCGTCATCCAGCAATTGCCTGGCCTGATCCTGCTGTTCCGGCAGGTAGTCCATACGCACCGAAATAACGCGAACTGTTCCGGGTACGAGTTCCGCCGGCCGGCTGCGCTTCGTGCCATGACGATGCATGTAGTCCATAGTGCCGTGGAAGTCTGCGGCAAGCCATGCTGCAAGACGCTCCTCCGCGTCCGCAAGATCAACGTCGCAGACGCCGACTTGCTGGAAACCGAGCTCATTACACCAGCCGACGACCTCGCGCTTGAGAGCCGCCATATCGGTTTTGCCGTATGGGTTCGTGGATATCGTCAATGTCTGTACCGTGCCGTGTGACAGTATAATCTCCCGGATGCAGACCTTACCCGCCAATGTCTATTCCGTCGCCTCGGTGCGTGAAATCGACCGGACTGCCATTGAGGATCACGGTGTCCCCGGTTATACCCTGATGACGAGGGCCGGGGCGTCGTCGTTGCGGGTAGCGCGATTGCGATTTCCCGACGCGCGGCGCTGGCAGATTGTCTGTGGTGCCGGCAACAATGGCGGAGATGGCTACGTAGTCGCACGTCTTGCTGCGCAACTGGGGCTCGATGTGTCGGTTTTGACGATGGTCGATCCAGTGTCGTTAAAGGGCGATGCGGCGACGGCTCATGGTGATTTCGCTGCGGAAGGGGGCCTGGTAATGCCCTGGGGCGGTGAACTCGATGCGGAGGCCGATTTGCTGGTCGACGGGATCCTCGGCAGCGGCCTGGAGCGCGAGGTGGGTGGCGAGTATGCGAACGCCGTCGCGGCAATCAATGCGCACACTGCGCCCGTCCTTGCGCTGGACATTCCGACCGGAATCCATGGCGATTCGGGAAAGCGGCTCGGCTGTGCAGTCAACGCCGACCTGACAGTGACCTTTGTCGGGCTGAAGACCGGCTTGTTTCTCGATGATGCGGCGGATTGCTGCGGGGAATTGATGTACGACGGACTGGAGATTCCCGACAGTTGGCGGTCTGCCGTTAGCCCTGAATTTCGGCGTATCGACGACGCACTGATGTGTTCGGCATTGCTGCCGCGAAAGCGGGCAGCGCACAAAGGCGATTTCGGCCATGTGCTGGTCATCGGTGGTGGCGATGGCATGCCAGGAGCCGTTCGACTGTGCGGCGAGGCCGCCCTGCGAACCGGCGCAGGCCGGGTTAGCATCGCGACCGCCCCGTCGCACGCGGCGATTTTGGCGGCGACACGGCCGGAGCTCATGTCTCATGCTATTGCGGCGCAAGACGATCTCGCGCCACTTCTGGAGAAGGCGGACGTCATCGCATTTGGTCCGGGGCTTGGCCGGTCCAGCTGGGCGAGATCGCTTTTTGAAGTCGTATCGGCCGACGCTCGTCCTGCGGTCTGGGACGCCGACGCACTCAATTTGTTGGCCGAGATGCCGGACAGGGCTGATTTACGAGTCATGACGCCGCACCCGGGCGAAGCGGGCAACTTGCTCGGAGTGTCCGCGACGGAAATACAGGCCGACAGGCCGGCTGCCGTTCGCGCGCTGCAAGAACGCTATGGTGGCGTCGCCGTTCTCAAGGGTGCCGGGTCACTGATAGCGACGGGTTTGGAAACGCCGACGATGTGCACGGCAGGTAACCCTGGCATGGCGGCCGCCGGGATGGGCGATGTGCTTACAGGCATTATCGCTGCATTGATCGGACAGGGGCTGTCGGCAGAGCGGGCGGCGCAGGTGGGGGTCGAAGCCCATGCTCGTGCCGGCGATGCTGCGGCGTCTTCTGGTCAGCGCGGTTTGATCGCTTCGGATCTCATTGCCGAGCTGCGTCGCGTCATGAATCCATGAACGATTGCTCATGAGGTTCAGCTCGTGAACGTTTTTCTTGCCAATGAGGCGGCGACGATCGAGTTTGCGAGGCAGCTGCTCTGCCATCTGCCGGAGAATTTCGCTGGCTGGACCTTGTTGTTGAGCGGAGATCTTGGCACTGGCAAGTCCACGTTCGCCCGCGCTTTGATCACTGCCGCAGGGCACGATGGGCCCGTGCCGAGCCCGACTTACACACTCGTCGAGCCCTATGATCTACCGCGAGCGCAGATATATCATATTGATTTATATAGAATTTCAGCTGAGGAGGAGCTGCATTATCTCGGCTGGGACGAGCTTGACGACGGGCTTCGGCTGGTTGAATGGCCTGATAGGGCGCCGGGGCTTGCAGCACACGCCGACCTGGTACTGACGCTGACTTACGAAGGCAACGGGCGTCGGGCCCATCTCACGGGTATGAGTGATCGCGGTGACGCGCTGCTCGATGACTTCGACCCCTCATGATTCGAAATATCAACTAAGTACGGTATCTGCATAATTTTTCAAAGAAAAGTCTTGGTTTTTGCCGTTAGATTCGTATACTCATCCGACATAATCCCCGAATCTGGTTCTCCCAATCGTCTGATGGCACCACGTCTGATTCTAAGCTTCGTACTGTGTCTGCTATTGCCCATGGCAGCATTGGCCGGTACGACCGTAGAGAATGTGCGCATTTGGGATGAGAACGACAAGACCCGGGTCGTACTGGATCTCAGCCAGTCCGTCTCGCATAATATTTTTACCCTGCGTAGCCCGGATCGCCTGGTCATTGATTTGAAAGATGGCCGGTTAGCTAAATCCTTGACCAGCTTGCCGCAGGGGACGGGGGCCGTCAGGACGATCCGCAGCGCGATCCGCGCCAACGGTCAGCTACGCGTCGTGCTCGACCTCAACGCCGGCGTACGCTCGCGGAGTTTTACCACCGGGCCGAATGCCAGGTACGGTGATCGTCTGGTCATCGACCTGCAGCACATGGGAAGCCTGACTCCGGTCAAGAGAGCCTCGGAGGAATACCGGCCGGGCCGTGACATCGTCATCGCGATAGATCCGGGGCACGGCGGCCACGATCCGGGTGCGATCGGCAAGCGCCGAACCCGTGAAAAAGACGTCGCGCTGTCAATCAGTCGTGCGCTCGCGCAAAGAATCAATGCCGAAAGAGGCATGAAAGCCGTGCTGGTACGCAATCGCGATATCTACATTGATCACCGCGAGCGCACGGGCATAGCACGTCGCAACAAAGCGGATCTGTTTGTCTCCATTCACGCGGACGCGGTGTCCGACAGGCGCGCCAACGGGGCGTCGGTCTACGCACTCTCCCTGAAGGGTGCAAGCGACGAGGCGGCCAAGCAGCTTGCCGAGCGCGAGAATGCTTCAGTAGGCGGTGTCTCCCTGGAAGACAAGGACGACGTGCTCGCATCAGTGTTGATCGACCTGTCGCAAAATGCCTCGCTGAGCGCCAGTCTTGACGTAGGCGCCCAGGTCATACGCGAAATGGGCAAGGTGGCGAAATTGCATCGCAGAACCGTGCAGCAGGCGGGGCTGCTGGTGCTGAAGTCGCCGGATATGCCATCGATCCTCGTCGAGACTGCTTTCATCTCGAATCCGAGTGAAGAGAACAAGCTTCGCGACAAAGGGCATCAAGGTCGTCTTGCAAACGCAATCCTTGCGGGTATTCGCAACTACTTCTATACGAATCCGCCACCTGACACGCAGATTGCCGCAAATCTCCGTCGAGAACCGGCGCGGCAGGTGCGTCACGTCATCACGCCCGGTGACACCCTGTCGGAAATTGCTGAGCGCTACAACGTTAGCGCCGCCGCCATTCGTGCCGCCAACAAGTTATCGAATGACAATATCCGTATTGGGCAGACCTTGAGCATTCCGATCTTCGCCGGCGGCTAGAACTGCCCCTGTGTTACCCCAAAAACCGGGGTCGAACCGAGGTTAATCCCGATTTTCCGTTGTTGCCAAATATGGCGAGACTTTTCGTGCCCGTTTTGAAAAAATGACGACCCCTTGTCGTCACTGATTCCGCACGTATGCCGATACAGCAGCTTCCGAGTCACTTGATCAACCAGATTGCCGCCGGCGAAGTCGTCGAGCGACCGGCATCGGTGGTTAAAGAGCTGCTCGAGAACAGTCTCGATGCCGGAGCCCATGCGGTGCAGATCGATATAATTTCTGGCGGGCAGAAGCTGATTCGCATCCGGGATGACGGCAAGGGCATGAAGCGTGAGGAGCTGGAACTCGCACTCGCTCGTCACGCCACAAGCAAAATCTCCAGTCTGGACGATCTGGAATCCGTCGCTTCCCTGGGCTTTCGTGGCGAGGCTCTGCCCAGCATCGCATCGGTTGC
>Ga0265303_10001422_pt1 | contig 14713 bp, 7 predicted proteins | sample Helome_2_FD_192494 | JGI IMG/M metagenome (GOLD analysis project Ga0265303, IMG submission 192494) | Marine sediment microbial communities from subtidal zone of North Sea - Hel_20160317 (Illumina Assembly) | ecosystem: Environmental > Aquatic > Marine > Subtidal zone > Sediment ... | reverse complement strand
AAAACAGGACGCAGGCCTGCAGTCTTTGCGGCATAGCGACCATCAATTGGAGAGATCGCGGTGAGGGAGTCTAGTTGCATGAATCGAAGACAGAATTAAAGCGCTTATTTTACACAAAACTGGAGCTCTGGTAATGGCATTACCAGTGAGAAATCGAGTTAGATTACGAATGCCCTGTTAGGTGGCGCTAAAGGCTTTGTGCTTGAATATCAGTTTCTTGGCCTTTTCGTAGGAAGCCTCGGGGATAACGGTTTCGTCCTTGAGACGCCGTAATTCCTGTAATTCCCGTGCCAGAAATTTATTCTGGTTAATGCCTTTGGCGGTTTTGCACTTGTTTATCTGCATGACGAACTTGGTAATAAAACTGCGGAAACTGTCGCTGTCGGGGTTTTTGTTGATCACTTCGACCAGTTTAATTTTGCCGTATTGGCTGCGAAAAAAGACGGTATCGCGGGAATAGTGGAAAAACGCCATCAGGGTCATCAATGCAACCACGGTAATGCCAACGAAAAGGCCGAGAAAAGTCACCGATGATGTTTCAAGCCAGCCCGTAAAGACGAGCACCAGGTCCATTATCCACAGCGCCGCGCTTGCGTAGAGCCACTTCCACTTCACGGTGCGAACCCTGAATGGTCGTGGATCGAGGTAAGCGAGATCGATTCGGTACTTGTATTTGCGTTGATGTTTATTTTTGATCGATTGATAGCAATGGGTATCGTTGAAAACCGTTAGTTTACGGGATATCCCTTGCAGCTTGTTGACTTGCGCAAACTCAAAATTGACATGTTCAACCGGAATCCGGTCGTTATCCGAGAAATTAGTCGTGTGATCGTCTTCGAAAGGCTGGAGATCGATTTCGTCAGACTCAATGTTCACTTCGGTCATTTAAAAAGGTTTTTTTGGCGCAATACAGATTAAAAGTAGCACAATTGCTAATTATTACTCGTGTTCATTGAATTTTTTTACACAAACCGATTTTCGGCATACTTCAGGCAACGCGAAACCTTGTTTTTCGGGTCAGATGGCGCTGGATCTCAGATCCAGAATCAAGCGGGCAGGGGAGGCCTCCCCCTGATGGTAGTGCGGTACATGCAACGGCGATAGCCGTCATAATCGTTGACCGCGTAATGCATGGTGCTGCGGTTATCCCATAGCACCACGCTGCCTGGCGACCATTTGAAGCGGCAGCTGAATTCGGGCCGGGTGCAGTGCTGATATAGCTTTGCCAATAGCGCGTCGCTTTGCCAAGTTGGTAAGCCTTCGATGCGGGTGGTATAGGTAGGATTGATAAAGAGTATTTCCTCACCCGATTCAGGGTGTCGGCAAATTGCCGGATGGCGGGTCTCGCGGTCGGCTTCGGGGTTGTTGCGTTCGATTTCAATAGAGCCCTTGAACCGGGTGTCTTCCGCGGGCGCGTGCGCGACGCCGTAGGGTGTCCCGCAATGGATCGCGATTTTACCCTCCAGGGGTGCGCGCAACTGCTGCGGCAGTTGCTGCAATGCGCTCACCATATCGACCCACAGGGTATCGCCACCGCTGGGAGGAATTTGTTGCGCATACAGGATTGATGCCTGTGGCGGGGCTTCGAGAAAACTGAAATCCGAATGCCAGTCGCCACCGAAGACCCCCATGTTGATTTCGTCGGCTTCCTTCAGCACACGGATGATATCGGGGTAATCGTCATGCGGTTTGATGTAGGGCAGGCGCATCAGTTCGCCGAAGTAATGACTGAATCTCAGCAGAGTTTCGAGGTCGATATCCTGGTCGCGCAAAAATAGAACCTTGTACTTGAGCCAGCAGCGATGCAGCGACTCAAATCGGGACTGCTCCATATGCCGGATATCAATGCCGCTGATTTCCGCTCCCAGAGACGGTGTCAGGGGGGAAACCTGCAGACCATCTTGCATTAGCGAAACAGGTAAATCGGGCTCGACCACGAATAGTGACCGTCTTCATGGGTAACCCGCACGTAAAGCGCATTGTCGTGCTCGTTGGTCAGCGTTATCTCGCGTTCGATTTTTATCGCATTATGCGGGTTGTGGTCGGGCAGGCGAAATACGCGGATGCGGCGCTCGATACCGCCGTTTTCAAAGATTAACTCCTCGTGGCCGATATCCTTTACCGTGATTTCCTGCTGGATAAGGGCGGTGTCAATTTTCAGGCTGCCGGCGTTGCGATCCTTTAACACTGCCTCGAAGCCACCAAATCCACCGGTGGTGAGTGCGTTCCAGTCGATACGCCCAGCGGCAGATTGCTCAAAGCGTTTGTCGAGGTTATAGCGATTGATCGGCGTCACTGATTCGAAACTATTGTCGCTAAGCTCGGCGTAACCATCCCAGATAGTTTCGCGGCCACGTCCCCGATACTCGGAACCTTCCCAGATAACGCGGATGCGCCGACCCAGATCGGTTTCGCCATAGGGACGAAAAACTTCCAGGGTCTCCAGCCGGTTACGGATATCGATGCGTTCGATGGGGGCAGTGCTGCGGACGTCAATAGAAAATGTGACCTTATCATCGGCGGTGCGCAGTATATCCCCCATCATCGCGCTGTGCGCGGGTTCCGAGCTGACGCCACCCAGCCTGGGATCGTCGGCAAATAGTTGCGCGGGGTTACTGAAGCTTACCTGTGTGTCGAGAATGACCCGATTGCCGGTAGTACCGTAATGATGGCGTTGACGCAGGCCCTGCATGATTCCCGCACGGGTAAAGGCGGGGGCCAGCACGCAGGTAAGCCCGCCATAGGCGCCGAACTTGGTCGAGCCGGGATGCGATGCGCCCGGACGCCCCTTGTGCCCATCGGAATTGGAAACAATGCCGACGCGATAGCCCTGTTCGAAAGCATCGTGTAACAACCATTCGAAAGTACCCCAGGCGGAATGCACTTCGACCGCCTTTTCGAGGCGTTGGTCGTGCGCGACCCTTATATCGGCGTAACGTCCGCCGATATGGGCAAACACGGTACAATCCTCGTCTTTCAGCGCCTCGAACAGATCACCGGCCGAGGTTGCATCGGTATCGATATCGGACAGGTCATCGACCAGCGCGTGCGAGGAGCGGTGTATTTGCCGCCCCTCGTGCATGTGCAATACGTTGCGATCGCCGCCAAGGCCGGTATTGCCCGACCATTCCCAACCAGGGAACACGATGAAACGACCGTCTTCGGTAAATTCGGCCGACAATTCGTTGAGCCAGTGCCAGAATTCGGTAGTGATCTGGAAATCGTTGCCCTGGTGGACGCAGATGTCGAGAAATGCCCTGTCACGCGCGAAATCGTAAAAATCACGCGCTGAGTTGGTGCCGATGGTTTCTTCGGACTGGCCATGCAGATCGCCCCAGTAGGGCAGCAGGTTGGTGGTGTCGACGCAGCGGCAAGGGTTGGAGCAGGCCACCGGATTATCGTCCGCATCGAGTAACTCAATGCTCAATTCACCGCTGGCGGAAACGCTCAGGTCTTCGATGATCTGTGAGAATTGCCCGGGTTGAAAGGTAATTGACTCGGGAAGACCGTTGACCGCGAGAGTACTACGCAGCCTGAAGCGGGTGTCGCATTGATTCGAAGGATTGCCCCAGCGATCCTCACCTTTGATACAAAGCCGAAAAAGATCGCCTTGTTGCCGCAGAGTGGGCAGGATGGCCTTGTAGATAGTCGGGGGACCGGGAATGATCGCAATTTCGGGTTGCTCGGGCAATTCGACATAGTTATAGGTTGCAATCGCATCGACCAGCACCTTGAACTCGAAAGTCTGCTCGCAGAACGTCTGGATACGCATGCCCGGGGAGCCTTCCCGGCGATCACCGAAACGTACGATAATCTGGTCGCCCTCGCGCAGGAAGCCACGTACGACCTTAATATATAAGGTTTTATCCCATGGACGAATATTGCGCTTCATGTCGTACTCGACGTGCAGCACCGCGCCATTGCTGGCTTCAACAGTGACATAATTGGGCGCTGTCGGGTTGTCGAACTGTGGCCGACCCATATCCGAAGCAAAGCGGTGGACGATCTTCAGCGAACCGGTATCGTCGATACCGAAATAACCCGCGGTGTAGGTGAGGGTGAACTCCTGATAGGAACCGGCCTCAAAACTTCCGTTCGGCTCCACCGCGGCGGAACCCATTTTCTCAGGCAAGTAAGTCGAATGTGGCATTGGCAGACAACCCTCGTGGACAGGCAGATTGTATCTGATTAGGTCATTCGTTGACATTTTGAAGCAGTTGTCGCGATAATGAAAAAAATAATTTTAATAAAAAATAACAAACAGCTGATACAAAACGGCGTTACCTAAGGTTTGTTTCAGTCTACCCGGCGGTGTTGGGTAGAGTAAGGGGGAGTCATTTTAAGAATGAAAATAGGTGGGCTACCATCGCTTCTGATCGCGGCGTTCACGTTAGTTTTCGTCTGTGTTCCCGTTAATGCTGCAACCGAGCGTATCGTCGATTACGAATATGATGCCGCCGGCAATATCGTCCGAATTATTACTCGCGAACAATCCGATCCCCCGACCGTGTCACCACTTTTCCCGGGTTTCATTAACCAGGGGCGAACCCGCACGATCACAGCGACGGGCAGTAATTTGCTCGGCATCGATGTATCGACTGACTACCCGGGCCTAAGCGTTGAAGCCTTCACATCGGATGAAACGCAGATTTCATTTCAATTGACGGCCAGCGTTCAGGCACCTGTCGGTTCCGCCATTATTCGCTTCACGACCGGACTCGGCGAAGTGCAACACCCCATTTTCGTGGCTGAAATCGGCCCGGGATTAAGCGCAAACCCGAGCCCGATCACGGTCGATTTGAGTGGTGATCCGAAAACAGTGGTATTGACCTTTTCGGAGCCTCGCCCCGAAGACGAAACTTACAATCTGGCGCTTCGTGATCCCGGGATCGCCGCGTTGAGCGCCGGCAGCTTTATCATTCTATCCGGCGAAACCGAGGTTACTGTTTCCCTATCGGGGCTCAGTAACGGCGCGACAGACCTGCAGATTGATTTGCCCCAGAAATTCTACACTTACAATTTTTCGGTTTATGCGAATGAAAGCTACGCCGAGTTATTGGCTGCCTTTCCCGATATGCAAAATCGAAACCTGTTCGCCAACTCGGTGGGGGTTGTGATTCAAGCTGGTAATCCGTATTTACCCAATACAGTGACAACACCCCCCGTCGGTGTGCTGGTGGATTCGAATGCGGCATATTTTTCCAGTGCAGTTGGCGTGTTCTACGGTGACGGGCTAGCGGGGCAGCTGCTATCCAGACCGGTCGGCGTGATCGTCAGTAGTAGCGTTAGCTACGCATACACCCCACCATATGGCGCAGTCTATGGCTCTATATCCGACACTAATCAGCCCTCAGTTGTGACAGTCGGAACGACGGCTATTTTTGATATAACCGGGTTCAATTTAAACGAAGTGCTAACGGTGACCGTTTTGCCAGACCTTAATGTCACTGTGGGCTCGTTATCGGTTAATACCGAAGGAACACTGCTCTCAGTACCGATCACGATAGATCCAGGCGCGGCGCCGGGCCAGCGTGAACTGGTGCTGGAAGATGCTAATGGGCCCGTTATTTCAAGAACGGGTTTACCACTTACTTTTGATATCCAATGAAAAACATGAACACAATATTTTCTTGTAGGAGCAACACCATGAAACTTCATAAACTGTTAGAACTGGTGAGTTTGAAATCAAGTGCTTTGTTGCTGTTGTCTATCCTGGCAACACCGGCATCTGCCTTTGATAGCGGTAGCACTGGAGCAGACGGAGCATTTGCACCCGTTAGCGACACCTCGATAATACTGCCACCGGACGGGATACTGAACTTTACGACGATGAATATTCCCAGTGGTGTCACCGTTAAAATTGCCAGTAACCTGGCTAACTCGCCCGCATTTATATTGGTTCAGGGTGACGCGGTCATAGACGGTGTAATCGATATCAGCGGCGTTGATGGCGATTCGGTTAGCTCCAATCCGGCCGGTGGTTTTGCCGGAGGCGTGCCTCTCGTCGGCGGGAGCAACAACGGGCAAGGCCCGGGTGGTGGTGCCGGGGCGCCTGCAACAAACAGAGCAGCTAACGGAGGTTCCTATGGCTCATTCGGATTGAATGGGACCTTCAACACTATCCCCGCTGCTCCGATATACGGATCGACAACGATTCAGCCGTTGCTCGGAGGTTCAGGGGGTGGCTCTAATCTAGGCACCAGTACCACAACATTATTCAGGGCTGGCGGCGGTGCGGGCGCCTTGTTGCTGGCCGTGACCGGCACGCTGACTGTAGCGGGATCGATTGATGCCTCTGGCGGAGCTGGTGAGCCGTTGGCATCACGGAATGGTGTCTATGGTGCCGGCGGTGGCAGCGGTGGTGGCGTTCGCCTGATTGCAACGACACTGGCTGGAAATGGGGTGATTCAAATTGGCGGGGGAATTGGTGGTTTAGGAAACAGTGGAAGGGGTGGTGACGGAGGTAACGGTCGTGCTCGTCTGGAAGCCGACGCGTTTAATTTTACCGGCTCGGTAACTCCAAATGTTGTCGCGACGTCGGCCCCGCTCCCAGTATTTGCAGCCAACCTGCCGTCGATTCGAATTACCACCGTCGGTGGAAGTGCGGTTCCCACGAATCCAATTGGTGAAAACGATGTTATTTTACCGTCTTCGATTATCAATCCGGTCACGGTCGAATTTGCTGCGACCGATGTGCCGTTGGGGTCCACGATTGAATTGACCGTCTCGCCCGCCAGCGGTACCGCATCAACAGTCGTCAGTGCCGGGTTAAGCGGCACCGTCGCTAACTCGACGGATAGCGTACAGACCACTTTACCCCAGGGCTCCAGTGTTTTGCTGGCATCGGTAAGCTTCGCGGTGACCGCGGAAATCGGATCGCGTTTCGCCGCCTTCACCAACGGTGAAATGGTGGCGATGGTCGAACTGCGCAGCACCCTGGGCGGTGGACCGTCGAGAATGAGATTGACTACCGAAAGCGGGAGGATCATCGACGTCCCTGCCGCGCTGGCCAACCTGTAGTTCGAGCTGACGAATAGAGAACCGGACCGGCAACGTAATTATGGATAAAAGCATGCAGCTGCGAAAACAGGATCATAACCTGGTTGCAAAACATCGCCGGCGTTCGCCTGTATTTTGGCTGAAGCGATTCGCCCAGGCAGGGTTATTCGGTGCTGCATTACTCGGCACAACCCCGATTTGGGCCGCCGATACAGTCTGTTTAGCGACCACTTTCCCTGATGGTTTACAAGTCCATAGCCCATCGGGCAGCATCCACCTGGGCTACAACGCCCAGCTGCTCGATAACCCCGACAACATCCTGGCTACCCCGGCGTTGACCCAAAACGGCGGATCTAACCTGTTCAGCTGTGGCGATCAAGACTGCGCCGGAAGTATCAATGCCGATGCCCAGACCCTGCCTGGCTTTAGCACCACGAACAGCACCACCAACCTCACCGTGGGCTGGAATGCACAGGCCGTGTTCGGGCAAGATGGTGTCCGCGAATATAAAAATATTACACTCAACTCGCAGGCTGTACTCAGCGCCGATGCAGTCACACACAGCCCCGATGACGAATACCTCATCGACCAGCTCAAGCTGGGTTACAAAGCGACTCTTAACTTGCTGCCGGGTAGCTACTGGGTACGCAAACTAACGATTAATAGCGAAGTCAGCATCAATGTTATTGGCACTGGCACGGTTCGTCTTTTCGTGCATGACAATCTCAATATCGGCTACAAGGCTCAATTGAATCCCGCCGCGGTTGGCGCTCCGATCGATGCCAGTCAACTATTGCTGGTCACTTACGGCAACTTGCAAACGAATAGCGAAGCCCTGGTGAATGCCATCATTTACGGTCAGGGATCGGTGACCCTCGGTTACAAGTCCCAGATCACCGGCGTCGTCTCCGCTGCGAGTATCTCCACCAATAGCCAGGTCGTTGTCCACTACCAGGCACCCAAAGCCTCGGCAGAGTTCGACCCGTTGTGCCCCGGTGCCCCGGTCGATCCACCTGTTCTTAGCATCAGTGCCCCGGTCGCGGACAGTTTCACCAATGACGACCGGCAAACCATTCAACTGGACTACAGCAGTGACGGGGAAATCGATACCGAATCCATCGAACTCACCCTGAACGCCAGCGCGCTCGCTAACACCTGCACGGCTGACCAGACCATCGCGCAATGCATTCCGGACGATGCGTTGCCCGAAGGTGAAGTTACCATCGGCGCGACCATCGCAGATACCACTGGTCAGGTATCGAACTCAGCGCAGGTCGGTTTTACGGTTGACACGATTCCGCCGGTGGTTGTCATCGATACGCCGGTTGATAATCTGCAAACCAACACGACACAACAAACCGTGGCGGGCAACATCAGCGAACCCGTGCAAAGCCTGTTGCTTAATATCAATAGCGATATCAACAGCATCACAGCCGACACCGACAATAATTTTAGTGAACCCGCTACGCTCGTCGAGGGCGTTAACCTGATCAGCATCACTGCGAGCGATTTCGCCAGCAACCAGGGCAATGTAACGCACCAGGTCACACTGGACACGGTGCTGCCGCCGATTGTGATCGAAGGTCAAATTGATGTCGGCACCTACGTAAACGGCCAGACCACGATAACCGGCACCGACGGCAGTGTCGAAGCCAATGCAACGGTAATTATCACCAACCTGCGCACGGGCGAAGTGATCATTGTGATCGCCGACGCGAATGGGGCATTCCTTGCGACCGTCAACGGCATGGTGGGCGATGTTTACAGCATCGTGGTGCAGGATAGTGCGGGTAATCAAAGCGCTGCGGTTCAGATAACCAACGCCGTTATCCTGTTGCCGCCCGAGATTACCTCGACACCAACCATCGGTGCCACAATCGATGTTCCGTACAGCTATCAAATAGCAGCCAATGATCCGAATGGTGACCCGTTATCCTACGGTTTTACTGAAAAACCATTGGGTATGAATGTCAATACCGACGGGTTGGTGACCTGGAACCCGATCAACGATGGCAGCTATCCGGTAACGATTGTGGTCAGCGATGGCACGGGTATGGAAGACACTCAAAGTTTCACCGTGACCGTGACCGGCGAAGCGGCGCAAACACCGGTGCTCGATGCCCTCGGCGATCAAATCGCATTGCTGGGCCAAACCCTGACCCTGCAACTGTCCGCGTCCGATCCGGATAGCGACGTAATTGAATTTTTTGTAGCGCCCCTGCCTTTGCCCGCCAACATGCTGCTCGACTCGAGTAGCGGTGTTTTCACCTTTACCCCGGCGGCCAACCAGGTCGGTGATTTCGTGCTCAAGTTCATGGCCACCGATGGCCGTTTCTATGCCGAACAAACCATTACGATTACGGTGCCAGCCCCGGCCGGCGTGACCCAGCTGCGGGGCCAGGTGCTGACCAGTGGCGACGCGCCGCTGCCCGGCGTGCGTCTCGAAATGGGCGGCGTCGAAACCCTGACCGACGCCAATGGCGATTTCTTCCTCGATAATATTCCGGTGTCGGGCAACGTCAGACTGCTTGTAGACGGCAATGTCGTCGATCCGGCATTGGGAGCATTTGCGACCGTGCCGGAGATGATTCCGATCATCGCCGGCACCGAAAACCTGCTCGAACCGGCTATATTCCTGCTGCCGCTCGATGTCGCCAGTGCCGATCCGGTTGATCCGGCGACCACGTCGATCATCACCAGCAGCCGCTTTATCGAGGGTTTGAATATTACCGAGCCGGTAACCCTGACCATCCCGCCCGGTCGTGCAATGGATGACAGCACTGGCCTGCCATTCGTTGGCGATATTCACATTTCACGCGTAACCGATCCGACCAAGGGGCCGCGACCGCTACCGGAAGAATTTGATCTTTCGGTATATATTGCGATCCAGCCGTTCGGCGTGACTTACCCCGATCCGGTGCCGATATCTTTCCCCAACGTCGAGGATTTCCCACCCGATACGCGGCTGGACTTTTTCGCGCTCAACCACGAAACCGGCGTCATGGAAAAAATCGGTGAAGGTCTGGTCAGCGCCGACGGCAAAACCGTCGATTCGATCGGCGGCGTGGTCAAGAGTAATTCCTGGCATGGGATTGTGCCGCAGGGACCGGTGAATGATCCATCGGGCCCGCCTGGCGTGTCAGAGCCGCCTTCGGTAACACCTCCTCCATCGCCTCCGTCAGCCCCACCAGATGCCCCAAGTGAGTGTAAAAATTGCCCCTGTGATGGCTGCGTAATTGATAAGGCGACTGGCAATCTCAAGGAATGGCACGTGCTGCCAAAATATACTTCGTTAGAAAAGCCCCGCCTATTGCAACTTCAGTACAACAGCAATCTCGCGAACCCCAAACCGATCTTGCCGATCAATTCCGGGTTTGGCAACCGTGCGGCGCCGCCGGATTTGATGTCGATGCGCATCAATGTGGACGGGATCGATATGGGACGTGATATCTTCAGCCTGGTACGCATTGAACCATCCAGCGTTCGCGGTCAGTTCAAACTTACGCGCCCGGCGATTCAGATTAATGCCGCCATGTTCGAGAGCGGAATTTATAACTACGATCTATCAACAAATTGCTACTTTCCAATTTCACGCCGACAGGAAAACGTGCTTGGGCAGATCATTGTGCAAAATGAAAGCAACAGTCCTTTCGGAGCGGGCTGGACCATCGCAGGATTGCAAAGAATTTACGCGCATAGTAGTGGGCGTGTGCTACTGACTGAGGGTACGGCCTCAAGTCTGATGTTTGAACCCCTGGATCCGCTCGTCGATCCCAATGGTTTTGAATCCCCGCTAGGAGACTTCTCAGTTTTAACCAGGCTGGGCGATGGCACCTTAGAGCGGCGCATGAAAGACGGTACACGCTACCGTTTCGACTTGGATGGATTGATGGTTCAGGCTATCGACCGCAACGGTAATACTACCGATTATCAATACGATACGGCGCAACGCCTGGAGGCCATCATTGATCCGGTAGGTCAATCGTATAGCCTGCAATACTCGGCCGGTAGATTGTCAAGCATCAGCGACCCGTTGAACCGGGTAACTCGTTTCGAGCACGATAGCGAAGGCAATTTAATCGGTATTATCGAACCCAACGGGGATCGGCGCGGGTTTGAATATCTGCCCGGCAAGAACCTGATGACCGCCCAGATTGACCAGCGCGATAACCGTACCGAGTATTTTTACAATCACGCTGACCGCATTAGTGAGACGCTGTTGCCAGACGGTAGCCAACCGCAGTTCGATATTGCGCAAATTAAAGGTTTGGCAGACCCGCAGTCGATGGGTGATCCGGGTGATGGTACCCGTGAGCGGCCAACCAGCGCACCGCTGCTATTGGAAGAAGTAGATCAGCGATATGTAGATAACAATGGAAATCCTCTGGTTAGTGAACTCGATGTCCGCAACCAGCCGGTAAAAATTACCGATGCCGTTGGCAGAGTTTACAATTATGAGCGTGATGACGACAGCAATCCGACTAAAACTACTCGTCCTAATGACTCGGTGGTAGACAGGGTATTCGACGATCGGGGCAATTCGATCAGCAGAAAAGAGACCTTCAACGATGCCGAATACCAGTACAGTTATGATGCATTCAGCTTGGTCACCTCTTATACGAATCCTAATAACCATACCACGACCTATATCCGTGACTTAGTAACCGGCAATTTGTCGAGTGCAATTAATCATCTGGGTCACACAACAACTTACGAATACGAAAGTAGAGGACTTGTAGAGCGCATTGTGACTTCGAACCTACTTGAGGTGGTCTTTACCTATAACCTGCAGGGCTTGGTAGAAACAATCACCGAAACCCCGCCTGTCGGAAGTCCGGGTAATGTTCGTTTGACCCAATACAGTTACGATAACGCGGGCCAACTGACCCAGTCTATTTCTCCGGATGGAATTACGCTCGATATTGAGTATGACGACAAGGGTCGCCGCACCCGAGTTACCGACAATCTGAACCAGGTAGTCGAATACACTTATGATGCCCACGATAACCTGGTGCAAACCGATACCAGGAACAGCGACAGTGGCCTGGCGCTGACCGTTGAGAGAATCTTTGACGCTCGGAATAGGCTTTTTGAGTCGACAAAGCCTCACCTGGGCGGCGAAGACTCGATCACGACGAGGACGCTGGACAACAACAGCAATATCATCGGCTTGAAAGATCCCAATGACAACAGCACGAGTAACGAATTCGATGACGAAGACCGATTAATTAAAAACACGCATCGGCTAGACGGGGTCACCAGATACGAATACGACACCAACGATCGTATCATTAAGGTCACGGCCCCCAACGATGTGGTGACTTCCTATACCTATGACTTGATCGGCCGTCGCTTAACTGAAACCAGCTCGGACCGAGGCACGCTCAGATATACCTACGACGAAAATAATAATGTCACATCAATTACCGACGGGCGCGGTATCACTGCGACGATGACTTACGATGAACTCGAACGCTTGAGTACCAAGACCTATCCGAACAGCATCGTCGGTAAGATTGAGGATGTTACCTACACCTATGATAATTGCCCGTTCGGACTTGGCAGGATTTGCCAGCGCACCGATGAAAGCGGCACCTGGAACTTCGAGTATGACGCCTTCGGTAATATTACCAAAGAGACAAAGATCGAACTCGGAGTCGCCTATGTGACTGAGTATCAATACGACGAGAGAGATCGTATTTTACAGATGAAATATCCGACGGGTCGGGTAGTTAACTTCGATCGTGATGGAATTCGACGAATTGAAGCTATCAGTACCGATATCAATTCAATCAACACCGATATCGTAAGTGGCATTAAATACCGCGCCGACAACAAAATGACACAATGTACCTTCGGTAACGGCCTTGTTGACAATCGGAGTTACGATTTGCAGGGCAGATTATTGAGTCAGAATCTGGGCACAATTGATAGTCGGACATACACTTATGACAATAACAGTAATGTGCTCAGTCGTAACACCACACCGCAAACCAGCGTTTATAGCTATGACAAACTAGACCGATTGACTAGTGATCAAATCGATGCCAATAGTGCCTTTATCTATCAATACGATTTAAATCACAACCGTCAGAGTAAAACACAGATATCAACGTTGGGCGAAAGTTACGAATACAAGACAAATACTAATCGACTGGCCCGTCATGACCAATTCACTATGGATTCGTTTTCACCTACCGTAACAGATCGACAATTTATCTATAGCGATACCAACCGAATTTTCCAGGTCATCGATGACGGATTACTCGCGGCCGAATATATCTATAACCACGATGGACAGCGAACCAGGAAAGTGGTGTATGACAACAGCGTCAACCCGGCTACGAGTGAAACCACACTGTATCACTATGATCTGATGGGTTATCTGATTGCCGAATCCAGCTCAGCCGGTACCTCGAAAAGAGATTATATCTGGGCAGAAGGCATGAAGTCGGTCGCTCAAATTAATATAGATAGCGGTGTGGATACGATCAATTATTTACATGTAGATCATCTCAAGACGCCGCGTTTTGCGACTAACTCAGGTCAACAGATCTCTTGGCGCTGGGAGGGCGAAGCGTTTGGAGAAACCGCGGGTCAGAATATACCCGCAGAAATAAATCTGAGGTTTCCAGGGCAATATTTCGATCGAGAGACTGGTGATCATTACAACTGGAAACGGTATTATCGACCTGGTAACGGTCGATATACAACTAATGATCCGATTGGATTAGTTGGTGGTACCAATACTTATGCATATGCTGGCAACAATAGTATTAGATATTTTGATCCCCGGGGATTGCTCATTGCCTTACCACCAGAATTTTGGGACGGATTATCAGGTGGTTCTGGGGGAGGTCTCGAATGCGGAGTTGGTGATGTTCCGATTGGTCCTTGGCCTGGCAGTGGGATAGGTGATGGAACTGATAATGGGAATGGGAATGGAAATGACAATGATGACGATGGTGATGACGGTTGTGATCAGTTATTAGATGATATGGTCACACTTTTCGTATACGTATTGTCTCAGATAGAACAAGGAGTAGAGGCCACTTTTCTGATTCGTGAATATGAAAAACGTGCCGGAGAGGCTTGCATTGCATGCCCAAGAATTTGTCAGGATATCCCGAGATTTAGATAATGAATCGAAATCCGAACAACGTATCACATTTAATTTTACAACTCGCAGGCTTAGTTTCAGGAGAGGATTTCATTGGAAATTGTGAGGTAGATAAACGCTTATCAGTAAAATTACTTCGAGAAGAACTAAAGAACCGAACTCACGAAGATTTTGGGAGTGATATAAGAGAATGGGTAACTTGGTATAGAGATAATCATGATTTGAGCAGTGAGGAGCAAACAAATCTACAATTTGCTATTGTTTCAGCGCAAATAAAAAAAATAAAAAATAACAAACATGGAAAAAAATAATGGGTAGACCACGTTTTACGTTCCAACTTTAGTCACATAGAGAAAATCAAAGGGGTCAGTGTCGATTGATCTGATGCCGGTTTTTAAACGACCTGGATTTCCGGTCTCCGCCCCTGGGTAGCGGGGAAGTTCGCCGTTCTAGTTTTAATGCTATCAGGGCCTTGAATCGGTCGCTGCCTAAAACCCATTCCGAGTTGGCCGCCTGGCGTATCTCCTCCAGTTGTTTTTCGGTGAACTGTGCCGCGAATAGTGCACGGTAAGCCTGCTGCCGTTCCTCGCGCGT
>Ga0265303_10001421_pt1 | contig 14714 bp, 10 predicted proteins | sample Helome_2_FD_192494 | JGI IMG/M metagenome (GOLD analysis project Ga0265303, IMG submission 192494) | Marine sediment microbial communities from subtidal zone of North Sea - Hel_20160317 (Illumina Assembly) | ecosystem: Environmental > Aquatic > Marine > Subtidal zone > Sediment ... | reverse complement strand
CAGGAAAACCACGGCCGCCGTCGCGCGTGCCGTGCACGAAGGGGAAAAAAGTGAAACGACATTTAATTAGCGCCGTCGCGTTGACGGCACTTGCAGCTTGCGGACAACAATCGGCAGACACATCGGCAGACACATCGGCAGACACATCGGTAGATACAACGGCCGACGCAGGCGCCGAGAAGGCCGAACTGACCTCCGGGCTGGCGCTCGAGAATATGGACAAGAGTGTTCATCCCGGCGACGATTTCTTCTCATACATGAATGGTGTCTGGATCGACCAGACAGAAATTCCGGCCGACAAAGCGTCGTACGGTGGCTTCGCCATTCTGGCCGATGAGGCGCAAGAGGACGTTAAGGCCATCATCGAGGAATCGGCAAGCGGCGATTTTAAGAAGGGCAGCGATGAGCAAAAGGTTGGCGACCTGTATCGCTCGTATCTCGATATCGACACACGCAATGAAAAAGGCGCAAGCCCGCTGGCGCCGGAAATTGAGCGCATCGAATCGATAAGCTCCCACGACGATCTCGCCGTGTATTTCGCATCGGCCGTAAAGCGCGGTTACGGCGTACCGTTCGTGCTCGGTCAGTACGCGGACATGAAAAACCCCGAGTACTACATGATCTATACATGGCAGGCGGGCCTCGGCCTTCCGGATCGCGAGTATTATTTCAACGACGACGAGAAATCGACGGAAATTCGCGACAAGTATGTCGCACACATCGAAAAAATGTTCGATCTGGCCGGCCGGCCAAACGGCGCACAGGCAGCAGCGACAATTATGGCGCTGGAAACGCAGATGGCCGATGCGCACATGCTAAAAGAAGACGCCCGCGACTTCGCGGCCAATTACTCGAAGATTCCGCTCAACGAACTCAATGAGCTGATGCCGAATTTCAACTGGGACGGCTACATCGCCGAAGTTGGAATCGGCGACATCGATGGGCTCGTCATAATGATGAACGACCATATGGCGGCATTGGACGAAATCATCGTCGATACCGAACTCGACACCTGGAAGACGTACCTTTGCTGGGTTGCGCTGAATAGCGTCGCGAGCCTGCTGAACGAAGATCTCGACAATCAGAATTTCGAGTTCTACGGTAAGACGCTATCGGGTACCGAAGAGCAACGGCCGATGTGGCGCCGAGCGGTCAATACCGTAAACGGGTCACTCGGCGAAGTCGTCGGCAAAGTGTATGTCAAAAAACACTTTCCGCCCGAGGCGAAAGAACGCATGGAAGGGCTGGTTGCGAACCTGATCCTCGCCTACGAAAAAAGTATCAACGAGCTCGAGTGGATGACGCCGGCGACCAAAGACGAGGCGCTCGATAAGTTATCGAAGTTCACGCCAAAAATTGGTTATCCGGATGAATGGCGCGAGTACGAATTCGATATCGAGGCCGACGATTTGTTCGGCAACCTCGAGCGTGCAAAATTGGCCGAACACGAACGGCAACTGGCCCGTCAGGGCGGCCCGGTCGACAAAGGCGAGTGGGGCATGAATCCGCAAACGGTCAACGCCTATTACAGCCCGGCGCTGAACGAAATCGTCTTCCCGGCGGCAATCCTGCAACCGCCGTTTTTCAATCTGAGCGCCGACGATGCGGTTAACTATGGCGCCATTGGTGCGGTCATTGGTCACGAAATCGGTCACGGCTTCGATGACACTGGCAGCACCTTCGACGGCGACGGCAAGCTGCGCAACTGGTGGACGGACAGCGATCGCAAAGAATTTGAACAACGCACCGGAACGCTCATCGACCAGTATTCTGCGTTCGCGCCGTTTGACGACCTAAGCGTGAACGGCGAATTTACGCTCGGTGAAAACATCGGCGACCTTGGCGGGATCAGCATCGGCCTGCTGGCGTACAAGATGTCACTTGAGGGCAAAGAACCGAAGGTAATCGACGGTTTTACCGGTGTTCAACGCGTATTCCTCGGTTACGGTCAGGTCTGGCGGAACAAATACCGCGACGAGGCGTTGCGACAGTTGATTCAGACGAATCCGCATGCGCCATCGATGTATCGAGCGAACGGTGCGGTGCGCAATGTCCCGGAATGGTACGACGCATTCGGCGTGACGGAGCAACACGCGCTTTACGTACCGCCGGAGGAGCGCGTCAAGATTTGGTAATTGCGACTAAGAGTAAGATACAGGCTAAAGGGGCGTCCGGTCGGACGCCCCTTTTTAGTTGGGGCCAAAGCGCTCGCCGAAAAAGTCACCGTCATTCCATAACGGGCGCGCGCTGTCGTTCGCGATGTAATAGCCGATACGAATATGTGATCGCGTGAAACGTACGACCGAATCCCAATCAACCGGCCGCGTAAGATCATCGCTCGGTTCGTGATAGTGATCTCTCAAATGTTCGCGAAACTGCACCTCGCCGTCGATGTCGGTGTCCGAGGACGTGAAGCCCGGAATCAGATAGATCGCCGGTATGCCTTTTTTGACGAATGAGTATTGATCGCTGCGAACGAACAGGTTTTCTTCGGGCAGCGGATTTGGCGTTAACGAGAACCCTTCCGACTTGGCCGCCGCCTCGACGACGCGCTCAAGTGACGAGTGTTCGGAACCGAATGCGACAAGATCGGCGACAGGATAAAGAAATAGCGGCATGTCCAGGTTGATGTTTGCGACAATATTGGCGGCCGGCACGGTCGGATAGTGTGCAAAATAGTCCGAGCCCAGAAGACCGCGCTCCTCGGCAGTCACTGCGATAAACAGGGCCGATCGCGCCGGCGGATGTTCTGCGAATATTCTGGCGGTTTCGAGCATGATCGAAATGCCCATCGCGTTGTCGTAGGCGCCGTTGTTAATGTCATCGTCAGTCTCGGGTGCCGGCGACTTGCCGATATGGTCGAGGTGTGCTGAGTACACGACAAACTCGTTCGCTAACTCCGGGTCGCTGCCGCGAACGATGCCGATGACGTTGGGACTTTGAATACGATCGTGAGAGCTTTGTCGCGACAAAGTCACCTCGAAACCCAGCGGCGTCGACGTCGGCGTATCCGTTGCTGTGGCCTCGAGCGCCTGTTCAAAACTAATCGGTGATGCTGCGAACAGGTCAGTTGCGGTATCCGCGCTGATCACAATTCCGCCTTGCAGCTCTGGAAAATAACCGGAGGCTGCGCCGGTTTCGCTAACCCACGCCATGCCTGGTCGTGTACCGGTCAGTTGTTTGTAACGTTCCCAGGGCGTTTGTTCTTGTATGCGCCGCGATCGCAGGCCGATCGAGCCGATTGCACCGCGGGCAACGGCTTCCAGTGATTTCGTGCGAGTCGAGGCGTAGTACGCGCGCTGGGCGTGTGAAAAGGTACTCGGTGCACCGCCGAAAAGCGCAACGATCTTGCCGCGAACATCGATGCCGTCGTAGTCTGAATATCCGAATTCGGGAGCGTGCACGCCGTAGCCGACATAAACGACGTCGGCGCGGACGTGGTTCGATTCACGTACTTTGTCAGGCGACATCCCGTAGTGCTCGCGATAGCCTAGTTCGCGATCGTCGCCGTCGCGGTGAATGACAACAGACGTTGTCTCGGTATCCAGCTGATACCTGACGAGTGGGACTTGCTGGAACCAGCCATCGTCGCTGAGAGGTTCGCCGCCGGGTTGCAGACCAAACTCGTCAAATCGCGCTGCAACGTAGTCCGCTGACGCGTCGTACCCGGGTTCGCCGGTCATGCGGCCCTGCCGTTCGTCATCGGCAAGCCAGGCGACATGTGCTTCGAGAGACTTCGCCTCGATGCCCGCAAGCGGGCCGGTCAGCGGGTCTGCATCGCCGACAGCCGCGGGGTGAGGCTCTGCGCAGGCGACGAGAAAACATGTCGCCTGGAGCAAACAAAATTTTCGTACGATCATCAAACTTTTCTCATTGCCGCATGCACAAATGCGCCGTTAGTCGGAGACTTGTTTTTGTTGATAAACGCGGCTGATCTCCTGCATCTTGTTTTCGATCCAGTCTTGCGCAATCAAGTTCGTTTCTTTGGGCGGCTGTAAGCTCGCATCAATCGGCGGGCCGATACAGAATCGTACCGTCCCCGGTTTTTTGTTGAACGAGCGCCGGGTCCACATGTCCCCGGCATTATGTGCCACCGGCACGATTAAAACCTTGGCGTCCCTGGCGAGCGCGGCACCACTGACGCCGTATTTGCGAGTCTCGCCCGGCGCCATTCGCGTGCCTTCCGGAAAAATTGTCACCCAGATTCCGTTGTCGAGCTTCTCCTTGCCCTGGCGGATGACCTGCTTGACCGCAGATCCGCCACTCTTGCGATCAATAGCGATTGGCTCAAGCGCAAGTCCGATTGCCCAGCCGAAGAACGGCGCCTTGAGGATTTCTCGCTTCAAAACCCAGGCCGCTTGAGGGAAAAAAGTAACCTGCCAAAGTGTCTCGAGAGTTGACGTGTGCTTGATCAATATCACGCTCGGCGACGTCGGCAGATGCTCTTCACCTTCAACGACGGTTTTGATGCCGCAAAAAAAGTCGGCGCCCCAGACGGCCAGGCGGCACCACGCGACGCACAATGCCCAACGAACGCGATTGGGTGTCCAGAACAGCAACACCAGTAAGATCGACACAATGATTACGGTTCCGAAGCCGAAGATGTTGTAGAGCAACGAACGAATCACCAACACGGCTCAAACACCTCGGATCAGATTGTCGGCGGCCGCGGCGAGATCATCGAACACGTCGATATTCGCGAGCGCGCCGGCAAGCGAGCGTTCCGTTTTTCGCCCGTTACCGGTGCGTACCAGAATTGGACTGGCACCGACGCTCAAGGCCGCCTCGAGGTCGCGCAACGAATCGCCGACGACCGGTACACCGTCAAGCGAAACCCGGTAATGCCGTGCGAGACGCTGCAGAAGCCCAGGCATTGGTTTGCGGCAGTTGCAGCCATCGTTCGGGCCGTGCGGACAAACAACAATGCGGTCCACGTGACCGCCGTGCCGCCCCACCAGGCGCCGCAGCTTGGCGTGCATGGCCCGAAGTGCGCGGCGATCGAAAAGTCCGCGCGCGAGCCCGGACTGGTTTGACGCCACCGTGACGGTAAAGCCGGCCGTCGAAAGTGCCGCAATAGCCTCAATGCTGCCTGGCAGCGGAAGCCACTCGTCGACGGATTTGACGAAGTCGTCAGCGTCGCGATTGATGACACCATCCCTGTCGAGAACGATCATGCGTGTTCCGGCGCGCCCCATGCTCAGGCGATAGCGAGCCGGGAAATGTCGGCAACATCAAGAAAAAGGGCACGAAGTTCGCCTAAAAGCGCCAAACGGTTGTTTCTAACGGCCATATCATCAGTCATCACCATGACCTCGTCGAAAAACTTATCCACAGGACCTCTAAGGCCTGCCAATGCGCTCAAGGCCTCCGTGTAGCGTCGCTTTTGGAGTAGCGGCCGCACTTTCTCGGCGGACTCGCGCATCGCCGTGAAAAGTGCCTGCTCGGCCGACTCCGACAGCAGCTTGTCCTTGACGCCTGAGGCGTCCTTGAGGCCTGCTTGCCGGAGAATGTTCGCAATCCGCTTGTTGGCGGAGGCTAGGCTTGCCGCCTCGTCCAGCCCGAGAAATGCCTGTACAGCCGTCAGGCGATGGTCGAAGTCGACCAGTGACGATGGCGTACGGGCCAAAACCGCGTCAAAGGTCTCGGTTGCAAGGCCCGAGTCGCGATCGAGGAAATATCGGCGCAGTCTGTCGGTAACGAAAGAGTAAAGCTCCGACGCAAGCTGATCGGGTTCGAGCTTGCTTTTTTTCGCATCGCTCAATGGCGGCTGCAGTCTAACGGCAGCGTCGATAATGGTATTGAGGTCAATGTCTAGTTCGCGTTCGACCAGGATGCGTATAACGCCTAGCGCTGCCCGCCGCAATCCAAACGGGTCACGATTGCCCGACGGCTTTTTGCCAAGGGCAAACACGCCAGCAAGCGTGTCGAGCTTGTCGGCGACGCTCAAGATCTGCCCTTCGATAGAGTCGGGCAACGCATCGCCGGCAAATCGTGGTCGATAGTGCTCGCCAATGGCGATCGCGACGGCGGCTGGTTCACCGTCTGTGTCGGCATAGTAGCGGCCCATAACCCCTTGCAGTTCAGGAAACTCGCCGACCATTCCGGTCACCAAATCACACTTACACAGAATCGCAGCGCGGCCGACATTTTCGTTGGCGACGCCAAGCAAGCCAGCAACGGTCAATGCAAGCGATGCAATTCTCGCAGACTTGTCGTGCAAGCTGCCGAGCCCTCGTTGATAAACGACGTCGCGCAACGCTTCCTGCCGATTGTCGAGCGACCGACGCCGGTCGCTGTCCCAAAAGAACGCGGCATCTGCAAGACGTGGTCGAATCACGCGCTCATTGCCGTCTCGTACCTGGGCGGGCTCCCGGCTTTTAATATTCGCAACGGTGACGAATTTCGGCAACAGCGTGCCGTTCTTGTCGGCGACCGGAAAATAACGCTGATGGGAGGTCAGCGTCGATATAACGGTTTCGCGCGGCAGCGCGAGGAACGCCGGATCAAAACTACCCAATACTGGCACCGGCCATTCGACAAGCGCGGTGACCTCGTCGTAAAGCGATTCGCCATCGACAATTTTCCCGCGCGCTTTGCGAGCTAACGCGTTAACGCCTTTTACAACAAGCTCGCGCCGGCGCGCAAAATCCGCGATGACGTGGCCTTCTTCTTCGAGCGTTTGCAGATATTTGCCGGGTTCGCTGATTTTGATCTCGCCATCGGAATGAAAGCGATGGCCGCGAGTCTTATTGCCGGCGGCAACCCCCATGATACTGGCCTTCATGACGGTCTTGCCGTGCAACAACACAATCCAGTGCACCGGCCGCACAAACTCGGCGTCGCCGGCGCCCCAGCGCATGCGGCGTGGAATCGGCAGACGGGCAAGCGCTTTTTCAACAATCGCGCCGATCAGTTCGTTCGCCGTATGCCCTTTTTCGACAGCGTCATACGACAACCATTCACCCTTGTCGGTTTTGCTTCGTTGGAGCTTCGAGACGGCAACGCCACATTTTTTCGCAAACGCTTTTGCCGCCGGTTGAGGCTTGCCGTCCGAGTCGAACGCCAGGCTTACGGGCGGACCTTTTTGCGACACCCTGCGGTCTTCCTGGGTTTTCGCGAGCGATTCGATAATGACGGCCAGGCGGCGCGGACTCGCATACGCGTAAATGTCTCCGTGTCCCAGCCGGGCTTCGTCTACCGCATGCGTCATGTTGTCGGCGAATGCGTCCATTAGTGAGCGCAACGCTTTTGGCGGTAGCTCTTCCACGCCGATCTCAACGAGAAAGTCAGCGCTCCTCACTTGCGGCTACCGGTGGACTTCTTCTTGCCCTTGACCGACTCGACCATCGGAAACCCAAGCGCTTCGCGACTCGCGTAATAAGCTTCGGCGACTGCACGGGCCATTTCGCGAACGCGCAAAATAAAGCGCTGTCGTTCGCTAACCGAGATCGCCTGGCGCGCATCGAGCATATTGAAAAAGTGCGAAGCCTCTAACATACGTTCATACGCCGGCAACGCGAGGCCTGCGGCAATCATTCGCTCACAATCGTGCTCCGCATGATCGAATGAATGAAATAACGTGTCGATATCGGCGTGTTCGAAATTGTATTTTGATTGCTCGACTTCGTTTTGGTGATAGACGTCGCCATAGCTAATGCGGCCAAGCGGGCCGTCTGTCCAAACGATATCGAAAATACTCTCGACTTCTTGCAGATACATTGCCAGACGCTCGAGACCATAGGTGATTTCGCCGCTTACCGGACGGCACTCGAGACCACCGACCTGCTGAAAGTAAGTGAACTGTGTGATCTCCATACCGTTGAGCCACACCTCCCAGCCGAGCCCCCATGCGCCTAACGTCGGCGATTCCCAGTTGTCTTCGACAAAGCGAATATCGTGCACGGTAGGATCGATACCGAGCGCGCGCAGCGAGTCGAGATACAGTTCCTGGATGTCATCCGGGGATGGCTTGATGGCGACCTGGTATTGATAGTAATGCTGCAGCCGGAACGGATTGTCGCCATAACGCCCGTCCGTCGGCCGACGGCTCGGCTGAACATAGGCGGCACTCCATGGCTCCGGGCCGATCGCCCGCAAAAATGTCGCCGGGTGAAACGTACCTGCGCCCATCTCCTTGTCGTACGGCTGCATGACGACACAGCCGCGCTCCGCCCAGAATTGCTGCAGACGAAGTATCAAGTCCTGAAAAGAGAGGCGAGCGGGCGACTTTTTGGGGCTCATTGAATGAATTTAAATGGAGGGCGTAGGCTAGTAAAGGCGCGCAGTATATCGACTTTTTGGATATAGACATCCGATTGACGCGATCGGTGAACCCGCTGTGGGGTTGCCCGCAGGCGGCTTCTCATCGTCATGGCTCGCTGCGCTGCGCTTTACTTCCGATGAAAAGTCCCCCGCGGGCAATCCTGATGACCTCGACAGTCGCGTCAATGGGGTGCATCGACAGCAAATTTGCACTATTCTTGTGCGCCCTCGCTGCCGTTTGCACTGTCGTGGTGCACAAAAAGGGCTGTGGATAAATTTAAATGCTTTAAAAACAATAACTTCTGGTTAGCACCATTTTGGCACAGTTACTGCACTACGCTATGGACCTGCTGGCCAAATGCCAGCCCCATTTTATTGCTCGAACATAGGAGAAAGCCCCATGACGCCCGCAGAGGTACTCGCCCTCATCAAAGAAAATGAGGTGAAATTTGTCGACTTTCGGTTCACCGACACGAAAGGTAAGGAACAGCATGTAACCGTGCCCGCCCATACGGTCGACGAAGATCTGTTCGAAGAAGGCAAGATGTTTGACGGCTCCTCGATCTCCGGATGGAAGGGCATCAACGAGTCGGACATGATCCTGATGCCGGAAGCCGGCACCAGCACGCTCGACATCTTCACGGATGAGTCGACGTTGAACCTGCGTTGCGACGTTGTCGAGCCCGCAACCATGCAGGGCTACGATCGTTGCCCGCGCTCCCTCGCGGAACGTGCCGAGGCTTACCTCAAGTCAACGGGCATCGCCGACACGGCCTATTTCGGACCTGAAAACGAATTCTTCGTGTTTGACAGTGTCGCCTGGGATGACAACATGCAGGGCGCGTTTTATAAGGTCGACTCCGACGAAGGTGCGTGGAACACGAACCGTTCGATTGCAGACGGTAACACCGGTCATCGACCCACCGTCAAAGGCGGTTACTTCCCGGTTCCGCCGGTTGATTCACTGCACGACATTCGCTCGGCAATGTGTCTTGCGCTCGAGGATATGGGTGTTGAGACTGAAGTGCACCACCATGAAGTCGCGACAGCCGGGCAGTGCGAAATAGGCGCGATGTTCAATACGCTGGTGAAAAAAGCTGACGAAGTGCAGATCCTGAAATACGTTGTGCACAACGTTGCGCACGCCTACGGCAAGACCGCGACGTTCATGCCCAAGCCTTTGGTCAATGACAACGGTAACGGCATGCATGTACACCAGTCGTTGACGAAAGGCGGTGAAAACCTGTTTTCGGGCGACGGTTACGGTGGTCTTTCAGATACCGCGTTGTACTACATCGGCGGCATCATCAAACACGCAAAAGCGATCAATGCGTTCGCAAACCCGGCGACGAACAGCTACAAGCGCCTGGTTCCCGGCTTCGAAGCGCCAACAATTCTGGCGTATTCGGCACGCAATCGTTCGGCCTCGATACGAATTCCTTATGTCGCGAACCCAAAGGGGCGACGCATCGAGGTTCGTTTCCCGGATTCGATGGCGAATCCGTATCTGGCGTTTGCGGCGATGATGATGGCCGGCCTCGACGGCATCCTGAACAAGATGCACCCGGGTGACGCGATGGACAAGGATCTGTACGACCTGCCGCCTGAGGAAGAAAAGAACCTGCAGCTGGTTGCATTTTCGCTGGACGAAGCCCTGGGAGCGCTCGATGAGGATCGTGACTTCCTGAGGGCTGGCGACGTGTTCTCCGACGATCTGATCGACGCCTACATCGACCTGAAAATGGACGACGTCACGCGGTTGCGCATGACGACAAATCCGGTCGAATTTGACATGTATTACAGCCTATAAAAATGTCAATTATGTGAACCGGGCGGCACTTTTTGGCGCCCGGTCACTGGCCCCAACCCGGTTTGCATTGCTATGCTAAGAGGATGGACAAACGCCCGATATTGTTGCTTGCGAGCCTGTTCGCGGCATCGGCCGTCATGGCTGACGCTTACCGCTGGGTCGATGCTGACGGCGTGGTCCACTATTCCGATCGGCCGCAGGAGGGTGCGGAGCGCATCGATCTTCCGGAGGCGAATATCACCCGCGTTAGGCGCTACGCGCAGCCGGCCGCGCAGGACGAGACCACCGCCCAGCCTGTTGCCGAAGTTCGCTACGAAAGCATCGAAATCGCCTCTCCAGTCGCTGAAGAAACGCTATGGAACATCGAAGGCGTTCTGAACGTCAGCATTGCGCTGTCGCCGGCCCTGCAGCCGGGCCATCAGTTGCGGGTGTATTTCGACGGCGATCAGAGGATGGTGACCGGGACGTCGTTTCAGATCGACGAAGTCTATCGCGGAGCTCACAACCTGCAGGCGGAAGTCGTAGACGAAGCGGGTCAGCTGAAGATTCGCAGCCAAAACAGCCGCTTCTACGTACAGCAGAACGTAATCGGACGCCGACCCTAGGCGGCGGCGACGCAAAACAAAAATTGAAGAGAGGTTCTTCCGGCGACGGCGGAATCGGCGAACGCGATTCGCACACAATTCTTGATGGCCTCAGTTCGGGCATCATTCTTCTCGATCGATCGTTGCTAATTAGCGCGCTAAATCCGGCCGCCGAAAATATTCTCGGAATCAGTTCGCAGCGCGCACACGGCGAGTCACTATTACGACTGGTCGGTGACGAACCGGAGTTACGGGACGTATTGAGTCGCGCAATCGACACGGGCGAGCACTACGCCAACGAGTTGCGCCTGCCACCAACGGAGGTTCATTCCGAAGAACGCATTATCGATTGCCGAGTGTCGCCGCTGTCGACAGAAACGGCAGCCTTGCTCGTTGAGATGACCGACGTGACCCGGCGCGCGAAAATCAGTCGTGAAAATGCACTGCTGATTCAACACGGTGCAGGCCGGCAAATGATTCGGCAGCTTGCCCACGAAATAAAGAACCCGCTTGGCGGAATACGCGGCGCGGCTCAATTACTCGAACGTCAGCTTGAGAGTGACGACTTGAGTGAATATACCGACGTCATCATAAGCGAAACCGATCGCCTGGCAGGGCTCGTCGATTCACTACTCGGCCCCGGCGGCCCACCAAACAAGACGCCGGCGAATGTCCATGAGTTGCTTGAATACGTTGTACGTATCGTTGGCGCGGAAGATCAGAAATCATTGCGCATTCATCGCGACTACGATCCGGGCCTTCCGGAAATCGAACTCGACCGGGATCAAATGGTGCAGGCACTCCTGAATCTGATGCGCAACGCCGCCACTGCGCTCGATGGACAAGGCACGATTACGCTGCGCACCCGCGCAGAGACCAATTTCACGATCGGTGATCGACGGCACCGAGTCATCGCGAGTATCGAAATCGAGGACGACGGCCCGGGCATTCCGCGCGATTTGCAGGATTCTGTTTTTTATCCGCTGGTGACGAGTCGGCCCGAAGGTACCGGGCTTGGATTGCCGGCGGCGCAGGAGCTGATCAGTCGTCACGGTGGTCTGATTGAATTCGATAGCCGACCGGGCCGAACTGTGTTTTTCGTCCGTATTCCGCTGACGTCAGCAAGGCCTGGCGGGACATGAACCAGGCTCGCAACGATTCACAAACAAACCATCGGCAGATCAGCGTCTGGGTCGTCGACGACGATCAGTCAGTGCGCTGGGTACTGGAGAAGGCGCTGCGTCAGGCCGACATGGTGCCGCGCAGCTTCGAGCGCGCCGAGCATTTACTGGAGGCTATTGAGCACGGATCTCCGGATGTGTTGTTAACCGATGTTCGGATGCCCGGCATGAGCGGTATCGCATTGCTCGAACGATTGCACGATGCCTGCCCGGATCTGCCGATTATCGTTATTACGGCGCACTCCGACTTGGAAAATGCGGTCGCGGCCTACAAGGGCGGTGCCTTCGAATACCTCCCCAAGCCCTTCGATATCAACGAGGCCGTAGAACTCGTGCGCAAGGCGGCAGGGCAAGCCGGCTTTGTTGCGGCAGCCGAGGCCGCCACCGGTAGCGTCATTCCATCGCTGATTGGCCAGGCGCCGGCAATGCAGGAGGTGTTTCGGTCCATCGGCCGACTCGCTGGCTCAAGCATGACCGTATTGATCACCGGTGAGTCTGGCACCGGCAAGGAACTCGTCGCACGCGCGTTGCATGAACATAGCCCGCGGGCGAGCAAACCGTTCGTTGCATTGAATACGTCAGCAATCGCATCCGAGCTGCTCGAATCCGAACTATTTGGCCATGAGAAGGGCTCGTTCACCGGTGCTGATGCGCGCCGTATCGGGCGCTTCGAACAAGCCGACGGTGGCACATTATTTCTCGACGAAATCGGCGACATGTCACCGGCCCTGCAAACACGGTTGCTGCGCGTGCTGGCAGAGAGCGAGTTCTATCGAGTCGGAGGACAGACGTCGATCAATGTCGATGTCCGCGTCATTGCCGCAACCAATCAGGATCTTGCGCGTGCGGTCAAGGAGTCTCGTTTTCGCGAGGACCTGTTCCACCGTCTTAACGTCATTCGCATTAACACACCCCCGCTTCGACAACGACGCGAGGACATTCCGTTGCTGTTGAAACACTACTTTTCTGAGGCGGCCAAAGAACTGAACGCACCGGCAAAAACTGTCGACGGCGAAGCGATGGGACTGCTGCAGGGTTTCGATTGGCCGGGCAACGTTCGCCAGGTGGTCAATGCCGCGCGGCGATTGACAGTCACCGCACCCGGCAGCGTTATTACGGCTGAAGATATCCCGTCCGAGCTGGGCGGGCAGGGACAGGCACGACCAGCCGCCCAGGACTGGACCCGCAGCCTCGCCGCCTGGGCAGAGTCCCGACTCGGCGGCGGCGAAACCGCATTGCTTGAAACTGCGATGCCGGAATTTGAGAAGACATTGATTCAGATCGCAATGGCGCAAACTAACGGTCGCCGCCAGGAGGCTGCCAAGCTACTAGGCTGGGGAAGGAATACGTTGGCGAGAAAAATGAAGGCGCTGCACCTCGACTGATCCTGCCGTAGGCACCGTCCGACAACGTATTGCTTATCCTCATGGCTCGCTTTGCTGCGCTTTACTTCGGATAAACAACGCGTTGTCGGACGGAGCGCTCATGACTGGCGATCGGATGGTGCTGCGGGAGTGATGCTTTTCGGCGGAAGTAAAGCGCAGCAAAGCGAGCCATGACGACGAGAAGTATCACTCCCGCAGCGCAAAAACCTTAAGTCGTAAGTGAGCCTACGATTTCTCGCGCCGATTGGAAGTTGTGTCTGGTGACGTAGTCGGCGATGCCGGCGTTGATTTTCTTACAAATGAGCGGGTCGTAAAATAGCGCCGTTCCGATCCCGACCGCGGATGCGCCGGCGATCATGAATTCAATGGCATCGTCTGGTGTCGTGATGCCACCCTGACCGATGATCGGCACCTTGTGGGCTTTGGCGACTTCGTACACTTGATGCACTTTCAGTAGTGCTATCGGTTTGATTGCCGGACCCGACAGACCGCCCTGAACGTTGCCGATGATCGGTGTCCTGTTCTCAACGTCGATCGCCATGCCTGTCAGAGTGTTGATGACGGCAAATCCGTCGCTACCGGCTTCAATACACAGGCGCGCGTTTTCGCGTATGTCTGTCTGGTTGGGCGAAAGTTTTGTAATGATCGGTTTCGACGTTTGTGCGCGACAGGCGGCCACGACGCGCGCCGACATGTGCGGATCGTTACCGAACTCGACGCCACCTTTTTTGACGTTCGGGCATGAGATATTTACTTCTATCGCATCGATCGGTGAATCGTCAAAGCGGCGCGTAACGTGCTCATACTCCTCGATCGTCGATCCAGAAACATTGGCAAAAAACCGCGTTTCGGTGAAATCCAGGCCAGGCAGGATACTATTGACAACCTGATCGACGCCTGGATTTTGCAGGCCGATCGCGTTCAGCATGCCCATCGGGGTTTCGTAAATGCGATGCGGTGGATTGCCAAGCCGCGCATCGCCGGTCGTGCCTTTCAATACTACGGCGCCAACGTCACGATTCGAGAATCCATCAACGCGCGTGTATTCCTCGCCAAAGCCAACGCAGCCGGACAACAGCACGATCGGCGACGTCATCGTGATGCCACAAAGGTTGGTATGTAGAGATTTTTGGTTTTGCGCGGCCATCGGATGCGGCATTCTACAGCAATGTTTTCCGTCATCCTCTACGAACCAGAGATTCCGCCGAACACCGGCAATATCATCCGGCTGTGTGCGAACACAGGGGTCGGCCTTCACCTGATCGAGCCGCTCGGTTTCGAGCTTGACGATACCCGACTACGAAGGGCCGGCCTCGACTACCGGGAGTTCGCTGACGTCCGTGTGCACAAAAACCTGCAGGTGTGTCTGCAGGCACTCGCTCCAGCGCGCGTGTTCGCGATCAGCACGCGCGGTAGTACGCTTTATGATCAGCCCATTTACATGAAGGGCGACGCGTTTTTGTTTGGCCCTGAGACGCGCGGCTTGCCGAAT
>Ga0265303_10001420_pt1 | contig 14717 bp, 12 predicted proteins | sample Helome_2_FD_192494 | JGI IMG/M metagenome (GOLD analysis project Ga0265303, IMG submission 192494) | Marine sediment microbial communities from subtidal zone of North Sea - Hel_20160317 (Illumina Assembly) | ecosystem: Environmental > Aquatic > Marine > Subtidal zone > Sediment ... | reverse complement strand
AGCTATATTAGATAGCACTGATTCAGATTCTTCTAAAAAGATTTCCAGGAAGGCTTCCTGCGTTCCCTGATCAGACGAGGCAGGGGAGATTGACTCAGCTAACTCATCAGAAGATGTATCAGACAAAATAACAGGAGGGGTCGATTCAGCTAACTCATCAGAAGATGTATCAGACAAAACAGGAGGGGTCGATTCAGCCAACTCATTGGAAACAGCCGGCACAGCAGCCGCAACAGTATCGCTGCCAAACTGACTTATCGCCGTTTCAATAATGTTAGCTCTATCATGCTGATCGTATTTCAATCCCTCAATGAAAAATCCGATACTACTTAGCCCCTCAGCTAATCGGACATTCTCTGAGTACTTGTATTCATAATCTGAACGTGAAAATTCTTCTATTAAGTTACGACAAGCGATCAAAAACGCATTGGCACGTTCAAACTCAAGTATTACTAAAACACCAGAAATCTGTTTGAATATAGGAAACAACATCGGCAATTCGTAGCTCTTATTTGAGTCACGAAAGAAGCTATCTAAAACTTCTTCTATCTGTTTTAGACCAGCACCACACTCATGCGATATTTGCTCCATGAGCTCCCTCTCCTGTACTTTAGAGCTGGCCCCATCTAGCCACAGAAGTGTTGACATTTGTTTGCCCTGAACCGCATAACGTAACCGCATTGAAGCAACTTCAACCTGACGAGTAAATTCGGATGATAACTTACTAAAATTATCAAGTGCACTTTCAACAAGCAATAGTGAAATAGCAAATTCCAGGGCTAAAGTTTCATTCATGACCTGTGGTTGAATTTTTAAATGCGCAGAAATACCTCCGATTACAGTAATTAGCTTTTCTAAAGCCTTATGTTTAATCTGAACTACTAGCTCTTTAAGTTTTTTGATTCGAGTAAGCAATAAAGACAGATTATTTTTCTTTCCACTATTGAACTGAATCCACGCATCCTTGGCTTCTGCTATGACAACACGCATCTCCTCAAGAATTACCTCTAATTTCTCTTTTTCGACTACCAGCCCGACAACCGGTACTTGTTCATGCCAGCCATAAGCATCAAAAATTTCACGAATATGTTCAGATACTATTTTGCTACGTGAAACTTTAAATAATACTTCCCTCATTAATTGTTCATTGACAACTACAGTATCGCTATCCAGGCGACGGATCTCTTGTTCTACTCTGGCGCACAACCTACGCACCGGTAGATCAATAGCCAATCCTTCATTAAGAATACTATCGATAAAACCCTTAGATACCCACCAAAAAGTTCTCTGCTCTATTGGAGAAGGAGTGCTCCCCAGGGACTCCACTACATCAAACATCTGCTGCAAACTTTCTTTGTCAGTTGTATCATGCAACCATTTAAGTAAACTTACTTGGAATTTGGATCGTTCGTTCTTTGCAACCACCTCGATTGGGGTGGCTGAATCTTGAGACATAAGCTTATTTTTTGATGGAGCCTGTACACTCAGGTCTGGAAAAAATAAGATGCCCTCGGACACATCATGTATCCCATGTGCCTGTACTAAGTCTTGATAAGCCGGGAACAGTCGAAGTGGATTGTTATCCAGCCCATCAATTATCTCGCCGAAATAGTGAGAAAGCGCTAAAGTCGCACGACTAAATGAATCCAGATCAAGATCAGATTTGCCCTCACTGTCAATAAGAGTACTGATGATTTTTTCCATCTGCCGGCTGACAGCCGCAACACCATTCAGGCCAAGCATCTCAATTACACCTTGTACCTGATGTATTTGCTCGCGACAAGATTTTAACTGAGTAGTATCGTCCGGATTACGAAGATATTTCTCTAGTTGCTGTCGTACAAGTTCCAATGCTTGGTCAATCTCATTCTTGACCCAGACAATAGACTCGACATTAAGATCTGTTTTGTCGTTCATTTAGGAAAATATTAGGCGGTAAGCAATAAGAAACTTAAATTTTAAAATTTGAAACTGACGCTTTTAATTCAGCGACAAACCCGGACATCTGTTTAACCGAAGTAGTAGTTTGAGTAGTACCATTCGTAGTCTGGCGGGTAATTTTGAGAATTTCTTCCATATTTCTTACTACTTGATCAGCAGCCTGTGCCTGTGCATGTGTAGCACCGGAAATACCAGCAATAAGCTGTGCCAGATTATTCGTTACTTGTTCAATCTCTTCTAATGCCTGGCCCGTTGCATCAGAGAGTTTACCCCCCTCAACCACCTCGAAGGTGCTCTTCTCCATTGCCGCCACTGCTTCTTGTGTGTCACTCTGAGTAGTCTTTACCAGTGCGCTAATCTGCTTAGTTGCTTCAGCAGAGCGCTCCGCCAAACGCTGTACCTCTTGAGCTACTACGGTGAAGCCTCGCCCGGCTTCACCTGCAGAAGCTGCCTGAATTGCTGCATTTAATGCAAGCACATTAGTCATTTCTGTTAAATCAGAAATCAAGCCAACTATCTCACCTATTTCCTGTGAATTTTCACCTAAACGCTTTATCCGCTTTGCGGTTTCTTGGATATGGGTCCGGATTTCATTCATGCCAACACTAGAGTCACGTACTGCAACTGCACCTTTCTCTGCAGCTGCCAGGGATTGCTTTGCCACTTGGGCTGACTCTGCTGCAGATTTGGATACATTACCAATTGATTCAGCGATGCCCAGCACTGCAATTGTAGTTTCCTCAATATGTTCTGATTGCTTTTGTGCCGCAACTAATAACTCCGAAGAAACATTCTGTGCCTGACCAGAGGACTCAGCTACCTGAGTGCTTGCCTTATTGATTCCTTCCACAAGGATATGCAATTCTTCAATCGTGTAATTGATTGAATCAGCCATTGCTCCGGTAATATCCTCTGTTACCGCTGCACGAACTGTTAAATCACCATCAGCAAAACTACCCATATCATCCAGCAAACGTAAAATTGCTTTCTGGTTACGTCGATTCTCTTTTTCACTTGCCAGCGCCCGGCCACGTGTATCATCAATATACACTTTAACAAATAAAAACAGAGTAATGATGGCTAATACACCCGTAACATATGCAATGATATTAAGAGGGGAGAAAGCGTAACCACTCCGCTCCTGAAGTAAACTATCAAGTTCTTCAGTAGTAGCCAGCATTCCCTCATTGTTTTGAAGTATCTTTTGAATTACAACTTTTGTATCGACTGCATTTGAAGCCTGCTTTTGAACAACTCTGGCATGACTGTCAATCGTATTGAACAATACTTGCACCTGCGCAAGCATCTCTTTAGCACTTTTATCTTTAAGCGGTGATATCTTTAATCCTACATTACCGTGAGTAAAGGAAGCAAAAATAGTACTGATCCCCTCCCGATCATTTTCTAAATCGGTAACAGTTTCAGGAATCAGATCCTCATTTAACAATAGTGCATTAGTATTTTTCACAAATTTTTGGGTGAGTGCTTTTAATGCCTCAGTCGCTGCAATTTCATTTGATAAACCCTCAAATTGATTTAGTCTATCAATTAGCTGCTCAATTAATTTAAAAGTTTTTTTATTGGTAGAGTTAATTACTTCTACCGAACTGCCTAAACTAATAAGAGAAGACTTATTATCTAAAATCAGACTTATATTTTTTTCCTCTATATGCCACTTCTGAACGTACTCTTTAAGAATCACTTTAGGCCCGTCACTTATTGGTGGAATATCATTACCTCGGTATTTTCCACCTTGTGTCATAGTTTTTACATGGTTTTTAATCTGGTCACGGCTATCTTGTAATTGTACAAATGATGATATGTTGCCTAGCACTGCCTGCTGGGATGCCTTAGCGAGGCGTTGACTGTGCATTTGCATACGCCCAACAATTTCTAAATATGCTGCGCTATGTCTTGCCTGCCGCATACTTATAGCTGTAACAACCAAAACAATCAGAAGGAATAACGCGAATAACCCACCTAAAATTCTTAGGCGCTTACCTACAAGCAAAGAGCTGGTTGCCGGTGCTGACTGGACAGTACTGCCGGCCAGGTCATCTTTGCTGACTACTCCGAAAACAGGTTGCAATTTCAATAAAAAGCCTGACATTTTAATCTGTGTCTCCATTAGCTTTCCATAAAGCTTGGTTTACGTAGCAGTAAAATAAAATGTTACTCAAATTTGTTTTATTGAACTCGTATACATTACAATTAATCTGCTAAAACGACTGGTTACTTATGCAACAACTAAGCAGCAACCTGTAAAAATTCCTCATTACGAACCAAATCTTGCAGGCTCAGTTCGTTCCAGTGCTGTCCCTGATTATCCTTATAGATACCCGAAACACCTTGCTGAGAAGAGTTACTGTCTTCAATGCGTTCAAAGTCAGACACATTTCTTATTCCAAGCGTACTGCTTACCAACAAACCACTATTCACCTCAAACCGGGGAGACACCAATAGAATCCTTGTTTTTTGCTCAACCTTAGTATGTGCCCCACCAAAATAAGCTGCCAAATCAGCAATGCCGTACAAGTTACCTTGCACATTAGCCATTCCTAAAAACCAAGAGTGGGTCAAGGGAACCTGCGTAATTTTTGGTACCTGTAACACCTCGCTCACGTCAGTCATATGTACCAGCCAACGATCTCTGCCAATTAAAACTCCTAACACAGTTGACACGGGTTGAGTCATAGTAGCACTTTCTAATTTCTCAGAAAGTGACGACTGGAATTCTTTTATACTAATGCGTTTGGACATCTACTCAGCCTAATTCAGTTATTTTTTGCAATAATTCGGTAGCTTTAATTGGCTTAACTAAATAACCTTTAGCTCCTTGCCGCATACCCCAGATTTTGTCAGTATCCTCTCCTTTAGTAGAGCATATGATGATCGGAATATGCTTAGTAGCTGCGCCTCTGGAAATTGTACGGGTTGCATTAAATCCATCCTGCCCCGGCATTACAACATCCATAAGAATCAAGTCTGGCATGAGCTCTCTGGTCATTGCAACCACCTCCTCACCACTTGCAGCGGTCAGCACTTTGTAACCACTTTTGGTAAGAATTTCTAGTAATATATGTCGCTCTGTAGGGGAGTCATCCACTACCAGAATGTTTTCAATTGCCATTTAGTTCTCTATTACTTAGTGTTCAAGTGAAAATATTGCTCGCTAAATTACAACTTACCTGTAAAAAGTTTCTTCTATGAAATTAATAGATTTATAGAAGAATATATTACCCAAATAAACTCAATTAAAACATAGATTGTTACTTGATAGGAGATTTGGGTGAATCTGAAGCTGTCCTTACTATTTTCTTAGTGAATCCAACTTTTATTACATATTTAATTAATAGCTGATATCTAAGCTATTGATCAAGGATAAACAATTAAAACTGCTAAAGCAGTTATTACCGTACACGTCCTCCCCGGCCTGAATCAGGTATCAACGAAGAATTTGACATAGATCAAAATTAAACTCGCCAATTTCAGGCATCATTACGATCATAAGAACGGTATTTTTAAGCAATATCAATACTATAGAAATATGGTTTATCTACATTTTTATTATTGAGCTTTCTAGTTATAGAGAGAAGACTGCAAAATCAAACAAGAAAAAGGTAACTGGCACCCTCTTTAAACTTACGACCTTTTTACTTTTAAGGCTGTAACTTAATATTCTAATTTTAAGTTACGTCAATTTAACAGGTAATACCAATTCTTTGTTTTCGTCGAGAAAGCTGCGATGGTTTAGTTAGTTTATTGTTAAAGATGATCGTACGTCGGACAGGCAACACAGATTACTCATAATTTTAATATAAAAGCAAATTACCGTTTATTTAAATAGGGTTATTATTAATTTTTAAGCCGCCTAAACCTTAATTCTTTCTTGTGTGAGTAATTCCAGCATGGTAAAATCCGCCGTTCATTTACTTAACTGAGCACCAGATAATATTAGAAGAATGTTGGACTCAATGGACTATATTGATTCTGAGAAGTGACCAGGCTAAGAAAAAAGTATTCAGATTTAATAAACTTGTAATTCGCACTGAAAAACTAGAAATTTTAAGTGGGGGAAAATATGGGCAGCAAAGTAACGGCTATACTGGTGTGGGTCTCTACACTTATTCTATACCCAAGCGTGGCAGCAGCTGAAAAATTAAGTGAATTAAGTACAATTAATTTACCGGCACCAAAAACTGCAATTGCCACTGAAATGTATGATTTACATATGTACATCATGTGGGTCTGCGTGGTGATTTTTATTGGTGTGTTCGGCACCATGCTCTATTCTGTCATTAATCACAGAAAATCAAAAGGTTACAAAGCTGCAAATTTTCACCATAGCACATCTGTTGAGATTGTCTGGACAGTTATTCCATTCATAATTCTTATTGCAATGGGCTATCCTGCCACTCAGACTGTCATTGACATGAAGGACACTTCCACACCGGAAATTACGATTAAAGCTACCGGTTATCAGTGGCAGTGGGGTTATGATTATCTGGCAGGAGAGGGTGAAGGGATCAGCTTCTACAGCAGGATGTCTACCCCACGGGAACAAATCAGAAATGAAGCCCCAAAGGGTGAAAATTATATGATGGAAGTTGATAATAATGTAGTTGTCCCGGTCGGGAAAAAGATTCGTATCCTCACTACTGCGAATGACGTTATTCACGCATGGTCGGTGCAACAACTGGGTGTTAAGCAGGATGCTATCCCTGGCTTCATACGTGATGCCTGGTTTAAAGCTGAAAAACCAGGTATATATCGCGGTGTATGTTCAGAATTATGCGGTAAGGAACATGCATTTATGCCAATAGTTGTGGAAGTGATGGAACAGGAAAAATACTCGCAATGGGTAGTTGCCCAAAAACAAAAATCTACAGAAACGGTTGTTGATGTCAATAAAGAATTTACAATGGACGAGCTAAAGGCCAAGGGCGAGAAAGTATATGCCGGTATGTGTGCGGCATGTCACCAGGCTAATGGGAAGGGCATACCCGGCACTTTCCCCGGACTGGATGGATCAAAAATTGCTAACGGGCCCAAAGCTGACCATATAAAGATGGTAGTAAGCGGTAAAGCAGGTACTGCAATGGCTGCATTCAAGCACCTGTCAGATGTAGACATTGCTGCAGTAGTTACCTACGAACGAAACGCATGGGGTAATACAACGGGCGAAATAGTGCAACCTTCAGAAATCAAAGAATTCAGAAATTAAGGAACGAGGAGAAAATTATGGCAGCAGTACACCATCCTGATCACGGCCACGGACATGAACACGAGCACCATGGCCCCCCCAGCGGAATCATGCGCTGGCTGACCACCACTAATCACAAAGATATCGGCACACTATACCTTTGGTTTAGCTTCGCGATGTTCTTAACGGGTGGTGTGATGGCGTTAACTATTCGCTCTGAATTATTCCAGCCGGGCTTACAGATTGTCGAGCCGGAATTTTTTAATCAACTCACCACGCTGCATGGCCTTGTAATGGTGTTTGGTGCCATTATGCCTGCATTTGTTGGTTTTGCTAACTGGCAGATTCCAATGATGATTGGTGCTCCGGACATGGCTTTTGCCCGCATGAATAACTGGAGTTTCTGGTTGTTGCCACCAGCAGCTCTGTTGCTGATTACCTCGTTCTTTGTGCCAGGCGGAGCAGCAGCAAGTGGCTGGACACTTTACCCGCCGCTTTCAACCCAAATGGGTATGGGTATGGACATGACTATTTTTGCTGTTCATATACTGGGCGCTTCTTCCATTATGGGATCAATCAATATTGTTACTACCATTCTAAACATGCGTGCACCGGGCATGACAATGATGAAAATGCCATTATTCGTATGGACCTGGTTAATTACCGCATATCTACTACTTGCGGTTATGCCGGTACTGGCAGGTGCGGTAACCATGTTGCTGACAGATCGACAGTTCGGAACCAATTTCTTTAATGCTGCAGGTGGCGGTGATCCTGTCATGTTTCAGCATATCTTCTGGTTCTTCGGACACCCTGAAGTCTATATCATGATTTTGCCGGCATTTGGAATTGTCTCTCAGATCATTCCGACTTTTGCCCGCAAACCATTGTTTGGGTATTCTTCGATGGTATACGCCACCGCCTCTATCGCGATTCTTTCATTTATCGTTTGGGCGCACCACATGTTTACAGTAGGCATGCCGGTTACAGCCCAGCTGTTCTTCATGTACGCTACGATGCTGATTGCAGTGCCAACCGGAGTAAAAGTATTTAACTGGACGGCTACTATGTGGCGCGGCTCCATGACTTTTGAGGCTCCCATGTTGTTTGCTATCGGATTTATCTTTCTGTTTACCATCGGGGGCTTTAGTGGCATTGTTCTTGCAGTCGTACCGGTAGATATCCAACTGCAGGAAACCTACTATGTGATTGCTCACTTTCACTATGTTCTGGTATCAGGCTCATTGTTTGCCTTATTTGGTGGTGCATACTACTGGATGCCAAAATGGACCGGCAATATGTATGATGAAACTTTGGCCAAAACACATTTCTGGTGCTCAATGATTTTCTTTAATGTCACCTTCTTTGTGCAACATTTTCTGGGACTGGCAGGGATGCCTCGCAGGGTTCCGGACTACGCCTTACAGTTTGCTGATTTCAATATGATATCAAGCATAGGCGCATTTGGTTTTGGTTTCAGCCAGTTGATTTTTCTCGTTGTGGCAATAAAGTGTATACGTGGTGGCAAAAAGGCAACTGACGAGGTGTGGGAAGGTGCTGATACGCTAGAGTTTACAGATTTGCCTTCACCGGCACCGTATCACAGTTTTGAAACGCCTCCGCAGGTAAAGTAGTATGGAGCGAGATTCAAAGACTCAGCGCAGCAAAAATATGAAAACTGCGCTGGTTCTTTGGGCAATTGTGGCTTTGATTGTGGTTACATTTTTTTCTAAGCATTGGGGATGAACGCAGTACAACCAAATCTTGTGATGTTAAAGAAGTTGCTGGTAGTAGCAATGGTGATGTTTGCCTTTGGCTACGCGATGATACCGTTCTACAAAAAGATTTGTGAAGTGACCGGGTTAAATAACCTGCTGCAGCCAGATACATTAGTGGAAGAAACTCAGCAGGTAGACACCAGCCGGTTACTGACAGTTGAGCTGGATGCAAATACTCGTGGTTTGCCATGGCAATTTAAACCACTACAATCAACTGTACAGATGCATCCGGGTGAGTTGGTAGAGGTTATGTATGAAATTAAGAATACCTCAGACCGTGAAGTGACCGGACAGGCGATTCCCAGCTATGCACCGTTACTGGTTTCGCAGTATATAAAAAAGCTTGAGTGTTTTTGTTTTACTAAACAAGTGTTAAAACCGTATGAGGTGCGGCAAATGCCGGTTCAGTTCCTGATTGAATCAGAGTTCCCGGAAGATATTAATACTCTGTCTATCTCGTACACATTTTTTGAACTTGGTCTTAGTAATGGAACCACCTCTAATGAGGATAAACGTACCACAAGTAAAATTTGAAGGAAAACGCTGATAAGCCTGATAAGGCCGGGCCTGTACAAGTTGCAAAAGCGGTATTCTGGGCTTTTTTTGGTGTACGAAAGAATACTGACCATGCGGCTGATGTAGAATCGCTAACATTAAAGCAAATAGTAATCGGGGGAATTATCGGTGCTGCTCTATTTGTTGGATCTTTACTATTACTGGTCAAATTTATATTAAATTGAGAATTGATTAAAATATACGTGGGAGAATACGCATGAGCCAAGAAGCAAATCATTACTATATTCCAACGCCTTCAACCTGGCCTATTACCGGGTCAATTGCCATCTTTTTTATGGGATTTGGTGCTGCGTTTACTGTCAACAAACTTCCAATTGGCTACGCATCACTGGCAATCGGGTTCGCTATTCTTATTTACATGCTTTTCGGTTGGTTTGGTACCGTAGCGCGGGAAAGCGAGAGTGGTAAATTTAATAAACAGGTCGACAGCTCCTTCCGCTGGGGGATGAGTTGGTTTATTTTCACCGAAGTCATGTTTTTTGCCGGCTTCTTTGGTGCACTATATTACATGCGGGTGTTATCGGTTCCCTGGCTTGGGGATCTGGAGCATAAACTGTTATGGCCTGATTTTGCTGCCGGATGGCCTTCAACCGGTCCCGGCATAACCGAAAAATTTACTCCTATGGGCGCGTGGGGTCTGCCGGCTTTTAACACTGCGCTACTGTTAACTTCAGGTGTAACCTGTACCTGGGCACACTGGGCACTTAAACTTAACAAGCGTAGTCAGCTGGCATGGGGACTGTTTCTTACGATCGCGTTAGGTGCTCTCTTTATTGGTTGCCAGATTTATGAATATATGCATGCTTATTCAGAGCTTAACCTAAAGCTTACATCTGGTGCCTATGGCGCTAGTTTCTTCATGCTGACCGGATTCCATGGTTTTCATGTAACGCTCGGTGCAATCATGCTAACAGTAATTTACTTCCGAGTTTTGGCGGGCCACTTCAAGCCTGAACACCACTTTGGTTTTGAAGGAGTATCCTGGTATTGGCACTTTGTGGACGTGGTCTGGCTGGGTCTGTTTGTATTTGTTTACTTGCTATAAAAACAAACTTCGTATATTGAATTGGTCTATTGCTTGGCAGGAAGAATGCCAAAATAGTATGCCGTCATCAGAATAATGAATAGAACGACTGATAGCCCAATTCGTAGCGTAAGAGACTTAAGCATGCGAGTGCTCTGACCTTTGTCCTTAACCATGTAGAACAATGCAGATGCAAGGCTATAAAATATGAAAAGAAAAAATAGGACTGCAATAATCTTCAATTTAGATTCTGCCTGTTTTATAAATTTGGGTTCTGGGCGAGAGTTTAGCCGAGATTAGTATTCTAACCAATGACTATTTTGGGCTGGCAGATCAGGGTCAGTTTCTGGCCAACAGCTGCTGCTATATTTTTTATCGTTATTACGGTGATGCTGGGTAACTGGCAACTTTCCCGGGCTCAGGAAAAAGAAGAGCGTCAGACACAGTTGAATCAACTTTCGCAACAGCCTGTAATATCGATACCCACATCACCAATTAGGCTTGAAGATTATCAGTTTCGTAAGGTTGAAGTGCGCGGAACGTATGTTCCGACTCATACAATCTATTTGGATAACAAGATAAACAGGGGCAGAGCCGGCTATCAGATTATCACGCCGGTAAAGTTAGGTGAAAGCTCTATGCATGTTTTAATTAATCGTGGTTGGGTTGCCGCAGGCCGTACTCGTAGTGAACTGCCAGATATACCCACTACTACCAGTAAAGTGACAGTATCAGGAATTGCAGAATCACCAACAATGAGAACTTTGGAACTTTCTACGGAAACGGTATCCGGACAGGTTTGGGAAAATCTCCATCTGGATCGTTATCGAAAGGCAACGGGACTTACGCTGCAACCATTAGTAGTATTGCAAGAAAATGGTGTGAAAGATGGGCTGCTCCGGGAATGGACCCGCCCTGATTCGGGTGCCAGCAGAAACCTTGGGTATGCATTTCAGTGGTTCTCCATGGCGCTGGCGATAATAATATTATATTTGGTGTTGAGTGTTAAAAGAAACCACCCCAAAAACACATAAGCGTAAGCTGCTTTTGTTGATGACAGTAATGATTGCGCCCATAGCGTTTTCTTATATGCTCTTTTATTGGGGAGCCCCGTCGGGCAGCGTAAACTACGGGGAGCTGATAAAGGTCAAAAAAGCTTTACCGGATGTTGCCTTACGTAAAACAAATGGCGTAACATTTAACATTAACCAGTTACGTGGGAAGTGGGTAATGCTGGTTGTAGACTCCGGAGAATGTGGAGAACCATGCCGTAAGAAACTTTACTATATGCGCCAGGTGCGCCTGATGCAAAAAAATGAAATGGAACGTATAGAACGGGTATGGTTGATTGATGATGATAAAATACCGGAAACCAGTATTAAAGAAGACTTTAAGGGGACAATATTTATAAATGCCCGGGATAACGAACTACTAAAGGAAATTCCGGCAAAAATTTCGCGGCATGATCATATATATATGGTTGATCCGCTAGGAAACCTGATGATGCGCTTTCCAAAAGATATTGACCCATCTAAGATGGCAAAAGATATTAAGCGATTACTTAAGGTTTCACAAATTGGATAAGGATAGGTGTTATGACTACTAGTATAACCTGGCAAAATACAGCTTTACGAATGCAACAATTTTATAGGTTAACCAAACCAAGGGTTGTTTCGCTTATAGTTTTTACTGCAGTTATAGGTATGTTCCTTGCAGTTCCTGGTGCAGTTCCATTAGATGTTCTGATTTTTGGCACCATAGGAATTGCTTTAGTTGCCGGTGCAGCTGCGGCAGTAAATTGTTTGGTGGAACAAAAAATTGATTCTGTAATGGCACGTACGCGTAGCAGGCCCTTACCAAGAGGGGAAGTAAGCTCTCCGGAAACCTTGTTTTTCCTTGCGTTGATAGGTGGAGGCGGCCTATACATACTTCATCAGTGGGTGAATCCTCTGACAATGTGGCTTACTTTGATCACATTCGTCGGCTATGCCATTATCTACACAGTGATACTTAAGCCCCTAACGCCACAGAATATTGTCATTGGCGGCGCTTCTGGTGCAATGCCTCCGGTACTGGGGTGGACAGCTGTAACAGGAGAAATCTCAGCTGATGCCTTACTTCTGTTCCTCATAATTTTTGCATGGACTCCACCTCATTTCTGGGCACTTGCACTCTATCGAAAACTTGAATATGCCAAAGTTGGAATGCCGATGCTACCGGTAACGCATGGTGATAAGTTTACCCGTTTGCATGTGCTCCTTTACACTTTTATACTCTGTGCTGTCACCCTGATGCCCTATGCTACACAAATGGGCGGGTTGATTTATCTTATCAGTGCGGTAATTTTAGATGCCGTATTCTTATACTATGCAGTAAAAATTTATCTGGATTATAGTGATCAACTTGCACGTACGACTTTCCGCTATTCAATCTTTTATCTGACAGCTTTATTCACGGCGTTACTGGTTGACCATTACTTTTACTTCTAATTAGTATTATGAGATGTTTCAGCCCTCTGACATTTTTAGTTGGATTGTCAGCACTGGTTCTTTTATCAAGCTGCAATAGTAAAGTCGAGCCGGAATTTCTTTCTACAGATATCACAAACGCCAGCTTTGGCAGAGACTTTAAACTCTCTGATCACAATGGGGACATTCGTTCTCTGGCTGATTTCAAAGGCAAAGTGATAGTACTTTTTTTTGGTTACACAAATTGTCCTGACATATGTCCAGGCATCATGGGCAAACTTGCCGGTACCATAAAAAAGCTGGGTAACGATAGCAGTCACGTTCAAGTACTATTTATATCGGTTGATCCTGAACATGATACCCCGGCGATACTAAAACAATATGTATCTACATTCAATCCTACTTTTCTTGGCTTATCCGGAGACCTACAAACCACAACAAATATTGCCAAGGAGTTTAAAATTTCTTTCCAAAAACAAACAGAAACAACTCAGGATAGCTACATAATGGACCACTCTACAGGAGTCTATATTTTTGACCCGAAAGGAAGACTTCGTTTGTATGTGAACTCTGGTACAAATATAGATATGATTTCCCATGATATTCTAGAGCTGTTAAGAACATCTTAAGGGAGATTAATCCGAGGACAGATATTTACCTTCCAAAATTGCTATTCTGCGCCTTATCTCATTTGTTGAATCATAACGAATTTAACGTTTTTTTAGGTTTACAAAAATAACTTGCCTGGGTTTAGTATGTTGTTGGGGTCAAATACCTGTTTAATATTCTTCATTAAATTCATCGTTGTTGCATCAATCTCCCTGTCAATATAGGCACGCTTCTCTCTTCCAATACCATGCTCTCCTGATAGTGTGCCATTGAGGCTGATCACCAGATCAAAAATTTCATTCAGGCATTTCTCAGCGCGATCCATTTCTTCAGTATTATCCGGGTCTACCAACAGATTTACATGAATATTTCCGTTTCCAGCATGACCAAAATTAACATTACTAACCTGATGCTGTGAACTCAGCTTAGTTAACCCGTTCAGAAATTCAGGCAGCGTGGAAACTGGTACAACTACATCCTCATTAATTTTCTTCGGTGCAATATCCCGCAATAATGGTGATAATGCCTTACGCATTTGCCACAAATTAACAGTATCTGAGACACGCTCAGCTTGTAATAACCCCTCGTTCTGGCAGGCAGAGAGAATAGCAATACTTGTTTCATTAACTTCACGAGAAGACCCGTCAACTTCGATCATCAGCATTGCAGCACTATTATCCGGCAGTATTTCTGGAGAACGACTACGAATAAGGTTAAGTGAACCTTTATCCAGAAATTCAAGTGCACTAGGACCCTGTGGAAGAGACATAATTGAGACTATTGCTGCAGCACAATTTGAAGCATCACGAAAATGTGCAACGAGCCCCCCAATAGCTTGTGGTAAAGGGGTAAGTTTAAGCGTTGCCTCAGTAATTACTGCCAATGTACCCTCAGAACCAATCAGAAGCCTTGTCAGATCATAGCCCACCACACCTTTAGTGGTATAACAACCAGTTTTAATTTCCTCACCCTTACCTGTTACTGCTTTCACCCCCAGCACATGATCACGAGTAGTTCCATATTTTACTGCGTTAGGGCCGCCTGCAGATGTAGCAAGGTTTCCTCCTATACTGGAATACGCTGCACTGGAAGGATCGGGCGGCCAAAAAAACCCATGG
>Ga0265303_10001419_pt1 | contig 14718 bp, 13 predicted proteins | sample Helome_2_FD_192494 | JGI IMG/M metagenome (GOLD analysis project Ga0265303, IMG submission 192494) | Marine sediment microbial communities from subtidal zone of North Sea - Hel_20160317 (Illumina Assembly) | ecosystem: Environmental > Aquatic > Marine > Subtidal zone > Sediment ... | reverse complement strand
AACAGTACTGGAAAGGTCAGCCTTGTTCCAGCACAAGTCGGTATAATTGCTTGTCTTGATTAAGATTTGTCCTGTGAAGCTGCCATGAATGAACTACCCGAAACAAAGGCCGACCTGCCCGACCGCTGGGCCCTGATCCGCGATGTCGCCGTATTCCAGGTAAAGCTCCTCGTCGATGGTCTGCGCGACCTCGCGCTTGTCCCCCTGTCCTTGGTCGCCGGCATCATGAGCCTTGTATCAGGCGAGGACCGGGTTCCGGGCACGCAGTTCTACCGCTTGCTTGGCGCTGGCAAGCAAAGCGAGCGCTGGATCAACTTGTTTGGTGCGCTGACAAATGCGCCGCCGGATCTCGAGCAGCCCCTGCCGTTTCCTGACACGGATATGGACGAAATCGTCGGCAAGATCGAAGCGTTCGTTGTTGACGAGCAAAAGCGAGGCGGCATGACGGCACAGGCCAGGGAGCGCTTCGACCAAGCGCTCGACGCAATACAGAAGAGGCGCTAGGCCGCTTCCAGAATCGCGGAAACCCCCATGCCGCCGGCAGTGCACACGGAGATCAGGCCGCGGCCCGAGCCCTTCTCGCCGAGCAGTTTCGCGAGCGTACCGATGATGCGTGCACCCGTTGCAGCGAACGGATGACCCATGGCGATGCTGCCGCCCTTCACGTTCAGGCGTGACAGGTCGATCGGGCCCATGGGTTCATTGCGGCCGAGCTTTTCGCGGCAGAATTTCTCGGATTGCCAGGCTTTGAGTGTTGCGACCGTCTGCGCCGCAAACGCTTCATGAATCTCGTAAAAGTCGAAGTCCTGCAAACTCAGGTTTGCTTGCTTGAGCATGTCCGACACGGCATATGCGGGCGCCATGAGCAGGCCTTCTTCAGCAATGAAATCAACCGCGGCGGCTTTCACGAATGTCAGGTATGCAAGAATCGGCAGGTTCTTCTGGCGGGCCCAGTCTTCGGATGCGAGCAATACAGCAGCGGCGCCATCGGTTAGCGGCGTGCTGTTGCCGGCCGTCATCGTGCCTTCCCCGCTGCGATCGAAAGCAGGCTTGAGTGCCGACAGTTTTTCGAACGTGGTATCGCGGCGGATGTTGTTGTCTTCCTCCGCATCTTCGAACGGAATGACAAGGTCCTCGTAGAATCCTTCGTCGTACGCGGCCGCAGCTTTCATGTGGCTGGCCAGCGCGAGCTGGTCCTGGTGCTCTCGCTGTACGTCCCACTCTTTGGCGGTCAGTTCCGTACTTTCACCCATGGAAAGGCCCGTGCGCGGTTCCTTTACACCCGGAAATGCGGGCTTCAGGAAACTCGGCCGGAAACGGAGCAATGGCTTTATGCGGTCGAGCGGCGAGCGCGCGGCGTGCATATCGAGGAGCATGCGGCGGTAGGGGTCGCCAAACACGATAGGTGCATCGCTCACCGTATCGGTGCCGCCGGCAATGCCGGATTCAATTTGCCCAAGAGCAATCTTGTTGGCAATCATGATCGCGGCCTCAACACTTGTGCCGCAGGCGCGTTGCAAATCGACAGCGGGCGTACGTATTGAAAGTCCGGATTCGATGACACTCTCACGCGCGAGGTTCCAGTCACGGGAGTGTTTCACGACTGCACCGAGCGCTACTTCGCCCAGCGTTTGACCCTTGAGGTCGAGTTTGTTCAAGAGCCCGTCGAGCGCCGCCGTCATCAGGTCCAGATTCGAGCAGTGTCGATAAATTGAATGAGAGCGGCAAAAAGGAATTCGCGAACCGCCGACCACGGCAACCCGAATGGCTCGTCCATCGTGCAACATACCTAAATCTCCATTTCGTTCTTATCTCAGGGGGCGACGCAACTTTACACCATTCAAGGACTTGACCGTAGGTTAAGATGCGGCGATGGGAACGACCACCGAACACTGGAGGACCCAGTCCTCGTCGATTTTGCGCTTGGGTGGACCCTTGGTCGTCAACTACCTCGCCGTCGCCGGCATGGGTCTTGCCGACACACTTATGTCGGGACGCCTGGGTGCTTCGTCGCTCGCCGCCGTCGCCGTCGGCAACAGCGTCTGGATGCTCAATTTTACCGCATGCCTCGGCGTATTGATGGCGATCTCACCGATCATCGCTCGCCTGTACGGCGCTGGCGAGCAACACAAGATCGGTCGCTATACACGGCATGGAATGTATCTTGGTTTTGTATTAGGTGTCGTGGTGCTACTCGTCGGTCGCTCCTTTGTTCACCTGGTGCTCGAGGCGATGAGTATCGATGCGGGCTTCCGCGACCTGACGGTTGACTACACGCGTGCCCTTTTGTTCGGTGCTCCCGGGATTTTCATTTTTCTCGCCTTGCGCTTTACGACCGAAGGTATCGGATTCACAAAGCCGATTATGTTCACGTCAGTTTTTTCGCTGCTCTGTAATGTGTTCCTCAACTACGTACTCATGTTCGGGCATTTTGGGATGCCCGCGATGGGTGCCGAGGGTTGTGGTTACGCCAGTGCGATTACCATGTGGATTGTTGCGATCGCACTGGGAATCTACCTGACCCTGAGCCCGCGCCTGCGTGAGCTGGAGATCTTTACGCGCTTTGGCCAGTTTCGACCGAACCTGTTTCGCGAAATCATCGTGCTCGGCGTTCCCATATCGATAACGATCACGGCCGAGGTCGGTCTGTTCTCAGCAATTTCGATTCTCGTGGGCACGCGCGGTGCCGAGATCACTGCCGCACACCAGATTGCGCTCAGTTACGCATCAGCGATGTTCATGATTCCGCTCGCATTGAGTTCGGCTACGACCGTGCAGGTCGGTCACATGCTCGGCGCAGGCAAGCAGGCGCTGGCGCGCACCGCCGGTTTCGTGGGCATCAGTATGTGCGCCGGATTCATGGCGGTCTCAGCAATCGTCCTTCTCATTTTCCGCGATGTGATCGTGACGCTATATACGGACGATCCGGAAGTTACGGGAATCGCTTTGAGCCTGATGTTTGTCGCGGCAATCTTCCAGGTGGCGGACGGCATCCAGATTGGTGCAGCATCAGCCTTGCGTGCCTACAAGGACACGGCGTTTCCGATGGCGATCAACATATTCGCATTCTGGGTCGTAGCGTTTCCGCTTGGCTACATGGCCGCGATCACCTACCGTTTGCCGGCCAACCAGATATGGGTGGCATTCATCGCAGGCCTGGGATTGGCAGCGATTTTGATGACCTGGCGATTTAACCGCCTGTCAAAGGCCTAGTGGGACTTATCCGTGGCAATCCTTGGTTGCCACCGAGATAGAACGTGTGCTCTGGGATATTCTGACAGTCTGCAAACGGCCAGAAGCAGCCTGTTAGATCTGCGAGTGCAGCGCCTTTCGGGCGCCGATTCGAGGGCCCTGGGGAGCCACTTGTGATAAGGGAAGAGCCGGCCGCTGTTACTTGCCCGAGGTTGATCTCCAGGACTTCGACTTATCGAAACTACCAGAATTGTAGGGATCGACCCCTTCCCGTTCACTGGCGTCGAGCATTGCAGTACGAACTGTATCCCCCACATGCTCGTAGTAACTGTCTTCATGAACGGAAAATGGCTCGGCGTCCTCGGCGATGTCCTCGGCTCGACGATCTTTCACATGCCGGCGCTCTGAGTGTTCAGAGTCAGTCTGTGCTGGTGAGCCATTTTCCGAACTCCGTCGCAGACCGCCTCGCCGGTCGTCGTAATGCTGATAGCGACATTGACACTGATCGGGCCGATCGCACTGATCCAACGGCAGGAAGGGTGCTTCAGAAGAAAGATGGCGCTCGCCCAGCCTGTCCTGCGCCGATTGACAAGCGTTTTTCTCACAGCGAATCGAAACCGCATGATACGGTGAGACGCGTGGTTTCTCGGCTGTTCTCGCAAATAGTCGCGTGAACCAACGACGAGGTCTGTCTGAGGTCATCTGACTAAGCCGCAACTTCGACCCCATCAGGGTACGCAGGTGGGGTCGCGCATTCCGTGATGGGTCTCACATACCCAGAACGATCGCTCCGGTCGTAAATCTTGGCCGCAACTCTGCCCACGAGGCTGGCGTGGACAGTGTCAACTTGCTCTGTTCCTTAACTGCCCTGGCCGAAGTCGGGGCTGTCGGTCGCAAGGTACTCGTCTTCTTCGGCGGTGTTTTCACGGTCAAGCAAGCTATTACGATGCGGGAAACGCCCGAACTGGTCGATGATGTCCTTATGCAGCTCCGCGAATTGCGCGACGGTCAGGAAGGTTTCCTGGTCGGTCGCTGAGACCGACTCGGCCAGGCGATTGTAGAGAGCGACTGATTTGGCCTGCACCTTGCGCGACTCGGCATGTTGCAACGGCATGTAGAAGAACACTCTCTGGATTGGCGTGAGTCCCTTGTCTTTCTTCTCCATGGCACCTTCGACGCACAGCTTGAGTGCGATCCTGTCATGGGAAAAAGCTTTTGCCGTGTTGCGATGAATGTTGCGGCGGAACTGATCAATCAAGATGATCAGCGCGAGGCGTCCGTGTGGTTCCGTGGCCCAGTGATCCAGCTTGCCGTCACAGGCTCTCTCGACGTCACCGGAAAATTCCTTCTCGATCTCGTGATCGAAAACCGCGTCTTCGCCAAACCAGATGTCCATGCGCCGATCGATTTGCGGGGCAGACAACGCCTGCTCCTTGAACCAGAACGACAGGATCTCCTCGATCCGGCCCTGATCTTCGTCGGTCATCGTGGAGCCCATGCTTTCGCTGAGAAGTTTTACAGACATAAGTGAGAACTCGGTCACAATTTGGGCGGATTCGACCATTTAAGGCCGTGGTTGCCAGTAGACTTTATCAGATGATGAACGGGGTCACTCGAACGCTGTGCACACTTACTGCCGCTTTGCTTGTGTTGGGGGCCTGCGGTGGGTCCGTATCCGAGCCCGAGGAGGAGCTGCGCACCTGGGTGGCTGCCGGCATGGAAGCAGCGAGGAACAAGGAACGCCGCGAGCTGGTCGGCATGATCTCAAGGTCCTATGCTGACGCACGCGGTAACGAGCGTGGTGACATTGAGAACCTGCTGCGCGTCTATTTTCTCAGGATGAACAACATCAAGCTGTTGTCGACTATCGAGGAAATAACCGTATACGACGATACCGCGGCAAAAATCGTCATGACGGTTGGCATGGCGGGTACCAATGATGGTGTACTGGGATTTAGCGCAGACGCCTACCGGTTCATGCTTGAACTTGAAAGAGACTCGGATGAGTGGGAACTGATTGCCGCACGCTGGGGGGAATTAGGTGATGAATTACACTAGACGACTAGCCATTGCAGGATTCTTCGTCGGGCTGTTCGGGCTCGGCGCCTGCGCGTCGCTTCCCGAGAACCTCATCAGCAAGCCGGAGGTTGAGCTGCGTGACGTACAGGTCGTCGGCCTGGGCTTCAAAGGCCAGACATTCCTGCTGTCCTTCGATATCAGCAATCCGAACCCGTTCCCGCTGCCGGTCGGCCACGTTAGCTATGACCTGAGACTGGATGGGCTCCGCTTCGCAAGCGGTGAGACGCCCAGCGAAATCTCGGTGCCTGCCAGCGGCAAGACCGATTTCGCGATTAGCGTGGAACTCGACCTCCTGACAACAGCGCCCCGGCTGCTCTCCATCGTGAGGGACGGCGCACGCAGCGAGATACCGTACGAACTCCAGGGCGAGCTCGGCATCGATATTCCACTGACACCGCCAATGACGTTCGGCACGAACGGCTCGATACGAATCGACTAGGCAGTTTCCCGAGCAACCAATGCGATCACTTCGCCCGTGATTTATACTGATTGACTCGCGGCGTTCTGCGCCATCTCAATACAACTTTTTTATGGGGATCGCTTTCGGGCAATCTCTGCGGCGCGCATGACAGAGCTTCCGGCAAAAAACCTGCTTGATCCGGCACTTCATCGGGACAGTTGCGGCTTCGGTCTGATCGCAAATCTCGATGATATGCCGAGCCACTGGGTTGTCGAGACGGCGATCGAGGCGCTCGCACGCCTGACCCATCGTGGCGCGGTTGCCGCCGATGGCAAGACCGGTGATGGCTGCGGCCTCCTGATCAAGTTTCCGGAATCATTCCTGCGAACCGTCGGTGAAGAGCTCGGATTCCAGCTAAACAAACGCTTCGCAACAGGCACCGTCTTCCTGAGTCGCGATGCGGCGACGGCTAATGCGGCCCGCCAAACGATCGATACGGCGATTGCAGACACCGGGCTTGAAGTGGTCGGCTGGCGCGACGTTCCGGTTGACCCGTCGGCCTGTGGCGAACAGGCGCTGGCGACGTTACCTGGAATCCAGCAGGTCTACGTCAATGCGCCGAGAGGCATGGCGCGCGGTTCGTTCAATCGCAAGCTGTTCCTGGCGAGGCGGCGCGCTGAAAACCGCATCACAGACGGCGAAACCTATATTGCGAGCCTGTCTTCGGTCACGATCAGCTACAAGGGCATGATCATGCCGGCGGCACTGCCGACGTTTTACCCGGACCTCCGCGACCCGCGCCTCGAGACATCCGTTTGTGTGTTTCACCAGCGTTTTTCGACCAACACGCTCCCAGAGTGGCGGCTCGCACAACCGTTCCGTTTTCTTGCGCACAACGGCGAGATCAATACGATTCAGGGCAACCGTAACTGGGCCATTGCGCGCGCCAAGAATTTCGTTTCAGACAAGCTCGACGATGTTTCGGATCTCGACCCTATCGTCTCGCTGACAGGCTCCGATTCATCCAGCCTCGATAACATGCTCGAGGTCATGCGTGCAGGCGGCATGGATGTGATCCAGGCGATGCGGATACTCCTGCCGCCGGCGTGGCAGACCGTTGATAACATCGATCCCGACGTTCGCGCTTTTTATGAATTCTACGATTGCCAGCAGGAACCATGGGACGGTCCTGCGGGCATCGTTCTGACCGATGGTCGCTATGCCGCGTGTTGCCTGGATCGCAATGGCTTGCGTCCGGCGCGCTACGTCATTACCAAGGACCGTCACCTGACGGTGGCCTCGGAAGTTGGCGTCTACAATTATGACGAGAAAGACGTCGTCAGCAAGGGGCGCCTCGGCCCCGGCGAAATGCTCGCTGTCGACCTCGTTAATGGCACGTTGCTCGACAACGACGATATACACGACATTCTCAAGACGCGGGCGCCCTACAAAAAGTGGCTAAAAAAAGGCGTTCGTTATCTCGATTCCCTGCTTATCGACACGCGCATTGCCGCGGAACCATTTGATACGGAGACGCTCGCCAGTTACCAGAAGATGTTTAATCTCTCGCGCGAAGAGATTAACGAGGTCATCGCAGTGCTGGCCAAGGCCGAAATGGAAGCGGTCGGGTCAATGGGTGATGACACGCCGATGGCGGTGTTGTCGCAGAAGATTCGTTCGCCATTCGATTATTTCCGCCAGCAGTTTGCGCAGGTCACGAATCCGCCGATCGATCCGTTGCGTGAGCGCATCGTTATGTCGTTGCAGACGAACGTCGGTGGTGAATCGAACCTGTTCGATATTGGTCCCGCGCACGCAGAACAGGTCATTATCAACTCACCTGTGCTCTCGCAGGCGAAGCTCCGTCAGTTGCTCGGTCCTGACATGTTCGAGGACCAACACCTATTCATCGACCTGAACGTTGATGAAAACCTGAGCCTGTCTGAGGCGCTCGACAATATCTGCGCTGCGGCGGAACGAGGTGTACGTGACGGCAACCTGCTCGTATTACTCAGCGATCGTTACCTGAAGAAAGGCAAGCTGCCTGTGCATGCGTTGCTGGCGACCGGCGCAGTGCATCACCACCTCGTACGAACCGGTTTGCGATGTGACGCGAATATTATTGTGGAGACCGGTGTGGCGCGCGACGCGCATCATATTGCCTGCCTGATCGGCTACGGCGCGACGATGGTCTATCCCTACCTTGTTTACCAGTCGCTGCATGACATTGCCCAACGCGGCAACATCTCGAAGCAGCAACAGCTGGGCCGCGGCTACAGGCGTGGCATTCGCAAGGGCCTGTTCAAGATCATGTCGAAGATGGGTATCTCGTCCATCTCGAGCTATCGCGGTGCGCAGCTATTCGAGATCGTCGGCCTGAGTGACGAAATCGTCGAGCGTTGCTTCAGGGGGACGACTTCGCGAATCCAGGGAACGAACTTCGACGACCTGCTTGACGACCAGAAACAACTGGCCGCGTCGGCATGGGAGCCACGGCTGCCCATTGAGCAGGGCGGACTCTACAAGTACGTGCACGGTGGCGAGTATCACTGCTACAACCCGGATGTCATCGCGACGCTGCAGTCCGCGGTACGCAGCGGGGATTTTGAGCGTTTTCAGGAATACTCAAAGCTTGTCAATGAACGACCCGTCGCGACCCTGCGAGACCTCATGGGCATCCAACCTGCGGGCGATCCAATTCCGCTGGACGAGGTGGAACCGATCGAGGCCATCCTGCCGCGCTTCGATAGCGCTGGCATGTCGCTGGGTGCGTTATCACCCGAGGCGCACGAGGCGCTCGCCATTGCGATGAACCGTATGGGTGGCCGCTCGAACTCGGGCGAAGGTGGTGAGGACCCATCGCGCTACGGCAACGAGCGCATGTCGAAAATCAAACAGGTCGCATCGGGCCGCTTCGGTGTGACAGCCGAGTACCTCGTCAATGCCGAAGTTATCCAGATCAAGATCGCGCAGGGCGCGAAGCCGGGCGAGGGCGGACAGTTGCCAGGGCATAAGGTCAACGAGATGATCGCGAAGTTGCGCTACGCGAAGCCGGGCGTCGGCCTGATCTCTCCGCCGCCACACCACGATATCTACTCGATCGAGGATCTCGCACAGCTGATCTTCGATCTCAAGCAGGTAAACCCGCAGGCGCTGGTATCTGTGAAGCTGGTGGCCGAGCCGGGCGTTGGCACGATCGCTGCCGGCGTGGTCAAGGCGTACGCTGACCTGATCACGATCTCCGGCTACGACGGCGGTACCGGTGCAAGTCCGCTTAGCTCGGTCAAGTATGCTGGCAGCCCCTGGGAGCTCGGTCTTTCGGAGACTCACCAGTTACTGCGGTCGCAGGACATGCGTCACCAGGTGCGTTTGCAGACGGACGGCGGCCTCAAGACGGGACTCGACGTTATCAAGGCGGCGATGCTGGGCGCCGAGAGCTTCGGCTTTGGGACTGGCCCGATGGTGGCGCTGGGTTGCAAGTACCTGCGGATCTGCCATCTGAACAATTGTGCGACCGGTGTTGCGACACAGAACGAAGTGCTGCGTAGTGAGTACTTCATCGGTTTGCCCGACATGGTCATCAACTTTTTCCGCTTCATTGCCGAGGAAGTTCGACATCTGATGGCAGAGCTTGGTGTCAGTAAATTCGAAGACCTGATTGGCCGTTCCGACCTTCTCGATCTCAAGGAGGGCGATAGCGTCCGCCAGTCACGCCTCGATCTGTCACCGATTATTTCGACGGACGGACTGGCGAAGGACACGCCGCAGTTCTGCACCGACCTGCGCAACGAGCCGTTCGACAAAGGTGAACTTGCGGAGCAGATGGTGGAGGCTACATTGCCGGCCATCGAAGCGAAAAGCGGCGGCCGCTTCGGTTTCGAAGTTCAGAATTTCAATCGTTCGATCGGTGCCAGGCTTGCGGGTGAAATTGCGCGGCGATACGGAAACGAAGGAATGGCGGATGCTCCGCTGGACATCGTTCTGCGTGGTACGGCGGGCCAGAGTTTCGGTGCCTGGAATATTTCGGGATTGAACCTGACGCTAGCGGGCGACGCCAATGATTACGTTGGCAAGGGTATGGCCGGTGGACGTATCGTCATTCGGCCACCCGAAGAAGCGGGATACGTCGCGCGCGATACCGCCATCATTGGCAATACCTGTCTCTATGGCGCGACCGGTGGCCAGCTGTTCGCTGCGGGCCGTGCCGGGGAGCGCTTCGGTGTGCGGAATTCGGGTGCGACCGCGGTTATCGAAGGCGCCGGCGATCATTGCTGCGAGTACATGACGGACGGTGTTGTTGTGGTGCTTGGACAGCCAGGCGTCAACTTTGGCGCGGGCATGACGGGCGGGTTCGCGTACGTGCTCGATATTGAGCGCGATTTCGTCGATCGCTACAACCACGAACTCATCGACATTCACCGCATCACGCCTGAGAGCATGGAGAGGCACCTGCACCACCTGCGCTCGATGCTCCGGTCGCACGTCGAGCTGACTGGCAGCGTGTGGGGTGAGGCGATTCTCGAAGATTACCGGACGTACCTCCCCAAGTTCTGGGTCGTCAAGCCGAAGGCGGCTGAACTAGGCTCGCTGATCGCGTCGCTAAGGCAGGCAGCGTAATGCCCAAGCATCCATTGCAATTTCTCGAGGTGCCTCGCAAGGATCCGGCTAAGGAAGAAGTCGAGGAACGTGTCGCGCATTTTGGTGAGATCTACGGCTCCTATGACGGAGCGGATGCGGCTGCGCAGGCCGGCCGTTGCCTGGATTGTGGTAATCCTTATTGTGAATGGAAGTGCCCGGTACACAACTACATCCCGAACTGGCTTGCGCTAATCGAAGAAGGCAAGTTATTCGAAGCGGCGGAGCTTTCGCACCAGACGAATTCGCTACCCGAGATATGCGGACGCGTCTGCCCGCAGGACCGGCTTTGCGAAGGTGCCTGTACGCTGCATGACGCGAATGGCGCCGTGACAATCGGCAGTATCGAGAAATACATCACCGATGAGGCGGTCAGTCAGGGTTGGCGCCCCGACATGTCCCACGTTAGCGACACAGGCAAGCGCGTCGGTATCGTGGGAGCGGGCCCGGCGGGTCTCGCGGCGGCCGACGTGCTGGCGCGCAATGGAATTCGTTCTGTCGTATACGATGCGTACCCCGAGATCGGTGGCTTGCTGACGTACGGTATCCCACCGTTCAAACTGGAGAAGCAGGTCGTGCGGCAGCGGCGCGAGATCCTCGAAGGAATGGGTGTTCAGTTTGTGCTGAACACGCGTATCGGTGACGACAAGCCGTTCGAGGAATTGCTCGATGAGTTTGATGCCGTGTTCCTCGGTATGGGCACGTACGATTACGTGACCGGTGGATTTGCTGGCGAGGATCTTGATGGCGTCTACGATGCGCTTCCTTACCTGGTCGGCAATGCCTATCGCGAGCTGGGGCATGACGAAACAGATGCGCCGTATATCGATCTTGAAGGCAAGAACGTTGTTGTCCTCGGCGGTGGTGATACAGGCATGGATTGCAACCGCACAGCGATTCGCCAGGGCGCTACCAGCGTGACCTGTGCTTATCGTCGCGACGAAGAAAACATGCCCGGTTCGCGTCGCGAAGTTGCGAACAGCAGGGAAGAGGGTGTGATATTCCTGTTCAATCGACAGCCGCTTGAATTAGTCGGGGACGGCAAAGTCACGGGCGTCAAGGTTGTCGAAACGAAGCTTGGCGCACCTGGTTCCGACGGTCGCCGCAGCCCGCAGCCTATTCCCGGAACCGAAGAGGTCCTGCCCGCCGATGTCGTTGTCATCGCATTTGGCTTCCGGCCGAATCCACCGAAGTGGTTAGGGGACTATTCGATCGACACGCTCGACAGCGGCCGCGTGCTCGTGAAATCGATGGGTGCCTGCCCTTACCAGACGAGCAATCCGAAGGTGTTCGCAGGCGGCGACATGGTGCGAGGATCCGATCTGGTCGTAACCGCCGTACACGAAGGCCGCGAAGCGGCGCGAGGTATCGCGCGGTTTCTCGAGGTCTAGCCGATCCAACCCTTGCGTTCGGTGAGTTTCGAATACCAGACCAGGAACGCGGCGACTAACAGCGGCATCACGGCGAATGCGAAAATTTGGCCGGCACTCAAATCATAATCCACGCCAGCTGTGTGAATCGCCGTCAGGATCACGCCTAGCAATGAAACGATAAATGCGTAGAACGCCGCCGACTTCTTGAGTAGAAGCAAGATGCTGCCAAGCGCCCCGCTGAACATGGCTATGGCAAAGCCCCCGGTAGCCCATGCAGGGCGACTCTCGATGATGGCGCGTTCCGCTTCACGATACATGGCAAGCGTATCGGCATTCACCTGCATCAGGTAATTGACGGCACCCAGGCCGTTCCAGAGCAACGCGAAAACGCCGATGACCCAGAAGCTCCAGTGAGATTTAAAATTGTCCATACAATGCTCCGCTCTACGGCGCCTAGTTTAGCACTTGAGCTCTGGCATTCGGTCGGTATGCTGGGCGCATGAAAACCTGGATCGCTCTGCTTCGCGGTATCAACGTCGGTGGGCACAATCGCCTGGCGATGAAGGCCCTGTCACGAATATTCGAGAGTGCAGGTTGTGAGCACGTACGGACCTACATTCAAAGCGGCAACGTCGTGTTTAACAGGAGTGTCAAATCCAGGGTTCAATTTGGAGACGCTATCGGGGAAGCGATTGAAAGGGACCATGGGTTTCGTCCGGCAGTCCGGTTGGTATCTGCCGAGGAGCTTAGCGCAGCGATCGCTTCAAACCCTTACCCCATGGCCGCATCCGAGCCGAAGTCCCTGCATCTCCTTTTTCTTGAAAGACCACCGCAAGAGGAACACATTGACGCCGCCAACGCACTTGTGTCGAAGTCAGAATCGATTACTGTCACGGGAAAGCTGATCTATGTGCACGCGCCGGATGGGATTGCGAGATCAAAACTCGCCAATGGGATAGACAGGGCGCTTCGTATGAACACTACTGGTCGTAACTGGCGAACGGTCACAAAACTCAATGACCTGGCATCGAGTATCTAGTACCGCGGCTTACGGTATCTCGCGCCACGACCGGCTGGCCTCGTAGGCGGGCTCACGAGTTGACTCACCGCGCTCTACGAGCCTCTCGGCGAGCCATTGATACCATTCGAAGAACTCCGGCTGGTTTTCCTTCTGGCGCATTTCTCTGGCCCACTCACCGAGAATTGCCCACACCTTGAGTGAGAAACCACCAACAAGATCCGCCATCGCATCCATCGGCACGACACGTTTGTAAATCAACACGCCAACGGTCTCGAATTTCCAGCCGACTCTCATGGCCGCGGCAACGTATTCCGGACCTTTAGATCGGAGCTCTTTATCACCTAAGCCAGCCTCAAGGCTGGTAACCAGCATGTATGCTTCCGTGAAACCAGGCTCCTCAAACGAGCGGGCCAGCTCGACGATCGCCATGTCGCGACTTTGTTTTTGGTGCTGCTTGAGTTGCAGTATGCCGAAGACGATACCGAAAATAATCGCCAGGATACCGACGATTTCTACAATGTTTGCGACATCAGATAAAGCCATAATTCGAACCTATTGGACCGTGATCGTCATTGTCGGCGATTCAAATGAAAATTTCGCATCTTTGAATTTAGGCGGCCCGAATTTGGCCGGCGCATCCAATGGGCTCCTTTCTCTCTGATACTTGATTCAAGATTGCGATGAATTACCCGATGATTAGCGTTCTCAGTTTTTCGAACATCCCAGTATGCTCAGTGCCCGGAGCAAGATACGGTCGACCGCTGAATTTTAGCTCGCGGATACGCTCATCTATTTGTTTGACTTTGTCCGCCAGTTCGTCACTCTGACCGAGCAACATGGCCAGGTGTCCGGATTGCCGATCGTTCTCGGTCGCGTCCTTTGACAGGGCTTCGGTTGACGCGCTGATCTGCGCCGTTGCAGCACCAAGCTCACTATTCATTTCTGCCAAATCGTCAGTGAACCTTGTTGCGCGCATGAGAAGGTCAACCATGACCTGGTCCTTGGCCTCTAAATAACAATGTACTACGAGATCCAGATCCAGCATTACGGCCTTGCATATTGCTTCGACGATCGGGGTTGCATCGCGACCATTTTCTGACGCAACGGCCGAGATATGTCGAACGAACTTGACCAGCATGTTGCAGTACCCACCAATGTACCAATTAGGTGTCAGGCCAACGCGGGCGTGGGCCCGTCCGATTCGTTCGGCCTGGTCGAAATAAGCGCTCTCGAATTCGCCGCCAAAAAGCGTTTTGAGCCAGTGGTTTTTTTGTGCCTCGCGCGCCCGCGTAATAGCTTCGTCATCGGCAAAAATAAGCCTTACCTGCGGTTGGTCTAAAATGTGCGCATAGAATTGCTCAAGCATCCCGTCTATCTCGGGTTCAAGGATTTGCCTGGCGTTGTGCAACTCTTCGATGACGTCCTGATCGATCTCCAGAAATCGAAGGCGCTCGTCAATTATTTCGATATTCGGCATTACAATTCCTCGCCCAGGCTAACTATTTGTAACAGTGCACGAGATCACTCTTGCAACTTCGAGTGCATCTCCTGGCCCAACCCTTATCGCCCTTCATCGTCCACTCGATCTTAGCATCTGAACGATTATTTTCACCGGCAAACTACTTTACGGTGCAGGACTTGCTGGTAGAGTCAACGGTTCAACCATTTGCCGGGAGACGAAATGACCACCTACAAACTCACCTATTTCGACATGGATGGCGGCCGTGCCGAACCCGTGCGCATCGCATTCCATGCAGCTGGCATCGAGTTCGAAGACCATCGAATCGCGTTTCCGGAGTTCATGGAAATGCGCGGAAGCACACGCTTCAGCTCGGTTCCTGTTCTCGAAATCGACGGGAAGGCTGTCACGCAGACGAATGGGATGTGTCGTTATATCGGGCGAATGGCGGGCTTGTACCCGAAAGACGATCTTCAGGCGCTGTATTGCGACGAAGCGCTAGGTGCCATTGAAGAGCTGCTCCATCGCATTGTCCCGACCTTTGGACTTGAGGGCGATG
>Ga0265303_10001418_pt1 | contig 14719 bp, 14 predicted proteins | sample Helome_2_FD_192494 | JGI IMG/M metagenome (GOLD analysis project Ga0265303, IMG submission 192494) | Marine sediment microbial communities from subtidal zone of North Sea - Hel_20160317 (Illumina Assembly) | ecosystem: Environmental > Aquatic > Marine > Subtidal zone > Sediment ... | reverse complement strand
GCGGCAGGCTCGCTGCACCTGGTGAACGACATCACCCGAAAGGTGATTCTGATGGGTCTGATGGCGTTCGTCTTCGGAGCGCTCGGGGCGCCTCTGTTCAAGGTCATGCTCGACGGAATCGGCGTTCCAAATAGATGGCTGTTCGATCGTGACGGGCTGACCATAATTGGCGCCGTTGTGCTGTTCACCGTATTCGCGCTAGCTCGACTCGGATCCTTCCGGGTGGGAGGCCCCCGTCAAGCCCTGTTGAAGGTCCCGGGTACATCGGAGAAGAACCTGCGATGGGTGATAACAGTTCTCTCGCTCATTGGAATCGGCATACTCCCGTGGATTGTCAACGACTTCGTCTCCGATGTCCTTGGCTTTGTGGGCCTCTATATCCTCCTCGGATTAGGTCTCAACATTGTGGTTGGTTTCGCCGGCCTTCTCGACCTGGGGTACGTGGCGTTCTATGCGGTGGGAGCCTATTCAGTTGCCATCTTGACCGCTCGGAGCTCCTACTTGGTTGAAGGATCAGTCACGGCGCCTGCGGCGGGAGGCTTCACGAATTTTTGGGTGGCTGTCCCGATCACGATTTTCGTCGCCATCGTCATCGGCGTGGCGATTGGCGCTCCCGTTTTGCGACTTCGAGGTGATTACCTAGCCATCGTCACACTGGGATTCGGCGAGATCATCCGTACGCTGGTGTTGTCTGACTGGTTGAAGGGCACGTTTGGGGGTCCACAGGGCCTTACAGAAGTAGCCAGCGTTCCGTTTTTTGGGCTCAATACCCGTGACCCACAAATTCTCTACTACTTGATATACGCGTTTGCTGGTCTTGCTCTGTTTATTTCGTATCGTCTAAAAACGTCGCGAGTTGGCCGGGCGTGGGCCGCGATGCGCGAGGACGAGGATATCGCCGAAGGTATGGGCGTAAGCGTCATCAAATACAAACTTCTGGCGTTTGCGACCGGTGCCGCGGTGGGATCCCTCGGTGGAGCATTCTTCGCAGCGAAGCTGTCGGTATCCAATCCAGGGTCTTTCACCCTCCTCGTTTCCATCAACGTGTTGGCAGTTGTTGTTCTCGGCGGCATCGGCTCCATCCCCGGCGTTGTCGTTGGATCGCTGGTCCTGGTCGGGCTTCCCGAACTGCTGCGAGAGTTCGGCGAATTCCGGTTGCATATCTATGGCGCGATCTTGGTCGCCATCATGATTCTCAAGCCGGAAGGCTTGGTTCCCGACAAGCGGAGGGCGTTGGAGCTTCATCAAGGTGATCATCAGCCTGAGAAAGGCCTGCTCAGCGCCTCAGCCACAGAGGGGATCCAATGAGTCATTTACTCGAGGTGAAGGGTTTATCCATAAGTTTTGGTGGTCTGAAAGCTGTCAACAAGATCGATTTCCATGCGGATCCCGACGAGATTGTGGGAGTCATTGGTCCGAATGGGGCGGGCAAGACGACCCTGTTCAACATCATCACCGGCTTCTACAGCCCGGACGAGGGCTCGATGACGTTTGATGGACACAATATTTCCGGTCTCAAGCCGAACGCATTGACCCGCCTCGGCATGGCGAGGACCTTTCAATCCGTTCGGCTATTCAATGCTATGACCGTTCTTGAGAACGCGATGGTCGGCCAACACACCCGAACGAAGGCGGGCGTCTGGGGAGCCCTGACGCGGTCAACCAGGGTACAAGCAGAAGAGGACCACATTCGTGAGAGGGCCAGGGAAGCGTTGGCCTTTTTTGGGGATCGGCTCTCTGGGCGAGAAGACGCCCTGGCTTCCGACCTGGCGTACGCCGATCGCCGTCGACTCGAAATCGCGCGAGCCATGGCCACGGACGCCAAACTGTTGCTGCTCGACGAGCCGGCGGCCGGCATGAACCCTGCCGAGAAGGATGGTCTGATCACCCAGATCGGGCGGCTTCGTTCCGAGCTCGGGTACTCGGTGATCGTGATCGAGCACGACATGCCCGTCATCAAGAGCGTTTCCGACCGGGTTGTGGCACTCGATCATGGGGAGAAAATTACGGAAGGCACGTACGAAGAAGTGTCAACGAATCAACAAGTTATCGAAGCCTATCTTGGCAAAGCTGCTGAGGAGTCCCACCTATGAACCCGGTTCTCTCCGTCAAGGGCGTCGACGCTGGCTACGGCCCTTCCGAAGTTCTCCGGAAGATCGATCTCGACGTGCATGAGGGCGAAATTGTGTGCCTTCTCGGATCGAACGCCGCGGGCAAAAGCACAACGCTGCTGACCATCCTGGGGATGGTGCGCGCCAGAGCCGGGACCGTCTCTTTGCGTGGGGAAGAGATCCAAGATCTTTCGACGCAAGAGATTGTTGCCAAGGGAATCACGATGGTGCCCGAGAACCGCCGCCTTTTCGCCAAAATGACGGTTCGTGAGAACCTTGAGATTGGCGCCAACATGCGGACAGACAAGGCCGAGATTCTCGAAGATGTCGACAAGATGTTTGCTTTGTTCCCACGACTCAAGGAGCGCGTGACACAGAAAGCGGGTTCGATGTCGGGTGGCGAGCAACAGATGCTCGCGATCGGGCGAGCGCTCATGGCCAAGCCATCTGTGCTGCTGATGGACGAGCCGTCGATGGGGCTCGCTCCGATTCTGGTGCAACAGGTATTCGAGACCATTGAGCAGATCAATGAAGATGGCGTCACCGTCCTGGTCGTAGAGCAAAACGCCAACGTGGCCCTCGCGATCGCCGACCGTGGGTACGTCATTCAGACTGGTCGCATTGTGATGACCGACACGGCCGAAGCAATGCTTGCCGACCCGAAACTGCGAGACGCATATCTGGGTGAGTTAGAAGGCTAGAGAAGTACTGTTAACGCAAAGAGAGGCCCGGCGAGGGAACCGGACCTCTCATCCTTGGGTTTGGCTTTAGGCATTCACCTCTTCAGCGGGAACGTCGCTATTTGGGCCTGGCCCGAAATCGCCTCGGCCATCAAACCCACGTGGGCCGTGACCTCTGAATTCGCCATGGGCTTCCTGAAGCTCATCTTGGGTCAGCTCTCCGTCCGCCCAGGCCTCTGCCAGCGGTCCCTCGGTGTCGGTGAGGGGAGAAGCTGGTAACGTGGCTGCCTCGTCGGCAGTGATCACGCCATCTTCGAGAGCCGCTTCAATAGCTTCGTGCGAGGCCCGCAAGTCTTCTCGCATCGCTTCGCGTTCTGCCCTGCGCTCGTCGTGAGCTTCCACCAGAGCTTCCTCTACGGCTTCGGCCTGATCGGTCGAGATGGTTCCATCATCCACCAAGTCCGAAAGCGTATCCGAGATGAACGTGCCTACCCGTTCGATGGGGTTCTCGGCATCAGTCTGTGCAAACGCTGCCGAAGCTCCGAGTACCACAAGGGCTCCTGCGGCTACCACTATCAATGTTTTACGCATGTTGACTCCTGTCGTTTGGTTGATCATGCAAGGTCAGTGTCGAACACTGTTGTGAGCTGCAACTGAAACGAACGTCAACATCGGCTGAGACCCTGATGAGGAGAAGGTAAGAGAGAAAATGCGATCTGTCGCGATGCGGTGTTTGTCGACGGTTTAGGGTAGGTCGAACAGAAATACGTAGGAGCAAATATGGGGGATATGGGCCCGAGCCAGGGAGGGACTATGCGGCGGTTGCGCGCCGGCGAGGTACTTATGCACGAGGGCGCCGCTTCGACGTCGGCATACCGCCTCGTTGAGGGCGCCCTTGGCGTCTCACAATCGCAGCCAGGAGGGCCGGACATCCTGCTCCCTGACGTTCGCCCCGGAGGATTGGTTGGCGAGCTGGCTGTGCTGGCGGGCGGTCCTCGGACAGCCACGGTCACCGCGCTATCGGATAGTCTTTTGACGGCATTCACAAAGGATGAATTCGAGGCTCTGCTCGCCAGTGATCGAGACTTGGCGGCAGAAGTGAATCAGCTAGCGATACAGCGCATCGATCAGAATGCACTCAGGCGGCTGATCGAAGAAATGGTTTCTCCCGTGAGCTCGGACTTGCTTCGCGAACTCGAAAAACATGTCCAATGGCTCCGGCTACCCGCTGGCGAAACGCTGTACTCGGTTGGAGACGAGGGCGACGGCGTCTTCTACCTGGTTTCCGGACGCTTGCAGGTGACCGAAGAGAACAGATCTCGTCTCGTTGGACGTGGTGCCACCTTGGGGGAAGCGGGCCTGCTGATGGCTGTACCGCGTCGACAAACCGTGACGGCGATGCGCGACTCGGGCTTGCTCCATCTGACCAGCTCGGGCTTCGAAACAATCACACGAGATCACCTCGATGGTGTTCTATATCTCTTGCGGGAGCTGGGTCGACGTTCATCCGCTCAGACTGGCAGCGACGCTGGGAGAGCGTTGACCCTGGCAGAGGCCCGGGATCCAGATGGTACGGCCGTATCAATCGTCGAGAGTATTCGCCGGTATGGCTCGGTCGGGCATCTGAGTGCGTCGGCGGTAGAGGCTGCTCTCGGTTTTCCTGGGCTTGCGCAGGCATGTTCCGGAGATCCCGCCGAATACCGGCTCGGCGAGCTTATCCACCAGGCGGAAGTAGACAACGACCACGTGGTTTACCACACAGCGGAACCGGACAGTGAATGGTCAAAGCGCTGTATACGCCAATCTGATCACGCGGCGGTGATGTGTTCCGTCAATCCCAGCGGTGAAGAGATCCAACGTATTCGTAGCTTCGTGGCTGCAAGTAGCACCATCGATCGCAAGAACGTGTGGCTGGTGGTCGTGCACCCGTCGGACACAGATCGACCTCGCAATACTTCGGATCTCCTCGACGCGGTGGGTCTGGTCTCGGCGTTGCATATTCGTGAAGGTGACACTGAAGATGTAGCCCGAGTCGCTCGCATCGTGTCCGGGCACGGCATCGCGGTTGTGTTCAGCGGAGGGGGAGCGCGCGGCTTCGCCCATCTGGGTGCGTTTCGGGCTCTTGTTGAAGCGGGCGTGCCTGTCGACTTTGTTGGTGGTGCCTCGATGGGCGCAGTGATGGCAGGGTTCTTGTCCCTTGATATGTCGTACGACGACCTCATTGATCATGCAGAGAAGGCGTTCCGATCCCTGCTCGATTACACACTGCCTGTCGTGTCGCTGATTAAGGGGAAACGTATTCATGATGGCATCATGCGGAACTTTGGTGACTGGAGTTTTGCCGACACTTGGCGACCGTTTGTGTGCGTCTCCACGAATCTGACCAAGTCTCGGACAGAGATTCATCGAACGGGTTCGCTTGCCCACGCGATCCGAGCCAGCATTGCTATCCCCGGCGTCATTCCGCCCGTCGCTTCCGATGGTGATCTGCTTGTCGACGGGGGGGTCCTCGACAACTTGCCGATTGACGTCGTGCGGGCTGAGTTTGACCCAGGGACGGTGATAGCGCTTGACGTGACGCCTCAGCGAGGTCCAACGGCCAAACAAGACTATGGCTACTCAATCTCAGGCTGGAAAGCTTTGTTTGGAAAGACGTTTCGCAAGCAACGTTACCCCAACACCGTGGCGACGCTTCTTCGGTCGACTATTGCGGCATCCGTACAAGAGCGCGACCGGCAAGTGAGAGAGGAGCGAGCCGACCTGTATCTCCAGATGCCACTGAGAGGAATCGGTCTGCTGGAGTTCGAGCGCGCTCGCGAAGTGGCAGATGCCGGCTACACGGCTGCAGAATCCGCGATCAAGGCCTGGTGGTCCGACCACTATGCTCCTTGAGGACAAAGTAGTACAGACGGTATCGACGGTGCTCTCGTCTACGGAGCGCCCTGACTGGAAATAATCAGCGGCCGGGTTGCCCGTCCAACCATCGGATAATGTCGTCCCGGAAGTAACGATAGGCTTTCCCGATCCGCTTGCCGGGCAGACGCCCGTCTCGAGTTAGTCGTCGGACCTCCTGCACACCCATAGCCAGCATCTCCGCAACATCCTCCGTGGTCATTATCGGAGGCAGATGAGCGAACGAAGACATGAGTTGGTCGTGGCGGGCCTGGTTGGTTTCTTCTGCCTCGGAGGTCACGATGCGTACTTCACTTCCAGATTCCATTGCATTTAGTCATATTTCTACTCATTTCGGAACAATATACCAGAATACGGTCCTCCGTTAGACCCCCCGAGGCGTTTTGTCAGCCACGCAGCGCGTTGATGCGGTCCTCAAGGAAGGCCCGGTCCATCGCGTCTGGAGCGCACGCGAAAGCCTTCTCGTAGGCCGCAAGCGCGGCCTCCCGTCTGCCCATTTCTGAGAGAAAGTGCGCTTTTGTGGACCAGAACAGATGCCAATGTTCCATATCCGGCACGTCATCAAGAATCTGGAGACCCCGCTCGGGTCCCGACACCATGAACTCGGCAACGGCTCGGTTCACCTGAACCACCGGCGTGGGTAGCATTGAGTCCAGCAATACGTACAAGTCACGGATCTGAGGCCAGTCTGTAGCCTCGTAGATGGGCGCCAAGGTGTGCAACGATGAGATAGCAGCCTGGAGTTGATACGGCCCCACTCGTCTGAGCGGCAGTACATGTTCTAGAAGGCGGTTAGCTTCATCGGCGCGTTCTGTGTTCCATAGCGCGCGGTTCTGATCGGCCAGAAGTCTCTGAGCCCCGTCGGAACCGACTCGCCCAGGCTGTCGAGCTGCCACCGAGAGCATGAGGGATAGTAACCCGACGCATTCGGGTTCGTCAGGCATGAGATACACCAATCGGCGCCCCAACCGAATTGCCTCTTCCATTAACAACTTGCCTCGATTGTGTGACGCGTCGACGGGAGCATGGCCGGTTGTGAAGATCAGGTAGATCGTGGAGAGCACGGCAGGAAGTCGATCAGGTAGTTCGTGATCCTCTGGCACGCGATAGGGGATCTTGGCGATCTTGATCTTCTTCTTGGCGCGGCTGATGCGCTGTCCCATCGTGGGCTCTGGCACCAGAAAAACTCGGGCAATCTCGACAGTTGTCATACCACTGATAGTTCGCAGTGCCAAGGCAATCTGTGCCTCATTGGATAGCGCCGGATGGCAACAGGTGAAAAGAAGGCTGAGTTCGTCCTGGCGCTGATCTTGTTCTGACGAGGGTCCGGCCGTCAGGAGTTGGACGGCCTCCCTCTCTTTGGGGAGCCTGGCTGTCTCCCGGCGAATCCGATCGAGTGCTTTGCGACGCGCCACGGTCAGCAGCCACGCTCCCGGCTTTTCTGGCACCCCCTCCGTCTGCCACGAGGCGAGAGCCACGATGCTGGCCTCCTGCAAAGCGTCTTCCGCGGCCCCGATATCGCGAGTCATACGAATGAGGGTGGCCAGGACTCGGCCACCCTCAATGCGCAATGTTTCTTCGAGCTCGGGTATCCCCAACGCTAGTCTTCGAATTCCATGATGGGCCTTACCTCGATGCATCCGTGCCAGGCACCCGGGATCTGCGCGGCCCACTTGATCGCTTCATCTAGATCGGAGGCTTCGAGCAGGTAGAACCCGCCGAGCACGTCCTTCGTCTCCGCGAAAGGGCCATCAGTGGTCACGATGTCTCCGCCTCGGGCTCCTCCGGAAACAGTCACTGTCGTGGCTGTGTTCGTGTCTTGGAGTGCCTCACCACCGAGGATGACGCCGGCTGCGCCTGCGTCATCTCCGAATTGATTGTATTCGGCAATGACCGTGGCCCAATCTTCCTGCGTTCCCGTTCCCTCGTCGGCCGCGGGCCCGTATATCAGTGCTGCGTACTTTGGCATTTGTGGTCTCCTGTCCGCTATTCCCAGCTCTTTGGCTGCTTCTCACATATGACGAACCTGGCTTATGGATTTCGACATGCTCACGAAAATTCTTGGAGGTGGGTTGGCTCATCAGTCACCCTCGTGCGGTATCTCGTTCCAGACAGTCCAATGCAAGCTCGACCATTTGGCCAAACGTAGTTTGTCGCTCGTCGCTGGATGTGGCCTCGCCTGTGCCAATGTGATCCGAAACAGTCGCGATGGTAAGAGCCCGGGCCCCGTGCTCTGCGGCGACGCCATAGAGGCCGGCTGCCTCCATTTCTACAGCCAGGACATTCATGGACTCAAGGGTGTCCCAAACGTGTGAAACGGGGTTGTAGAACAGGTCGGCGGAGTGGAGATTGCCGACCTTGACGCTGGCGCCGGCCGCTTCGGCAGCCTCTACGGCCGCCCGAGCTAGTCCAAAATCTGCGATGGCCGCATAGTCCCATCCACCATATCGAGCCCGATTCACTACCGAGTCCGTGCATGCACCTGTCCCCACGATTACGTCGCGAATGGCGACGTTAGGTCCAATACCCCCACAGGAGCCCACTCGAATCAGGCGCTTGACCCCATATTCATTGATGAGTTCGGTCGCGTAGATGGAGGCCGAAGGGATGCCCATTCCGGTCCCCATGACCGAGACAGCCATGCCGTTGTACGTTCCGGTGAATCCCAACATGTTCCGAACCGCATTAACCTGGCGTGCGTCCGCGAGGTAGTTTTCTGCGATGTGTTGGGCCCGGAGGGGGTCGCCGGGAAGCAGAATGGCTTCTGCGAAGTCACCGGGTTCTGCGGAAATATGAGGTGTGGGCATCAGGGCTCCTGGTCTTGAAGTTCTAGCTGGTATTGACGCTAGCCGAACGGAGTCAGATGCTCGCCGCTAAAGCCGCTACTTGCTGATCGCCGAGGGATAGGACAGGTTCACCGTGTCCGAACAAGATGGTTTCGTAGGATAACTGTGCCAATTTCTGTACGGTGTTGTCAGCTTCGGCGATGTCGGACGTGAATCTGGGATTTGCCCCACTTACGCCGCCATCCGTGCCGTTGAGCGCGTCCCCCGCGAACAGGATCCCGGCATTGGCGTCATGAAAGCAGATGTGACCTTCGGTATGACCCGGCGTGGCCACGACCGTCATCCCGAACATTGATGATCCATCGGAGACTTCCTGAATCGGCCGCGGAGCATTCATGGATCGCAGATCGGGCGCCGCCGCGTAGAGCGTTGCGCCACTCGCGAGCCCAGCCACGGAGGCCAAGCTTCCAGCGTGATCGCCATGAGCATGGGTCACGCCAATATGTCCGACATTGGTCCACGCCAAGCCTAACCCCGTGATCGCATCAGCAATCGCGTCCTCGCTTCCGGGATTGCCTGTGTCGATGATTCCGATCTCTCCAGAACGAATGAGAAGATACGCAGAAACGTTGCCGAGCGTAATCCGTTCGAACGAACCGTCCGTTGCCATGGGACGAGAGGAAGTTGTGGTCAGTGGTGATGGTGGCAGGCTGGTCGTTGGCGGCGACGTCGTTGGCCCCGTAGTGGTTGTTGCCGGCGGAACTGTTTCCTGCGTCGTCCCAATAGTGACTTGGCTGTCGTCGGCGGAGCAAGCGGGAAGGCCCAAGACCGCAATTGCGAGAGAGGTTTTTCCGATACGGGTAAGAAACATGCGTCTGTCCATGGCACTGATCGTACCAATCGCCCGGTCCTATCGACGGAGGGATTGTCGGACTCGTTAAGATCTGCTCATGCGGCGTGACACGGACATCCAGGGCTTTCTGCGGGATCCCAATGTCCGGGAGGTGATGGTGTTGGGCCCAACGGTAGGCGTTATGGCCCTGCACGGAGGACTGGAGTTCAGTACCAGTCGGATAGCACGAGCCGTCGCCCACGAGGCTCCCGCCAGTTTCTACGGAGTCGTTCAGTCACCGGACCTCGGTTGGCACGTGCCGTCTATCCATTTCACGAGGGCCGCAACGCAACATCTAGGGGCCTTTCTTGATCAGGTCAGCTTTGTCGTTTCGCTGCACGGGTTCCATAGGAAGACCCTGTTGGACACGATCTTGTTAGGAGGATCAAATCGGCAACGGGCCTCGGAACTTGGAGCCAAGATCAGGGCAGCGGGGTATCCCGTCGAAAGCGATCTCAATAAGATTCCATCGGGTTTGCGGGGCCTCCATCCGCAGAACCCAGTGAACCTCGCAAGCCGCGGTGGAGTGCAGGTGGAGCTACCCCGGCTGTATCGCCGACCCAAGCCGCTTGCAGGAATTGTCGGCGCCATCTCTGAGGTACTGCGAAATTCCACACAATCTCCAAGGCCGCACTAGCGTACTTGCATGCGCCTCCGCACCTGCCCAGCTCAAATGAACTTGACCTCGATATGGCCGTGATGCGCATGTCGAGTCGTCTTATGGGCCTTCTTGTCCTCGTGATGGTGATGTCCGCTTGCAAGGTCTCGATTGAACAACTCACCCTTGTTAACCGAGATGGGAGTGGCGTTGCCATCGTTTCGATCGCTTTCGATGACGAGTTGTTGACGCTGCTGGAAGGCACAGGCCAGGATGTCTCCAGTTTTGGTGACTCATTTGACGAGCGATTTGAGGTATCGGATTTTGTCGACGGTGAATTCTCCGGGGTTCGAGCTGAGGCCGCGTTCGAGAATCTGGACGAGCTTGAATCGCTGCTGGCTGCCACTCCTGCTTTGGGAGAGGCAACGGAGAGTATCTCGCTCACGCGAGATGGCACCCAGTTCGCGTTTGATGCGTCCCTTGGCAACGTAGCTGAGCAGATCGGCGACGTGGCTGGTGCCGGCGACTTCATCAGCGCCAGCAATTTTGACGACATATTCGACATAGCAATATCCCTCGACCTTCCGGGCGAGTCGCTGCAGCACAACGCCGACGAGATCACCGAGAACGGAACCCTGGTGTGGCACATCACCTCTGAGTCGGACGGTGAACTTCAAGCGTCGTCGGAGGTCTCGAGCAATTCTCTGCCGATTCTGCTCGGGGCGGGGGCCGTGATCGCCGTCCTTGTCGGAGTTACAGTTCGGCGGCGGAAGTCCGGGACGGCCGTTCCGCCAGGTGCTGGGGACGTCGTTGATCCCGAGCCGAACTGACGTACAGGGTTTTTGCGCCTACCATGGTGCCTGGCCCCGGCTCCACGCCGCGGGTTGTACCAAATAAGGAGTTTCCTTGGCGAAACAAGAAGATGTGATCCGCGTCCAAGGTGTCGTGATCGAGAATATGCCGAACGCGACGTTCAAAGTCGAAATCGATGGAGGGCTCGAAGTCCTCGCTCGAGCGGCTGGAAAGATGCGGCGTGGCCGCTATATCCGCATACTGCCTGGAGATCGAGTTGATCTCGAACTGTCTGCCTACGACCCCACCCGTGGTCGCATTGTGTGGCGTTACAAATAACCTGAGCAGCGCAAGCCGCCAGCCTTTTTCGTAAGGTTCTTGAATGACCGGTTCTTTCGGCGCGCCCAAACCGGCTATGACAGCTGGAGGCGAGCTTTCGCGATCTCGATCGCTTCGGGATTCTCATCTACGAGTAGGTAGCGGCGCCCGGATTGGGCGGCCGCCACTCCCGTCGTACCTGAGCCACAGAAAAAATCTGCCACAAGATCTCCCGGACGGCTAGAGGCTCGAATGATGCGCTCGACCAATTTCACGGGTTTCTGCGTTGGATATCCCGTTCTCTCCGTTGAATTGGTGGGGACGATTGTCATCCACCAGACGTCGGTGGGGATCTTGCCGCGTTCTGCCTTTTCGGGCGTTACGAGTCCGGGTGCCATGTACGGAATACGGTCGATCTCATCACGATTGAACACCCACGTGGATCCTTTGGCGTACCACAGGATCGAGTCGTGTTTGCGGGGCCAACGGTCGCGATGTCGGCCGCCGTAGTCGTATGACCAGATGATCTCGTTCAAGAACTGGTCGACGCCGAAGATCTCATCGAGCATAAATCTCGCATAGTGGACGGTCCGGTAATCGAGATGAAGATAGAGCGAGCCAGTCGGCGTGAGCACGCGGTGCATCTCGCTCAATCGGATATGAAGGAATTCGAGGTAGTCGTCTAACGGCATAGCGTCTGAGTACGACAGCCGAGAGATTTCGGTGAACGCGTAGCTTTTGCCGCCGTATCCAATGCGAGATTGATCCCCGCTTCCCGTGCTGATCCTTCGCATGGTCTGTGCTTTCCCGGTTCCGAATGGTGGGTCCACATATATGAGATCAATCGATTCGTCAGGAATTCCTCGAAGCACTTCCAGGTTGTCACCCTGAATAACGCCTTCGGGCGCACTCAAGGTCGGCGCGCCGCGGCAAGATCAAACAGGTGAGTGGCTCCCTCGCCCATTGTGGCGAATCGTTCATCCTCGGTCTGGCCTCTGTGCCAGCGAATGAAGATCTGTTGCAAGACGACCGCCATCTTGAACGATCCAAACACCACGTAGTAGTCAATGCTGGCTGGGTCCGTGTCCGTAAGCGACGCATATCTTTCTGTGGCCTGTCGGCGGGTGAGGAAGCCGGGGGTCGTAGTCGGCATGGGATTGAGCGTGGCGGGCACTTCGGTGTGGTCGTACCACACCGAGAGCAAGGTGCCGAGATCGGCGAGAGGATCGCCTTGTGTACACATATCCCAGTCGTACACGGCGACGCATTGTCCAGGATCGTGAGCAGCGACTGCCATGTTGTCGAGGCGCCAATCATTGTGGACCAGACTGGTCCGTGTCGATGTGGGGAGGTGTTGCCACAGCCACTTTCGAAGCTCCTCGACGAGTGGGACGTCCTCGATCTTGGAGGCGTCCCAACGTTGTGACCAGCCTTGGACCTGTCGTTCGAGGAACCCCTCGGGCCGACCGAGATCACCTAGGTCCGCCTTCTCTGGATCAACGTCATGAAACGCCGAGAGTGTGTCGATAACTACTTCAGACAGCTTCCGGTTCGCCTCGGGAACTTGGCCACCACCAAATACGTCTGGAATCTCTTTCCTTACGACCACTCCAGCCTTTCGCTCCATCAAGAAGAATGGCGCCCCGATAATCGAAGGATCTTCGCAGAGCGCATAACTGCGCGGTGCGAGCGGGAACTCCTTCCAGAGGCGAGACAACACGCGGTGTTCACGGCTCATGTCGTGAGCTCCCGTCGCGACAGGCCCCAAGGGTGGTCGCCTGAGGACATATTCGGACGGAGGTTCACCGTCGAAAGTGAGCAGATAGGTCAGGTTGGCATGTCCGCCGGAGAACTGAGTGACAGCCATGGGACCCGATGCGTTAGGGAGGTGTTGGCGAGCGAATGTCGCCACGGCAGTCTCGTCAAACTGCTCGTCGGGCCGTACCGGAATGAGGTCGGATGGAAGCATCCAGTCACGCTACCAGTCCGAGGCGTCCCAAACGTCGCTAGATTCTGGTGATGCCTGACTCCATCTACAGCATCAGCGATCGCCTTACGGACGAATTGTGTGCCCTCCAACCCATTCTTGGAACCGAGTACGGGGTGGCGGGGTATGACGGTTTGTGGGGCGACATGAGCCCTGAAGGCTGGCGTAGAATCCTCTCGACGCTGCGCGCCGCTCGCTTGGAAGTGGCCGAATTAGGGGATTCGACAAATCAATGGGCATTCCTTGGTCAAAGGGTCCATCTTGACTATCTCAATCGGAGGATCGGCGAAATCGAACGAGGAGAGATGTATCGAGATCTCAATAGCATTGCTTCTCCTGTGCAGGCGTTCCGAGAAGTGTTCGAAATCATGGACAAGACCTCCAAGGCAGGCTGGGATGACATTGTGGCTCGGCTCAGCAGTTTGGGTGAGGCCGTCGATGGCTACATTCGGTGTCTCGAGGTTGGTCGACAATCTGGCGACGTTGTGGCCCGGAGACAAGTGCTCGCGGCTGTCGAGCAAGCCATGAGCTTTGCAGGTATTGAATCCCCTTTGGAAGATCTCAAGGCGGAATCGGCCAACGAGGGTTTCGATCTCGGCTCTGCTCTTGCCGACGCCATCCACAAAGCAGAAGCCGCGTTTGGCGATCTCGTAACGTACCTCTCGGACACCTATCTTCCAGACAGCCGGCTGGAGGATGCGTGCGGGATCGAAGAGTATCTCCGACGAGTAGAAGGTTTTCTCGGCATGCAGATTGATCCCATGGAGACGTATGCTTGGGGGTGGCAAGAAGTTGATCGCCTCTGGAAGCGGCTTGAGGAGCTAGCGGTTTCGATAACAGGATCATCGGATGTGCCCCACACGCTGCAGATGCTGAAGACGGCATCCGAATACGCAGCCCCTACTCACGTGGCGTTCCTCGACATCATGCACCAGCGCCAGATGGAAGCGCTTTCCGAATTGGACGGCACGCATTTCGACGTCCCTAACCAAATTCGAGAGGTCCAGGTCAAGATGGCGCCCGCCGGGGGAGCATTGGGCGCCTACTACACCGGACCGAGCGAAGACTTCAGTCGTTTGGGCGTCGTTTGGTATGCCCTGGAAGAAGGGAAGGGTCAGGTTCCGCTATTCGATCAGATCTCGACTGCCTATCACGAGGGTTTCCCTGGCCACCACCTTCAAGTGGGGGTCCAGGTGTCGCTCCGAGAGTCGTTAACGAGACTTCACCGAATGTTGATATGGTCGCCAGGGTATGGCGAGGGTTGGGCTCTCTACACAGAGCAGCTGATGGAAGAGCTCGGGTATTTTGAGAAGCCGGAATATGTTTTTGGCATGGTGATTTCACAGATGCTGAGAGCATGCCGAGTGGTGATTGATATTGGCTCACACCTAGGTCTCGACATTCCGCTCAGCAGCCCGTTTCACCCGGGTGAGACCTGGTCTTTTGAGATCGCCTCCGAGATGCTTCAGTCGTACGCTTCGCTCGATGTGGCCTACGCAGAGTCCGAGGTCACCCGGTATCTCGGATGGCCGGGACAAGCGATCTCGTACAAAGTGGGCGAGCGGGTGATCTTCGATCTGCGTGAAGAGATGAAGCGCCAGCCTGAGTTCGACCTCAAGGCGTTTCACAGCGCGGTCTTGGG
>Ga0265303_10001416_pt1 | contig 14731 bp, 12 predicted proteins | sample Helome_2_FD_192494 | JGI IMG/M metagenome (GOLD analysis project Ga0265303, IMG submission 192494) | Marine sediment microbial communities from subtidal zone of North Sea - Hel_20160317 (Illumina Assembly) | ecosystem: Environmental > Aquatic > Marine > Subtidal zone > Sediment ... | reverse complement strand
TGACCGCAATTGCGAGGCGGACACCATTATAGAGATGGCCAAAATCGGCGTGTCGTCGCGGATGGTAAAATTCATGCCCGAGATAGGCGTCACTATCGTTGAATTTATCGGGGATTCCATTGTGCTTAACAATGATCACTTTTTGGACCCATCTTTTTATCCGAAAATAGTCGATCCGATTCGTAAAATTCATGAGAGCGGGATTCAACTGCCAAAAGTATTCAACCCGATGGTGGAAGTGAAGAAAATGTTCACCATCCTCACCAATCTCAAGGTAGAATATCCGGAATTCGATATCGCCGGTACGATGGAACGATTGGAAAAACTGACGGAGATTATCAATATCCCTGAATCAGAATATACGGCCTGCCACAATGATTTGCTGGCGGATAATTTCATCCTCATTAATGAAGATGCAAGGGATAAATACGATTCACTTATGTATATCATCGATTGGGAGTATGCCGGTATGGCGCCCCGCTATTACGACATGGCCGATATGTTCCAGGAGATCCTGGTGCCCCGCGAGGCCGAAAAGGGCATTGTTGCCGAATACAACCAGGGTGAAAATTTCGATCAGACCCTTTACTTTGTTGATCTGTTCAAACCATTTCCGGATATTTACTGGTTTTTGTGGAGTCTGATCCAGCTCAATATCTCCAAAATCGAATTTGACTACTACAATTACGGCAGGGTCAAATATGAAAATGCGATCGGGAATTTGGCGTTTATTAAAAAGGAACATGGCGCCACGGTTTAGATCCTTTTCTTTTATGCTGAAAAACCGTTGATAACAGATAAAAAAATATGAAAAAATTAAAAAAAATTGTATTTGCATCCTCAACCCCGATGAATTACATCATGTTCAAGCCCATCGCCGAGCGGATGCTGGCCGACGACAGAATCGATGTCTGGTTTACCGCCAAGCATAGCCCCAGAAAATTATACGGGGCGGTTGGCGCTAAAAATATTAAATTGATCCGGCACGAATTGGCCGAGCTGAAAAAATTCGACATGTGTATCTGTCCGGGCTATTTCTTCAAGCCCAAGCGAACAGCCATAAAAGTGGAGATGTTTCATAGCGTAAGCATTGATAATTATTCCGTCTCCCCCAAGGCCTTAAGATTTGACAAGCTGTTTATTATAGGTTCCTACCTGTATGATAAATTCATATCTACCGGCACCCTCCCTGAAAATGATTCCCGTCTGGAAAAAATCGGTATGCCCAAAGTCGATTGCCTGGTAGACGGTTCCCTTGATACGTCAGCAATTAAAAAGGAATTTGACATTGACAATGATCGGCCCACCGTGCTTTATGCTCCCACCCGCTCGGTAATAAGCGGTACATCCCTTGAGCATGCCGGTGAAGAGATTATAAAAACCGTATCCGCCATGGATGTAAATTTTATAATCAAGTTGCACGATCGCAACTACCGGATGTGGCGCAAAAAAAACCCGAAGGACTGGCGGCACCAGCTAGAAGAGATAAAAACTCCCAACATGAGAGTTGTGACGGGCTATGATATCTGCCCGGCTTTTCTGGTCAGCGATCTGCTCATCAGCGATGTCAGTTCGGTAACCTATGAATTTTGTCTCCTGGACCGGCCGGTTATCTTTTATCATATCGACCAGATGATTGAAGCTGTAGAACATAAAGAGCGCGATCGTTGGGGCAACGAGGTTTCAGACCTGTTGGCCTGGGGAAGAGATTGCGGCCAGGTAGTCAAAAATGTTGTGCTATTGAAAGCGGCCATCGAACACGGTCTCGCCCATCCGGAGGAAAAAAGCGACATTCGAAAGGAATTTGCGCAAAAATTCTTTTATAACCCCGGTCAGGCCACCCATACTGCCGTAGAAAAGATTTATGAGTTATTGGGATTGGATTCCCGCTAATAAAGCCAGGCTTTATGCATTAATTCAAACTATTGTGCCGTTTTTCTGAATTAGAGGCTTCGCCCTAATTGGAATATTCCATGTCCGCGGCAATGACTCAGGCCTAAAAATATATTCCGTAACTTGCTTTACCATATAAATTCAATCATCACATACCAAGGAGCTAAATGTTGCAGTCAGTTATTCTGGCAGCCGGCAAGGGAACGCGCTTAAAAGCCAAAACAGACGCGTTACCCAAAGCCATGATTGAAATCGAGAACAAACCCCTGCTGGAGTATTCCCTGGACGCCCTGATTGAAAATGGCATAGCCGATGTGATAATGGTGGTTGGATTTCGGCATGAAACCATCAGCCGGAGATTTGGGACTCATTATCGCGGTTTAAAAATCCGCTATGTCTTAAATGATAATTTCGCCAACAGTGGGAGCATGTATTCCCTTGCGCTGGTCAAGGATATCATCGAAGATGAGATCCTTTTGATGGAATCGGACCTGCTTTACGAATCCCGGGCCCTTTCCCTGTTGCTGGAGGACGCTCACGCCAACTGCATCCTGGTCGCAGAATTGAGCGGTTCGGGTGACGAGGTCTACATTTGCGCCAACGGTAAGCAGGAAATAACCGAACTTGGCAAAAATATTCCTGTGAGCAGCAGGAAAAAGGCCATAGGTGAGTTGGCCGGTATTTCAAGATTTCAACGCCCGTTTCTTCAATTAGTATTTAGCAACGCTCAAAAAGATTTTCAAAACGGTAACCTAAATTACCATTATGAAGAATGTGTTTTTAGAACCAGTCAACAGACTATCCCTGTCCATGCCGTGCCGTTCAAAGACCTGGCATGGATTGAAATAGACACGGCTGCAGATCTTCAAAAAGCCCAGGAATTGATTCAGCCCCGGATTAAAGATAAAATGCGGCAAAGGTAAGGGTTTCAGCTTTTAGAGGAAGTACCCGTACCCACTTATACCACCCTTCCAATTGCGGAACTTATTATTAAAAAGCGGTATCATTTAATCTACTGTTTGACGATATCGGAAATATAAGTTATCACCAGATGATTTTCAATATCGCGTATAAAGAGCGGGATGGGAGAATCAGTTTGGCATGTTCGGGGTTGATCAAATAAAAACTCAACTTTTAGAAGATAAATCCAGACTCCTTGATCATGTCATTCATACCCTTGGCGTTCGGCTCGGGCAGGAAAATTATTATTCTAACAATGAGATCGAATGGGGGACCAGTGCCGGGGTTGTGATGCTTCTCGGGCAAAATCCTGCCGGAACAGACCTGGGCGCAGAACCCTGCATCGTTTTGAATAAGCGATCATTAAAGGTCAAACAACCCGGCGATCTTTGCTTTCCCGGCGGTCGTATGGCCCCGCATATTGATCCTTATCTGGCACGGCTTTTTTCGCTACCGTTTGCTTCGCTGGGGCTTTTGCGCTTTTGGGGCAATTGGAAAAAACACCATAGCCGACAGGCTAAATTAATGTCGATTCTATGGGCCACGGGTTTGCGGGAATGTTTAGAAGAAATGAGGTTAAATCCTTTTGGTCTCAGATTTCTGGGCCCATTGCCGCCCCAATCCCTGGTAATGTTTAGGCGCACCATATATCCAATGGTTGGATGGATTAAGCGCCAGAAACGATTTTTCCCCAACTGGGAGGTGGAAAAAGTTTTATATGTCCCCCTTCGGGACCTGCTCAACCCAAACTATTATGGTAGATATCGGCTCAGGATGGGAAACAACCCCGGCCAGGGGCGAATCGAGTCGATTCGCGACTTTCCCTGTTTTCTGCTACAGGCTCAAAATGGGAAGGAAATTCTATGGGGTGCAACCTACCGGATTACCATTGATTTTTTGGAATCCGTATTTGATTTCAGGCCCCCTGCCATCGCAACACGGACGGTGATAGAAGGTGCCCTGGATGAGACCTATTTAACCGGGAATAGATAGATCCCTGAAGCCTTGCAGTTTTTTCTTGCTTTATTAGAAGAATTCTATAATATACGAATAGAAGAAATCGAGAACATAAGAACAGGATTTATTAGAATGCGAAAAATTGCAGTGGCAATGGCCAAAGGCGGCGTGGGTAAAACCACTACTGCCGTAAATCTGGCCCACGGACTGGCTTCTTTTGGAAAACGCGTTTTGCTGGTGGATTGTGATACCCAGGGACAGACTGCCAAATTTCTTGGTCAGAAGCCGCAATTCGGTCTTTATGAATTTATTACCGAGCGCCAGGAAAATGGGCAGGCTATTTCCCGAAATGCAACCCTTCATCCGACCCGTGAAAATCTCTGGCTTCTTGATGGAGGCATCCGGTTGGTGGAATTAAAGAACTGGCTGGGGGAACAACCCAGGGAAATCCGGCAAACGGTTCTGGCCCAAAAGCTGGTCCCCAAGCAAGGGGCTCTGGATTATCTCATTTTTGATTGTGCGCCGGGCTGGGACGTGTTGAGCGTCAACATCCTCATGGCGGCCACCGAGGTTCTTTGCCCGGTCGCCCTGCAGGGACCATCCATGGAGGGCTTGAAAACCTTCTTCCGGTATCTTCAATCCGCCCAGAAGTTAAACCAGGATTTACGGCTGGAATATATCTTGCCGACCATGTTTGACCGTCGGACCCGTCATAGTCATGAGATGTTCAACCAGCTCAAAAAACATTTCAGCCGGCAGATGTGCGATCCAATCCATTACAGCGTTCGCCTGTCAGAGGCCCCGACCAATGGCCGGACAATTTTTGAATACAGGGCTCGTGCTCAGGGGGCATACGATTACCAGAATTTAGTCAGGAGGATAATGAACAATGGCAGATAGAAGCAAGACCACCCCTGATCTTTTTACGGATAACTCATTGGATCCGGTGGAGTCGGCCACCGGCTATGAGAAACCATCGCCCTCACTTAAGCGCTCGGTCAATAACGTTTCCAAGAAAAAGGCCGGTTTCTATCTTTCAGTGGATGTTCTTCAGCGATTTACCCAAAAATTTCATGAACTGAAACTGGCCGGAGTGGCCATTGACAACAAGTCAACCTTACTGGAGCTGGCCCTCTCCTTTGCCCTGGATGATATGGATAAGGGCAACAACAGCCGGTTATTGCAAAAACTCAGCTGAACTGCCTCAGTCAGACCGCAACCGGAAAAAATGACTATGCGTGTGGCCATTACCCATACCCGTTTCCAGGAAGTTGGCGGAGTCGAGCGCTACATTTACGAACTTTGTAAGAAATTGATTGCCGGGGGACATGAGGTTCATTATTTTTGCCATTTCTGGGATGAAGAACCGGAAGGAATCAAGTTTTACAAGATCCCCTATATATTCAAGCCCCTTCGCTGGGCCAAGGTTCTGGCCTTCGACAGGCTGACCCGGAGAGCCACCGAACGTCACGGCCCCTTTGATATCATCCACGGCTTTACCAAGACCTCGCGCCAGGATATTTATACCGACGGTTCAGGCTGCCTTGAAGATTTTCAGGCCTATTCGCTGGGCAAGAGCGCCATGGGTCGCTTTTGGGGACGAATGATGCCCCATCAGCGGGCGGTACTCTCCGTTGAAAGGGCCCGCTTTACCCGGGGAAATTTTAAGCGCATTATCACGATGTCCAAACTGGTTCAGAGTCAAATTTGTAAACGCTACGGACTGACCCATGAAGAGGTCGAGGTCATCTACAACGGTATTGATCTCGAACGCTTCCATCCACGCAACATTATGCGGCACCGTGCAACCGTCCGTCGCGAGCTCGGACTGGATGATGACGTGCCGGTTATTTTATTTGTGGCCAACGATTATGAACGCAAAGGGCTGGGAACTCTTTTGCGGGCTCTGCGGCGACTGGATGGTGCAGTTTGTCTGGTTATCGGTAAAGAACGCCCTCATCGCCGGTCACGGTTCGTAAAAATGGTATCGGAACTGGGCGTGCTGGAAAGGGTGCATTTTTTAGATGTGCGCCCTGATGTCGATCGATTTTTTGCAGCGAGCGATTTGTGTTGCCTGCCGACTTATTTTGATGCGTTTGGTATGGTCATACTTGAAGCCATGGCCACCGGTATCCCCTCCATCGTTTCAGCCACGGCCGGTGCCTCCGAAATTATTGTTGAGGGCGAAAGCGGTGCGGTGCTGCCCGATCCTGATGACGATAGGGCTCTTGGTCAGCTGATGAGACCGTTTATGGATCTGGCCTATGCCAGAAAAGCCGGGCAACGCGCCCGCAAGGAATGTCAGCGTTTTTCCTGGGACAGTCATTTTAACAGAATACTGGAGATTTACGACGAGGTGTGCGGCCCAAGGTAACACCAAGAAACGGCTTCATGCTTACCTGAAAATAGATTTGGATATCTCAAATTTTTATGAAGGTGCTAAAGAGCACTGACATCTATAAACAGATGTAGCACAGATTGTTTCTTATGCCTAAGATAAGCAAACAGCCAGGTTGATTTGCAAGATACCGCTGCAAAGGAATAGGGAGTGCCCTGAAGCGATCCCGGGGTTTCGAGTCAGGTTGAATGACGCTTCCGGTTTGACTTCTTGGAAACATGAAGTTCGTTTCCTAACCGCCAGTTACAGTCGCCTACTGCTTTTCCTGATACACTGGCAGGCGAAACGAGAAGCACGCCCCGGCCCCGAGCGTGCTTTGACACCATAGATCCCCATCCAGCTTAGCGATCAACTCCTTTGCCACTGCCAGCCCATAGCCACTCGAAGGTTCTCCCCCCGTGGGTACTGAGCTAAGCTTGATACCCCGTTGAAACAGTTGCGCCTGATCCTCCTGGCTCAATCCAGGTCCCTCATCACGGACACTGCACACCACACTTGTCAATTCCTCCCTCAGCTGCACCTCAATCTGCTTTCCTGGAGATGAATACTTTATTGCGTTAGAAAGGAGATTGTCCATTACAGCCGCGGTTGCCACAGGATCGGTCCAGACCGGGGGGATGTCCGTGGCGGACTCAAAAACAATGGAGAGATTCTTTCGATCCGCAATGCGTTGATAATAATTACTTGTCCGTCGTACTAACTGGACTATGTCCCATTTCAAAAATCGTAACTCGGCATCCTTGGGTTCCGAGGAAGTCATTAACTGGCTGACCGTGTGCCGCATTAACTTTGTCACATGATCCAATCCTTCAAGCCACTTCCGGATTTGAGGGTCCGGGTGGTCTGCCAGTGATAAGAGGAGCAATTCAGCAGTGCACCGTGTTACCATCAAATAGTTGTTGAGGGCATGGGCCGAAAAAGCAATCGCTCCCGGGTCAAATGCCGGCATCTTTTCGAGCTTGCCCAGTGCTTGCTCCAGTTCAGACTGTGCCCTCAGAATGGTTGCAGTAATTTGTTCCTTTTCGTCCATAGACACCCCCGATGGCTACCCTGGGAGATGGTCTATTATCTCCGCGGAATAGAAAACCCCAAAAAAAGAGGCTACAGCAAAAACTGTAACCTCTTGAAATTACTGGTAGGCGGTACTGGATTTGAACCAGTGACTTCTACCGTGTGAGGGTAGCACTCTCCCGCTGAGTTAACCGCCCGTATCATTGTGGAGCGCTTTAACGATAATGGGTCTTTAGGATAAAATCAAGAGCTTTTTTCAAACGGATTATCCGGGCTGTCTGTCTCCGGTTCCGGTTGGATATCGTTTTCGGTTTCGCGCAGCGTATCTCGGAACGGTTCATCTGCCGGTAAGCCGGTTGCAGGTGATTTTGTTTCCTCGAGTCGTTCCCCTGTGGCTTCTATGCCACCTGAGTTATCCAAAAGGGAGACTGATGTCGCCGCGGTATCAAAAATATTTGCATCCGTCTTTTCGGTGGTGGCAGCCCCGAGTTCTTCAATTTCTTTGGGTGTCGGAAGGTCTCTGAGACTTTTCAGGTCAAAGACTTCCAAAAAACGCTTGGTTGTTGCATATATTAGCGGCCGGCCGGCAATCTCCTTGCGGCCCAGGATCCGGACGAGTTTGCGCTCAAGGAGCACGCGCAGAACGCCGCCGCAATCAACCCCCCGGATATGTTCAATGTCGCTGCGGATGATGGGTTGTTTATACGCGATGATTACCAGGGTTTCCAGAGCCGGCTTGCTCAGGCGCAGCGGCTTCGGCTGGATCAGCTTTTTAATCCATTCGGTATATTCAGGACGAGTTCGGATTTGATATCCACCGGCAACTTCGTCAAGATAAAAGCCGCCCTGGCGTTCCTCATATTCAGCCGCTAATTCATTGGCAGCTGTTCGGATTTCAGAGGTTTCGGCCTGGGCGAGAATGCTTCTCATCCGATCAACCGTCAACGGTTTTTCGGCTACAAACAGCAGGCTTTCGATGATATATTTAATGTTTTCCATATTTAAAAGTGCCTAAATGTAGAAAATCCGTATTACCCCGGTTTGAACATGTTGGACGATCCGTACCAGAGTAAGTTTGACCATTTCTAAGAGGGCCAAAAACGTGACGATGATCTCATTTTTATCCGGGATATCGGAAAACAACTCTAAAAAAGTTATCGATTTTTTAGTTTCAAGGATGTCTATGATTTGGGTGATTTTATCTTTGACCGATATTTCATCGGCCGTCATATCTACCCGGTGTTCATCGGGGATTCTTTCAAGAATTTTCTGAAAGGCGTCAATCAGCTCGAACAGGCCGATCTTAATAAACTCATCATCCGATCCCGTTAGAAACTCACCGCGGTCCGGATTGCGAATAAATGCTTTTTCGCCCAGCAGATTGCGCTCAACCAACTCATCGGCGGCCGACTTCATCTGGAGGTATTCCACCAGAGGTCGGGTGATCTCCTGCAGGACATCTCCTTCCTCATCTTCACCATCATGGACGGGCAGCAGCATCCGTGATTTCAGCTGGGTGAGGGTGGATGCCATCAGAAGAAAATCACCGGCGAAATCGATATTCATGGCCTGCATCCACTCGAGGTACTGGAGATACTGTTCGGTGATCAGAGCGATGGGGATATCATAAATATCGAGTTCATTTTTCCGGACCAGATGAACCAGCAGGTCCATGGGCCCCTCGAATATTTCATCCAGTTCGACGCGGTATAGTTTTTCTAACATAACACTTTTAAATGGCTTTAAGCTGATTGTTGCGCGTCAATAGATTCCGTTTCAATTAATTCGGGGACAGCAAAAATTACAAATAACAAACCCCAAATAACAATAAAATCCAATGACCAAAATCCCAAATTCAAAACAAATAGGTGACATTAAATGCAGAAAATTAATGTTTCGGTCATTGGGGTTTCGAATTTTATATTTTAATCGCCGCCCTGACCACTTCCATCGTCTCGCGGGCGGCTTTGCGGGCGCGGTTGCTGCCTTCGACCATAATTTCGTATACCATCTCAGGCCGCGCTTCGTAGTAGGCGCGTTTTATACGAATCGGTTCAAGAGCTGATACAAGGCCCCGGGCCATTTTTTGTTTGCATTCCACACACCCTATTCCCGCCGCCCGGCATTGTTCGTCGATCTCTTTAACCGTATTCGCATCAGTGTATAGTTTGTGGAAATCAAAAACGTTACATATATCGGGATTCCCGGGATCACTCCGCCGTGCGCGTTGAGGATCGGTGATCATGCGGGATACTTTGGCGCTGACTTCATCCGGGCTGTCTGACAAAAAGATGGCATTGCCATAACTTTTGCTCATCTTGCGCCGATCCATGCCCAGGATTTTGGGGGTCTCTGTTAAAATGGTGGCCGGTTCCGGAAATACATCTCCGTAGAAATGATTAAAGCGCCTGGCGATTTCCCGTGTGATTTCAACATGGGGTGCTTGATCGACCCCCACAGGGACCCCGTGGGGTCGGTAGATGATAATATCGGCGGCTTGCAGCACGGGGTAGCCCAGGAAACCGAAGGTGGACAGGTCCTTGTTGCTGAGCTCGCCAATTTGTTCCTTGTAGGTTGGATTGCGCTCCAGCCACGGCACCGGCGTGATCATTGTCAACAGCAAAAAGAGTTCGGCGTGTTCCTTGACAAAGGATTGAACAAACAGCGTACTTTTTTCCGGTGTTAGTCCGGCACTGAGCCAGTCAAGCATGATCTCTTTGCGGTTATTTTCAATGGGTGCCGTATTGTCATAGTCGCTGGTGAGCGCATGCCAGTCAGCGATAAAAAAATAGCAATCATACTCTTCCTGCATATTCACCCAGTTTGCCAGTGCACCAAGAAGATTGCCCAGGTGAAGAGGTCCGGTGGGCCGCATGCCACTTAAGATTCGTTTTTTTTGGTTCATTAAATTAAAATTTTCCTCCCTGGGATTCTACCTCCCCCAAATAAAAAAATATGGTTCTGGAAAAAAGCGACTCTATCAAATTGATCGAGAGGTGCAATTAATAATCCGAGGTCAGTCCAGGACAGGGACCTGGTATGGCTTATTGCTCGGCAACCAGCTGACGGGCCAATTCGATTTCATCTTTTTTGGATTTGAGCTCACCGTCCAGCCTGGCATCCAAAACAGCCTCCATTACCTGCCGGTAGACCGGACCGGGTTTCAGCCCCATTTTTTTCAAATCCCTGCCTCTTAATGAAAGCCTGGTGCGGCGAAGATCTGTAAAAAAATGGGACATGGATTTTTTCACAGCCTTATTTTTGGCAATCGCCATCATGAATAAAATCAGCTCGGTTTTAAATCCGTTAAGTTTGCGGTAAAGAATGCTGTCGGATACCGGCAAATTTCGCTCAAGCCAGAATACACATCTATCGGCTTCAAATCTCTCGGCACACAATATCTTTTTGTCATCCGGTGCCAGTTCGAAACGACGGCAGATCTCTTCTGAAATAGGTGACTTGCAATTTCGGATTAGGACCAGAAAATTAACGATCCACTTCTTATAGGATTCCTCCAAAAAAAGCAAATCATGCCAGGACAGAACTTTTTTAGCTGAATTAAGGGTTGCCAGTAAATCCTGGTCAAGCTTAATCGATGGGTGAATCACTTTTAATAGATCAAAGTCATTCAGTCGTTTGATGGCAGCTACTGGGTTTTCTTCTTTCAGGATGAGTCGCAATTCAGCAAACACCCGTTTGCCGCTCAGCTCTCTGAAAAAATCCATGCTGATGGCGTTGGCGATCAGACCGGCGGTTAATTTGCCAAGGGTGAACTCAAACCGCTGTTCAAATCGGATGGCGCGAAACACCCTGGTGGGGTCTTCAACAAAACTGAGATTATGCAACACCCGAATAATTTTTTCTTTGATATCCCTGCGAGCGGAAAAAAAGTCGATCAGCGTGCCGAATTTATCCGAATTCAGTTGAATCGCCAGCGTATTTATGGTGAAATCTCTACGGTAAAGATCAAGTTTGATCGAGCTCCTTTCCACCACCGGCAGGGCGGCCGGGAATTTATAATACTCCATTCGGGCTGATGCCACATCTATTTTAAATCCATCCGGAAAAATAATGACGGCGGTTCCGAATTTTTCATGGATATGGATGCGGGCGCCCACTATTTTGGCATATTTTTTGGCAAAGGCAATGCCATCGCCCTCAATGACAATGTCAAGGTCCTCATCACTGCGGTATAAAAACAGGTCTCGGACAAAACCGCCGACGGCATAGGCCCCTGAACCAATTTCATCTGCCACTTCACCGATTTGCTGCAAATTTCTAATCAGACCGGCTGAAAGCCGTTCTTTCATAAACCGGACAACATTGCGGGTATGCGCATGGGACGGTTCCTTGGCGGGATCGGGCGCTTCATCCGCTGCAGGCTGGGAACGCCGCACAAGGATATTTAAAAGATCGGTGCGGGTAATGACCCCGGCGATGGTCTCATTTTCAACAACCGGCAAAATACGCTGTTTGTTGTCGATGATTTTCTTTTGTATTTCAACAAGATCAGCATCCGGTCGAACACTGGCTACCTCTGTGGTCATGTAGTCTTTGACTTGAACCCGGTCGAGCTTATGGTAGAGGGCTTTTTCGATCACCTGCCTGGTGATGTATCCGCAAAGCTTTTCGGTACCGTTTATTTTTTCCGTGACCAGAAGCGCATTCAGATTATAGCGTGTAATAATATTCCGGGCTTTTTTGCAGGCAACATCGGGGCTGATGGAGATGGCCGGCGATGACATCAAATCCTTGGCCTGGCGACTGGCCCTGATTTTTTCGTAAAGGATTTCCACCAGTCCGGTTTCCGTTTGCGCCAGGGTTTTGCCCTTAATCGATGCCGCCGCAGCATAGGGATGACCACCGCCGCCCAGGGATGTCAATATGGCGCCAACATCCACCTCGTTAATTCTGCTGCGGGCCACCACATAGATTTTATTTTCCATTCGGGCAATGGCGAAAATAGCGTCAAGATTTTCCATTTTTACCATTTTTTGGACCAAAAAAGCAAAATCGGGCATATATTTTTCCATGGTGACGCTGGCAACAACGACTTCGATGCCATTGATGTAGTATCGGGTAACCGCCTGAATCAGATCGTTTAACAGTACGACCTGCTCTGGGCTGAGTTCTCTGGCAATGAGATTGGAAACTATATTTAAATTGGCCCCCCGGGACAGCAGATAAGCCGCGGCCAGAAAATCCCTTTCAGTTGTTGAAGGAAAGGTAAAAGATCCGGTATCCTCGTAAATTCCAAGGCACATAATGGTGGCTTCATCCGGAGAGATGTTGATATTTTTTTTCCGTATAATCTCGGTCAGGATGGTAACATTGGCACCCGTCTCCCCATGGATTTCGATTTCACCTTTGATATCGTTACCAGTGAGCGGGTGATGATCGTAGATATGAATTTTAATTCCGGGCTTGTCCAACAGTTTTGCAAGTTTACCGATGCGGCCGATCTGTCGGGTGTCCACCAGAACCAGCCGGGTGATGCTGTCGAAGTCGATTCGATTGATATTCACCATGTTGAACAGATAGGCCATCGAATTGATGAAGAAGTTTTTTAAATTTTTTTCCTGTGAACCCGGAAAGATCACCAGCGCATCCGGATACAGTTTTTGGGCGGCCAGCATGGAGGCTAATGCATCAAAGTCGGCATTGACGTGGGTGGTTATGACGGTAACATCTTTATTTTTAATTGATTTTTTGCTTTTAGGCACAGTCGTAGTCCATGATACCTTAGTGCTTCAATTCACAACTACAGTGACATATGATTCTTGACCAATCCAGCATAATTGCTTGCTCAGGACTAAGTCCTGAGTGAGTAAATACGTCATCATTTTTACGAATCGATCGACTTTGGAAGATAGATGCACCATCGGGTGCAATTAGAACACTTCGCTGAATTGGCCATTTTGTCAAACATTCAGACCCCATAGGGTAACATATCTAGCCCGGTATTGCCACTAGCTTATTCCCGATCAGGGCCCGGCTCATGATCTTGAAAATATAAATGAAATCGTTTGAATCGAACAGGTTGCAATCCTTGACTTTCCAGTGGCCGTTTAATAGGATTAATTTCACGGTTCACAAATTATTGTCTAAAAGACTTAAGTTTTTTTCCTCTCCGGCCGATATTGATTCTGAATATTACATTATCGTCAAAGATGCCTGCTCGCGATTAAAAATCACAGTTTCCAGGCGGTGGTAACCAGGGCAGATTTAAAAAAGGCAGGCGCAGACCACCGGCCGTTGTGTCTTATTTCAAATTATCAGGGAGGATTGATCATGGCAGTTTATGTGTGGACGGGCAAAAATAGAACGGGCGGAACTTCAAAAGGCGAGATTGAAGCTGTCAGCGAAGCGGCTGTAAAATCACAATTGGTTCGCCAGAAGATTACGCCGACCAAAATTAAGGAGAAGCCCAAAGACCTATTTGCGAACGTCAGCTTTCTCCAGCCCAAAGTCAAAGAGCATGATATCATACTTTTTGCCCGACAATTTTCGACCATGATCGATGCCGGTTTGCCGATCATTCAATGTCTTGACATTCTCTATTCTCAACAGGCCAACGCCACGTTTAAGAAAATGCTGAAAGAAATAAAGGAGTCCGTCGAGGGTGGGGCAACCCTGGCCGAAGCTCTGAAAAAGTTTCCCAAACAGTTTGATGACCTGTTCGTCAACATGATTGCCGCTGGCGAGGCCGGTGGTATCCTTGATGCAATTTTGAGAAGGCTTGCAGCCTATATGGAAAAGGCTGCCAAACTCAAGTCTCAGGTTAAAGGGGCCATGACGTATCCCATCGTTACCCTGATCATTGCGATCGTTGTTCTGGCAGTTATTCTGGTTTTTGTAATTCCGGTTTTTGAGGAAATGTTCGCAGACATGGGTGGCGAGCTTCCGCTGCCCACCCAGATTGTTGTGGCCATGAGTGATATGGTCAAAAGCAAGATTATTTATATCATCGTCGGTCTTTTTCTGTTTGCGATTGCCTTCAAGAAGTTTCACAGTACCGAAAAGGGGCGGGATGTGGTCGACAGTCTGCTTTTAAAGATTCCCGTATTCGGGGAGTTGTTGCGCAAAGTGGCTGTCGCCAAGTTTACCCGCACCATGGGCACCATGCTGGGCAGTGGTGTGGCCATTTTGGAAGCACTTGATATTGTGGCCAAAACCGCAGGAAATCGAACCGTTGAAAAGGCGATTTACAGCGTCCGCTCAGGCATTGCTGAGGGCCGTACCATGGCGGATCCCCTAAACGAAAGCGGTGTATTTCCTCCGATGGTATGCCAGATGATCGGTGTTGGTGAATCAACCGGTGCCTTGGATGCCATGCTGGAGAAAATTGCCGATTTTTATGATGAGGAAGTTGATCAGGCCGTTGAGAACCTGACCGCATTGATTGAACCTTTCATGCTGGTATTTTTAGGCGTGACCATCGGTGGCCTGGTGGTTGCCATGTATCTTCCGATTTTCCAAATGGCCGGAGCCATTTCCTAGCGGTAATGAACT
>Ga0265303_10001414_pt1 | contig 14745 bp, 15 predicted proteins | sample Helome_2_FD_192494 | JGI IMG/M metagenome (GOLD analysis project Ga0265303, IMG submission 192494) | Marine sediment microbial communities from subtidal zone of North Sea - Hel_20160317 (Illumina Assembly) | ecosystem: Environmental > Aquatic > Marine > Subtidal zone > Sediment ... | reverse complement strand
TTACTTTCGAAGAAAGAGTTAAAGATGTAACTGCTGCTGTAAAGGCGGGTTCCAGCTTTGAAAAAGCAGATGATTTATTTTTCTCCGGAGAAACTTATGAAGTTAAATAATCTAAATTAGTTTATGGGTTCTGAAGCCATTATTGTATTCTTTCTTGCTGGAATTGTCCTGGTTGCTGGGGCTAATTTTTTATCAAATCTAATTTCTCACAAGTCAGATAATCCTCAGAAACGTGAGCCATACGAAAGTGGTATGACAACCATCGGACCAACATGGGTTCAGTTCAAAGTAGGTTACTATTTATTCGCTATTTTATTTTTAGTTTTTGATGTTGAAGTCGCCTTTTTAGTACCCTGGGCTGTAGTATTTAAAGATATTGGAGCAATTGCATTTCTTGAAATAATAATCTTCCTTGTAATTTTAGGTTTGGGCTTATTGTATGCATGGAAAAAAGGAGCATTAAGATGGGAATAGATAGAAAAAATGAACCAACAGGGCAAATGAGTAAAGTTCCTGAAGACTTTCCAGGAAAAGTAATCCCGGCAGGAAATGGTGCCAATGTTATCGTAACATCATTAGATAAGATAATTAACTGGGGAAGATCTAATTCTCTATGGTCCCTATATTTTGGAACGAGTTGTTGTGCTATTGAAATGATGCAGACCGGTGCATCACGTCATGATTATTCCAGATTTGGATTTGAGGTGGCGAGACCTTCGCCCAGACAAGCCGATCTGATAATAATAGCAGGGACAATAGTGAACAAAATGGCACCAGTACTCCGACGCCTATATGATCAGATGGCTGAACCAAGATATGTTATTGCCATGGGAGCCTGCGCTATTTCTGGAGGCCCCTTTTTTTACAATACCTATTCAGTTGTAAAAGGAGCAGACCATGTTATTCCTGTTGATGTATATGTACCCGGGTGTCCTCCCAGACCTGAAGCCCTTTTAGAAGGTATGCTTATGCTACAGGATAAAATAAGGACAGAAAATATGAAACATAAAATAAATCCGATTGAAGGTTTCGATGAAGGCCTATAATAAAAATAGATGAAGAACGAAGATTTACAGGGGTTAATAGCTAGTTGGAGCCCTAATTTGGTGTTTACTGAAGAAGGGTCGCAATATCTGAATGTAACGGTTCCAATAGAAGAATTGCATTCCATCATGTCCAAATTAAAACATAATGATCAGACCAGTCTTGATTATTTATTTTGTTTAAGCGGTGTGGATTGGGGAGAAGAACTGGGTGTGGTTTACCATTTGGAATCCACGAATTTCAGGCACAGCCTTGTCGTAAAAACACAAACAACCGAAAGAGAAAATCCTGTTTTAGATTCAGTCTATGATATTTGGGCAACTGCTGAGTTTCACGAACGCGAAGTATTTGATTTTTTCGGAATAGAATTTACCAATCATCCCAACCTTAAACGACTTTTCTTAACAGATGATTGGGATGGTTTCCCATTGCGAAAGGACTATGAAGACAACATTAATATGATTATCAAATAATCAGTTATGGAGACAGTCACCCTGAATAGTAACTTTAAATCTGAAGAATATTTCATAAACATGGGGCCACAACACCCTGCGACACATGGTGTTCTCAGACTTTTGCTTACTATAGATGGTGAAATTATAAAAAAAGTTGAACCAGACCTGGGTTATATTCACCGTTCCATTGAAAAAATGTGTGAACGGGATAGTTATCAGCAAATTGTTCATTTAACGGATAGAATGGATTACTTATCCGCTAACATTAATAATGAAGCTGTTTGTCTTACCGTTGAAAATGCCCTGCAGCTGGAAATCCCGGAGAGGGTAAAAGTTATCAGAACCATAATTGGAGAACTCACAAGAATATCCTCCCATTGTTTATGGTGGGGAGTTATGGGCATGGATGTTGGTGCTTTAACTACCTATTTTTACGGCTTTAGGGACCGCGAACTCCTTAATGATATATTTGAGGAAACCTGTGGCGCACGCCTCACAATGAATTATAATGTCCCTGGTGGGCTGATGTTTGATATTCATCCAAATTTTGTAAAAAGAGTCAAAGAATTTATTACCCATTTTAAATCCAAACTTCCGGAATACGACCGCCTGCTAACAAATAATATCATTTTTCAAAAAAGAGCCATTGGTGTAGGAATCCTTAGCAGGGAAGATGCTATATCTTATGGGGCTTCCGGACCTGTAGGCAGGGCATCTGGTTATTCCTGTGATGTAAGAAAACACCATCCCTACAGCGCTCTCGATAAAGTAACATTTAATGAAGCATTGAGGTCAGAGGGTGATACTTATGCGCGCTATTTGGTAAGGATACAGGAAATGTGGGAATCTTTGTCAATTGTGGAGCAATTAATAGACAACATCCCGGAAGGAGAATTCAGAGTGGCAACAAAGGCGGTAATAAAATTACCAAAGGGAGAATATTTCCAAAAAGTTGAAACAGCAAGAGGCGAATTAGGCGTCTATATAATTAGTACGGGATTAAAAAGTCCTTATCGTTTGAAATTCAGATCCCCCGGATTTTCAAACCTTTCATTGCTTAATCATATTGCAGTTGGAGGTAAAATAGGTGATCTGGTTGCTACAATGGCAACGCTTGATCTTGTAATACCCGATATAGATAGATAAAATTATGATATGACTAATGCTTTAAGCATCACAAAAACTATACACGATTGGCTCTATAGCATTATGCCCGAAACGGTAGCAAAGTTTGCTGAGATGGCATTGATCGCGCTTGTTTATCTGGGAATTTTTGCAATTGCAGGTTTGTTTCTTGTATTATTGGAAAGACGGGTTGCTGCCTGGTTTCAGTTAAGGATAGGTCCTAATCGTGTTGGATTCCAAGGGTTGTTACAGACAATGGCCGATGCTATAAAACTTCTTTCCAAAGAATTAACTGGTACGGCTAGAGCAGATAAATTCCTATATAATCTAGCCCCGTATTTTGTGATAATTTCTTCATTAATGGCATTGAGTGTCTTTCCATTTACACAGGAGTTTCAGGCATTTGACATTAATATTGGAATCTTTTTTTTGATTGCAGTTTCATCCATAGGAGTTATTGGTATTTTATTAGGTGGATGGAGTTCCAACAATAAATTTGCCATGATCGGTGCAATGCGAAGTGGGGTTCAAACAATCAGCTATGAACTTTCTATTGGCCTGTCACTGTTAACCATGGTTTTAATAACCGGAAGCTTGCAACTTTCCGAGATTGTGGAAGTTCAAAAATCGGGTTGGTTAATTGTTCAGGGGCATATTCCTGCTATTATAGCCTTTATGATATATATGATTGCAGGTACGGCCGAAACAAATAGGGCTCCTTTTGATATGGTTGAAGCCGAATCAGAACTAGGTGCCGGATTCCATACGGAATACTCAGGAATGAAGTTCGCCTATTTCTTTTTAGCTGAATTTATAAATATGTTTATTATTGCTGCCATTGCAACCACTATTTTTTTCGGTGCCTGGTTGTCTCCTTTCGGAATAACAGAATCAATTCCTTTGTTGGGCGTATTTTGGTTCTTACTTAAAGCTCTTATTCTGGTTTTTTTAATGATGTGGTTCCGGTGGACATTCCCCAGGCTTAGAATAGATCAACTGCTTACTTTGGAATGGAAGTATCTATTACCCTTAAACCTGGCAAATATTGTAATAATGGCCTTGTTGGTTTGGCATAATTTAACAATTAGTTTTTAAGATTATGAGTTACTTTTCAGACATCTATAAAGGCATAAAAACCTTGCTCACCGGTATGAGTGTTACCGGAAAGTATTTTGCGACATCAAGGAAAGGTGCTATTACGCAACAGTATCCAGATAATAGGGAAACACTTAAAATGTTTGATCGTTTTCGTGGTGAGGTCATTATGCCTCATAATGAAGATAATGAACATCGATGTACAGGCTGTCAAAAATGTGAAATCGCATGCCCAAATGGAACCATTGAAATCATTTGGGATAGGGGTATTGACGAAAATACAGGTAAAAAGAAGAAAAAAATAGACCAGTTTGTATATCATTTGAGTATGTGCACCATGTGCGGACTTTGCATAGACGTCTGCCCAACAGATGCCATTAAATGGGGTCAGAATTTTGAAAATTCTGTATATGACAGAACTGCCTTAACTAGAGTTTTAAACGAGCCGGGGTCCAAATTACAAGCCGGTGTAGAAGATTAAGTATGGAGAGAATAATTTTTTATTGCCTGGCAGCAGTAATCATTGCATTTGGCATAGCTTCAGTAACAAGTAGAAAAATGCTTCGTTCCGTAATATATCTATCTTTCGTTTTAGTAAGTATCTCTGGGATATTTTTCTTAGTAGATTATAATTTTCTTGCTGCAATTCAACTCACGGTTTACGCCGGTGGAATTGTTGTGCTAATCATATTTTCAGTATTACTAGTACATCATATTGAAATGGAGCTAGAAATGGCGAAAGCATCTAAAAAGATAGTGACAGCCATTGCTTGCTTAATTGGACTGGGCGTTTTTTTAGCTGCTATTTACTCCTATGATTTTGATGTGATCAATAACTCTTTAACCACCACCACAGCTGATATTGGCATTGGTTTACTAAGCTACGAAGCTGGTGGATTTATATTACCATTCGAAGTAATTAGCGTACTCTTATTGGCTGCAATGATAGGAGCAATAGTAATTGCCAAAGGAAAAAAATTAACCGAGAACAATAACCAATCACAATGATACCAGGAATAAGCATCTACGAAATTCTTACCATAACTTCAATACTATTTTTTATAGGTGTATATGGTTTTATTACAAGAACTAATCTCATCTCAATTTTAATTTCTGTCGAATTAATTCTAAACGCCTCAGTAGTAAATTTTGTGATCATTAATAAGTATTTGTTTCCTGAAGTCTTGCAAGGTGTTTATTTTTCAATATTTATTATTGCCGTAGCAGCTGCAGAAACGGCTCTAGCCGTTTCCATTATTATTAACCTATACAGGCAAATTAGCTCAGTGGAAGTGAAGGACATTGAAACTATGAAATACTAATACAACCGAGTATGAATCTGAACCTAATCATCCTAATTCCCTTAATACCTCTGGTGGTATTTTTGGTCCTCGGGCTTTTTTATAAAAAAATTAAACCCGCAATCTCAGGATATGTCGGTGTTTTGGGTTTGCTTATCTCCACTAGCTTGGCATTTTATGCTGCCTATACGTACTTCATGGTAATCGGAAAAACCGAAGGGGTCTATCAAACTATTGTAGAAAAAACAGTTTGGATGAAATTTACAGACAGCCTTCAAATTGATATGGGAATCCTGGTAGATCCTATCTCTGTGATGATGCTAATTGTTGTTTCTGTAATCTCATTAATGGTTCATATTTATAGCATGGGATATATGAAGGGTGATCCGGGCTATACCAAATACTTTGCCTTTCTGTCCCTTTTCACATTTTCCATGTATGGTTTAGTTTTAGCAACTAATTTATTCCAGATCTATATATTCTGGGAATTGGTTGGGGTATCCTCGTATTTATTAATAGGTTATTATTACACGAAAGAATCTGCAGTTGCCGCTGCTAAAAAAGCCTTTGTTGTTACCCGTTTTGCTGATCTGGGTTTTCTCATTGGTATCCTGATAATCGGATACTATACAGGGACATATGATTTTGAAACTTTGAATAACCCTGAAGGAACCAGTATATTAAACTGGGCCGCCACCTCCTTTATGGGCCTATCTGTACTATCCTGGGCGCTTATTTTGATCTTTATTGGAGGGGCAGGTAAATCAGCTATGTTTCCTTTGCATATTTGGTTGCCGGATGCTATGGAAGGGCCTACCCCGGTTTCGGCATTAATCCATGCCGCAACCATGGTAGTTGCAGGTGTGTACCTGGTAGCTCGCTTATTCCCAATGTACTATTTTGTTGAAGATGGCTTTGCCTTAAATATTGTAGCATTTGTAGGTGCCTTTACAGCTCTTTTTGCAGCTGTTATTGCTATTACACAAACAGATATCAAGAGAGTATTAGCATTTTCAACCATGTCTCAATTGGGTTATATGATGCTCGCGCTTGGTGTTTCAGGATATGAAGGCCACGAAGGTCTGGGCTTTATGTCATCTATGTTTCACCTGTTTACACATGCCATGTTTAAGGCCTTGTTGTTTTTATGTGCCGGTTCCGTAATTCATGCTATACATAGTAATTTCCTTAAAGACATGGGTGGGTTGCGAAAATACATGCCCATTACCAATATTACATTTTTAATAGCAGCTCTTGCAATCGCCGGTGTACCTCCCTTAGCAGGATTTTGGAGTAAGGATGAAATTCTTGTCGCTGCGTTTGAACAGAGTCTGTTCCTTTATGTAATTGGATTATTTGTTGCGGGACTTACGGCATTTTACATTTTTAGAATTTACTTTGGGATATTTTGGGGGAAAGAAAGTAATTATGAGAAAAAACCCAAAGAATCTCCTGGATCTATGACCGCGCCCCTCTTGATATTGGCATTCTTAAGTATAGTTGGCGGGTTTATACCTTTTAGTGAATTTATAAGTCCGGATAAAGCGGGGTTTGAAACTCATATGAATTTTCCATTAGCCGCAATTGCAGTTTTTGCGGGGTTACTTGGAATTGGTCTTTCCTGGATATTCTATAAAAAAGAAAACCAACTCGCAGACAAATTTGCAAACAGTTTTGGAGCGTTCTACACCTGGGCCTTTCATAAATTTTATTTTGATGAATTATATCTTTTCGTGACCAAAAGAATATTGTTTAATGTTTTTGCCAAAACTGCCGCGAGATTTGATAAAAAATACGTTGATGGGACCATGGTTGGTATAGGAAATCAAACCGTTAACACATCTGAGAGAATTAAAGGTATGCAGTCTGGTAAAGTTCAGGATTATGCTTTCGCATTTATAGCCGGAGTGGTTGTACTTGCTATTATTTGTATCTATTTATGGATGAACTAAATATGTAATATGGATATTTTATCCCTTTTTATTGTCGTACCGGTATTAACTGTTCTGGTCTTGATTTTTACGAAAAATCTAAAACAGGCAAGAATGGTGGCTTTGGCAGGAAGTATGGTACAGCTGGGAATGGCAATTAATTTGATTTTTTCTTACCTCAAAGAGATAGAGACTAATGATGCCATTATGGTCTTCACCAAAGATGTTATTTGGTTTAAAAACTTTAATATTCATTATAACATTGGGGTTGATGGTATTTCTGTGGCACTATTATTATTAACCGCGATTGTTGTGCTTGCCGGTGTTTTTATTTCCTGGAAAATGGATGATTTACCAAAGGAGTTTTTCATTTCACTAATTGTACTTTCCATTGGTGTATATGGCTTCTTTATTTCTATTGACCTTTTTACAATGTTTGTATTCTTTGAGATTGCGGTTATCCCTATGTATTTATTAATAGGTATTTGGGGTACCGGTCCCAGGGAATTCTCTGCAATGAAATTGACACTAATGCTTATGGGTGCATCAGCTATTCTTCTGGTAGGGATATTGGGCATTTACTTTAACTCTAATGCAGACGGAGGTGCGTTGACATTTAACATCCTGGAAATAGCTAAGGTGAATATTCCTTTTGAAGTGCAAAGATTATTCTTCCCTATTACCTTTATTGGTTTTGCAGTAATTGGAGCTTTGTTTCCTTTTCATACCTGGTCTCCTGATGGTCATGCTTCAGCTCCTACCGCAGTATCCATGTTACACGCGGGAGTATTAATGAAACTAGGTGGATATGGTGTTTTTAGAGTAGCTATATATTTATTACCTGAGGGAGCATTACATTGGTCCTGGTTTTTTATTATTCTGTCTGCTTTTGGGGTCATCTATGGGGCGTTTGCAGCTATTAAACAAACAGATTTGAAGTACATTAATGCCTATTCTTCGGTAAGTCATTTGGGCTTAGTACTCTTTGCATTACTTATGTTGAATAAAACGGCCTGGAATGGAGCCATATTGCAATCGCTCTCACATGGTTTTATGACTGCACTTTTCTTTGCTTTAATAGGTATGATCTATGGGAGGACGCATACCCGTGATGTTACGAAACTTGGAGGTTTGTTGAAAGTAATACCTTTTATATCGGCAATTTATGTTATAGCTGGTCTGGCTTCATTGGGATTGCCTGGTTTTAGCGGTTTTGTAGCTGAAATGAACATTTTCGTGGGTGCCTTTGAAAATGATAATATCTTTTATAGAATCGCAACCGTGATCGCTGTCTCGGCAATTGTTGTAACAGCTGTGTATATATTACGTGTTGTGGGCATTATGTTGATGGGTCCTGTTAATAATGAAGCCTACTTAAATCTTGAAAGAGTACGATGGTATGAAAAACTAGGTATTTTCTTACTCCTATTGCCTATAATAGCGATTGGTGTTGCACCATTGTGGTTAAGTGAAATGATCCTTAAAAGTCTGGATCCGTTTTTAAAAGGAGTATTATAATCTGAATAATAAATAACCAAAAATGAATTTTAGCAGCTTTTTATTAATGAGACAAGAAATTGCTTTACTGGTAATTATCCTGCTCCTTGTTATAGCCGAAATTTTTATTCCCAAAAAGAGAAAAGCTAGCATTGTACACCTTACTTTGTTTTTGTTTGGCATACATGCCATTATTGGCTTTATTGTGATTGATGAAAGTACTTTATTTGGAGGAATGTTCCGCACGAACCACCTGATCCATTTTTTCAAGAACGTATTGAATATTGGTGTCCTTATCCTGTTGCTGCAGTCTGCAGACTGGATACAGGAAAAAATAGTGAATCAGAATAAAGGTTCTGAATTCTTTATTTTATTGTTCTCTTCTTTGTTAGGTATCTATTTTATGATATCAGCAGGTGATTTTTTAATGTTTTATTTAGGACTTGAATTGTCAACACTGCCCGTAACGGCGCTTGCCGCTTATGAGACGATGAAAAGAATTTCAAGTGAATCAGGAATAAAGTTAATACTATCGTCTGCTCTTGCTTCCGGGGTTTCACTATTCGGTATTTCTATGCTATATGCCACAACCGGCTCTATTTATTTCAGTGAAATTGTCCAAGTAGTTTCTTCAACCAATCTAACTCTTCTGGGGATGGTATTGTTGTTTGCTGGTATAAGTTTTAAAATTTCCCTTGTACCATTTCATTTTTGGACTGCTGATGTTTATGAAGGAGCCCCAATAAGTATTGCATCTTATCTATCGGTTATATCAAAAGGTGCAGCCGTTTTCATTTTAATGATCTTATTATTTACAGTTTTACAACCATTGGTCCATATTTGGGAAAACATGATTTATGTTATTGCCATCGCAACAATGTTTATAGGCAATTTATTCGCATTAAGACAGCAAAATATGAAGCGTTTCCTGGCATTTTCATCTATCGCCCAGGCAGGATTTATTTTACTTGGGTTAATTGAAGGTTCCCAATTAGGAACTGCCACGGTAGTATACTTTGTGCTTATATACATATTCTCTAATCTAGCGGCTTTTGGTGTAATACAAGCCATTTCTTTACAAACAGGCAAGGAGAATATAAAAGATTATGAAGGTTTATACAGAACTAATCCAAACCTGAGTCTGGTGCTAATGCTTGCACTTTTTTCTTTAGCCGGTATTCCTCCCGTGGCCGGGTTTTTTGGAAAATTCTTCCTTTTTACAGCCGCGGCGAGTAAAGGATTCTACTTTCTTGTATTTTTAGCCGTAGTGAATGTAACTATATCTTTATATTACTATTTGTTGGTTGTAAGGGCAATGTTTTTGCGTAAAGGTGAGAATCCAATTCCTTTTTTCCGAAACAAAATTTATATGAGGATTGGACTTATAATTACTGTACTTGGTATTTTGATACTTGGAATATACAGTCCATTATACGAATATATTTATGATTTAAGTAGTGCTTTAAATTAATGGTTATGAGTTTAGGAGGTAAACATTTATTTGGTAGTATTGAGGAAACAAGGGTGACTTTTATAGAAAAAAAAGTAACTGCAGAACGAGCTGAATTTTTAAAGAAACTCCTGGAACACAACGGGTTTGAAGTTCTTATTCAGGAAGAAAAAAGAACTTCAGAAGAAGAACCACAATTATACACTTTAGGAGTCACAGATATGGTATTTAACCCTACTATTTGGGTATACCAGCGAAAGCTCAAAACTTTTGACGGGCACAGGGTCACACCCGATTATTGGGAACAGCGTTCAGGAAATACACCACCGCAATATTGGAAAACCCCTAAAGATAAGTAGCTTATCAGAAGAAAATCCAATGATTTTCCCCAATCAAAAATTTTAATTTCATCGATTTTAACAGCAAATTAAGCCCCTATGGCAAGGTATTTGCTAACTTTACCCCGTAGAATTAGGGTTATGAAAGACCAATATTTGTTAACATTATTTCTTTTATCAGTTATATGTTTAAACGCGCAAACTGATTTTCCCAAAACTCAGCCTTTAAAAATAGAGGCCGAGAAAAATTTGGATTTAAAGAGTAATCCCAATAGTGGAACAGCCTTGAAAATGCCATCACTCCTGGATAATAGCGCCAATGCGAGTATTAAAGAAACCAAAAATGCGAGGAATGTAAAAATGCTTCCGGAAAAGGAGTTGAAACAAGCAGGTTTTGATTTGAAATTGGACACCAAAGTCGGTGAACGCCAGAATAGCAATTCCAAAAAGCACTTTGGCAATATGTATTTAGGTGATGTTAAAACAGGAGGTAATTTTGTGGGTATAGTTTGTCGAGACCATGAATATGTGGATGGTGATCGTGTAAGGGTCTATGTAAATGGAGAAGTAGCTGAGTACAATATCCTTCTGACTGCAAGTTTTAAAGGGATAAATATAGATCTGGAAAAAGGTTTTAACCGATTGGATTTCGAAGCTCTAAACCAGGGTACTTCAGGGCCAAATACCGCTCAGGTAGATGTTTATGATGATAAAGGTGAATTAATTCATACTAATCAATGGTTGCTTTCAACAGGCGCCAAAGCATCGTTAATTGTTGTCAAGAACTAAACAACAACGTCTTATTTCATCCCGGGCTTATATGAAATTCTTGCGCTTTTAAGCACATCATCTTTGTAATACGCTGCTTCTTTGAACTGTACTTTTGCATAGGGTATTGCCTGATCATCAAAATGAAGTGATTCTGGATTACCACTTTGACCACCGGCCAAAATTGTTTTAGCCTTAACTTTTGGGCCAAATTCTACTACCGCAACAAAACTATTCCCTCTTGTACCATATATCTTTTTAGTATTGTTGTTATATCTGGCACCATAGGCCGCTAATGCACCCCAACGACCAGATGCAAACCCAATTGGTATGCTTGGCTTTTTATCATCAAATGCCTGCCTGATATCGCCATTTAAACGCTGATACCTGTTAACCTCACCCCAGGGAATATTCCAATTCCCGAAATTACTTTCTAATTGAGACACTACCTCTTTAAAGATGGATAACCGCTCTTGTATTGGGGATTCCGAACCGAAATAGTACAATAATTTCATATCGCTCATCGGGGTAGGCCGCATTCCTTTTTTACTATACAAAGTGCCGTAGAAATGTGCCAGAGTCATGGCTACAGATTCTTCAGAAGTTCTGTAATCCCAGTTACGCAATGTGTCAATTGCCCCTGCAAGTTCAGAAGATTCAATCCCGGCTTCGTCATAAGCAGATACCAACCCTGGAATTAATTCTGCGAAAGATGGCAGGTATGAATCATACGCCAAAGAAATAAGGCTGTCAATGGTATATCCACTTCTATCCTTTAGCAGTTGAATAGCGTGGATACCACGAAAATTTTCCCGGTCAATAGACATATACTTTGGATAATCTTCACGTTTGGGACTGTTTTCCAGGGCAGACGTAAAAGGAGTAGAATTACAATTTTGAATCCATCCGTTTTTAGGGTTTAACACCAGAATATTCTCATCAACTGTATGCAATCCCTTCCAATCGGTCTTTGGGTTACTGCCATCCACAACTTGGCTATAATCAAAAATTGTATCCCGAACCGGCACAAAATTCCCATGAAAATATGCAATATTGCCATCGGCATCGGCATATACGGTACTATTTGAAGAGTTGGTACGGATATCCATCATCTTGCGAAAACCGCCATAATCCTTTTGTTTCGTTCTTATAAAGGATTGTTCCAATGCCTTTACCGGTTCCCACATCATTGCAGATGCCACAGGCGACTCATTTATCTTATGTGTTATTGGTCCGTGGTGCGTGCGATAGACCGGGAATTTTTTCTCTTTTATTCCTTCTTTATCTTTAAATTTTAGAACGATCTCCGTTTGAGTAACCGGGCGTAATTCCTCCCCAAATACGTAATAAAGTTTCTTCTCTTTTTCTTCAAATACCTCAACAAATTCGTCCATTACATCTGTATATGTAGAGGTATGCATCCATCCTGTTTTCTCATTAAATCCCTGATAAACAAAAAACTGTCCCCAGGTAACTGCACCATAAGCATTGAGACCTTCTTCACTTACCACATGAACTTCTCCCCTGAAATAAAAAGAAGTATGTGGATTTATGAGTAACATTGCATTACCACTCTGGGTCAGTTTTCCGGAAATAGCTATTCCGTTAGATCCCTGAGGTTCTAATTCTTCTTCACTTTTTTTTAATCGGGCTTCTTTAGCTATCCCAAAAGCTTTGCCTTCCTCATAAAAAGCACGTATTTTTTCAGTACTAATTCGTTCAATATCACCCCCAATTGAGCCCTCGCTAAAATACATCGGCATCCAGGGTTCAAATCGGGTTAATAGCTTCGGTTTCACTTCAGGGTGGGTATAAAGAAAGTAATTGATGCCATCGGCAAATGCATCACAAAGTTTTTTTAACCAATCCGGACTCTTATTATAATTGGCAATGGCTTCTTCTTTACTCATGAACATTTTGGCACGCAAGTCACGATATAACGCTTCTTGCCCTTCAATTTCCGCCAATCTGCCAATTGCCCATATATAATTCTGTTCCACCCGGTTAAAGTCGTCTTCACATTGTGCATACAGCAGTCCAAATACAGCATCTGCATCAGTCTTTCCGTAAATATGTGGCACACCAAAATTATCTCTTATAATTGTTATGTTTTCCGCTTGTTCCTTCCATTGATCTATTTCTGATTGCCCTTGAGCAGTTTTACAAGAATTGTTAAATACCAGGAATACAATTAAAAGATATTTAATGAGGGTAAATTTCATGCACATTTTCTGTATTTATTATCGAGATAACCAAATTAAATTCAGGCTTTTTTCAAAAACTGGGTTTTAAGAACAACCTGACTTTTACCTACTCTACATTCCACTTCCTGTGGATTGCTTGTTAACCTAATTTTCTTTATGATATTACCTCTCTTCAGGGTTTTAGACATTCCTTTAATCTTTAAATCCTTGATAACGTGTACATTATCTCCATCTTCAAGTACATTTCCGTTACTGTCTTTTGATTCCATAAGTTGATTTTAGTATTTGTGAAATTAAAAGTATTAAAATTATATGCTAATTCTTCCTAAAAATACCACCAGCTCTTACTGATTTGCCCAATGGGCCACAATTTTACTGTAAATTGCACTTTTTCATATTAAAATATAGCTAAATCTCCTATGTCCGATAAAAGAGTAAGTATCCTAAAAGCATTTAAAACCATCATTTGGCCCAGAAGGAATCTGGTTTTTATTGGTTTGGTATTGATAATAGTGAGCAAGTCTGCCAGTTTTGTAGCACCATTGTCCCTTAAATATTTAATGGATGACATAATTCCTAATAAAGATCTGGATTTTCTCAAGATTCTCTTAGGGGTAGTCATCTTTGCAATTTTAGTACAGGCTGTAACTTCTTTTCTATTGACCAAAATACTTAGTGTTCAGGCTCAATATATGATCTCTGAATTACGGGCTCAGGTACAGAAGAAAATTTTATCCTTACCTATTCGTTTTTTTGACAATACTAAATCAGGTGAATTAGTATCGAGAATAATGACCGATGTGGAAGGCGTACGAAATCTAATTGGTACAGGATTGGTACAACTGGTAGGAGGAACGATTACTGCAGTGGTTTCACTGATTCTTCTCCTGAATATAAGCCCCAGCATGACTTTGTTCGCCTTAGTTCCCCTGGCTATTTTCGCAGTTATAGCACTAAAGGCTTTTAAAATAATTCGACCAATATTCCGCAATCGGGGAAAAATTAATGCGGAAGTAACAGGCAGACTTACAGAAACACTAGGAGGAATTCGGGTTATCAAGGGCTTTAACGCCGAAGCTCAGGAACATGGTGTTTTTGAAGAAGGAGTACTCCGGTTGTTTGAAAATGTAAAAAGAAGTCTTACCGCAACTGCCTTTATGACCAGTTCATCTACTTTTCTCCTTGGCCTTGCCACTACAGGCATAATGGGTATGGGAGGATATAAAATTATGATAGATGAACTCACAATTGGTGAATTTTTAACGTTTACCTTTCTTTTGGGATTAATGATCGCCCCTATAGTGCAGATGAGCAATATTGGTAGTCAGCTTACCGAAGCATTGGCCGGGCTAGACCGAACAGAGGAATTAATGAATATGCAGCCCGAATCCAATGAAGAAGTCCGAACCTTGGCACTGAATGGCATTAGGGGTGATATGATTTTTGATTCCGTTACATTTGCATACGAAGAAGAAAAAGAAGTAATACATGATATTAGTTTTTCGGTAAATGCCGGTAACGTGGTAGCATTAGTAGG
>Ga0265303_10001413_pt1 | contig 14753 bp, 12 predicted proteins | sample Helome_2_FD_192494 | JGI IMG/M metagenome (GOLD analysis project Ga0265303, IMG submission 192494) | Marine sediment microbial communities from subtidal zone of North Sea - Hel_20160317 (Illumina Assembly) | ecosystem: Environmental > Aquatic > Marine > Subtidal zone > Sediment ... | reverse complement strand
GCCGTGACCGAGACGGCGCGCTGGCTTCGGTTCCGCGACACCCATCTGGAGATCGGGACGAATCCGGGCGTCGTTGGGGGACGCTTCACGGCGACCACACACGTCGGACGGGTCGTCACCGCGGAGCAAGGGTTTAGCGCGCGGCTGTCCTGTCTGAAGCGATCGCGGCGCGCAAACAAGTCACACGAGACCACGATCTGGCAGCACGAGATCACGATCCCGATGACCCACGTGCGACGCGGTCCTTTCGGGTCCGCCGTACCCGTGAGTTTCGACATCCCCTTCGAGAGCGAGCCGACGAGCGTCGATTCCTCCCGACTCCCCTCCGTCCAATGGCGACTCGAAGTCGCCGCCGAGCTCGCAGGCGCCGATTTCAGCAGTGTCTTCGATGTACCCGTCTTCAAGACCGAGGAAAGTTCCGAAGATGTGAGCGAGCGCTTCGAAATGCGGCCGTCGGGACCGCGCAAGGCACCCGCAGCGCGCGTCGCATCGGGTAGTCCCCTCGAAGACGAACGAATCAGCGTCGACCGCGCGAACGACGGAAGCCTCGAGATCGGGCTCCCGGCAAGCCGCAACCGAGCGGGTGCGCTCTTCTTGACGATCTTCGCGCTCTTCTGGAACGGGTTCGTCTTCTTCGTCGGTCGCGAGCTGCCGGGCCTCATGGCCCTCCTTCTGGCGCCCTTTGCGCTCGTCGGTCTTCTCATCGCGCTCTTCGTACCGGTCGTCTGGCTTCAATCCACGAAGATCCGTGCGCGACCTGGAATGCTCACGATCCATCAGAGTATGTTAGGCGCAGGCACGTCGAGAGATTTCGCCTTCGAAGACATCGAAGCCATCGTGCCCAAGGCCCAAGGGGGCAACGGCGGACGCACGAGCTGGTCCGTCAAGATCCAGCCGTCGAATGGACGCAAGGCGCGCGCCGCTGCACAGAATCTGAAATCGAAGGACGATGCCCAGAAGATCGCCGCGCTGCTGACGGACGCGATCTCCCGGGGCCAGTGAGGCGGCGCGGTCAGGGCGTTCCCAGCAGACTCAACGCCAGACGCGCCATCGATCGCAGTCCCGCCTCGAGCGTCGCCTCGGGATCCGGCGCGTAGAGGCTCGAATGCAGGGACGGCAGCGGCTCCGCCCCCTCCTCCTGGGCCGCGAGCCAACGCTCTTCACCGACAGAGCCCAACCGGTACAGAAACGTCGGGAACCCCGCGGTTCGCGTATAGCGACCGAAATCTTCACCGGTCATCGTGGGGCTGATCGCCTGGACCTTCTCGGCCCCGAGCCACTCGCGAAAGAGTTCGACCGAATGCAACGTGAGTCCGGGATCGTTGTACATCGCGGGCGTGTAGTCGGGCTTGATCCAGATCTCCGGCGGTTTCGGACAATCGAAGGCCGCGCACGTCTCGCGCGCGATCTCCTCGATCGAATCGAGGAGCAGCTTTCGCACCTCATCGCTGTAGGACCGGACCGTCAGCTCGAGTTTGACCTCGTCGGGGATGACATTGCTCTTCGCGCCTCCATGGATCGAACCCACGGTGACGACCGCTGAGTCGGACGGGTCGACCCGTCGACTCACGATCGTCTGAAGAGCCGTCACGATATGCGCCGACGTCACGATCGGATCGATGGTCTGGTGCGGGCGGGCGCCATGGCCTCCGCGGCCATATACGGTGATCTTCACCCAGTCGACGTTCGCGGCCGCCCAACCCGAGACATAACCGATCGTCCCGGCCGCAAGCTCCCCGCCCACGTGCAAGGCGATGCCATGATCCGGGCGCGGAATCTTTTCGAAGAGCCCGTCCTGGATCATGTTCAGCGCGCCGAGCCCGACTTCTTCGGCAGGCTGCGCAAGGATCACGACGGTTCCGCGCCAGACATCCTTCATGTCGGCCAACAGCTCGGCCGTCCCGAGCAGGTTCGTCACGTGTACGTCATGGCCACACGCGTGCATCGTCCCGACCGAAATCCCTTCGGCGTTCTTCGTTGTGATCTCGCTCGCATAGGAAAGCCCCGTCGCTTCGGTCACCGGCAGAGCGTCCATGTCACCCCGAATCAAGAGCGTCGGCCCGTCACCGTTGCGCAGCAGACCGATCACCCCATGGCCACCGATCTCCGTCTCCACCGAATAGCCGCTCTCGCGAAGCGACTTCGCGACCCATGCGGCGGTCTCCTTCTCCTCGTGCGAAAGCTCCGGATGCGCGTGAAGATGACGATAGGTCTCGAGCAGACTCGGCAGCTCGTTCTCGACCCAGGCATCGACTCGATTGCCCTCGAGCGCGGCGATCGGCCTTCTGAGTGCCTCGCCCGAACCTAGTCCCGGGATCAACAACGCGATCCAGACGACTGCCGCGATCGGCCCGGTCGAAGTCTTCATCGGTTTCGTCTCCAGTCCGTCGAGAATCCTGTCCGCGCGACCCTAGCTCGATACCCGCACATCGTGGGCCTCCGCATACTCCGCAAATCGCTCGACGATCTCGCCCGCGTCGAGTCCCCATTCTTCGACCGTATAGCGATGCTCGCCGTGCCTGGCTCTGGGATTCGCCTCGCGGAAAGACCGAATTCTCGCATCGGCCTCAGCGCTGTCGTCGATCCCGAAGGCCTCGTAGATCTCGCGAATCGCAGCAACGGGGTCGGCGACGAAAGACTCGAAGGAAAGATCGAAGAATTGCCTCGGGTCTCGTCCGGCACGCGCGTTCATCATATTTCGAATCGCCCTCTCCCAGAGGTCGAGGGTCGAGCGACCGAAGCTGCGAATATCCGTCCCGATATTGATCGCGCTGCGCGACGACCAGCAGAGACTGCAAACCGAGGGGATGACTTCGACCGGGTCACGATGGGTCTGGACGATCAACGCGTCCGGATAGACCTCGAAGAGCGCGTTCAGGTCGAAGAGATGCGTTGCGTCCTTGAAGAGCCAACGCCGGTCGGGTTCACGATGGCCGATCAGCTGGACCGTGCGGAGATGACGTCGATAGGTCGCAGTCATGTCGCAGTTGGCCCACCATCGCGCATACTGATGAACATCGGCATTCGCCTGCCAGCTGCTATGCGCGAAATTCTGGGAAAAGACGTTCCAGCATTCGTCGGGTCGATCGGTCTCGATCTCGTGGATCGCCCGCATATCGGGACTTCGTTCGTAGATCAGGCGCACGCGTTCGACAGCGGCCAGATAATCTCCGTCTTCATCCCAGGCCGCGCGCGGCGGCCTCGGCTTGGGCGAACGCGCCAGCCAGTGTTCGAGACCCTGGAAGCCGGGGTCCTGGCTGATCAGATGATGCAGCGCGGTCGTTCCGGTTCGCGGGAGACCGACGATGAAGAGCGGTCGCTCGATGCGCGCGTCGGCCGCCTCGGGATGTCGGCGATGGCCCTCCTCGACGAGCAGTCGCGCTTCGAGCGCGTCGACGATCATCGCCTCGACGGCAAACGCTCCGACGGGCGTGAGCGACGCATCCTCGTCGAGGGAACGACAGAGCACGCCGAGCGCCTCTCGATAGTCGTCGACACCGAAATCTTCGAGGCGCCTCGCGTCACGCGCCCTTCGATGAAACGTATCGATCGAATCGCTGAAACCTGCCATGGTCATCCTCGTCGATGAAACGTCGGGCGCCGAACTTGGATGCCACGCCGAATCGAAATCTCTCATCCCCGATCCGTCCACGACACCCGGCCGCCCGCGATGTTCATGCGTAGCCCGTGACAGCGACTCGAACCCGGCGGAGTTCGAGCTGAGTGGCGCGCACCGGCAGTTCGAATGCAAATTTCACGGCCGGGCCCGAAATCGAACTCCCCATAGGGACTTTCCTGTATTCTCGTTCAGCGGGCCATCGCGACTCGGGACTGGTTTATGAACGGCAGTCGCGGCAGCCTTCCAGAATGGCTGCAACCTTCGGGTCGCCCCGCGGTTACTAGCCTGTAACGGCCCACCGGCCGTCTTCGTTCTCTATTTCAACCGGGAACCGGGAGGCAAAAGATGAAGATCCACCGAGCTCATGCCCCTCAGATACGTCGCGTCCGCTTCGATCTGTGCACCGGATTCGTCGCGCTCTTCCTCGTCCTTCTGCTCGCCCCGGCATCAGGCCTCGCCCTCAAGGCCGGCTTCGAACCCCCGAAGTTTCGAGATCAAGACGAGAAGACCGTCGAGAATCTCGCCGGCTACCCCTCCTCTGCACGCCACGCCGCACTCGTCGTCGCGGGCTACCCCGAAGAACTCCTCGAGATCCAGAAGATCCAACAGAAATCGGCGGATGATTTCGCGGCACTGCTCGACAGCTATCCGAGGAAAACCCAGGAGCGGATCTGGAGTCTGGTTCGCTACCCGGGTCTCACGAAGGAACTCGGGCGAGGCGGACGCAAGTCGACGGCCGAGCTCGAACGAATCGCCGAGAAATATCCGAGCGAAGATCGTGCCGCACTCGTCGAGGAGGGTCGCGAACGTTATTCGGTGTGGGTCCAGATCTACGCCCTCGATCTCGAAGTCGAACAGACCTTCTTCGCTCTGCTCTCCCCGCTGCCCCAGGACGCGCGTAAGGCTTTCGACGAAGTGACGGATCATCCGGACCTCACGAGCCTGCTGATCGACAACATGCATATGACGACCGTCCTCGGCGCCGCCTATCGGGATGACCCGGCGGGGGTGGAGACGCATCTCAATTCGCTTCACGACGAAGTCGTTGCGCGCCGCAGCGAAGAAGAGCGCGCCTGGGCAGAGGAAGTCGCCGACCCCGAAGCGGCAGCGGAACTCGAGCACGCCGCGAAGGCCTTCGCCGAAGAATACGGCTATGAACTTCCGGAGGAGCCTCCGGGCGACCTGGAAGATGGTCAAGCGACCACGACGAAGACCGTTTATGTCACCCGTTATGTGGACACTTATCCCTATCCCTACTGGTTCGGATATCCCTACTGGTATGACGTCGCCTACTGGTATCCCCGCCCGATCTGGGGCCATGTGGGTTTCAGCTTCGGATACGGATGGGACTACGGCTACGTGAGCGTCGGTCTGCCGTCACTCTTCTTTCTCGACTGGTACCACTGGTCGTATGCGCCGCGATACGGGTATGGCTACTACGGCTACTACGGCTACAACGGCTACAACGGCTACTATGGCTATAACGGGCGCCGCGCGTACCGGCATGCTCGCTATTACGATCGGCATCGTCCGCATTACTCCGAGGGTCGTCGCCGGCATCACGAGTCTCGCGCACGGCGCGCGGATCGAGACCCTCGTCGTTCCAATCGAACCGGAACGCGTCGCGCCGCCTTGACGAGTGGCGGCGACGAAGGAGGGGTTCGTCGAAGCTTCGATCGAACACGCACACGGACCGACAGAGACCGTCGCGGGACCGCCAACGCGCCGACGACCACCACCCGTCGTGGCACAGACGGCGATCGCCGCGACCTCACGTCCCGGCGAGAGTCTCGCTCGAGTCGCGACGCTCGCTCGAGTCGCGACGCTCGCTCGAGTCGCGACGCTGCCATACGTCGTGAAGCCGACGGAACCCGTCGCCTTCGCGATCAGTCGCGTCCACCGGAGACCCGTCGAAGTCTCCAGGCTTCGGGGGACACGACGCGCGGCGCGGATTCCCGAAATCGGGGCAGAGGGGTAGATCGACGGCGCGAAGTGAACCCCGGCTCTGGCACAGCGACCGTGACGCGAGCGCCGCGACGCCGCGACGCTGAATCCTCCATGCGGCGGGATCGGACACGAGAAACGCAGAAGGCGCCGAGTTCGGCTCGCCCGTCCGAGCGCCAGGACAGTCGACCGGACACCAGGAGAGCCACGAACAACGCGCCGCGCGAGCGTCGATCCGTCGACTCCGGCAACAGGACCGCTGCGCAACGGGGGCAGACGGCGCGGCTCCCGAGCGTCGAGCGAAATACGCACAAAGCGAAGATCGAGTCGAGCACGAAGCGCGTCCAGCCCCGCATCGCGAAGGCACAGGGCGAACGCCGCTCGTCGAAGTCCTCGGTGCGATCGGGCGGGGATCGGCGCGGCGCTGGCCGCAGCAACGCCCGGTCCGCGCAAAGGTCGTCGCAACCGCGCATGATGCGTGGCTCTTCGGGCCGGTCTGCAGGCAGGTCCGCCGCCCGAGGGCAAGGCGGACGGGGCGGGGGAGGACGTCGGGGAGCGAGAGGGCGCTAAGACAGCAGCATGGCCCGCCCTTTCCGCCCACATCCCTTTCCCTTCAGCTTTCCCTTCAGGCGAAACGGACCGGCAGGGTCGCCAGCCCTGCGACGTTTCCGGCGTGGACGACGCTGACGCCGCTCTCGTCGACTTCGTAGTCGGGCATGCGCCGAAGGACCTCCTCCATCGCGACTCGCGCTTCGAGGCGCGCAAGCCGCGCTCCGAGACAGAAGTGCACACCGAATCCGAAGGCGAGATGTCGCTCCATCTTGCGGCTGATATCGAACTTCTCGGGCGAATCGAATCGACGCGGATCGTGATTCCCGGCGCCAATCAAGAGGACGACCTTCTCACCGGCCGGAATCGTCTCGCCGTGAACACTGACCTCGCAGCGCGTGGTCCGCACCATGTATTGCGTCGGACTCCGAAAACGAAGCGACTCTTCGATGACAGCCGGTAGGCGGCTCGGGTCAGCGACGACCTGGGTCCGCTGGTCGGGATGCCGGGCGAGTTGATGGACCGTATTGGCGATGAGCTTTTCGGTCGTCTCGTTTCCGCCGGAGATCAACAGGAAGCAGAAACCGAGGATTTCTTTGTCGGTCAGACGCCGACCGTCGAGTTCGGCCGCGACGAGCCCCGAGATGAGATCCTCCGCCGGTCGTTTGCGCTTTTCCTGGACGAGTTCCCCGAAGCGGCCGAGTAGATTGATCGCGGCCTGATCGGCCGCCGGCGGCGGCTTCGCGACACCGTCCTCGCGATGCATCAGCGTCTCGGTCCAGATTCGCAGATCATTGTGATCTTCAGGCGGTGCACCTAGCAAGGTCGAGATCACGTCCGAGGGCAGAAGAGCCGCGAAGTGGGCGATCAGATCGCATTCTCCCCGGCTCCGCCCCTCTTCCATGAATCCGTCGAGGAAGCGCCTCGCCAGACCACGAACTCGCGACTCGAGCGCGCCGACCCGCTTCGGATTGAAGGCGCGAACGATCAGCTTGCGCAGTTTCGTCTGAACCGGGGGATCCATCCCGATCATCGAGGGCGCGCTGCCGCGACCCACGTCTTCGAGGGCGACGCCACGGGTCGAAGTGAAGCGTTCCCAATCCTGAAAGCCTTCGAGGACGTCATCGAAGCGCGAAAGGGCCCAGAACCCCATTTCCTCGTTGTGATAGGCCGGCGCCTCCTCACGCAGGCGCGCGTAGGTTGGATACGGATCTTCATGCATCTCGTACGCGAACGGATTGAAGACGATCGGCTCGGACATGCGGGCTTCCTCGAAAAGAATCGCCGCCGCTAGCCGTTGAACCAGACACCGGCATCGACGACGAGGGTCTGCCCCGTCATCAAGCGGCTGTCGTCCGAGGCGAGGTAGAGCGCCGTCCCGGTCAGGTCATCGGGCTCGAGGGTGGTCCCGAGCGTGGCGCCCTTGATGAGCCCGTCGATCGCAAAGTCGGGGACGATCTTCTTCGTCGCTTCGGACATCGTCACACCCGGCGCGATCGCGTTGACCCGCACGCCCGCCGGCCCCCCCTGGCGCGCCATCATCTTCGTGAGATAGATGAGGCCGGACTTCGAAAGACCGTACGCGTTCGTCGCGAAGTTGTCCGCGGGCATCGACGGCAGCGGCAGCGGATAGGCGGCGGTCGATGAAATATTGATGATCGAACCGCTGCCCTGCTCCTTCATTGCAGGAAAAACGGCGCGTGAGCAGATGAGTTGTCCGATGAGGTTGATCTCGAGAGTCTTGCGGAGATATTCGATGCTCTGGTCGAAGATGTCCTGGTCGTAGTAGAGCGCAGCGTTGTTGATCAAGATGTCGATCGAGCCGAGTTCGGCCTTCACGCGCTCGGCCATCTCGATCGTCGCCTCTTCGCTCGTGATATCGACGTTCATCGCGATGGCGCGACCACCGGCGTCCGTGATTTCCCTGGCGACGGCTTTCGCCTGTTCCTCGCGTAGATCGACGACCGCGACCGCAGCGCCCTCTGCGGCGAAGCGTAGGCAATACGCGCGGCCGATTCCCTGGGCTCCGCCCGTGATGATTGCTGTCTTGCCTTCGAGTCGGGCTTGCGTCGCCATGTTTCGCTCCATCTTGCTGGGTTGTCTCGAAAAAGGAGGCTGGAGCATACCACTCGAGTCGGCCTCCAAAGAGCCCTCGAGGCGCACCCCATGCCCGCGAAATCCCCCTATGATCGAGATCCGACGGCAAGACGGCAGTCGGCGCGACACATGCAGCACGTCCACAGGAGGAGTTTCCTTGAGCGACACCGTTTCAGAAGAGCTGAAGGCGCGGCTAGACGCCTTCGTCGGACAACCGATGGGTGGCCTTTCGACGGCGCCCGATCCAGTGAACGTTGCGATGATCCGTCATTGGGTCGACGCGCTCGACGATCAGAACCCGATCTATCTCGACGATGCGGTCGCATCGGCCGGCCGCTTCGGCGGCATCGTCGCTCCGCCTGCGATGCTACAGACCTGGACGATGGGCCGGCCGAAGATCCAAGGCCTTGCGGAGCGCGGCGGGGCGCCGACGACCTTCGAGACGAATCCGATCTCGGTCCTCGACGAGGCCGGCTACGTCGCAACCCGCGCCACCGACTCCGAACTCGAATTCGAGCGCTATCTCGCACCGGGCGACGAACTCGAGTCGAGCTCCGTGGTCGAGTCGATCTCCGACGAAAAGAAGACCGCTCTCGGTCGGGGCTTTTTCGTGACCTGGGTGACGACCTATACGGACGCGAAGGATCAGATCGTGGGAAGACAGCTCTTCCGCGTGCTGAAATTCAAGCCGGCCGTGACCTCGTCGCCCGAGGCAGATGCATGAGCGATCCGACCAAAACCTCTCCGAACTGGAGCGAGATCGCGGTCGGCGACGCGCTCCCGACCTTCGACCTCCAGCTCACCGCGAGCGTCATCGTCGCCGGCGCCATCGCGTCGCGTGACTTCATGCCGGTACACCACGACAAGGATTATGCGAACGCCCAGGGCGCGCCGGACATCTTCATGAACATCCTCACGACCAACGGATACGTCTCGCGGTACGTGACGGACTGGGCCGGACCGGAGGCCATGATCGAGAAGATTGCCATCCGGCTCGGCGTCCCAGCGCTCCCCGGTGCGACGATGCGCTTCACGGGAAGCGTCGCGCAGACCGAGCGGACAGGAAGTTTCGGCCGGATCGAAGTCACGATCTGTGGCACGACGAATATCGGCGACCACGTGACGGGAACCGTCGTTCTGACGCTCCCGGCCGATCCATGAGATCGGATCGTGGGGAGATCCCAGCTCACCGATCATTCCGCTCCAGCGCTCCGATGGCTGTGACCGAAGTTGTCACGCTGTCCCGCGAAGCTTCCTCCCATCACGAGAGGAGGGTTGGCAATGGGTCAGACATGGATCGAGGACAGCAAGCGCCCGGGCGGCGTGGGGCGAGCCGAACGAGAGCGGGCCTTCTGGGAGCGGGTCGCGAGCGGACGAAAATCGCCTGGCCGAACGAAATCCCGCACAAGGACCGCTCGGGACGCCTCCTTGGCCGAGAGGGCCGAGAGGGCCGAGAGGGCCGAGACGGCACCGAAAGAGCGAGAAAGCCGTTGGGAGAGCGCCTACCTCGCGCTGGTCACAATGTTGACGGTCGTCGTGTTCGGACTCGGATGGGTCAGCTTCGAACTCGAACGGGCAACAGGCGCTGAGGACGCAACGGGTTACGATTGGAGCCTTCGAGATTCCGGGAGCCAAGCGACGCTCCTCGCGCGGACCGCGCGAGCGAGGTCCGATTGAGCCGAAGCGGACGCTCTTCTTCGCGTTCATCCAGGAAACACACATGCTGATCGAAGGAATCACACGCATGGGACGTGCGCCCGACGGAACAACCCTGCGCGAGCAGGATCGCGTGAACGACGCACCAGGAATCCCTGACGTTTCGAGGGAGCGGAAGGATTCGATGGAGCCGACGGGATCCGGGGGGAGAGCAGAATCCGGCGCGGCAGACGATTCGACGCTCGCGACGTGGCCGCGCACGATCCTCGTGGACGGATTCAATGTGTTGCATGCGGTGCTTCTCGGAAAGGATCGAGCGGACGGCTGGTGGCGACGCAAGCATCGCGAACGCCTGCTCGAGCGCTTGTGCGAATGGCGCGGTGGGCCAGACCAGATCTGGGTCGCCTTCGACGGCACCCGACCCGACGAGTCGATCTGGGCTGAGCCCGTCGCGGTCATCGTCGCCCCCCCGATCGTCGCGTCCCTGACGGAGACCCGGGCGGAAGGCGAGATCGCCCGTCACAGCGCGGCCCTGACGACCGGTGCGACGATCGGCCCGAAGCAGGCGCCGACGATTCATACGGTCTTCGTCGAGTCGGCTGACGACTGGATCGTGCGGCGGGCGAGAAAGGCCCGGGACCCGAGTCGCGTGATCGTCGTCAGCGCCGACCGGAAGGTGGCGGGCCGCGCGCGAAGCGCGGGGTGCGAGATCCTCACGCCATGGACATTCATGGGGGGATGCGGGCCCCCTCCTACGAAGGATCAGCTCGAGTTCGAGACGAAGCCAGGCGCTGAGCAGTAACGAGAAAGACCGCTCGCGGAGGGCGTCAGCTCCGCGCGCCCGCTCCGCGAACGAGGCGTCCGGGACGTGCGCCCGTGTCCTTGTCCTGACGACGCGTGACGACGCCGTTCAGGATGGTTGCCACGTATCCGGAGACGGATTGGAGCAAGCGAGCCCCACCCGCCGGCAGGTCGTTGTAGGAAATCGGCAGCGCGACTGCGAGTGAATCCATGTCGATCACGTTCACGTCCGCGCGCATCCCCACTTCGAGGGTCCCGCGATCGCGCAGGCCGTAGAGACGCGCGTTCCGACGGGTCTGCTTCTCGACGATGAACTCGACCGGAAGGCCCTCGCCGCGCTTGCGGCCTCCACACCAATGCTTGAGTTGGGTCGTCGGCATCGATCCATCACTGATCAGATTCACATGGGCCCCGGCATCGGCGAGGCCAGTCACCGTTGCGGGATGCGCAAGCATCTCCCGCACCGCGTCGAGATTCCCGTCCGGATAGTTCGTTCCCATCAGCGAGGCAAAATTCCGACCGTCGTTCTCGCTCAGGTAGTCGTAGAGAACTTCCTCGACGGGCTTGCCTTCACGTGCGGCCCTCGCGCCGAGGGTCGTGTCTTCGGTTGGTTCATAGTCGTAGCCCTCGGGCATCATGTAGAGACTCGCGGCGCCGACGAGAAACGCTTGCGCGAGGGCCGCCATCGATCCCGCATCCTGCGGTTCGACGTCGGTATCGGCGAGTAGTCGACGCTTCATCTCTGGATCGCGCATGCGCGCGGCGCGCTCGGCGAGCGGCAGCGCAGCCAATTCCTCGAGATAGCTCCGACGATGCATGAAGCCGTGGTATCCAGAGAGGCCGGAGAGCAGGCCGATCGGTCTCGACGCGACTTGCGGATGCAACCGGGCACCGCGTGCGTTCTCTTCACTCGCGAAGCGAAGCACTGCTCGCCAATCTTCGGGATGCTCCGGGGTCTGCACCGTCGTGAAGGTGACGGGCAGCCCGCTCGCGCGAGAGAGCGACGCGAGGAGCTGCATCTCCTCCTGCGCGCTGAAGCGCTCACCTCCCAGAAAGAGCATGTCGCCAATCGAAGACGACGAGATTGCTTCGAGGACCGAAGCGCCGCCAGCCGCGACACCCTCGGCGATCGCCGTCAACTCGGCCGCACTCGCATACGTCCCCGGAATCGCGACGCCGTCGATCGAGCGGTGGAAGATCGTTCGTGACGTCGAGAAACCCATCGCGCCGGCACGTGCGGCTTCTTCGGCGAGTCGCTTCATCTCGGCGACATCCTCCGGCGTTGCGTCTTCGTGCCGAACGGCGCGATCGCGCATCACCTGGAGACGCAGCGCGCTGTGCGGAAGCTGTGTCCCGAAGTCGACCGCGTACGTGCGGCCCGCGATGTAGTCGAGATACTCGGGAAAACTCTGCCATTCACCCCAGGGCACGCCTTCGGCCAGCGCCGTACCGGGAATGTCTTCGACACCTTCCATGACGTCGATCAGAGTCTGCTCCTGGCCCTTCGGGCAGGGCGCGAATCCGACACCACAATTGCCCATGATGAGCGTCGTGGCGCCGTTGCTGAACGAAGGATCGAGGGTGTCGTCCCAGGTCACCTGCCCATCGAAATGCGTATGGACATCGACCCATCCGGGAGCAACCAGGGCCCCGTCGGCATCGATCACATCGGCACCGGGTGCGTCGATGCGCCCGCCGACGGCGACGATTTCGTTGCCGGAGATCGCGAGATCGCCCTGCACGGGCGCACCGCCCGTTCCGTCCACGAGGGTGCCACCGCGAAGGAGGAGATCGATCGAGCCCGAGGAGTCGTTGTTTGCCATGGCCGGAACTATAGGGCGAGCGACCCCCGGTCGCGAAGCCGTCTGCGAGCCGGTGCTCAGCCCGATTGCCTACTCGTAGGTGCAGAGATAGGCCGTATCGCCCGCAACCTTCAGCTGAAAACTCTGATTCGCTTCGACGACGAAATGGGCGCCGGGCCCATAGGCGCGCCATTCGGACTCGTCCGGCAGTCGAACGACGAGCTCGCCCGCGACGACCGTCATCGTTTCCTTCTGGCTCGTTCCGAATTCGTATTCGCCCGGAGCCATCACGCCAACGGAAGCCGGCAGCGTCGGGCTCTCGAAGCTGATCGATTTCACATTTCCCTCAAAATACTCGTTGACCTTCAACACCGTTGGATTCTCCAGAAACCGGGTACAGGGGAAGTCGGAGTCAGCCTCCGCGGCCGAACTCCTCGCGGGGCGCATGATAGGCCGACCGACTCGTCGCGTACCACTCGAAAGGATCCTGTCATCAAGCGCGTTGGATTCAGGCCTACGCGAATCGTTGCGAGTCGAGAGGCAGAACTCCTCGATCATTCCAGACCGATTCGTGCCCGGCATGAAGCGCCCACTCGCGCGATTCGCGAAAGCGCGCGCGGCGGGGATGCCGCGTCGCGGATGGAAGGTCGCAATCAATGTTCCCGAGGTCTTGAAACTCCTCGACCTGCCGCATTCTGGCGTCGGTTGGCTGGACGGCGATCACGTCCCGGCGTCCGGAGACGTCTTCACTTCGCCGCCGAATGCACAGCTGCTCATCGAGCCCGAGATGCGCTCCACATCGCGACTATGTTCAGCGGGGCAGGAGGCCCTCGCGGACCAAGGTCCATTAGGGGGGGGTATCCGTCAGGATTCGTGAATGATCGCAAGTGCTTGCGTGGATCGAACGACCGCCCGATCGGCTTCGCGTCGGGGCGAATTCCGACCGGCGTGTCTGGGGCGGGCGGACGTTCGACGAAGCGTCGGGACCGAATTCTCGTCATGCTTGCCGGCCCTGCCGCCGATACGCTCCAGCAGCAATAGAGCCGACTTCGGTCGCCCTGGAAGACAGGATGACGCGCTCGAGGTTGCACGAACCATCTAGACGGGCTAATTGACCGCACGACTCGGGTCATAACCCCGACAGCGGCGAACAACAGGATCTTCTTTTTTCGGCCTCCTCCCAATACGTGAAACTGCACGTGGGAACCTCCCAAGGCCGCCTCGCAAAGCGAGGATCTAAGAACCGAAGATCGCGCCGCCCAACCATCCATCTTGCCTCTCACTGTTGTGTAGGTCGGAAACGTACGGTCGTACCGTGCAGGCGAGACCTGTATGCGTGCGACGGAGAACGAACTCTTATATGTCTGCTTCTATTTCCATTCCCTCGACCGGATTCGACCGGTTCGAGCTTCATGAATCCCTCATGCGTGGCATCCACGCAGCTGGCTTCGAAAATCCCCGGCCGATTCAGGAAGAAACGATTCCCGCGGGCCTCGATGGCCGCGACGTCCTGGGACTTGCCCAGACCGGAACCGGTAAGACGGCAGCCTTTGCGCTGCCGCTGCTCGATCAACTCCTCGACGTGCGCGCCAAGGGTCCACGGGCTCTGATCCTCGCACCCACTCGCGAACTCGCGACACAGATCTCCGATGAGATCCGTGTGCTCTCGAAGTTCACGCGGCTCAAGATGATGACCATCTTCGGTGGCGTATCGATGGGCGGACAGATCAAGGCTCTGCGCAGCCATCCCGAGATCATCGTGGGTTGCCCTGGACGCGTGCTCGACCTGCTCAGACAGGGCGTGCTGCGACTCGATTGGATCGAAACCCTCGTGCTCGACGAGGCCGATCACATGTTCGACATGGGCTTCCTGCCGGACATTCGGCGCATCCTTTCGAAGATGCCGAGTGATCGACAGAACCTGCTCTTTTCGGCCACGATGCCGAAAGAGATTCGTCGGCTCGCCGACGATCTGCTGAACGATCCGCACGTCGTGGAACTCGCCGACAAGACGCCGGCGTCGACCATCGACCATACGCTCTATCCGGTCTCCGAGAAGAGCAAGCGCGATCTTCTCGATCGCATCCTCGAAAAGGACGAATGCGATTCCGCGATCGTCTTCACACGGACCAAGCATCGAGCGAAGCGGCTCGCTGAACAGCTCAGCAAGTCGGGACATCGCGCCGTCGCGCTCCAGGGCAACATGAGCCAGGGGCAGCGTGACCGAGCAATGGGCGGCTTCCGAGATCGACGCTTCGATATCACCGTTGCGACCGATATCGCAG